>Ga0209725_1000879_pt1 | contig 17820 bp, 17 predicted proteins | sample I18A1metaG_FD_184145 | JGI IMG/M metagenome (GOLD analysis project Ga0209725, IMG submission 184145) | Lake sediment bacterial and archeal communities from Gulf of Boni, Indonesia to study Microbial Dark Matter (Phase II) - ​I18A1 metaG... | ecosystem: Environmental > Aquatic > Freshwater > Lake... | reverse complement strand
GCATCGAAGTCCACTACAGTTGTGCCAACCCCTGCCGCTCTCACACCGCCCAGAGAGATCGTGTGTTCGCCGCCCAGCATTATCGGAATCTTGCTGTCAGCCAGCACCTTGCCAACGACCAGTCGGATCCGTTCAATCGTCTCTTTAGGATTGTCGGTTACGTTCAGGTCCCCTGCGTCACATATTCTCAGATCCTCGACATCTACTCCAGTTCTCATGCTATATGTCTCGATGTTGGCTGAGGCTTCTCTGATCGCATAAGGGGCGAACCTAGACCCTGATCTGTACGTGCTCGTTCGATCATACGGAACCCCTAAGACCACATATCTTGCGTCTTCGTAGGGCACAGTTCGGCCAGAGAAGACATATGGCTGGGACATATGGAGAAGCATGTGACTCAAACCGCTCATCTTCCTTCTCTCTCCTATGGCAGCAATAGATTTATGTTGTGTCCGTAGGCTAATTAGCGGAAAAGCGGCGAATCTCCATGGCATCAAAGCCAACCAAGATCATTAGGCCGTTCGCCTCGTGGTTTGCTCTGGTCTATTTCGCTGCTGTTGCAGTCTACTCCTTTGCCTTCGCCCTCCTATACGACCCCTACTGCCTTCCCCTCTATGTTCAGGGATCGTTGGCAGGGGCGTCAGCGCTTGGAGTCTTCATGATGAAGCGTTGGTCCTTGTGGGTTTCGGCGATATCTCTTCCAGTGATCTCTGTGATTGAACTGTCTGCACTGAACTTCTCAATGGGCGTCGTAGGACTCAATCCGAATTGGAATGCATTGATGACTAATGCTTCATACTTGGTCATGGTCGTACTTGCCGTCTTTGCCAGTCTTTTTCTGATGGACAAGCGTCGTGACTTCAAATAGGATTTGCCAGAACCGCGCAGCTAGGGCCAGAAGAGGGCCTTCAATCTACGCTTCGTGATTACAGCCGCTAGGTCGCTGCCGAGCGAAGTCTGACATGCGAATATCTGTCCACTAGACCAAACTTAGGTGTCCTGCGAAATGGAGATCTCCGGCCTATGAGGCCTTCAATGACTGCAAGTGCGCCTGCCCAAGATACAACATAGCCTACAATCCCCAAATAGCCTAGATGAAATACCCGGCGGAGGCTGATCTTTTCCATTTTCCTCAGTTCTGCTATCGCCAGACCGTAGATCAACACTGGCGCCGCATAGATCGGGATGAAGGCCATTATTGCGACAGGGGCAAGGCTGCACTTCCAGTAGTCATAGAGCAGAAAGGACCACGGAAATACTAGGTAGTAGGGAATTGCAAGGAAGAATCCTATCACTCCAAGGACGAAGACAAAGTAGCATGCGAGTTGAGAGAGAGACTCAACCTTCTGGAAAAGTGTCAGCCCTTTGTGGTAGAGGATCGTTCTCCAGTATTTCTTGAAGCATTCACTGAACCCCTTTGCCCATCTCATCTGTTGTCCAACGAATACAGAGAGGGTGGGAGGGATCTCTCCAGAACACACGACGTCGGGAATGTAGAGATGTTTCCAGCCTGCTAGCTGGAGCCGAACGGACAAGTCTAAGTCTTCAACCAGCGTGTCTGCTGACCACCCACCGACTTTCTCGATGGCTTCTCTCCTGAAGACTCCGCTGGTCCCAAGGAAGTGGGGAAGCAGATTAGCGGCGAACCTCGCCCTCTGCTCCACGAGAAAGAATGTGTCTATTGCGAGTGACACCGCTTTGGTTACCCACGTCGAATGAGAGTTGAGGTGACCGACTCTTGCTTGGGCGAACGCGATTTGGTCGTCAGTGTACAGGTGCGGAATCATCCGTTTGAGGAAATCTCGTGGTGGAACATAGTCGGCGTCAAATATGGCTATGAAATCGCCTCTACTCTTATTCAGTGCTTCTTGGAGGGCCCCTGCCTTGAATCCACGCCTCGATTGACGTCGAATCACTCTGACCAGGTTCGGAAAGCGCGCGGAAAAGGATTTCACGATTCCTGTGGTGTCGTCAGTTGAGTCATCGACGACCAAGATCTCAAGCTTCTCTTGGGGATAGTCTAGACGTATGCAGGATTCCAAAAGACGAGAGATAACGGGTTTTTCATTGTAGATGGGAAGGTGAATAGAGACTGTTGGCCATTCAGTGATATGTGGAGGTTGGGGAAGCTTGGTCTTGCTCTTGACTGATATTACGGCGAGAATGCACCAGTTGACCGCGTATATGCCCACCATGACAGTTATCGCGGTCGTCAGAAGTAGCATAATCTGTTGAACCAGCGAGAACTGAGCCAGTAGGTGGATCACGTGCCGGTCGCCCAGATACATGGATCAATACGCTTTGAAAATAAGCCTTGCGGAGTTGTTTCTAATGCCATAATTGCGCTTGGTGGCTGACGGAAAGAATTCCCCAAACCCCTTCTTTCTTCCACCACTGTTCTGACGACGACGATCATGTTAGCGCACCACGGAGAGATCAAGGAGTTCTATAAGTCACTAGAGAAGCAGTTGATTAGGCAGGTGGCTTCTCGCGGTATGCGCGGAAGGCGAAGAAAGCGAATAGGGCCGCGAAGACCAACTGTGCCACGGGTCCATATACCGCGCCAGGAGGTATAACAGAAAGGCCGAGTACACCCCATATCAACCAGATGATCCCAACGATACCTGCTCCTAGCGCTGTCCAACGAGTAGTGCCTCTTACTAGCGGAATGAAGATGAGGACTAAGACAATCAATGGCCATTCCAACAAGTGGACCGATGTTGGAACGTATCGCGCATAGTAACCTGTTGCAAATCCCAGCAAAGGCCATGCGACCATCAGCACTCCAAATGCCGCCGCTAGATCACGGTTTCTTGACATAGCGTTGGGTTGCGGAGTATTGCATTTAAGAGTTTGCCAACATTACCGGCCAAAAGATGAATCCGTTTCAAGCATATTTCTGGAAAACCACAAGCCACCACGTAGTTTGAATCAGGGACCTATGCCTTCTTGGCCTTTTCGTAGGCTTGAATCAATCGCCTAAGTAGTCTGGCATCATCCTCAATTGATTCAATAACAGCACGCCAATAGTCGAGCATATCCATTACGACCATAATACCCATAACAAACGCAACATCTGAAAAGAAAGACCCAATATGAAAACACGGAAACCATTTGCACGATCAGTGTAGGTTTCCAAGTCGATTGTTCCCCTTGGACGCCACTTCTTGATAAGGAGGCAGGATCATTCAAGTTATGATAGGTAGTGGCGTTCAGTAGGGGGAGGTATGCGCTGTTATGATACCTGGAAGTGTATGGAACACTCTGGCTGGCGGTCTGATCGGATTCTTCGGCGCCTTGGGGGTACAAGCTGTCCGAGACTGGCATGAGGCCAAACGGAGAAGGCAACCTCTAGTTGACGCGATAGATTCGGCCACTCGGTCATGTAGCACCCCAGCGATCATGTCCGCGCACACGGGCGGGCGCCATTTTAGTCCTGCAGAACAGTTTCTGGCGACATTCTGGAGAGATCTTCCTATTCTTGGAACCTATACGCAGATGATGGTGGCCACGTTCTTTTCAACATTGGTGGATGTTGCCAGATTGGAAGGAGGACCTTCGAAAGAAACGGTTGAGGCTCAAATGAAAATCGGGGAGTCGGTATTGGAGTCCCTAGAGAAGGAAAGAGGAGAGAAGCGACAGAACGTAAGTCGAGTTTCCACAGACGAAACGAAAAGCACTAGAACAACAGTCAAGGAGTAGGGAGCTCTCCTTTCCTCATCGCTCTGTACCCTTGACCATGTTCTCGTCTGTCGAGTCAAGTCTTTCTTTCTCTGTGTGCAATTCAACAGAAAGCCAGAGCTGTATCGAAGCGGTGGCTTCATGATGAATCGAATATTGAGCGTAGAGGAGCAAATTCAAAAGCTTGAGACGGCTGAGCGGCTAGCAAATGAGGCATCAAAGTCGCCAGACATCGATCGCCGACTTGGGGCCTTCTTGATCTATGCGGGAATCATGGACTTTATGACTATTCAGGCCGCGCGCCTCATGGAACAGATCATCCTGAAAGGTCAACTGGCGGAGGGGAAGAAGCCGACGTTTCAGCCTAGGCCAGATACGTATTTCTACGATCATCGAATACGGACCGGCTTCATTTTGAAAGGGATTCGAAAGCTCTTGCCCTTCACTTCTCCCGAGCCTAGTCAGGCTGGCGAGGCAAAGCGGATCAACGATTTGGCTAAACGAATGATCGATGATGGATTCAAGTTTCTTAACTATCGCAACCCGATCATTCACGATATTGGCAACCCCACCAAGACCTTTGAGGATGTAATAGCTCTCTGTGACCAAGCGAATGCGGCGTTTCACAAGTTTCGCGAGGCACACACGGCCTTCCTCAAAGCTGCAGGTCCCTATCGCTTTGGCGAGAAAGAACTTGAGTACTTCTACGGGAAGGGAGACCAATAAGCATCGTTGCCAGTGGGCACGCTAGGCGACTCAAGTAGCTGCATTGATACAGACCCAATCTTGCGTGTGTCGACCATGACAGTACAGGCCCCCGCTACTCCCCTCAAACGCTTAAATGACCTTCGCTCAACTCGTTTGAAGCGTGGACCCAACGTCACGGGTAACCAGAAACGCGGGCCTCATCTAGCCGACAAGACATAGCGCACGGTTCCATCAATGACTTCTTGCTCAATGTCTCCCGTCATGGTCACTCATCTTGCCCAGCCTCAACTAGCAACAGGATCGCAGATACACGAGAAAGACCGGCCAGATGAGTAGGTCAAGCATTTTCAGTTTGGTCTCCGGGTTTGCTGTTGGGTCCCTCTTGTTTCTATGTCGGTTGCGACGCTCCTTTCTGGGGGCGGAACTATTGTTGGATGTGGCTGAGGAGCGGAGGCTTGTGACGGAGATTCCTGGCAGCCAGATCAGCCTCTACTTCGTCACCGAGGAGGGGAGGAGGGAGATGAGAAGATGAATAGCCGTTGTGCTGGTGCGTTGGGGGTTCTGGTTTGGGTCGACGACATGCCCCATCAGGAATTCGGCTACTATCGGGTTTGCAGGGCTCTGGGTCCAGGCGCTTCGACTGACATCTCTTATCTCATGGACTGAACCGCCATAGCGGGTTGACGTCGATTTACCTCTGCTCTCCGCACGATTTGGCCTCAAGTTCAAGCGAATTAGGATAGAGGATAACTGAACCTTAATCACTCCCTCTTACGTTTCGCCATGATCACTTCCATGTCATCTATCTTCATGGCAATCTCATTCATAATCTGTATCATCAAGGGGCGACATTTCTCACAGAAATCGTTGAGGCTAGGTGTCTTACTCATTCGCAGTTCAGCTCCTGATCTTTCAGGCGGAGAGCAAAGCGGTCGTCTCTAGGAAAGACTTGCAATGCCATCTCTTCTTCTTTCATCATCGTCAATCATCATGCGCTTTCTTTATGTTGTCTTTCAGTAACCTCGCTTGGCGTTTACGGCATAGTTGACATAGTCGACTAGCGTCCAGTTCTCATGCCTTTCATAATTCAAGCCGAGTCTGTCGTAGAGCCTCTTGGTGACTAGAATGTCGATGACAGTTGCCCCCTCGTCCAACAAAAGTTTCATGGCTTCATGGAACGCTTCGAGCCTCTCAGGGATATCTTGACGTCTGATCCCAAAGTTCTTCTCAATGTGATAGAGCAGCGCCTCTCCAAGGCTTTCACCAATGACTAGTAGGCAATCGTTAACAGCTTCTAGCAGAGCCTTCCTGAATTCCTCAATTCCCTGAGGCTTATGCGCACTCGCCAACTTGGACCACCCTCTCAACAGACTCCGACCTATCCTCTTTCGGGGCAGATCTCTCCTTCCCGCGTTCCCCTATACGCTCGTAGAAGACCATCGTGAGGAAGCCGCTGAAGCTTCGCACCCCCCTCCTCCGCAAGTAGTTGCGGCGCTTCTCCCACTCCTCTTTGAGGGAGTCCACTACGTCTCGGGGAAGCGTTATGGTCTTGAATCCTCGAGGAGGCACGTTTATCCCGGTTCCTTTCCCGGATCCTGCGGAGGGCTACGGTAGTTTCCCCGTAGTTATTCAGTAGTTGCACGTCAGCAGGTGGCAGACAACTGCCGCAGAATAGGGAGGAGGTAAGGGGGGTGAGAAGTGCAGCGCGCTATTAGAATATTAGAAAATAGTCAACTCAGTCGACTTTCGACCTAATGATTTACCTAAGCGTCGAGTCTGACACTTTCAAGGCGTGGACCTACCCTTCATTCGGTGGCATCACTGAAGGTCTAAAAAAGTCGAACAGCTCGTTGATGGGTAGGCCAAGTTCACCAGCAGATTTGATTCTGGTACTCAGGCGTAGCTTGGCTGGGCCAATCTGGCTGTGAATACGCTCAAAAGCGGTCTCGCGGTCCCTCTCCGAAGGTTTAGGCCTCTGGCACGGACCGGTTCTGTGTCTTAAGAAAGCACATTGGACAGGAGATGACAGACCTTCGGCCCCTCTGCTTGATCTGAATTAGCTGGAAGCCGCACTTGGAGCAGAGTCTCGCTAGGAGGGTCAGTTTTCCAAACTGAAGGAGAGGAAGGGAGAAGCTGCACCCCTTGACCCATTTTCCGGAACACCCAACAAAACGCTTCCCCGTTTTCCTGTTGCGGATGACTCTCAGCTTTGAGCCGCACTTAGGGCACAGAGACTGCAGAGTGGCTTGCTCCTGTCTTCTATCTCTGATGATCGTCCCGAGGTCTTTCCCCATAGTTGAGGATCTGGCTTCAAGTCCTGCCATAATGAGTCTAAGCCTTTCTATCGCCTCTATCAATACTCTTTCTCTCTGATCTCTCCCCGACTCGATGTCCTGCATCTTGTGCTCAAGCTCACGTGTGAGGGAAACGTCGATGACCTTGGGGCAGTGTTCTTTCAGAATTTCGACGACGCTGAGAGCCAGCGGTGTGGGGATCATTCTCTCTCCAGCTATGTAGCCTCGGCTGTACAACGTTTCGACTATGTCTGCCCGCGTTGCTTTTGTGCCAATGTTCTGGTCTTCCATTAATCTGAGTAGACTGCCGGGATTGAGTCGTGGCGGGGGCCGCGTGAATTTCTCGCGGCCCTCTATTTTAGTAATCCTTGCGGCTTGTCCAACGCTCAACGCCGGAAGGTGGGACTCCTCAAGTTGAGCATATGGTTCGTAGAGGTCCATCCAACCGCGCGCCAGTACTCGAACGCCCTCAAGGAAGAAGTTGTGCCCTTCAACAACAACAGTTGCTTTCTCGTTTTGTCTGACAGCGGATTCTCCAAACGTTGCCATGAATCTACGCACGATTAGGTCGTAGACTTTGCGCTGGCGTCGTTCCAGTCTCTCATCAGGCAGGTTCCCGGTCGGATAGATTGCAGGATGAGCCGGATCCAGCTTTGCTCCTTCATGAGGGCTTAGCTTGGGCTGTCTGAGGAGATTGGAGATTTTTGAGCCATACTCCTCCGCGGTTGAGAGATTCTCCAAGATCCTCCTGTATTCTATTCCTGGAGGAAGCTTTTGACTGGAAGTCCTTGGATAGCTTATGAGAGCGTCCAAGTATAGACGCTCAGCTATTGAAAGAGTGTAGCTAGGTCTGAGGGCGAGGTGACGATAGGCTTCGGCTTGAAGCGTTGAAAGGTCGAAGGGGGCAGGGGGCTGCATCTTGGACGTATGGCTTTCAATATCCGTGATTCTTCCTTCTTTACCTGAACAGTCCAGAACGACCTTCTCAGCCACGCTCTTTGAATCTACTCTCTCCTTCTCATACTGTGCAGAGATTGATCTATTGTCAACGACAACAACGCATTCTATGACCCAATATGGGCTCGGAACAAAACATTCGATCTCCTCCTCGCGGTCAACAATGAATTTCAGGGTTGGACCTTGGACTCTGCCTGTACTTATGGTTGAGTAGGCTCTTCCATATTCAGTGGCTGATTCTGTGAGAACACGTGACAAGTTGACTCCGTAGATCCAATCTACTTCATGGCGACACATTCCAGCGTTCACGAGAGGATGATCGAGTTCTTTGGAGAGGTTGGCATATGCATTCTGTAGCTCTTTCTTGGCCAATGCGCTGAACTTCATTCTTCTAGCATTTCGGTCGGCGCCGTTGCATGCGTAACGAAGGATTGTAGCTCCGATCAGAGATCCCTCTATGTCATAGTCGCAGGCATTCACGAAGCGATCTGCCTTCTGTGACAGTTGGGCGAATTGCTCTATCCATTGGCGGAGTCGTTCCTGGCGGCGCTCGGTCAAGTATCTAGGCTTCCAACCGAGATCCCAGATTGGATGCGCTCTACGAGTTGCCTCACTCTTCTGATCGGCTGAGTATAGGTGCCCCAGAGCTGAACAGACAATTATCTCTTCTCCAGGGCGAATCACCTTGTAGGTCGGAACGCCCTTTGTGCTCTGCTTAATGACCTTAGCTTCGTCAGCAAGAGACTCTGCGATCCGCCGCGCTGCATCGGGCTTCTCACAAACGACGAGAGTCGTCGTCACAGCAACCTACTTCTTGAGCAGATACTCAGCGACTTCTCTCGCTGCTTGCCCAGTCTCCGACAGGTTGATTATGCGTTCCAGATATGACTTGATGGATATTTGTTTGTCAAGAGCTCTTGCCCATGCCTCGTATCCTGCCTTTACGTTCAACTCAGCGGTCTTGTGTCTTTCGCAAAAATCAGTCGAGGACTCTGCCCTCCGCCGACACAGCGGACATATTCTTGACATCGCGTACCACGAGTCTTTCCATCCACTTGTCTGAGTACGTGATTTAAGCGTTCAGCACAGAACGACCAAGAATCGCACTGGCGCATCTAGTCCGACGAACCAGAAATGGTGGAGACTAGGCTAATCACATATTTCGCTCCGTAGTATGAGGCCGCTGCTCCAGTTATCGGCAGGTCAAACCAGAACGTTGCAACTCTCGCCAGCAACGTAGCCGAGGCGGCTACGCCGAGAGGAATTCCGAATGCGACGAGAACTGTTGTCGTGACCATTTCGATGACGCCCAACATACCGGGGATCGCGATCGGTGTCATCTGAACAAAGTCTCCTATCGAGATTGTCAGCATTATGACCCAGATCGAAACGTTATGGCCCAACGCGACGAACACTACGTAGAGGATCAGAACGGATGTGGTCCAGTAGCTTAGGGAAAGCAAGTAGGAGACTAGGACGGCCGTTGGGCTCTTCAGGAGCCGGACAAACGTTTCCCTGAAGTCATTTGTGATACCTTTGACGGAAGAGAACAGAGCTGGATAGTATTTTCCGCCAAGGTTGTCCAGCGTGGATTTGACGCGCCTAGCAAGACCTGGGAAATACTGCCTGATCCTGTCGCCTCGTATTATGAATAGAGCTACTCCAATGATGCCTACGACTACGAACGTCGTGACAGCGAAAACGTTCACGGCCAACGGCTGAGGCAGGCCACGGGTTACAAGTAGCATTGCTGTCGCCAGTAGTCCGAAGGTCACAAACCCTAAGGTGAACAATATCTTGTGGAGTATCACGGTCGCGGCTCCGTCTCCGACAGGGATGTCAGATTCCTTGGATGCTAGAAGAACTCTGGAAGCGTCCATGAAGAAGCCGCTTGGAGTAATGTAGCACGTGAATATTCCCGCGAGCGCAATGGACATGCTGGTGGGAAAGGGGATGTTCAGCCCTGCAGCCCTGAGCAACACATACCAGCATGATCCGTAGAAGAAGAGACCAAGCATGTCGAGAACGAACGCTACGAGTACGAGGCGAATATCTACGCGGCGGATCGTCTCAACTATCTGCCCAAATCCTACTAGGTGTAGGAAAAAGGCAAGCAGGGCAACTCCGACTGCTAGAGACACGGCGAAGATCAGCCCGACCCGAAAAGTGTTGTTCGCTTTTCTTTCCCTATTCAAGGTACATCCTCATACATCGTCGCGATACGGCCGCGCTCGATACTTATCGTCTGCTTAGCCGGAGCCAAGCTTCTCGCGGGTTGACTGCAATAGTACTGACGATCCTGTCCCAAGGCCCGATCGGTCAGAGTTCAGGAATCTCTTGTAGGAGCATGCCTTCTAAGGTGATTGGTTTCAGTTTCAGAGCCATTTGATAGGCCTCGTCAAGTCTCGTTTCTCTCTCTGCGTGAATCTCAAGTATTGTCTCGTCTTTCTTGACCTTGTGTCCTTCCTTGCCGTAGAAGACAACGCCTGCCCCCTTCTCAATAGGAGCACCTGCTGCCCTCGCGATCGCGGTGATAGCTCTGTTCGATACGCGAGTGATGTAACCATCGCAGGGCGCGTTGACCTGAACCTTCTTCTCTCCTATTGGCATTTCGTCTGGTTTGACTCTTGGGTCGCCTCCCTGCGCTTCAATGATTTCGCGCATCTTCGCTAAGGCCCTTCCTGAGGTCAGTATTTCCGTCGCGAAATCCTGACCTTTCCCCCTTGGAGCTTTGCCAGCCAACTCGAAGAGCAGGCCCGCTAGAGCAGTTGACTTCTCCACGAGACTTGTTGGTCCCCGGCCCTCAAGGGCGAGGAGTGCCTCCTTTGCTTCGAGGGCAGGACCTACGCTGTATCCTACGGGTTGTCCGCCGTATGTGATGCCACACTTTGTCCTTACGCCAAGGCGTTCCCCTAGCTCGATAAGTTGGTTTGATATCCTTCTTGCTTGCTCGGAGGTTTCTACCTTGGCTTCTCGTCCCACGGGAAGATCCAAGACAAGATAGTCTGTTCCTACTGCAAGTTTCTTAGCCATTATGCTTGCCAACATCTGAGACTCAGGATCCATTTGTAGAGGATACTCGACTCCGATGAATATGTCATCAGCAGGCGCGAGGTTAAGGCTCCCACCCCATATGATGGCTCCGTTGGTCTTGTTGGCTATGGCTTTCAGCTCTGTTGCCGAGAAATCCACGGGCGCCAACGTGCTCATTGTGTCCGCTGTCCCTGATGGACTCGTGATAGCTCTGCTGCTGGTCTTGGGAATCAGCAGTCCTGCTGCAGCTACGATCGGCACGATGAGGAGGCTGACCTTGTTCCCAGGGATGCCTCCAAGGCTGTGCTTGTCGAAGACCGGTTTCTGAAAATCGATGGTTGACCCATGCTCAACCATGGCTCTTGTGAGACCCTCAATCTCGTCCATGCCCATGCCGTGATACTGCTGGGCTATGATGAACGCGGTGATCTCAATCTCACTAAGGCTTCTATCGACTACGTCTTTGATTATGTTGTTGATCTCGTGATTCGCAAGTTTCTCGCCACGCATCTTCTTCTTGATGTACTGGACTGAGGTCTGCGGTGGGAGAAGAGTGACAGTCACTGGATCTCCCTCAACTACGTCTAGTTCCTTGGCTGTGTCAAGGAAGACTCCTACGTCCCCTGGCTCGACAAATGTCTCAGTAGTGTTCACGATTGCTGGAGCTGAACGTTCGTCCTTTGTCAGTCTCGCTCTGTCATGTGTCGTCATTCCCAGTCGCTCGGCGTCCTTGACGTTGAGCAGAATCAGCCGACTTCTTGTCGAGATGTCGACAATCTTAGATCGGAACATTGGCATGATAGATCACTTCATGAGCAGCAAGCTCGATGCTATATGGTAAACGATGAAGATGATACACACAAATATCTCCTTCGGAATCTCTACCTTCGTTTCACGCTAATGGTCTTTCTTCCTCGCCTTGCCAGGAAGAGAGCGGAGACAACGGTGGCCAAAGCTGCAAGATTCAGCGACAGCGGATACTTCCAGTTCTCGTCAAGAGACGCAGCTTTGGATACGCTAGAAATTCCTCGGAGAACGTATGGTTCGAGGAACCCGGCAACACTGACGAGCCAACCCAAGAACCCAAGGAATAGTGAAGAGCCCAACAGATACGGTACGAAAAGAAACGTCGTGAATATGGCAACTGTGAGGGCCGCATATTTGGTGATCTTGAGCGTTATGAAGGTTCGCTCCTGTTGAGGACGTGGGGGAGCTTTGATGTGCGCTCTTTCTTGGACAACATGTGCCCATGCGAAAACGAAGAGAAGAGCGATGCCTACTGAAGGCAGCAGAAGCACACGCAGAGGCACGTTCACGGTTCCTAGGCGAATATGTTCAACCTTGTCTTCCAGCCCGTGAGCAGACAGATATTCGATGAAGAGCAGACTGATTAGGATGGAAACAAGGATCAGAACCAGGGCTACCGAGACTGCCTTTGGCGATCTCCATCTCACTAACAGCTTCCTGTATCGATCACTCAGCTTGATCACCTCTATGCGGGGAACTCATGGCTACATGTGGGACACTTTATGAGTCCGCAGTCGCCTCTCGCCGATGATGGACAGCCGCCGCACGCGAAAGCCCGAGCGTACCCTATGTCGAACCGCCTCCTACATTTCGGGCATACGACCATCCTCCTTGGCAAGAGGGATCACGGCTTTGATTAAGCTGGTGTAGACGCAGCTATTGTCTATTAAGAGTAGCGAAGTCTCAATGGGCGTGGCTGTTCAGCTTTTCCAAGGTCAAATTCTGGCAGCTGGGAGACTTTGCAATGCTATTAAGGGCCCGTGAACGAAGTAGACCTCATGATTAGAATCGGACTCGTCGGCAAGACAAACACAGGGAAGACAACGTTCTTCAATGCAGCTACACTCCAATCGGCCAAGATCTCGACGTATCCCTTCACTACGAAGAGACCGAACATAGGCATTGCCCATGTGCGCACACTTTGTGCTTGTCGAGAGCTCAAAATGAAGGACAACCCGGTCAACTCTAGGTGCGTTGATGGTTGGCGTTTCATTCCTATTGTGCTGATGGACTTGCCCGGACTGATCAAGGGTGCTTGGGCCGGAAAGGGACTGGGCAACCAATTTCTGAACGTGGCTTCTCAGGCTGACGCGTTGCTGCATATCGTTGATGCTTCAGGCGGAGTTGACGCAGAGGGAAAGCTGTCGAAGCCAGGTATGGGGAACCCAATTCTGGATATCTGCGACATTGAAGAGGAGCTAGTGATGTGGTTTGCTGCCACCATACAGAGAACCCTGAAGAGAGTTGCGAAGCGTGTGGCGGGCACAAGAACCACTCTAGAAGAAGCGTTCAGCGAGGAGCTGACTGGCCTCAAGGTGAAGCAAGACCAAGTGAAGAGATCTCTTCAATCAACCGAACTTGAATCAAAAGACGTTACCCGGTGGACAGAGGACGATGTAAGAGATTTCGCTCAGAAGATCAGAGTCTTCTCGAAGCCCACAATCATCATTGCAAACAAGATGGATGTATCTCTTGCAGACAAGTTCCTAGACAAGATTGAGGAGCAGTTCAAGGGATCAGCCGTTGTCCCATGCTGCAGCGAGGCGGAGCTTGCCCTCAGAAGGGCAGAACAGAAGGGGTTCATCGAATATGTCCCAGGGGAGGAGACGTTCAAGGTTGTTGACCGGGGCAGGCTGACGAAAGAGCAGCTTTGGGCTTTGAACTATGTTCAGCAAAGGATCTTCTCGAGGTGGCTCCAGACAGGAGTGCAGTTTGCACTCAACCTGTGCGTCTTCAAGCTTCTTGGAATGAATTCCGTCTATCCAGTCGAGAACGAGAAGACTCTCTCAGACAAGAAGGGACGAGTCCTTCCTGACGTGTTTCTGGTTCCACCGATGGCCACAGCTAGGGAACTGGCTCGACAGATCCACTCCGATCTAGCCAAGACCATGCTGTACGCTCTTGATGCCCGAACCGGGGTCAGGCTACCGACTGACTACGCCCTCCGGGACAGAGACATAGTCAAGATAGTGAGCACGGTGAGGCGGAAATAGCTGTGGCCAATTCTTCATCTGGATACACGTAGATCCCTAAACGTTTTTCACATGGAACTCGTGATTCACTGGTGGAACGGAGAATCGCGGTGGAAAAAGGGATAATCGGCCGAGGCACATGGCTTGACAAGACCGCGACGAGGATACTCCAGAGAGAGAAGGAGCTGGGACGGAAATCAGACGAGCTGAGAGTTGAGAGTGGGCTTGGCGCCTCGGGAATCCCCCATCTAGGCAGTCTTGGAGACGGCGCAAGAGCGTACGGGATAAAGCTTGCGCTTGAGACTGCTGGGTGCAAAGCCCGATACATTGCGTTCAGCGATGACAAAGACGGCCTGCGAAAGGTCCCCGCGGGCTTTCCGGAATCACTCGAGAAGCATCTTGGATATCCAGTCAATGAAGTACCAGATCCTTTCGCGTGCCATTCCAGCTACGGAGAGCACATGAGCAGCCTTCTGCGTGAAGCGCTGGATAGCTGTGGGATCAAGTATGAGTTCGTTTCGGGAGCGGACGCTTACAAGCGAGGCCTGTTCAACAGAGAGATTGACATAATACTTCGTAACGCTCCGACGGTCGGCGGAATGATAAGGTCCGAAGTAGCCCAAGAGAAGTATGTTGAGGCGCTTCCGTACTTCCCGATCTGTCACAACTGCGGAAGAATATACACGACACGGGCTGTCAGCTACCTTCCCGAAGAGAAGAAGGTCGCCTACAAGTGTGAAGGCATGGAGGTGAAGGGGACCTGGCTTCGAGGATGCGGACACGAAGGATTGGCAGACATCACAAAGGCCGAAGGAAAACTGATGTGGAAAGTGGAGTTTGCTATGCGATGGAGCGCTCTTGGAATTCATGTAGAGGCCTACGGAAAGGACATAGCTGACTCCGTTCGAGTGAATGACAAGGTCTGCGAAGAGATCCTACGGTATCCGCCTCCATTTCACATTCGATATGAGATGTTTCTAGACAAGGCTGGAAAGAAGATCTCTAAATCGGCTGGGAACGTCTTCACCCCCCAAGTCTGGTTCAGGTACGGGTCTTCCCAGTCTCTCCTGTTGCTAATGTACAAGAGGGTGGTAGGTTCCAGGACGGTAGGCATCCCAGAGATAGCGACTTACATGAGGGAGTTCGACGAGTTGGAAGATGTCTACTTCGGGACCAAGCACGTAGCCGACGCGAGAGAGAGGGCGAAGCTCAGAGGACTGTACGAGTACTGCTGGCTCCTGAATCCCCCTGCTACACCATCTGATCACGTACCTTACAATCTGCTAACATACCTCGCAAGGGTTGCCCCGAAGGGACAGGAGGTTCCCTTCATAGCAGACAGGCTTAGAAGGTACGGCCTGATCGCGGATCAGAAGTCGGAAGATTTCCTGCGTAGAGTTCAGTACGCCCGGAACTGGGCTGAGGACTTTGAAGAAATTGGAGAGGCACATGTGGAACTGAACGAGAAAGAGAAAGCTGCGATAAATGAGCTAGTACTATTGATACAGTCAGAGGGCGACGAACAGAGGATACAGAACGGAATTTTCGCAGTGGCCCGCCAGCACTCCTTGAGGGCTGAGAGCTTCTTCAAGACTCTCTATCAGATACTGATCGGTTTCCCGGAGGGCCCAAGACTTGGCCCCTACATTGTCGCCATGGGGCGAGACAACGTCGCAGATGCACTCTTGAGAGCCCTCAAGTAGTTAGGAACGACTATTTCTCTCGTCGAGCTTTCTCGGTAATCATGAATGCCAAGACTATGGCGCAAATCAACATTGCAAACGTTTGGAAATAGAAAGGCGAAGTCTTTGACACAGAGACATATAGGAGTCCGCCTAGGATTGAGCCTGCCGTCCTTGTGGCGAATTGCCAGAGAACGAAGAAAGAGTAGACTCTGCTCCTGTCCTCTCTCGGACAGACGTCGGCTCTCAAGGCTTGGGACATCTGCTGGTTCACAAGGATCGACAGGGAGTAGACTGCAAAGACCAAGGCAACTTGTGGCAGCGCCTCTAAATACAAGAAGAAAAAGGAGGATCCACCAGCCAACAGAAGCATGGCCACTATCATGTTTCTCCGGCCGTATCTGTCCGCAAGAGAGCCAAACACGAAACCTAGAACTCTTACTGAGCTTGAGCCCAGCAGAACCAGGCCCCATTCTGTTGTGGTCAGACCTATCACATCCGTTGTTCCGTACAGGATGAAGTAAGGAGAGGCCGCGGCCCAACCTAACCAGACAAGTCCCTCAGATATGAGAAGAATCCAAAGATCACGAGACATCTGCCTGTATGTTCCCATCATGGCTCTTGTCATCTTCGAAACTGACCTGGCTTCTCCCGGCCTAGGTCGAACAGTCTCACTGAGAAACAGATACCTACAGGACCCAGCTGTCAGGGCGGCCAAGCCTGTCAGAGCGTATCCCCATCTGATAGTTAGGAGAGCGCCCAACTGGTCGATCATGTATCCCGCGATCATAGGAGAGAATATCGAGGGCACAGTCGTCACAATGCCCCACGCGAGGAATCCTATGCCTCTAGATTCTGGCGAGAGTGAGTCTGCGATCAGAGCACTCATCGCTGGCTCCCTGAGTCCTGCAGCAAACGAGTCTATGATCACCGCGATCAGCAGCATCCTCCAGTCAAACGCAATCGCCATCAGAAGGCTCGTGAGCCCAAGGATCATGCTGAAGAAAGCCGTCAGTTTCTTTCGGCCATATATGTCGGCGAGGTATCCTCCGATTATCGCGGGCGGAATTGACGCTATAGTACCGATGCCGCTGATTATGCCGATCATTTCCGGCGTGCCTTGCAGAGCTAGAACGTAGAGCGAGAAGAACGGCCAGACAGAGTTTCCGACAAATTGCCACACAGCGCCAGTCGCGATCATGACCAGCATGTTGCCTCGAAGGAAACTCATCTTGCCCGATGATTGCTCCGGCTGACCACCTTGCATAGGAGATGCTTCATCCCTATCAACGAAAGTTCTGAGATGAATGGCCAGCATCCAGATAAGGCCTTCGAAGAAAGGCACGGTTCCTACTCAAATTTCTTCTGCTATACTCGCGATTGAGTCACCTGGAAACACAACTTGAGGCTCGTAAATACTTGTTATGATGCCAGTATACTGAGTCAGCATCTTCCTCTCTCTGAAGCTTGTGACTCCGACTACATCACCTCTCTTCACAAATGCTCCTGGAGTGACTCGCGGAATGAAGAAATCTTCTTCCTTGGCCTTGACGTTCGAGATCTTTCCAAAGAACCTGTGCCGAGTCGCACATGCTTTTCCGTCAATCATGTTGAGGCTTGCCAGCAGTTCGAGGATGACGCTTTTGAGTTGGTTTGCGTGATCTACTTTGAATTCTCCGTGATGGCTCCCGGCCTCTATTATCGCGGCAGGAATCTTCTTGTGAGAGGCTTCGATGAAGAGCTGTCCTCTCAGTCCGGAGGACTCGACAACCGTGGGAATTGCGAGTTTCCTTGCATATTGCCTCATGAAGTCGAACTCTTGGTGAAGAGACAAGATGTAGGGGAAGCAATTCATTCCGCATCCGTGCAGGTCAAGGACGTAGTCAGCCTGTGTGGCTTCCTGCCACACGGTGTGCGCAATGCGTTGGGAGACAGAGCCATTCTCTTCTCCGGGGAAAACCCTGTTGAGGTCTGCATTGTCGATTGGAGAGGCGCGCTCTCGACATCGATAAGCAAGCGGGTTGGCAATAGGCAGAAAAGTCACCGAACCTCTAAGCGTTTTCCGGCCTAGCATCGGAATTGTGTCTTGTATTGCGAACGTCCCAACTACCTCGTCCCCGTGGATTCCAGCTGTCACCAGTACTCTTGGTTTTCCGCTGCCAAATCTGTAGAAGGTGAGCGTCGTTCCGTGCCCTTCGTCGATTCCTACTGAGGTTTTTCTCATCTTGGTGCTCTCCGTGACAGAAGTGGAGAAGCGCTGCTTCGGTTATTTGTGACTTTCGAAGTTGAGAACAGTCAACCTATAAATGTCAACAACGGCCTTAGACCTTCGTGGGCCCGTGGTCTAGTCCGGACTAGGACGCTGAAAGGCAAGCCTTCGCGGACGCCTGCGGAGCCGGAGATCCGGGGTTCAAATCCCCGCGGGCCCGCTACAACAAAATCAACCGCCACGTCATTCGCAGAAAT
>Ga0209725_1000878_pt1 | contig 17833 bp, 16 predicted proteins | sample I18A1metaG_FD_184145 | JGI IMG/M metagenome (GOLD analysis project Ga0209725, IMG submission 184145) | Lake sediment bacterial and archeal communities from Gulf of Boni, Indonesia to study Microbial Dark Matter (Phase II) - ​I18A1 metaG... | ecosystem: Environmental > Aquatic > Freshwater > Lake... | reverse complement strand
TCACGTTACCGTGCGCACTGAAGAACAAGATGATAGGGAAAGAAGCCCGAAAGAATTCTACGAGAAACTAGGTTTTTACCAAATTCCGTGCGACCCATGTGAAGGCATAGGGATGAGGAAAGACTTGGACCAGCAGACAATTAATGAATACGTTCATCACTTATGCGTCGAGTGAAAAGTTTCTATTCTGTAGATTCTGCTACCATTTTTGCGAGTATCTCCAACCCATCTCGAAAGTGTCTATGAGGCATTTGACACATTTGCTGTATTCCATGACTGAGACATCGAATATCTGATCACCCAACCACACGATGTTGAAGATTTTATCCGAAAAACTAACTGAGCCAGTGTTGGTTTCCTTCCCCTTATAGTCAACGTATATCCTTGCTTTGGTAGTCGCGATTGCCCCTAGTTTTTTCAGTTCTTCGGTGGGTTTTTCGTCGATTGGCAAGATTATCTTCAAGTCTTTGTCCGTTAACAGTGGTTTCAATTCTTTGAGGAGGCTGATGGGGATGCTGTTTATCCTTATCCTCCTCGATTTCTGAATCTTTCTCCTAATCTCCTCTATTCCTTCTTCGACTGTTTCAAAAGTTGTTGAGATTCTAGCTTCGTACCTTCCTTCAACGATAGGCATAGTTTTTCACCTCACGCCTCTTTTGCTGCGTTCCAGCCTAGACTGTTCCATTCCAGGAAGCATTTGGCGCACTCGTCGTACAACATCTCGTCTACAACATACTGATGATCCACCGGGTCTTCAAACACGGTAAACGTCCTGCTCTCATCGAGAGTAATCGACATAGATGGCACCTCTTTGTTTCTGACCATGCAAACAATCTTCACTCCAGCCTCTTTAAACTGTACGTTTTTGTCACCAGTTTTCTTTTCCCCAGGGAAGAGGAGAACTCTGACCTCTGCGTCTTCGCTAAATGTGTCCTTCACCTTTTTGAGGAAATCCGTTGTTGCGTTGTTTATCCATATGGTCTTAGCCTTTTTCATCTCTTCTTTCAGGCTTGTGAGCCCAACGTCGAATTTCAGTATCATAAACTTCTCTTTCATTTCTTTCACCTCCTCATTTAGCGTCGTCTGGATGGACTGCAAAAACTCGGCATAGTCTTTCTTGACCTTCGTGAAAACGTCGCGTGGGTCAACAGCCTTGAATAAAAGCGGTATTCCAGAATAGATTTTTATCCAACCTTTATGTTCCAGCGACTCCAAAACCGAGTAAATCTTCGTCCTTGGAACGCCAGACTTTTCAGAGAGCTTTGCTGCACTGTTCAAGTGGTCTTTTAGCAAACTGAGGTATGCCTTGGCTTCGTATTCTGTGAGTCCGATTTTCTGCAGTTTTTCAACGACGCTCTCCATGAAGCATCAATTGACATACGGATTGCTAAAAATAAATAGTTAGTGTAACCCGATGGAGTTACCCTTGCATGATAGTACACGGCAAAACATCTTCAACACCCTTAAGATTTTTCGCTCAAAGTTATTTGCGTTTCATTACAACGCCGCTTAACGCCATCAATATCCTACCGAAAATGGCTATTCTATCAGTTACCACTGCCATGAACAAATGTTCCCAACCAAAAATTACCCTTCCAGTTGTGAGATAGAATGCGACAATTGCACCTGCAATCGTGAAATTCAAAACAGTACCGACAATGAAAAGATAGTTATTGTGTTCATATGCATAATGCGAGAGGGAAAAAGCTGTAACAACTAGAACCAAGAGCCACAGAATCTTGAAAGGGCTTAACAAAGCGTTTCCCTCAAACAAGAATGCTGCAGCAATCAGAGGAAAAAGTATCAAGATTGCCAAGTTAGAGAATTTCAGCATTCTGTTTTGGCTATAAAAGACAAAGCCTAATGGGATAACTATGAACTGAATTCCTGCCCATTCCATCATGCCAAGTCCGTAAAATGTGGGTATCGGGAAAAAGTACAGGTCAGATATGAAAAGCGGAAAGAAACCAGCTATTAAGATTAACCAGAATTTGTCTCTAGTTTCTTTATATCTATACCCGAAACTAAAAACCATCGCTAAATAAGTGAACGCTCCCGCCCATCCAATTGGGTGATAGGGGATAAACATGTCACTTAAAGGACCAAAAGGGCTGAAAAAAAGCAAGACAAACGCGGTTGCTGAAAGAATGTAGACAGCACAATTCACGAGTTTCATGCTTATTCCTTCCGCAACCTAACGTGAACGCATAAAATTCTTATTGCCCACTCTTTATAGGGTCTTTGGCGATTCTCTTGGAGAGGAAAAAGCTTCTAGTTTTGATTGCTATGATACTGCCGATTGTGATTATTGCTTTTGCCAATGTATTCTTGTCTCCTCAGTTTTTGAGAGAGGAGTATGTTGGGGGAAAATACGACTGTAGAATAGGGATAACGGGTAAAGATCAAAGAGGCTTTGAGGAAGGCGCACTTTTTTATGTCAAAAATGGAGTTGAGCACCAAGGCTATTTTAACTCGTATCTAAGAACCGCCCTCGACTGGATTCGAGCCAATACTTCCGAAAACACCGTTGTTCTTAATTGGTGGGATTACGGGCACATGATTGTTGGCTATGCGGAAAGAGACTCGGTGATTAAGAATCCATCACAAGAAGCGTTAATTTCAGTAAAAAATCCAAGCGGATTCCAAGAACTTGACCCTCACCAGATGATAGTTGACGTTGCAAAAGCACTTACAACAATTAATGTAAGCGAAACCTTAGTAGCAATGAACAAGTACAACGCAACATACATCATGGTAACAGTAGATGATGGAAAAACAAAGCCCTACTGGATATTCCACTTTGCGGGGCTCAACTTCACAGACTACCTAAACGCAAGTTGGCAAGACGCGGGCTTGCCCTTTGACCCAAACCAATACAACACGCTTGGGAAAGAGACGATTATGTACAAAATTCTTGTCAACTCGCAAATTCAAGGATTGATTCAAGTTTATAGTGACCAAAACGTCAGAATCTACAAACGATAAAATGCATAATTTCCCTGCAAAATCTTGTGAAGACGTTTTAGAGTAGCTCAAGACAGTACGATGGCGCCGGGGTTAGGTTTACATCTCGGTTTGAATTCTATGAAAATGCCTTATTAAATGGGAGAGTATTTATTCGCGCGCATAGATAGAAGCCTTTTAGGTAAGTTTATGATCGGAATCTAAGGAGGAGATGTTGTATATGCATGGGACCGAATCTATGCTAGTTGAATTGAGCGACATTTTAAAAGCCCAACAGAACATTGCTGGTTATGTTCACAGAACCCCAACCATGTCTTCCGCGACTTTGGGAAGAAGAACAGGGGTGAGTCTTTATTTCAAGGCGGAAGTCTTTCAAAAAACCGGATCTTTCAAACCGAGAGGAGCTCTAAACAAGCTACAAAGCCTAACAGACGACGAAAAGAAGAGAGGTGTTATCACCGTTTCATCAGGAAACCATGCACAGGGGCTTGCATATGCGTCTTCCCTGCTGGGAATCCCAGCTACGGTTGTCATGCCTGAGGCGACTCCTGAGAATAAAGTTAACGCAACAAGGGCTTATGGTGCGGAGGTGATCCTTCACGGAAGGGTTGAAGATCTCATGGCAAAGTGCCTAGAAGTTCAAAAAGAGCGCAACCTTATCATGGTCCATCCCTTCGATGATCCACTAATCATTGCCGGGCAGGGGACGATAGGTTTGGAAATTCTGGAGGACACTCCCGAAGTGGAGTGGGTTTTCGTTCCTGTAGGAGGAGGTGGCTTAATTTCAGGAATCTCAACGGCCATTAAGTTGAAGAAACCCCATGTTAAGATCGTCGGCGTGGAGCCCATTGGTGCCGCAGCCATGCTGAAAAGCGTTCAGCAGAATGCGGTTGTTCATTTAGACAAGGTAGACACCATTGCGGAAGGACTAGGGGCTCCCTTCGCAGGGAAGTACACCCTAGCGCACGTGAGAAGATATGTAGATAACCTTGTCCTGGTTTCTGACAAGGAAATCATTCAGGCTCTACACTTAATCCTAGAGCGGTGTAAGATCCTAACGGAACCAGCTGGAGCAGCAGGATTTGCGGCCCTCCTCTTCAAGAAAGTCGACGTTCCAAAGGGGGCCCAAGTTGTCTGCGTATTAAGTGGTGGAAACATAGACCTAAAACACCTAAAGAACCTCTTATGAACGCGCGCGTTATTCTATCTTTCAACAGCACATCTATCGGAAATTTGGTTGGCGCCGGGAATGGGATTCGAACCCATGCGGACCCAAAGGTCCACAGGCTTTCTTGCATTAGTCTCAAGGCCTGCGCAATAACCACTCTGCCATCCCGGCAACTTTCGCCTCAGACGACCTTAAACCAGTCCTTTCTAACTTCGCTCCATCTTAAAATCTTTCCGAGGCTCTCCAGCATATTTGGATCCTAATTGGATCATATATGGGATGGTCTAGAGGTGTGTGCGCGTGTGCAAACGACTAAACATTTAAGCCTCAATACAAAAAGGTGTTTAGCCACAGTCTAGGAAGCGGAAACCCAGTGAAGTGTCAACACTGTGAACAGGACGTTGCTTTACCATTCAAATGCCCCTTTTGCAGTCACTACTTCTGCAGTGAGCATAGGTTGCCAGAAAACCACGCCTGTCCAGAGTATTGGAAGGCGAAAGCTGTTCGTAGAGAAGCGCCGCCGCGAGTCATCTCAGAAAGCGCACCTAAACAAAAGCCGTACGAATACACGATCACCTACACGCCACAGCGCCCATCAGCCAAACTCTTCTGGTTCAGCCTCACCGAACTAAAACACTTGACCATCAGTGTCTTGCTGGTTCTAGGCGTTGGCTTATCTTTCGCCCTTTACGTAGAAGTTTCACCTCAAATCTTTGTAGGTCTCGCCATCCTCTTCACCGCGTCTTTCTTCTTACACGAGTTAGCTCACAAACTATATGCACAACACTATGGTCTGTGGGCAGAGTTTCGACTAACCATGTTCGGAGCGCTCATGACTCTCCTTTCCATCGGGCTTCCATTCTTCAAAATCATAGCGCCAGGAGTCGTATTCATCTTAGGGCCGGTAACCAAGGAAACTGCTGGAAAAATAGCTTTGGCTGGGCCACTAACCAACATCATGCTTTCACTTGTTTGTATTGCGGTTGCGTTTGGTTTGTCAAACACGTTTTTTGGAATCGTCGTCATCATCGGCGCTTGGATAAACGCCTTCATAGCCATTTTCAACCTTATCCCGTTTGGCTTAATGGACGGACTGAAGGTTTTTTGGTGGAACAAAATTGTCTGGGCTATAGCCTTCTCGGCATCTCTTATATTAGGAGTATTCACATACATGTATCTGCTTAAGTGAAAGAGTTAAAAACTGAAAACCTAAGCTTTGATAGGGGAAAACCCACATGAAGTTAGACCCGTCAGTTAAAAAGAAGTACCCCGAGTTTGTGATTGGTTACGCCATAGCGCACAAGGTGAAGGTTGAAAAAACCGTAAAAGAACTGGAGGAAGAAAAACGACGCGTCGCAAAAGAAGCCCAGCAAAAATACGCTTCTATTCCAGTGCTGGAAATCCCAGAGGTTAAAGCCTACCGAGAATTTTACAAGGCTATGAATGTGGACCCGACGAAAGTTCGTCCACCCGCGGAGTACTTGATTCGAAAGGCAGTGGCGGGCCAACCGCCCTCAATCAACAGCCTCGTCGATTCTTGTCTTTTGGCTTCTATCAAGTATTGGGCGATTGTGAGCGTTTACGACCTTGACAAAGCGAAAGACACTCCAACTATCACGTTAGCGAAGGGAACTGAAAGTTTTCAGTTGATCGACGGAAGAACAGTCACACCAGCTCTCGCAGAAGTCCTCCTTAAAGACAATGAGAAGGTTCTTACGGCTTACGCAGTTGGAGACGCTAGAGCGACCATGGTAACTCCACAGACCAAAAACGCGTTGATTGTTGCCTGGAACGCTCCAGGAATCAAACGTGAAGACACGGAAAAAGCTTTAGCGACTGCCGTAGACTATGCGAAACGATTTTGTGCGGCAACCATAGAGAAAAGTGAAATCCTAACATAGGCTGACGCGAGAAAAAGAGTTTAATTACAATAATTCGATGCTAACGTAGACTTCTTCGGGCACGCGAATCCTCATAATCCGCCGCATAACCCGCTCCTCAGCGTCGATGTCGATGAGGCGCTTGTGGATGCGCATCTCCCACTTGTCCCATGTGGCGGTTCCTTCACCACAAGGAGTTTTCCGCACAGGCACTCGAAGGCGTTTAGTAGGCAACGGAATAGGACCAGTGATTTTTACGCCAGTTTTTTTGGCGATGGCTGTCAGTTCTCCACAAACCTCTTCTAATTTTTGGTAGTCCGTGCTTGTCAATCGGATTCGGGCTTTTCTCGCCATCGCCTCAGTTTCCTCCAAGTGTCGCTCTTATCGATTTGTTCAGGTTTAAATACCTTTTGCAAGACCTATTCTAGAAAGGCTATTTAAACTTACTACTTGAATAGCAAAACTTCTGTCACAGAGGCTTAACAGGTGAATCAACGGAAGCTGAAGGTTAAAGCCCTTTTTAATTGACTTGGACGGAACGCTCGTTGACTCAACTGAGGCTTATGTGGCAGCAGCGAAATCTGGGTTTGCCACAATCGGGTTAGACCGTTTTGATGTCAAAACTTGAGGAGGATTAGGTGCGTCTTGTATCTCGCTCTATTAGATAATTATCAAAGAGTGTTATAGAGGAATGCTTGGCAAAACTTAATACACGCAAAAAGAACGTATGAGAATGACCAGAAAGGAGAGCCCAAATGAACTTCATCGAAGCCATGCTATCCCAGAGTCTACAAAATAAAAATCCTCAACTCGACCCTCAAGGCACGGATAGAAGAGTTTTGAACATAGCTTGCCAAGACTTAGCAAACTTTTTAAAAGTTTTCTGGAAACTCGTGGGTCAAGAAACAGCAGAACTAGAGCTAACAGAAAGAATTGACAAGTATATTCATGAAAATCCAGACGAACTCCAAGAATTTGTAAACCTCTGGTCTGGAATCTGGATGAAAAAATGGAATGAAAGGGTCAAACTTCTTCTGGAGGACGAAAACTCCGAACGCTGGAGGAGAATGCATGAGCGTCTCCTCAGGGCCGAGCCAATGTGGAGGCAACTCACGAGTCGTCATGAAATGGAGGACATGGTAATAGAGACGTTGATTAAGAATGGGGAAATCTGTGGGACATCCATCCTAGCCGAAAATCTGCTAAAAATTGAACTCGCGTCATGCTTAGACAGAAAAACCCCCATACATGAGACAGAGCATCTTTTGAACGTCGTAAATAGAGTGCTAAGGCAAGCGAGACAACTTTGTCAGAGCAAAGGACCATTAATCTTCGTCAGAGTTGACAAGCGCTTTTTCCAGTTCTCACAACGTAGTCGTTAACACTGGTTTCCACTTTTGCTATTTAAAGGTGATTTCATGACTTTCATTTTACAAATAATGTTACTCAAACCATATGACTCTGACAGGTCATTCAAGTGACATTAAAATGTAAACAAGGATAGAGAGGAGAAAATGAAACAAAAAATATCCTTAGGAGTATTGCTTTACCTATGCCTCGCCACTACTATAGGATCTGTTAAGGCAGATGGTTTCTTCGAAGTAGGCCCAATTCTTCGGATTTCTTCACCGGACGACCTGACTTTAGCCCCATGTAACACAACTTTCATGAACTGGGTCATCAACAACATTGGAGCCTTGGGCATCGCAGAATTACATTACATAACTTTCACTGCTGCAATAAGAAATAATTCATTGGTTGAAATAATGACAGCTCCTTCATATGTTGCTACATACGAAGTGCGGGATGCTTACGGAAACCTAATGGGGTCAGGAAGTGTGAATGGAAATCTTACAGTGGAGCCGTTCGATTTCTGGGACCTCACTGGCGTTGAGCAGTACGAAATGGTTACTTGGCATTTGCCCAGCTCTGTTGTCTTACGTAGCGGTTGGCGCATCAACCTTCGCTTCCAAATCCACTGCGAAGCCACTGGGGTTACTACGATTATGCTTTTTCCAAGGGCCACGGAAGATCACGGTCCATTCAACATAATAGATTGGACGAACTTGTGGCGAGAAAACGACGTCTGGTATCCGCTTCAAAGAAGCTATGACCCATGGGATGGAGACATTCATGGTGGTCACACTTTCCGTAAGGGCTGGTTAAGATACAAAGAAGGCTTTCCCTACGATGTGTGTACGATTACTCAAACTAGTGTACCGCCGCCATATCCTCCAGAAGCGAACTTTACGGAAAGCACTCACGCACCATATGTGGGTTACGCTATTTATTTTGATGCTTCAGCTTCAACATCTGGGTTTGACGGAGACGACACATGCCCGATAACTAGCTATACGTGGAATTTCGGAGACGGGAACACAACCACAGAAAGTGATCCTTACATAGCGCATGTTTACCTAGCTGCGGGTCTGTTCACGGTGACTCTGATAGTTATAGCACCGGGCATTTTACCTGATATTCATCCCTTATATGTTAATTGGGACACGGCAAGTGCAGAAAAGAATGTTACACGACATTATCCTCCAGAAGCCATCTTCACAGAAAGCACCCACAATCCACTAGTAGGCTACGCTGTGTATTTTGATGCTTCAGCTTCAACATCTGGGTTTGACGGAGACAGTATATGTCCAATAACTAGCTATACTTGGAATTTCGGAGACGGAAACATAACCACTGAAACTGATCCATATATAGTACATGTATACCTAACTGCAGGCACGTACACAGTAACTCTCAATGTTACGGCGCCAGGCATTCCACCCTACATTCATCCATTATACGTTAACTGGGGTACAGCAAGCGCACAGAAGTACGTTAAGCCACCATCCTATCCCTCACCGCATCCTCCGGCAGCCCAATTCACAGAAAGCACCCACACACCAAAAGTAGGATGCCCTGTGCGTTTCAATGCCTCATGTTCAAGTCCTGGATTTGACGGAGACGACACATGCCAAATAACAGACTATGCTTGGAATTTTGGTGATGGCTCACCCATCGCCCACGGAAAGACCGTTACCTACTCATATTCTGCACCTGGAATCTACATAGTAACATTAACTGTCACGGCGCCGGGCATACCCCCATACATCGCCGCTGGATACGTCAACTTCGGCGTGGCAACAGATTTTAAGGACGTCACGATGCCAACTGGGACACCCAATTAGACAGTTACATATACGAAAGTTTCAAAACCGTCGACGGAGTCAAAGTCTACGCCGAAAACCTTCTAATACACGGTGGCACATTCGAGCAACTTGAAATGGCATACAAACTTTGCGACAACATCAACAACAGCATAAGCTTAATTCCATAAGCTCAGAACTGAGTTTACCACATTCCTTTATATCTTTGCGACAAATGAAGCTAACAAGTTTAGGAATAAGGGTTGAAAACAGAAAGCCTAAAGGAGCCTCTCTCTGTTCAGCTTCTTGGTTTGCCACGAATACCGTCGAATTCTAGTTGATTGCGCGCGCGCAACTTTGTCAGAGTAAAGGTCCATTAATCTTTGTTAGAGTTGACAAGCGCTTTTTCCAGTTCTCACAACGTAGTCGTTAGTATATCATTTTCTAATTTTATTGTTTGAAGATGACTTCGTGGTTAGTTCAGTTATGGAAAAATGTTACTGTAATCCACATAAGTCTGACTACATAGTCCGTTTTTGGATATACATCAACCTTGGAAGTCAATGATAAAAAGGTCACTCAAGTGACATTAGAAATGTTAAAAGAAGCCAGAGAGGAGAAAGATAGATGAACAGAAAAATATTCTTAGGAATGTTGCTTTTCCTATGCCTTTCCACTACTATAGGATATGTTAGAGCAGATGGGTACATCATCGATGTAGGTCCAATTCTTCGGATTTCTTCGCCAAGCGACGTGACTTTAGCCCCTTGTAACACAACTACCCTGAACTGGGTCATTGACAACATTGCTGAGTTGGGCGTCCCAGAGCTACATTACGTAACTTTTACGGCTGTAATAAGAAATAATTCACTGGTTGAAATAGTGCCGGCTCCTTCATACACTGCCACATACGAAGTACGTGATGCTCACGGAATCCTAGCGTGGATAGGAGATGTGAACGGAGTTCTCACAGTTGAACCATTCGGCTTCTGGGACCCCACGGGCGTTCAGCAGTACGAAATGGTTACTTGGCGTCTGCCCGACTACGTTGTCTTACTTAGTGGTTGGCGCATTAACCTTCGCTTCCAAATCCACTGCGAAGCCATAGGGGTTACCACGATTTTACTCTTTCCGAGAGCTACAGAAGATCACGGCCCCACTAATATTATATATTGGACGAATTTGTGGCAAGAAAACGGCATATGGTACCTACTTCAAAGAAGCTATGATCCTTGGGATGATGACATTGAGAGTGGTCACATTTGGCGGAAGGGCTGGATAAGATACAAAGGATACTTCCCGTATGGTGTGTGCATTATTACTCAAACTGGCGCGCCGCCGCCGTATCCTCCAACAGCAAACTTCACTGAAAGCACTCACACACCATATGTAGGCTTTGCTGTCTACTTCGACGCTTCAGGCTCAACATCTGGGTTTGACGGTGACGACATATGCCCAATAACCAGCTATGAGTGGAACTTCGGTGATGGAAACATTACAACAGAAGCTGACCCCTACATAACGCACGTATACTTGGCTCCAGGCCTCTACACAGTCATTATGAAGGTTACAGCACCTGGCATTTTGCCTAACATTCATCCTTTATACGTTAATTGGGATACAACGAGCGCAGAAAAGAACACTACGCATCATCATCCTCCTGAAGCAAACTTCACTGAAAGCACTCACACGCCAATGGTAGGCTACGCCGTTTATTTTGATGCGTCAGGTTCAACGTCTGGATTTGATGGAGACGACATATGCCCCATAACCAGTTACACTTGGGATTTCGGCGACGGCAACATAACAACAGAAAGCGACCCATACATAGCCCACGTATACCTAGCCGAAGGAACGTACACGGTGATTCTGAACGTTACGGCACCAGGTATCTTGCCTAACATTCATCCTTTATATGTCAACTGGGACACAGCAAGCGCGGAAAAGAACACTACACGTCATTATCCTCCGGAAGCAAACTTTACAGAGAGCACCCACACTCCACAAGTAGGTCAAGCCATTTACTTTGACGCTTCAGGTTCTAAGCCCGGGTTTGACGGTGACGACATATGCCCAATAACTAGCTATACTTGGGATTTTGGCGACGGCAACATAACGACAGAAGCTGATCCATACATAGTCCATGTATACTTAGCCCCAGGCACATACACAGTGATTATGAATGTTACAGCGCCAGGCATTCTACCAAACATTCATCCGTTATACGTCAATTGGGACACAGCAAGCGCACAAAAGAGCACTCCTACTGGAGAGGTCGGCACACCAGGTTTCTGGGGACACCAAGTGATAGTATATCTTATTGGCAGGGGAACAGCTCAGATGACAGAGGAACAGTTGTTCTATTACCTTCAACAAGTCAGTTTGTTGTCGAATTACACACTGTTTAAGTCGATATACATTGGCAGCAACGACGATACGTTAGTCAACGCGTGGAGAATCCTGAGAAACCTGGAACCAATGGACAACATGACGAAGAAGCTTGAACGTCAACTCCTTTGCACATTGCTGAACTACGTTAGTAGCGCTGTCGGCTGGGACACGCAGTTAGACCCTCATATATATGATGGTTTCGACACAGTGGGCGAAGTCATAGTCTATGCCGAACACCTACTAATTTACGGTGGCACATTCGAGGAACTTGAACTGGCACACACAATGTGCGACAACATCAACAACGGCAAAGGCTTAATTCCATAAGCTCAAAAACTGAGCTTACCCCATTTCTTTACGTTCCTTTGCTACAAATGAAACTACAAGTTTGAGAATAATGTTGAAAACAAGGGCCTAAAGAAGTCTCTCTCTGTTCAGCTTTTTGGTTTGCCACGAATACCGTCGAATTCTAGTTGATTCTCCATAGCCACATGCAGAACACCGCTTCTTGGTCACGTTGTAGGCTCTCCTGCCACAACGTCTACATCGAATGTGGAGAGTCTTTCCAGCTCGCTTTCCAAAAGACGGCGTGCCCTTACTCGTTTTTCCCAACGGGTTTTCACCTTGGAGGCGGAGAAATCACTATGACGTTGTCGCCCCTCACTATGATGACGCCCAGTTTCTTCACCTTCTCCGCGTTTGTGGTGTCCTCTGTTTCTTCCAGCACCAGATTGAGATGCTGGTCAAAACCCTTCAGCTTTCCACGTAAGCTCTTCCCACCCTTCAATCGCACGAGAACGATTTTCCCAAGGCTTTCTTCTAGGATTTGGATGGTCATTTCGCTCATGTTTTTGTCCTCTCACTAAACTTCTTTTTGAATCTTTGCCTTTATAGGTGCAAACGTTGAATGATTTAAAGGTTATTGCAAGAAGGAAGGTGTTAAGCATTGCCCCAAACTTCAGCACGACACTTTCTGAAGGAAAGAGAGGCAAGACAATTTCTTCTAGAATTTTATAAAAAAGTAAGAGTAAATGCTGAACAATTATTTGGAACAAGACCAAAAATTGAAGTGACACAAACTCCTGTGGCTGAAATCTACATCATCAACGGAAAACCCGTCCTAGCAAAGTCAGATGACACACTTTTTCCCATACTAATCTTCGATGAACTTCTTTCATCCCTTCCTAAGATTACAGTAGACATGGGCGCTGTTCCTCATGTCTGTAACGGGGCTGACGTAATGGCTCCCGGAGTTGTACAGATCAAAGGCGAATTTGAGAAGAACGATTTTCTCTTAGTCGTAGACAAGAGTTACGGTAAATCCCTAGCGATAGGCGTTGCCCTCTTTGACTCAAAAACAATGAGAGTGACAAGGCAGGGAAAAATCGTGAAAAACATTCATTCTGTTGGTGATAGGCTCTGGAAATTGTTAAGGAAATCCGATAAAATCTAGACACCGTCACCAACAACTCATAAGTATTATAAAGTTTCACTTAGTAACTAATTTGGAATTTCATCATGACCCCAAGATGTTGAAAGAGCGGAGACGAAGGAAATGCTTAAAGTTGATGTTATGAGTAAGTTTAGGTTAGGAAGTGAAACCATTTGCCAAAATTAGGAAAGACTATCGGGAAAATGATTAACAGAATCAAGTCTGCTGAAAAGCCTGAAGCAACCGATATCGCTGACAAAGCTTCTTCGTCCTCCTTGACTACCCCTGCCAAGATTTATTTGAAGGCTCTGCCCTTACGCAAGCCCGAAGACGTGGATGTTGTTAAACGTGAAATCAACGCAGGAAACATCCTCATTCTTAGGATAAGCCCCCTAGCCAAAAAAAGCATAGACGATGTTAAACATGTAGTGAATGAACTCTGCGAGTTCACAGAATCAGTTGGAGGAGACATTGCCCGCTTAGGCGAGGAACGTGTGGTTGTCACTCCTTCTTCTGTCCGAATCTGGCGAGAAAAAACCGCTACGCCAGGAGGAGAAACGCCTACCGCAGCTTAACTGTTTCCAGTATCTCTGGTGCTCTTGCTTCAACGTTATACTTTCTCTGAAAAATGCCTGCTATGCTAAGACATTTGGCTCTCTCGCCATGGCACACGATTATTCGCTCGGGTTTTGGTGTAACTCGACGGATGTAATTAATTATCTGTTTTCTGTCTGAGTGCCCAGAAAATCCCTCAATAGAGTCAACCTTCAAATTCACTTTTAAAACTTCAATTTTTCCTTCGCTATTTATTAAAGGCGTTTCTACCAAGCCCTTCTGAACCCTGCGTCCCATAGTTCCCTCAATCTGGTAACTTACGAAGATTATGGTGTTGCGTTCATCTGATGCCAAACGCTTAAAATATTCGATTACGGGTCCACCTTCAAGCATTCCTGAAGTAGCTATTATTATGCTCTGCCCGCCTTCCATAATTTCTTCTCTCGCACTTGGATGCTCTACTGTGGTGAAGTAATCTGACTGGAACGGGTTGATTCCCTCATGTAGAATGCTATTTCGTACCTCTCTTGCCAAATATTCTGGATAAACTGTGTGGATGGCAGTCGCCTCAGAAATCATGCCTTCAATGAACACTGGCGCTTCCTTCAACAGTCCCTGTCGCATATACATGTCGATGATCAACATGATTTCTTGTGCCCTACCAACTGCTGGGACTGGAATCAGAACTTTGCCTCCGCGATCTAAGGTTTCGTTTATAATTGAGACGAGTTTTTGTTCAGCCTCGATTCTGGAAGGCATAATCTCCTGTGGGGCGCCGTACGTACTTTCGGTTATTATTGTTTCAACTCTTGGAAACGCTGTTGTTGCGGGTTCGAGAAGCATTGTTTTCATGTATTTATAATCGCCGGTGTAGACGAGGTTATGCAAGCCCTCTCCGATGTGCAAATGAGCTATAGACGATCCGAGAATGTGCCCGGCGTTGTGCAGGGTTAGACGAACATCTGGCGCTATGTCAGTTACGGTGCCATAACGCAGTGGGATGGTGTGTAGAACGGTTTCCCGCACGTCCCTCTGATCATACAGCGCCATAACCCCTTGCTTGCTTAACACGTCCAAATAATCCAGCTGAAGCAAAGTCATGAGGTTCGAGGTGGGGGCTGAACAATAAACTGGACCATCGTATCCATACTTGAACAGAAACGGAAGAAAGCCACAATGGTCAAGATGTGCGTGGCTTATGATAACAGCGTCTAGTGTGTCTGGATCAAACTGGGGCAAATCAAATCTCGGGAAGGCTTCTAGCGGGTTTGTAGCGCCTGGGTTAATGCCGCAGTCTAATAGAACTTGACTTTCCCTTGTTTGTATAAGAAGTGCTGATCTTCCCACTTCTCGGAAGCCGCCTAACGCTGTGATTCGAATGTCTCCAACCCCGTAAACCATGGGTCTGAAGATTCTTTCGCCCACCATGCGAAGGATTCTTTCTCGTTCCTTGCTTTCGGCGTGAAGATAATGCCTCATGTGAGCTATAATTTTGGAAGGTATTGGAGGGCTTCTTAGGATTCGGGGTCTCCATCGTGTCTGCTTCACAATCTCTTGTAAAACAGCTCCATTTTTTCCAATGACCAAACCAGGCTTTTTGGCTTCTATAATGACTTCGCCGAGGCTCGGGTCAAAGCTCATGTTAGTGATTTCTGCCTCTGGAGAAACTATCTCTTGTATAAGCCTCTCCGCGTCTTTCTCTGGCAACCTTACGGAAGGGTCAGAGCGCACAACGATTCTCTTTCTAATTAGGTTAACGATGTCTGCGATAACGTAGCTTTGTTCCATTAGAACCTCGGGTTTCTTTGTGTAAACTGCTAGGGCGGGTCCTTCGAACTCGATTCGGGTAACCTCAGCCTGTTGTGGGACATGCTCCAATACACATTTGCTGGCTTCTACCTTGGTTTTTTCGTAGGCTGTCACGCCTTTCTTTCGCTCCTCGACAAACCTGCTAGGAGAGTCTTTTTCTCTTCGTCGGTTAGTTCACGGTATCCTTCTTTGTTTATGACTACCACATCAAAACTGTCTCCGCTTGCGGCGTCTCTTTTCATGGCTGAGTCAACAGCGCGCACAACTACAGACAAGAGATTCTTTATTGTTACGTCTTCTTTGTATTTGTCTTCCAAAACTCCATAGGCTATGGGGGAACCTGAACCCGTAGCAACACATTTTTCTTCTGTCAAACTGCCAAACGGGTCAAGGGAGAAAACGTGAGCGCCTGAGTCGTCAACTCCGCCGACGAGAACTTGAGCAATCATTGGAGCCAGACGAGTTGAGAATAACAGATTCGCAATGAGTCGTGCTGCGGAGCTTACCGGTAATGGACGCCCGATATTCAGCCTATAGAGATGGGCGTTTACTTTCAGTATGTCCACGGTTCGTTGGGCATCGGCAACGTTCCCTGAAATAGTCATGGCCAAATGATCATCAATTTTGTAGATTTTCTTCCCTTTTTTGTGGGCTACAAAAAAGCCCATGGTTACACGGGTGTCTGAGGACAAGATGACTCCGTCTTTGCAGACGACGCCTACGGTTGTTGTTCCTTTTAGGGCTAATTGATCAAATGTTTCACGCATCTCGGTTCTCCCCCGAAGAATTCGATGCCATGCAAAAACTTCTCGGGAGAAGTTAGCATCATGTATTCATAACCGACTAATTTAAAAATGTTTCGAGCCCCTCTTAATAACGGATTGGATTCCAGTTGACCATGGTACATCGCATGCAGCTTCCAAGGGAAGTCGTTGTGGGAAACGAAACCATAGAGCTCATAAGTGGCATTTGCAAAAAACTCGGATTTTCCAAGTCTGCCTTCATTGTGACAGGCCCCAAAACATATCATGTAGCGGGTCGAAAAGTAATGGATTTACTCAGTGATACAGGAATCAGCGTTGACTATTTAATGGTTAATTCTTCTACCATGAAGGATGTTATATCCGTTGAAGAAAAAATAAAGGAGTCAAGACCCCAAGTGGTTCTGGGAATAGGCGGCGGAACCAAAATTGACGTCGCCAAACTGAGTTCTGCCCGCCAGAGCCTTCCGTTCATAAGCATCCCAACCACGGCCTCCCATGACGGAATCGCGAGTCCTTTGGTCTCGCTTAAGGGACTAGAAAAGCCCTACTCGATTATGGCGCAGTCTCCTATGGCCATCATCGCTGACACCAGCATTATTATTCAGGCGCCTCATCGTTTTGTAGCAAGCGGATGCGGAGACGTACTAGCAAAATTCACGTCGGTTCGTGACTGGGAAATTGCGCACAACGTGAAAAACGAGTATTACGGCGAATACGCTGCGAGCTTAGCCATGATGGGCGCGAAACTCGTGGTGAGGAATGCGGCTTTGATCAAGCCAGAAGTGGAGGAGGGGCTGCGGGTTCTTCTAGAAGCCTTAATTAGTTGTGGCGTAGCCATGAGCATCGCTGGAAGCAGTCGACCATGTAGCGGTTCTGAGCACTTGTTTAGTCATACGCTGGATCTACTTGTGCCGAATCAAGCTTTGCATGGAGAAAAGTGTGGATTGGGAACAATAATGATGGCGTACCTTCATGGATTGGGTTGGAAACGCATAAGGGCAACGTTGAAAAAAGTTGGTGCACCAACCACAGCAGAGGAACTTAGGATAGAGCCTGAGCAGGTTATAGAGGCTTTGGTGCAGGCGTCCACGATTCGTCCTGAGCGATACACGATTTTGGAAGAGAAAAAGTTGAGTTATGGGTCTGCTAGGAAACTTGCGAAAGTCACGGGCGTCATAAATTAGTTAGTGGCAGCTCATTCAGGTTTTTTCTCGGTCTTCGGTTTTCTGAATTCTTCGATAAACCTTACTGTGGTTATTTCGGGAAAGAACTTTTGCACGTCGGTGGCGATGCCTCTCTTTGCCAGTTGCAAGCCCTCAACGTAGAAGGCTTCTTCGGGCACGTTAATTACGGCGCTTGTTTTGGTTGTTTTTAGGTCAAACTTTGCAATGTCTACGGCTGGGATTCTTCGGTGAATTAGGGCTGTAATTTTTTCCCTTCCTGTTTCTAGTTTTTTCTGCACCGTAACTTCATAGACTAGGGTTTTTCCAGCTAAGGGAGGATTGTAATCTAGCTGGACTCTGCCCGCGCCTAAAGTTCTCACGGTGGCTAGTTTTCCGTCTACTTCGAGGCGCATCCCTAACTGAGGCGTGATGCCTTTGGCTGTTAGTTTTCGGAGTGGAACTAGCCTGACTTTTTCTGGGTCCCGGCTTCCAAACGCTTTGTCGGGCGGTATTTCCACCGAGTTGGTTTTGCCGACTTCAAAGTTGAGTAGGTTCTCGTCTAAT
>Ga0209725_1000877_pt1 | contig 17840 bp, 14 predicted proteins | sample I18A1metaG_FD_184145 | JGI IMG/M metagenome (GOLD analysis project Ga0209725, IMG submission 184145) | Lake sediment bacterial and archeal communities from Gulf of Boni, Indonesia to study Microbial Dark Matter (Phase II) - ​I18A1 metaG... | ecosystem: Environmental > Aquatic > Freshwater > Lake... | reverse complement strand
CCTGAATACGAGGCGCTATCTGCAGAAGACAGGTCAGACATTAGCGCCAAGATCGATAGCCTTTCAAAGGCCATAGAGAAGAGCGAGAAATCCTTGATGTGGAAGATAAGGGCGAAGACAGGCACAAGAAAACAGTGGTACCGAAGTGTTGAGGACACCGGTCTATAGTCACGAAAATGTCGGAGTCTATTTGACAAATAGGCCAGTGAGATAATCTCTCATAAACGTTGTAGAAACTGGCGCCCATCCGCATGGCGACGACAGGCAGAGCCATCCAAATCGCATATAAGCTGTTGCTCGGCCGAGACATTTGTTCCGAGTAACTTCACCAAAACATGTCCCAGAACTTCTAGAGCTGCTGGAGGATTCAATCTGTTAGCCCAGAGAACCATGGCTGAGCATCTGAGGGCGACGTTTCATCAACGACTATTAGAAGGTCGCAGGTTCTGTGATCTCAATTTTCGTTTGAGTTGAGAGCCAGACGCACACGTACATTGCCGTGATCTCCAGACCACCAATCCAAGATCCGGATAGGGTATTAACCGCTAGACGGATGTCTGTATGTATTGTTCTCGAACTCACACATTAGGATACGACTTGATCTCTTCGTTTTCAACAGATTCTTTCAAATTGAGTGCCCGCACTAGTGGACACACAAAACACAATAATTTCTTTCCTCACTGTTAGGGGATGAATCCTCTAAGACCCCTCCTTTCGTTCGTTTGGAAATCCAAGGCCGGTCTGCAGACATGTCTCGAAAAGATTCAAACTCGCTCGCTTCCCCGTCCGCTATGTATATCGGATACCAGACCATTATTGGCAATGGTAGGCGGTGGTGTAATCACGATTCCTAGAATGACTCCTAAAGAGCGCGCATATGCTACCCTAGAACACAGAGAGCCGGACAGGGTCCCGCTCCTCGAAGCATGGACCTCCACGATCGTTATCGAAAAAGTGCTTCATCGTCCTTTCGGAGGTGTCTGTGATTTCATCTATTTCTATAGAACACTTGAGATCGACTTCGTACCGGTTTCCTCTAGCGGCTGGCAGTACAGACCCGTAGAGCAGAATGTCGTTATGGATGAATGGGGCCGCAAGTGGCAGCAGAAGGAAGGATCACTATTTGGTGAACTTGGATTTTACATCGATGGGACTTTGAAGACCCCAGAAAAGTTCGATGAATTCCAATTTCCAAGTCCTTTAGCTCCTGGTCGTCTCGACACGTTTGAAGCCGCGCTGAAGGCTGTAGGAGATGAATATGCAGTAGTTGGAACCCTTGAGGAGGCCATCTTCGAACACGCCGCCCTACAGGTCGGATTAAGAGACTTCCTATCCTACATGTACAAAGAACCAAGCTTCGCACACAAGGTGTTGAAGAAGCATTACGAATTCAGTCTGGAGTTGGCCAAGTCCTTTTTGGATGCGGGGGCCGAATTCATTCTAATCGGAGACGACCTTGCAGACAATCATGGGCCATTCATGTCACCAAGACTCTACAAGGACTTTATCCATCCCTACTACAAGAGCCTAGTTCAAAGCCTCAAGAAGAGAGGAGCCAAAGTCATTTTCCACAGCGATGGCAACCTTATCCCTATAATAACCGACATATTGGATTGGGGCATCGATGGCCTCCATCCAATCCAACCAGGCGCAATGGACATCTTACAATTCAAGAGAGATTATGGTGACAAGATAGCTATTGTCGGAGGAGTAGATGTCGCGAGACTACTACCATTCGGCAGCGAGGAAGATGTCGTCCAAGCAGTAGTTGATGTCATAAAAGCAGTGTCTCCAGGTGGGGGATATGTGTTAGGATCAAGCAACTCACTTCACTCGTATGTCCCCGACATCGACAAATACGTGAGAAATGTTCGAACATACATAGAGACTGCTCACAAGTTTGGGGTATACCCAATTCAGTGAGGTTAATAGAAGGGCAGAATTTTCTGGGAGGGTCGAGTTGAAGTTTTTTTCTCAGGACAGATGGCGTGACCTACCTACGTGTCGGATTTATGAACACCCAAGGAAAGTTTAACTTTCACGCTGAATGATACCATTGACCGAAACAGCAGGAGCTAGCAAGCATTCCGGATCGAAGTGGCGCGTATGAGGTTGAAGAACAAGGTTGCAGTTGTCACGGGCGCTGGCCGTGGGATAGGCCGCGCAATCGTAACGATATTCGCTCAAGAGGGAGCGAAGGTTGTAGTAAATTACAACAGTTCGCAGAAAGAAGCGTCAATGGTCGTGGAAGAGATCAGGAAGATGGGCGGGGAGGCGCTCATGATAGGGGCGGATGTCTCGAAAGCAGATGAGGTCAAGAGTATGATTCAGAGGACCGTCGAGCATTTCGGCAGGGTAGATATTCTCGTCAACAATGCGGGCATAATGATTCCATCATCTTTCCTAGAATCCTCCGAGGAAAACTGGGATCAAACAATGGACGTGAACCTCAAAGGAGCCTATTTATGCTGCAGAGAAGTAGCCCCGATCATGCTTGAACAGAGCAAGGGAAAGATAATTAACATATCTTCGATCTCGGGGTTGTTTGAGAGGTCAGCGGTCGCATGCGTTGATTACGTTGTCTCTAAAGCTGGAATGATCGGGTTGACTCGCGCACTCGCAGTGCACTTGGGGCCAACAATTAACGTGAACGCCATATGTCCAGGTACAGTAGAGACCGATATCGTAGCATCCTTGGATCTAGAGACCAAGAAATTGATGCGAGACGAGAGCCTTCTGAAAAGATTGGGCAAGCCTGAGGAAATTGCATACGCAGCGCTCTTTCTCGCCTCTGACGAATCGGATTTCATAACAGGGGAGATACTGACAGTAGCCGGCGGTAGGGGGATGAGATAAGGCATAATACGCAAACGATCTGATGCAGGGATTGTTTCTCTGTGTGGACACTCGAGTTGTAGTACTCAAAATTCCCTCTTCGCCATCGTCTAGGACATTCAGCGCATCAACTTATGGGTGAATGTTGAGTATTAACAGAATTTGTTTGTCGTAAGCAGCAAATATTAAATTTGGTAAGTCTTTTATTGAACTTGATTACCTCGGTCGGTCCATAATAATGACATCCCTCGTCCTAGCGATAATTTTCCTTGACATGGAAGACTATATTACCCCCGAGTCTGATGAGGCGCCTCTCCAAATTGGTCGGTTAGCGGAAAAGCATGGCCTCACGTTTGTTGTGAAAATTGTGGCCGAAAAGCTGAGAGTGCTCCAAAAAAGAAATCGAAAAGATGTGATAGAAGCAATTTCTCACCACGATATGGGATATCACAGTGACATGCACAATCTCCATCCGACCATAGCAGAATACGTAGGAGATTTGGGGTGGGATGAAGGAAGAGCCGAATTCGAGAGGCGAGAAGGAGCCGGATACGAGGATGTCAAGAGAGTGTTTGGAGAACTCTCCTCCTACGGACACCCTGGGATGTCCTGGGTTCCGCAGGCATATCCAGCTCTGCAGAAATGGAATATTCGGGTCTACATCGACGAGACTTACACTATAACTCCCCCTATCAAGGAGAGACCCTATTGGTACTGTAACTTGCTTAACTTGATGGGACTTGAACCTAACATGTTACCGCTGGACGCAAGCGACGGGCCAGCCAATTTGCCAAATGATTGGCTTGTGAAGGTGAGAGATGAGTTCCTTAAAGTTTACCGGAAACTTGAGGCGGGCGAGGACGTAGGGCTGATCAACCTGTACATTCATCCGTCTACCTATGCGACAGAGGAGTTCTGGGACATGATTAACTTTAGCCGTGGCAAGAATCCTGAGAGCGGAATCTACAAGAAACCAAGACTGAAAAGCAGGGAACGAATTGAAGAAGATCTGGCTAACCTTGAGAGGTTCTTGGTTCTTGCGAAATCGCTGCCTAACCTTCGTTTCATAACAGCCAACCAAGCATGGGCCATCTACCGAGACAAGGCGGACGGGAGAGAGTTCTCTAGTTCAGAGCTCAAGTCCCTGTGTCAGAAGAACATGAGTCAAATCACCTGCGAAACTGTTGGCGACGGAGTATGGGTTTCTCCTGCAGAAGCATTCTCCATGGTTACATATTCGCTAGCGTGGTTTTCTGACTCTCGAGCGCTTCCAAGTTCGGTCAAATGCTTGCATCCTCTTGGTCCCAAGGAGGACCACCCAACGATAGGCACTGCCGAGCAAATTGATATTGAGGAACTCCTGCGCGCATGCAAGCGAGAATATGAAGCGATGTCCAGGACAGGCTACTTGTCTATTTCAACCGAAATCGATGGCTTAAGCCTTGCTCCAGCAGATACGTTCGCGACATGTTGCGATGCTTACATTGCTCTGTCTGAAAGAAAGAAGCTAGGTCGCGTTGGAATCAAGAGGGGAAATTTCGAAGTCGGCAAGATGATCACAGATGAGGGTGCTCGAATGGACTGGAGTCATTACTCAAATCCGGAGGGCTTCGAAGCACCGAGACAGACAGAACTTGCTCGTCTTCAAGCCTGGACCTTGAAGCCAGCTGTTGCAGACCTAAGCCAGCTCGGCTAGGAATGCACATGTTCCGCAGTACTTTTCCTTCTATCTGACATCGCACCTCTCACTCCTTGTCCGGATCTTCTGACGAAACAGCAACACGCTTAATAGCTCATGAAAACCGCAAGAGAGTAATTTCAAGTCCCGAAAACATCTCTAGGTCAGAAAGCGTTAAATCGGCTCGGTCCTAACTTACAGTCGGTTCAAGCGCTATGTTGAAAATTGGTTATGGTGCTGAGCATGAGCAGTATCAGCCTCTTCCATTGTTAGACTATGCAGTTGAGGCCGAGAAGGCTGGATTCGATTCGGTTTGGACCAGTGATCATTTTCATCCTTGGGCGCACACTAATGCTGCTAGCGGGTTTTCTTGGGTTTGGATGGCAGCGCTTGCTGAGCGTACGAAACGGGTGGAGATTGGGACGGGAGTTATGTGCCCTACACTCAGGTATCACCCTGCAATTGTGGCCCAAGCCTTTGCGACGCTCCGGAACATGTATCCGGGTCGAATCTTCGTCGGGCTGGGCACCGGCGAGGCCATGAATGAGGTTCCACTCGGATATACTTGGCCACCCTTCAAGGAGAGAGCGGAGCGGCTTGAGGAAGCCATCAAGGTCATGAAGCTTCTCTGGTCGAGAAGCTTCGTTAATTTCAAAGGGAAATATTACAGACTTCGGAAGGCGAACCTCTACACAAAACCCAGCTCCCCACCTCCAATCTATGTTGCTGCGAGCGGTCCCACGGTCGCGGAGATCGCTGGAAGATACGCGGATGGGTTCTTGACGATTGGTATTGCAGAGAAGCAATACCGAAGTGTCCTGCTTCCAGCTATGGAAAAAGGCGCCAAATCTGCAGGCCGCGACTCCGACAAGATCATTAAAGCGATGGAGGTCTTGGTCTCCTATGACGAAGACTTTGACAAGGCGCTTGCAGCTGTCCGTTTCTGGGCAGGGGCCTTGATGCCTGTAATGTTCATGTCTGGAATTTATGATCCACGAGTAGTCGAGGAGCATGGTCACTTGGTTGGGGACAGGCAACTTGCTGAACACTGGTTGATCGGAACGAAACCCGAAGATCATATCAGACGTCTAGAGAAATACATCAAGATGGGGTTTGAGCACATCTACGTCGTAAGCTCAAGCCCAGATGAAATCAAAACCCTGAAGATGTACGCGAAAGACGTTCTTCCCTACATTCGCTCAGCCTACAAGAAATAGTTGGAAATCTAAAGCCGGATGTTGATTACCTAGACCAACCCCGGCTGAGAGGAGGATCGTTGATACAGTTCCCGGATAGGTCGATTACTCTTTCCACTTCTGCCTGAGTTTTCTCGCCCTAACGCGGAGAGGGCATTCCGGGTAAAGCGGTCTGGTCCGTATAGCCCCTCAGAAACCCAATTGTGAGCACACCATAAATGACTCAAAGACGACAAGACGTAACCCCATCGAAGCTTTGCTTCGAACATCTAATATTCATGACTTCTTGGCTAATCGATTAGACTGTTCAACACAGTTGCACATCGTTGAAAGATTTCGAATACCCTGAAGAGATGAGCATAACTGAAGCCAATTGAACTCATCATACCCCGAGAAAATAAGCCTATTTCAAGTTCATCTGGGTTTGTTAGAAGAACTTAAGTGTCCAATGTTTTCTTAACTCTAAACACAAAAAAAGTAGGTGAAATGACCGATGTTCAAGAGTTTCAATGTTGGGATGCAAGTTCACCCTCACGACATAAAATTTGAGGGGGCTGATACAGTGATCGATAACATGCAAAGGTTGGGAGCTGTAACAACAGTCTATCCCATCTGCAACTACTATGAGGAGCGTCAACCACCGCGAAATGCGGAGTTTCCGCATAACCCTATTAGAAAAGTATATCATACTAGGGGCGGTCTATATTTTGACCCGCATCTGGAATACTACACGAAATCGCTTTTGAAGCCTCAAAGAACTCCGGATTTGGACCTACAAGATTTTGATGCTTTAAGCGCAATAACAGATTCGGCTAAAGAGAATGGAATGAGAGTTTTAGCTTGGATACTATCCTTAACCGACTCTATCCTAGCATATAGGTATAGAAAATACAGCATGGTAGATATTTATGGCAAAAAGGTTTCTGGGTGGCTCTGTCCAAGCTATCCCGAAGTAAGAAGGTATGTACTATCCCTTATTGAAGATATAGTCTCTAGTTATAGTGTAGATGGTATCTTTTTCGATAGATTTCGCTTTCCAGAATGGGCAGGTTACGGTAAAGGATTTGATCCAGCTTTTACGTGTTTTTGCAAGGAGTGCTCGAAGAGGGCAAAAAGAGACGGAATAGACCTTTCCAAGACGAGAAAGGCTATGAAAAGAATCGCGGACTCTGTTAAGGAGAATCGAATACCCCAAATCATTTCTAAATTCCATAACTATCGAAAAGGAAGCCTTGATCTAGCCAAGATCTTTGTGGATCTTCCCGAGTTAGGTGAATGGATTAATCACCGCCAAGACATTATAACTGACTTTGTGTCAGAGGCTTACAAATCAATTAAGGATATCAATCCTAAGTTAGAGTTTTCTCTTGATCTATGGCCTCCATCATATTCTTGGCTCTTGGGCCAAAACTATCAGAAGTTGAGAAAATATTGTGATTCGCTAAAATTTTTTTCATATCATAAACTAGGAGGGGGGGAAGATGTGAAAGCGATGTTTCAAGAATTAAAAAACCTCAATCCCAATCTAGAGATTTCATCACTTCTCAGTCTTTTCTACAGATTTTTTGGATTTTCGGGTCCGAACGATCTTGATGGGTTGGGCGAAAAGGGTCTTGCAGTGGATTTCGTGTTGGAAGAGACATTGAAAGCTTTGGACGAGACCAAAGAAGAAGCAAGGGTCTATCCTGGTGTTCAAATATGGGATGTAACACCGCAGGAAGTTAAGGAGGCTGTACGCAAGTGTTTCGAAGGGCATGTTGACGGAATAATTGCTTTTTGTTATGGTTGGGCTAGGTTGGAGAATATCAAGGCATTTGGAGACGTCATACGAGAATTCAAATGAGGGCCATCATGTTCAAGGAGCCGCAAATTTGTTCTAGCCATACGAGCGTAAGAAAAATAAGGACGCGTCAAAAACCAATTTTGCAAGAGGCGGGCATGTCCCTTCAAAGTCATGTGGAGACAACGCCTTCACGGCGCGGCAGTTGGTCAGATGTCGTAGCCCTAGAGAAGCTTGTGTCCACAATCAATAGGCGCCTCGTTGCCACGTCCAATTATACCTAGTAATGTTTTTCTATGCTAACAACAAAGAGCGTCAGATTTTCGATAAATCTTAAATGCTTTGCGCCGTAAACGTGTTCGTATGCTCGCGTGCGTTGCTGTGCTTGTAGAGCGAGTAACTGAAAATAGGAGGTGATTGGATTTGGAAAAAACAGAAAAAATAGCCCGACGGAGCTACGTAAAATATGTGGGAGCGGCGATCGTTGTAGCTGCTGTAGCGGGAGGCGCTGGATACTACTACCTCCAGAGTAGAGAAGCTGAAGAGAGAAAGGCTGGGCACTTTGCTGGAACTGAGATAGCTTTTATGACGCCCGACCCACCAGCTACCGAAGTTCTATCTCAAGCAGATGACTTATTGCAGAAGCATGGAATCAAAATCAAAATAATTAAGACATCTTTGGCGGATCATAACGAGAAGATGATGATGGAGCTTACCTCGCATTCTGGTTCTGTCGATGTCATGGAGCAGATGGTTGAGCACGTTGGAATGAATTACAAGTACTATGTTCCCATGGAAGAAAAGGTCAAGGAGTGGGGCATAAACCTTGGTGATTACGTCGAGTACGCGATTCAAGATTCAGGATACTTTGATGAAGAGCATAAATTCAACCCCAGAGGAGGAGGATCTGTTCTATACAATCTTCCAAACTGTGCAACAATGGACATATACCCTTATAGAAAAGATTGGTTTGAAGACCCTAATGAACAAGCCGCTTTCAAAGAAAAGTATGAATATGATCTTATGCCTCCTGAAGATGGCTACGCTTGGAAGGAATTCTGTGATGTTTTGGAATTTTTCACCAGACCAGAACAAGGTCTATATGGATATGCAGAGCCCCTGGATCCACGCGAGGCGGTGGTAACTACAAGACCTGAAGCTTTCACCCGAAAAATATACTATACAGACGCTAATGGAGTTCCATCGTTCAATGTACCTGGAAACGTTGAGGCCCTGGCATTACACCAATACTGGTATAAACAAGGCTGGGTTGTTCCTGGATCAACCGCTATTACTGGTGACATCGTTTCCGAAGAAATGTTGAGGGGCCATTGCGCTGTGACTTTGCTTTGGATTCATCTGAGTGGACCTTTCGAAAGTGAAGATTCCCCCATCAAAGGAAAAGTAGGCTACATGGTTTCTCCTAGCTGGAAAGAGCCGAGAGGAAAACCAAGACCCCTCCCACCAGGGGTTACTTCTTGGGTTGTACCTGGATCCACATACAACGCGCCTTCAGGTAGCTGGAATATAGGAGTAAACAAGGATTCAAAGCATATAGATGAAGCATTTGTATTCTGTAAGTGGTTCCTCAGCACTGAGGTACAAAAGAAAGGCTCTTTGTTGACCGGTTTCGTTGGAGCAACGAAAGCGGTCTACGACGACCCAGAAATCAAAGAGAAGTTCCCTTACACCTTGACAGCACGCAAATGTTGGAGTCCAGAGCATAGTTGGATATGTATCCCTAGGGTCCCGGAGATGGGAGAAATGTATGGTGCAACAACAAACCTGATACAGGAAGCTATGTCCAAGTTCAGAGACCCCAAAGAAGTCTTAGACGAATGCCAAGCGGCTGTTGTGAAAATCTGGAATAAGGCGGGATATCCGACTGAAGGAGAATATGCACCATGGTAAAAGTTAGAGAAGAAGATAGCTCTAACTTTTAATTTCCCTTTTTTCCTACGGAATGATTGGAGCCCGCCTAATTTATAACGCTTCAATAATTCATTCTTTCAACGCGCCGAAGGTTAATCCTCTAACAATATATTTCTGTAAAATTACACATAGAACAATTATAGGTAAAACCATAAATGAGCTACTTGAGGCTATATACCCCCAATTTATCCCTGACATTCCAACAAAAGTGGCTAGTCCAACAGTCATGGGCATAACTGAATTCTGAGTTAAACAGAGAGCTAATAAGAATTCGTTCCAAGCAAAAATAAAATTAAACAACGCGGTAGTAACTAACCCTCCTGCAGTGAGAGGTATTGTGACCCTGAAGAAACCTTGAAAAAAACCGCATCCATCAATACGTGCAGATTCTTCTATTTCCTTGGGTATATCTTCGATGAAGCTAGTCATCAACCATATCGAGAACGGGAGATTGAATACCGTGTAGATCAATATCATCCCTTGATAAGTATCATACAGATGCGATCGTGTAAATAATAGAAAAAGGGGGAGTACAACGGCGATTGGAGGGAAAAACTTGAAGGATAGGATCCAAACCTTCAAATTGTCATCTCCTTTAAATTTGAATCTAGCAAAGGCATAGCCGCCAATTGAACCAATTATAGTTGCTGCGCATGCCGATGCTCCTGAAATGATTAAACTATTTTCTAATAGGAAAATTAAATCTACAAGATAAGGGTTGAAAAATACTTCGTAGTAATTATTTAATGTAAATGATTTGAATTGTTCTATTGTAGGGTAAAATATGCGTCCTCCAGGAGTCAAAGACTGCATTACTAGAATAACTATCGGAAATAAGAAGAATATTAACACAGCGCAAATGATAACTCCTTTGGTAACTCTCGTCAATGTCATTACTTTTTCCTCATTACGAACACTCTAAGTAGAGTCATAACTAAAATCATGATGATTATATTCAAAATCCATGAGCCTGCAGCCGCTCTTCCAACATTAAACGTTTCTTTTAGGCCAAGTATATAGAGAAAATAAGATGTGGTGTATGTTTCATATCCCGGCCCGCCACTTGTAAGGATATAAGGTAAATCAAACACTCTAATGGCATCGATTAACCTAAACAAGATTACTACAAGGATCAATTTTTTCATTAATGGCAAGGTTAAATAACGAAATACACTCCACCTTCCCGCTCCATCAATGCTTGCAGCTTCAAAAGGTTCTTGGGGAAGAGCCCTCAATCCTGATAATAAAATAAGAAAAGCAAATGGAGTCCACTGCCAAATATCAACAATCATGAGTGACGGCAATGCCAGTGTAGGGTTTGCAGTCCATCTTGGTGAGGGAATACCAAACTGCCACAGTATGATATCTATGATGCCTTGATTTGGCCAGAACAAATGTTTCCACAGGTATCCAGCTGCAATTGGCGCTATCATTATCGGGACCATCATTATCGTTCTGATAACATTTTCCCCCTTGATCTCCTCTTTGAAAAAAAGGGCTAACCCTAATCCCAAAAGTACTTCTGCTGAAACCACAACAACTGTAAATTCTATAGTAACCAAAAAGGAATAGCGAAAATACTTATCTGTTAACAAATCAAGAAAATTATCTAAGCCGATAAAATGTGTGCGCTCCACATAAAACAGATTTAGGTCGGTAAAACTATAATATAACGAATATGTTAAAGGAAAGATTCCGATCATTAATAGAAGTACTATCGTAGGCGACAATAGAATATAAGGAGAATAAGATTTTAAGCCGCCCATCCTTGGTTCCCAACGCTTATCGGTAGTTTGCGCCAATGTATTTTTCTACTGCGTATTAACCTTTACGACATCTGATGAATGAAAGTGCGGTTTAGGGGTTGAAAGCGTTAAAAAATGTGGGAGACATGAATGCCGCTACTCTCTATCTCCCACAATACAGCGTCATGTTGCACTTACCCTCAAAGAACCCTACACTTGTTACGCTAACCTTCACCGCGCTAAAGCGCCTATGTAAACACTATACAAACAGATTCTGTAACACCACGAGAAGTAACTGCAGCTCATGCATTTATCCCCACATCTTAAAAGGAGAATAAGGACCATTTAAAACCAATATTGCAGTTACTTAAATCCAAAAATAGTTAGATTCACTATTTTTCTTAAGTCTTCTTCTTCAGCAGTCGGCGCATAGATCACAAATATAAGACTTTCGAGAATCCAGCTGAAGATAATTCCGTTCTTTGGTAAGACGTATCTGTTTATCCTGAGGCCATAATAAATTAAAAAAGATTCTTCCCCTACTTTACTACTTTTCTCCTTCCACTCCATAGTTTTCTCTTCAAAGTGTCTTTCAGCATTCATTCTACTGTCAAATGAAAAAATGAAGATCCCGACTGTTTTTTCCTTTGAGCTGTACGCTGCTGATATTCCTTTGATGAAGCCTCGTACATTTCTTGTCTCAACAGAGGAGTTCACCAGTTTCCAACCGTATTTTGACAGAGGCGGTAGATGATCCCATAGAGTTTTGTCTTTAGAAAATTCCTTCGTAATCTTCTTGACCTTTCTTTTCGGTAATATGATCAAAAACATTTTTTTCCATTTAGCAGTATAAAAGTAAGGTGAACCTTCTTTTTTCGCTGTCACTGAAACATATAGAATGTCAATTCCAAGATTAATGGCAGGGGACACATCGAAAGCCATACGCTTGTTCTTGATTCCTCCTGGGGGAATATCTTTCTCTGGAAAATAGTAGAAGTTCCATTTTTCATCTGGAGGATTACCATGATCCCTAGACCACCAATCCAAGACTTGGATAGGGCATAAACTGCTAGACGGGCGTCTTATGATGATATTAACTGACGTCAAGACGCCATCATTTGGATTGCGAATTCTTACGTCAAAATAGTATTTTGTGCCCGATCTAATGATCTTTCCATGTTTCACATCAAACTCGATCATCATGTTAGGGCCCCCAACAACTTCAACAAATTCTTTAATTGATTACCACTGACTGTCTTCAGGGGTCATCTAATAGAATGTGCCATTCTTAAACTAATCCGCTGTTCTTGATGTTCGTTCCCACCAGTGGGGCGCAGATGTGGAAGCGCGCGTTTTCAAGCCATCTCTAAAATTTCTCGATAGTGGCGTGCGGCGGTTCGAGGCTCGGTTTCTTTCGTCTCTCGTTGAGGTCGGAAAAATATTATCATGGCAATTGCCGATGTGAGAGTGGAGACAATGGATCCTCTCTTGGCAAGAGCTTCTCGAAAGAGGGAGATTTCAAGGCATTAGATAGTTGGCGAATGGGATTCTAGATAAATATGAGGCTCTGAAACGGACGGAGTCTTGTGGAACGTAGCCATCGTTGAGATCGCTGTCGACTCCATCTGCCAGGAAATCTGAGTACATGTTATGCATAGGCGTGATGTTGCTTTTGAAACAGAGAGTATTGTTCTTCTCAGACCGAATGTGTCAGAAGAGGCTATCCTTAGACTTATATGAAACCTGAGTTCAACTTTATCGTACGTATACGAAACCCATGATCTAGGGGATTTGGATTTGATCGTAAAGTATGATAAGGTTTCGCAGGTCGCCATTGTTGTGAGAGATCTTAGAAAATCTATGACGCATTATTGGGAGGAGCTTGGTATCGGACCATGGAAGATATGGAATTTCACACCTTCAAATACTAGAGAGATGACTCTGCACGGCAAGCCTGATAAGCATTCCTTTAGGATAGCGGAGGCTATGGTTGGAGATCTTAGCGTTGAGCTTATTGAACATTTGGAGGGAAAAACAATCTATAAAGAATTCCTAGACAAGAAAGGCGAGGGCCTACATCATCTAAAATATACGGTTCAGAATCCTAAGGTAATAGTAGAGAAGTTCAAGAAGGCGGGAATAGAAGTTACACAAAGCGGAAAAGTTGGTAAGGGCTCCTATTACTATCTTGACACCGAATCGAAACTAGGTTTCATAATTGAATTGGCTACAGGGGAGCCCGCTAGGTCTCCTGATGAGATATATCCATCCGAATGATTCGCTAGACTTATACAACTTGTACATGCACTCACAACAATCTTCGCTATCTTATTTTCGTCCTGAAGAAGTCTATATCTTTGATTGTATAGGCGGCTTTCAGGTCGATATGAAAAACTGCAGTGTTAGTGGAAACCAAGTTCATCCATACTCACTGAGTTTGACTTGCCAATTTTGCGTACATTTCTTGGATGTATTCCCTGCTTTTCTTGCATGCATCAAAAGGATGTTGCATGGGATAGATATCCAAACCTACATAGCCTTCATAGCCTATGCTCTTTAAGGCCTTGAAGAAGTCTGTGAAGTCGTGGACCGCACCAGGAATAAGGTCGTCATCCCAGTCTCCATAGCTGTCGCAGAGATGAACGTGAATCAATACTTTATCAAGTTTTTCAACAGTCGTGGGTAGATCCTCTTTCGCATAGAAAACGTGGCCAGTATCTAAGACAGCTCCCAAATTGCTTGACCTGATCTGGTCTACAACCCTTAGTAGGGTGTCCGCATTGCTAATTAAAGAGAAGTTGCGTGTCTCCTTAGGCTTGTATTCAAGACCGACCTTTAGACCAGCATCAGCCGCAGCATCAACGCAATCCGACATGCCTTCTACGAACCATTTCCAAGCGTTCTTGAAAGGAACCCCTAGGGGATGTGGGAAGCCGTCGGAATCTGGACAGATCCCTACTATCTTGGTTCCCATCGCTTTGGCTATTTCAATGCACGTTTTGAAATGCTCTGTTACGTCTCGCCTGACCTCAGTACTAGGATGAGTGAAAGCAGCTAGAGGCCATCTGCCCGCAATATCGACGTACACAGAAGGTACGCCGAACCCATGAGACTTGACGAGTTCGTTCACCTTATCTATCTGCTCTCTTGAACCATCTTTCCCGAGATCAAATATGCCTAGCTCAATTCCATCGAAACCCAATTCTGCAAGACCTTTGACTACACCCTCAAGTGAAACTCTTTTCCCTAGCCGAAAGAAGCGCGTCTGCCTCTCAAAAAATGTCCATATTGGTGCAGAAATCTTCCACAAATCTATTCGCCGGTTCTAGTTTGATTCGTATGAATTTATAAGATTTGTCGGAAGTCATTTTCCAAGAATTTTGCCGTTTCAGAAATTGGATAAATGAGCCGCGAAGAAAGAAAAGGCCGCCTTATCGACGTTGAATGTTTGAAGGCTCAGTTAATCCAGTCTCATTCTTATCAAAGCTTAGCTCAGTCTCAGCGAATCCATTGAGTGGAAAACTTGCAGTTGAAAGCCAAGAAGTCAATCGTTTTCATGAATGGCAGAGCCAAACGGTGAATAGTAAGTCTCTTATAAAAGAACGGAAGGGAAAAACACTCTGAGCTGGCTGTTATGGAAAGAGGAGAATGGTATGATGTCAGCTCGGAGAAACCATGTCCACGCGCCAGTTTCAAGAGTTGGCGGTTCGACTGGTTCCTCAGAGAGGTTGATGAATGTGCGGTAAAGAGCGAGAAGGATGGGTGTCATAAATGAAGCTTAAGGGCATTGCGCCTACAGCGATTGATCATCTGAAGCGCAAGGTTCTGCGTGTCGCGCGGGAACTTTTCGAGACAGGCTTAGTGAAATCAACGTTCGGAGTTGTCAGTGTGCGAGTCCCCAACACGGACTATGTGCTGATAACACCGAGCGGTTTCAGTAAGGCGCGCCTTCGCCAAGAGAATTTGATTGTAGTTGACCTAGAAGGGAATCTTGTTCAAGGAAACTTCCGACCATCTGTCGAGACGCCCATGCACACCTACATTCATAAGCGTCGCCCAGAACTAAGCACGGTCATTCATACGCACTCTCCAATGGCATGCGCGTTTGCAGCGGCCAACAGAGAGATACCCTGCGTGTCGGCAGAACAAGCATTCTACTTAGGCGGCAAGGTTCCGCTGGTTAGAAACTACTCTCTTCCAGGAACCAAGGAACCCGCCGAGCTTGAGGGCATTGTGAAGGCTCTACGGAATATCAATGCGGTGCTGCTTCGTAAGCACGGAGTTATCGTTGTTGGAAAGAGCCCCGAGGAGGCCCTCGACACTGCTATAGTGGTTGAAGACGTTGCAGCTATGGCCTTCTATTCAATTCAACTATCAAAGCCGATAGAGTTCACTCAACGAGAACTTAGATACCTGAAGACGTTCAAGACAACAAGATACGGACAGAAGCCCTCTTCCGAGTAATCTTTGAACTGCTAAGATAAGGAGCGAATTTGATTTGAATGCTGAGTATATTGCCGCGATAGACGCCGGAACGGGGAGTGGAAGATGCGTCGTCTTCGATATGGAAGGTCAACAGGTAGCGTTCGCTACTAGGGAATGGTCGCACGCTACAATCCCTGACGTTCCTGGGTCTCAGGTCTTCGACACCCAAACAAACTGGAGGCTTCTGTGCGAATCCATCAGGGAAGCGCTGAGGCGGAGTCAGATACTTCCTGAACAGATCCGTGCTGTCAGCGCCACAAGCATGAGGGAAGGCATGGTACTATACGACAGCAAAGGCAGAGAGATCTGGGCATGCCCAAACGTAGACTCCAGAGCCAAAGCCGAAGTCACCCAACTGATCAAAAGAGGCCTAGCCAAGAAGATCTACTTCATTGCAGGAGACTGGCTCTCGATAATAGACCCTCCTAGGTTCTTGTGGATAAAGAAGCATGAATCACGCGTGTATAGGAGAACCGCTCATATGACGATGATCAGCGATTGGGTTCTCTATAAACTGAGCGGAAGATTTGTAACAGATCCTTCAGCAGGTTCCAGCTCGGGTATGTTCGATCTCTCTGAGAGAACTTGGTCTGATGATATCATCGAGTGGTGTGGGCTTCGACCGGAAATATTTCCGGAAGTCCATGAATCTGGAACGCTGATTGGTGAAGTAACCGCTAGTGCTGCAGCTGAAACAGGTTTGAAAACCGGCACACCAGTCGTCGTCGGCGGCGCTGACACGCAACTTGGTCTCGTCGGTGTTGGTGCGGTTCGACCTTACAAAACTAGCATTGTTGGCGGAAGCTTCTGGCAGCAGACAATAGTGACTAGCAAGCCTGCGATTGATCCGAAGTGCAGGCTCCGCACTCTCTGCCATGCTGTGCCAGGTCTGTGGATGACCGAGGGCTTAGGGTTCTACTCCGGAATAACGATGCGCTGGTTTAGAGATGCATTCTGTGAGCGTGAGAAAGAGGTAGCGGCAAGGGAGGGAGTCGACCCGTACTATCTGCTCGAGAAGCAAGCAGAAAGCGTACCCCCGGGATCGAACGGCGTAATCCCCATCTTCTCCGACCTCATGAACGCAAAGAGATGGATGCACGCCTCCCCCTCTTTCCTACAATTCAACGTCGAGCGACCTCAGTTGTCCGGGAAGAAGGAGTGCTTTAGAGCAATCGAGGAAAGTGCCGCCTACATCTCTTATGGTCACCTGAAAATCATCAAATCCATAACAAGATACAGAGTTGAAGAGATAGTGTTCTGTGGAGGTGCTTCCAAAGGTATCCTGTGGCCACAGATATTAGCCGATGTAATGGGGGTCGATGTGAAAGTTCCACTTGTAAAAGAGTCTACGGCCCTAGGAGCGGCGATCTGTGCTGGTGTTGGCGCAGGCCTCTTTTCTAACATTCAAGATACGGCTGAAAACTTGGTGAAGTGGGAACGAACATTCGAGCCCAATGGGGATAATCACATAAAGTACATTAGACTCTATAAGCACTGGAGAGAAATCTACAGCCGATGCCTGAGAATGGCCGAAGACGGACTCGTTAGGCCTATGTGGCGAGCCGCTGGGACATAGAATCGGATATTCATTTGGTTTACCTGGGTTCTGATCGACTGGAATCTTGGCATTTGCACAATGAGTCATCAAGTGCACGATGGCTTTCCATGTTAGGCTACCAGCCTACTTATTTCAGAACGTGATAGATGAAATAGAAGCTTTGGCAGAAGGTTGCAAATCCCTAAACGGTCGTAAGAATTATAACCTTATCTTACCCTACTGCGGTGTTTGATTAAAAGAATGGTGAATTCCAAGATGCCAGGTTTAACGGAGATCCAAAGCGTATCAGCTCAGGACTACAGGAGGATTGGATTTAACAAAGAGAGACTTGTTTGGATGCTGAAGAAAATGATGGAACTAAGACTTTTCGAAGAGAAGGTTGAGGAACTCTATTTAATGCGAGGTTTGATCACTGGGCCAGCTCATTTGTATTTCGGAGAGGAAGCGGTTGCAGTCGGCGTCATGTCCGCCTTAGATCCTAACGACTACGTAATAAGTGGCCATAGAGGGCATGGACATGCTTTAGCCAAGGAGATACCTGCAAAACTGATTATGGCGGAACTCTTCGGAAAGTCCACGGGAACATGCAAAGGCCTCGGCGGGTCAATGCATGTTGGCATATGCCTAGAGA
>Ga0209725_1000874_pt1 | contig 17866 bp, 13 predicted proteins | sample I18A1metaG_FD_184145 | JGI IMG/M metagenome (GOLD analysis project Ga0209725, IMG submission 184145) | Lake sediment bacterial and archeal communities from Gulf of Boni, Indonesia to study Microbial Dark Matter (Phase II) - ​I18A1 metaG... | ecosystem: Environmental > Aquatic > Freshwater > Lake... | reverse complement strand
CAAAGGTCTTCCTAATGGATGAACCATTGAGCAATCTGGATGCTAAACTCAGGATCTACATGAGGGCAGAACTCAAGCGGCTTCAAAAAGAGTTGGGGGTCACAACAGTCTATGTCACACATGATCAAGTCGAAGCCATGACCATGGCGGACAAAGTCGCCATAATGAACCTAGGAGTGCTGCAGCAACTGGGTGACGCAAACGATATCTTCCATCATCCTTCAAACGTATTCGTCGCAGGCTTTATCGGCAGTCCGCCCATGAATCTGATTGACTGCACGATCCAAGAGAAGAACGGCTCAAGCTACTTAGATGCCGGCACTTTCGGTCTTCCACTCCCAGAGAACATCACTAGGGTCGTAAGAGACAAGGCCACTAGTTCCGAATTGACCCTAGGCTTCAGATGCGAGGATGTATCCATTGAAAGGGATAAGACATCAGACAGACTCGTTGAAACTGAGGTCTACGTTACGGAGCCTACCGGCTCAGAGACCATAGTCGACCTGAGAATTGGCTCTAACATCGTCAAGGCAAAGGCCGCTCCAGACTTCTTAATTAACATTGGTGACCGTGTCTGGATGGGAATCAAGAAGGAAAAGATGTATCTCTTCGACAAGAAAACGGGAAAAGCAATTGCTTGACGATCACAGAATTACGGACCACCGTTTTCGAAGGAAATGGACTCTGCATAGCATGCTCTAGCCAAGAATGCCCTTGATATGTTGCATTCCCTTTTCAATCGCTATTTCTAAAGTGGGCTTCAGAAGCATTTCCAAGCCTAAGTAGCCGTCATAACCTATGCTCCGAAGACCACCGATCACCTCGGCGAAGTCGATGTGTCCCATTCCCGGCGCAAGCCTATTGCTGTCAGCGAGGTGAACGTGCGCAAGGTTCCTCTCTGCCCTTCTAACCGCTTCGATCATTGATATTTCTTCTATGTTCATGTGAAAAGTGTCAATCATGAGCCTGACATTGTCGAGGCCCACGTCGTTGATCAGTTCGACACCTTCATCGACCGTATGAACGTAACCGGTTTCGTAGCGATTCTCCGGTTCAACCAGAAGAATCACGTTTCTTGAAGAGGAAAACTCTCCACATTCACGAACGCACTTCACCAGATATTGCCAGGCCACACTGAGCGGTGTTCTGCCATTCACCTGTCCCTTGATCAAGCCGATGCTGACATATTTGGCGCCAAGCTTCCGGGCGAATTCTATGCATTCCTTCGCTTTGCTCATGGCAGATCTTCTAACACGTGAGCTATGGTGAGTGAAGCTCAAGCCATGTTGCACGTAGATGAAACCTGAAGCCACGGCGACTATGTCCAACCTGTGTGAATCAGTAAGTCGTTTGATTCTATTCGCATTGGCATCCTTCAAATTTCCGGTCATCAGTTCAATTCCGTCGAACCCATGCTCTGCAAGACACGCAACGCTCTTCTCAAATGATTGTTCAGAGGTGGAGGACCAGAACCTTGTCCCCTTCCCGGCAAGATACACATCAAACTTCATTTTTAGCCCCAAATGCGGGACGTTTCTTGATCGCTTTATGCGTTATCTATTCTTGGTAGCGTGAAGGTTCGCAAGAGTATTCTCAATATACCTCTTGCCGGCAAGAATCTCCTGTGATATGTCCTCGTATAGGCCGGCGACATCTACGTTTAAGTAACCACCGTAGCCAATCTTCTCAAGCGCTTGCAGAACGCTTTCCCACTCTACATTCCCTTTTCCTGGCGTCCAATGATTGTCTGTGACGCCATCGTTGTCGGCCAAATGCACTAGGAAGACTCGTTCTCCCACCTTCTCAGCGGCGATTGGAAGCATCTCCTTCTGGACGAAGAGATGTCCCGTATCAAATATAACTCCTAATGACTTTGATCCGACAGCCTCAATCAATCTCATCATACAATCAGAATTGTTGATTAATTCATAGGGTCTGATTTCTAAAGAGAATTTCAGGTCTGCTTTCTCCACGATGTTTGTCAATTTGCCAATCGTCTCCACATATCTAGTCCAAGACTCCTTCCATGAGAACTCCCTTGGAACATGCACTTTCAGAGGTGGGGAATATTCATCGTAGAGTCTCTTCCATTCAATCTCCCATGAGGGATGTGGAGCTGAATGCGCATAGATCAGATCTGTCTCGAGCCGAGACGCCACATCAACCACCTTCTTCATATCCTCCAGCGCTCTCTCTCTGTTCCCCTTCGAAGGATCGATGATCATATATCGCAGGAATCCCGCTTCGAAAGCATCGCACTCAATCCGAAGTGAATTGTAATGATCCACTAGGGATCTCACCTTCTTGTCGTCACCAAACTCAGAGTAGAAGTGTTCCCTAGAGAAAGCTGCGAGCTCAAATCCCTTGAAACCTGCGCCAGCGACCCAATCCACGAATTTCGAATAATCCTCCAGTGACGGTTCCTGCTTGAATTTGTTTCTCGCATAAGCCACAGTTACGCCAAGCTTCATTGTTTCTTCTCCAAACGGATTCCCTCTAGCGATAGAATATAAAACTTGGTGGCACTCGGCCGATCGTCAGCTTAATATGCGCACTTATTGTAACTCGTTTGCGAATACTGCCAAATGGTGAAACGCATTGCTTAGTTGCTCAACCTTCTGCTATAGAAAACTGGACCCGAGCATAGATCGATCGGTGAAACTCTTCGGTGAGTTCACTCTGGAAAGGGCGCTCTGCGGAATCTCCAGTGCAGGTTTCAAGTACGTGGAGCTTGCGTCGATGCCCGGAATGTGTCACCACGTTATGCCAGAGCATATGAGCGAGAAGGATTTCGCGAAGCTGAGCATTTTGCTGGAGGAGTTCGCACTCAAGCCTGTAGCGATAAGCGGCCATGTCACAATGATCGACAAAGACCCGGGCAAGGAGAGGAAGGAGATTGAGCTTCTGAGGAAAAGGATAGAGCTAGCTGGGAAGCTCAGGGCAGCAGTCGTGGTCACGCGCACTACCGATCCGATGATAAGTGACGTGTCCGCGGCCTTTTCAAAAGCAGAGATCGAACGGTTCTACGACAATATCAAAGGCGTAATCGACTGCTGCAGAAACAACAATGTGGTTGTAGCTATTGAAAATGACGGCGGGCTCACCGTAACAGCGGACACTGCTCTCGAAGCCATGAGGAGGATCGATTCAGAATACATAAGGATAAACTACGACACGGCCAGCATCCCCTTCCGCTTCGGCTTGCAACCTGAGGAAGATCTACGGAAACTATTGAAGTACGTAGTGCACATGCACATCAAAGATCAGCGAGGAGGCAAAGGAGCGTACATCTTCCCCGCAATAGGCGAAGGCGAATTGAACTTCGACGAGATACTCGGCATCGTCCGGAAGCATGGTTACAAAGGCGCCTACAGCGTGGAAGCCGGGTTCGGAAAGGGAGACCGGATGAAATCCGGTGCCGAAAAGCCGGAGGAAGTTGACGGAATCCTTCAAAGATCATACAAGTACTTGGAACGTTACAAGTGGCTCTTCCAATAACCCAATAAGAAAACATATTCTGTCTTCTTTTAGTTTTCTCGCCGAGACAGAGCTTACGCTTTGACCGCTCCTTTGACCAAGCCTTGCACCATGTACTTCTGAAGGAACAGGAAGAACAGTATCCCTGGAACAGAATACAGCACCGACATTCCCATCAGTTTTCCCCACGGAACTATATCAGATGTCAGCAGGCTCGCGAGTCCTAAGGGCAAAGTGAACTTGCTTTCTGAATCCACGAGAGCGACCACGTACAAGTATTCGTTCCAAGAGTTTATGAAGGCAAAGGTCGCCACGGCAATCACGCCGGGAATGGATGGGGGTAATACGATTCTGAAGAGCGCTTGTATTCTGCTGCACCCATCGATCATAGCTGCCTCTTCGAGGTCAACTGGAATGGAAGCCAGGTATCCTGCCAATGTCCATATGGTGAAGGGAAGAGTGAACGTGACGTTGGCTAATATTATTGCAGAGTAAGTGTTGTACAGTCCCAAGTTGATTATCACAATAACGAATGGAATAACCAAGAGAGATGACGGAATAACATATGTTGCAAGAATAGTCCTTGACAGAATCTTTCTTCCTCCAAATCTGAACCTTGACAGGCCATATGCTCCAAAGATGGTCACTAGGAGACTCAAAGCCGTAGTTCCAGTTGAGACGATCAAGCTGTTTGTCAGTTGCCTGAGATAGCCCCAACTCAACGCAAAATCATAGTTCAGGAACGTCGTGTGCTGAGGTAGCAAGGTCGGGTTGAGGGTGTAGACATCTGTGTCAGGTTTGAGGGAGGTGATGAACATCCAGTAAGTTGAGAATACAGAGAAAACTGACACAGTCCCAAGGATTACGTAAGTCAGAACACTGTTTGCAAGAGCCTTTATTCTGGAACCAGTGATCATCCTCAACTCTCCTTCACAAGGTATTGGGTTATCAGAATCGTTAGTCCGACAGTGATGGGAAGTACGATCACGAACATTGCCGCTGCCAGGCCCAAGTTGTAGTTGAGAAAGGCTTGTTCAAAAGCCAAGGTAGCGAATGTGTGGGTTGCATAGGAAGGTCCGCCTCGAGTAAGCAGCCACACGGACACGAATTCACCCATTGTCCAGACGGCTGAGAGGGCGAAGAGTATGGCGAACAGATTCCTCACATAAGGAATTGTAATGTGTCGAAGTTTCATCCATTTGCTGGCACCGTCTATCTCTGCGGCTTCAGAGATGTCCACTGGAATCGCTTGCAGTCCTGCCAGAAACACCAATGTATAGAACGGGAAATACTTCCAGACATTGAACGCTATGACGGTGGCCTTAGCCAGTATTGGATCCGCCAAGAAGCTTATGGGATACGTTGTGAGGTGAAGCTGTAGGAGCAGACGATTCAGGATTCCGTAGTCTGGGCTTAGAATCCATCGCCAAGTGAGGACAGCTGGCACCATTGGTGTTAGCCATGGCAGGAGCATCAATCCTCTGAATAGGGGTCTTCCCCTGATCTTTTGATTGAGGATCAGGGCTAGTCCAAAGGCGAAAAGGAGCCTTATGCTAACCGCTCCAGCTACATAGATTGCAGTATTTGAGATGGACTGGACAAAGCCAGTATCCTGTAAGAGGGTCTGAAAGTTTCTCAGACCAACAAAAATGCTCGGAGATCCAACGTATTTCTGATGAAAACTCAGATCTATCAATACACCTAGCGGATAGACGACAAAGATGGAAAAGAAAAGGATGGTTGGGGCTAGGAGCAAGTACGGAAGCATACTTGCTTTGATTCTTGGAGGCGAATTCATTCCTCACGCAGCAAGCCATTTCGCGTAGATGTCTCTGATCGCAATGAAGCCTTCGTTCAGGGCTCTTCGGGGAGTCCAGCCCCACACTGCTACTCTTTCGATCATGCGAGCGAAGATCTCGGCGCTGTAGATTTCAGATACCGCACCTGTAGGTCCAGTAGCGTATCCCCAAAGCCTTTTCTCAATGTTCTCGTCCAGAAGTTGCGAGATCATCTCCCACATTGGTGGATCCTTTAGTGCTGGCTCAGTCAACATGCTCTTGTACATTGGGAAGTTGTAGGGTATCGTTGCCATAACCAGTTCCTTGTACCTAGTCTTATCACAGAAGAACTTAACGAAATCCTTTGCTAGCTCCGGATTCTTGGTGTTCTTGAATATGCTGAAACCCATTGCACCCAACAATAGGTAGTTCTTGCCAGACGGTCCCTTTGGCCAAGGCGCTGTTCCAACATTAGGGTACAGCTTTGGATTGTTGTCCCTAATCCAAGACACAATGGTTCCTCCAGGATTTCCTGTGATAGCTATGTTCTCAAGTTGCTGGAAGGCCGCATTGTTATCATAGGCACCCCATGTCAGGGCAGCCGGTGTCTGTGTCTTATCTATTTTGATTATCCGCTCAAAGAACTCCAGAGTCTGCATCGTAGCAGTTGAGTTTATCATCACTGTCTTTCCATCTGCAGCCACCAGTTGACCACCGTAGGCCCATAGAATCTGTTCAAAAGTCATCGGGGCGTCATTTATGGTCGTCGAGCCTAGTGGGAAGCCAAGCGCATATAGGCCGCCTTCAGGATTGTTGATCTTTCTGGCCATTTCCAGGAGTTGGTCCAGCGTTTCGGGTGGCTTCGAATATCCTGCCTTGGCCAATAGATCCTTTCGGTAATGGAACCAATTGCCTTGTGGATAGTAAGGCAGGAAATACTCCACTCCATCTCGACCTTTGGCCATCTGCTGAAGGAATGGAAACAGGTCGTTTCTATCGATCTTGTCGATGACATCGGTCAGCGATAGCAGTTTGCCTTTCTCATGAAGAATGGTGCACACGTGTTGGTGAGCTTGGAACATGATGTCAGGGTTAGTCCCAGCTTCCACCGCCGTCATTATTTTCTGGTCCAATTCAACGTGTGGGAATTGGACCCATTCAACCTCCGCACCAGTGGCAGCCTTGAACTGGTCGATGTATTTCGGTATCAGTTCCTTTTCTTTTGCAAAGACCGGCGTTGACCACCACACTGTCAGCTTCTTCGGTGGAGGCGAAGGAGGTGGCTTGGGAGGAGGCTGCGAAGCCCAATAATACGCCCCACCAGCAATTGCTGCGATGATTACAATGACCACAACAAGTGTTCCCTGTAAACGCGTTATGGCATGTCTAGATTTTATCATATTTTCACCTGTGCTCGTGAATGCCGCCGAAGACATAATAAAGACTTTCGCACTGCAGGCCATGAGTTCATAAGCCCAGAGTCAGAGGCGTCCCATTAGCAACTACATCAGAAGAGAACAGACTAACAGAACCGGCGTGCTAGTCGGATATGCGGTCGCGGCTTTAGTAATCTATCTTTTCCTTCTAAGAATACTAGCTGTCATCGCGATACTTTGCTTAGAGCAGCTGTGCCGATTCCTCTTGAATTCCTCATTCTTCTAGCACTGTACATGGTCTATCCGAGAAACTTCGAACTCAACAAAGCGGGTGTTGTGTGATCAAGGGAGACTGATATGCTCGCAGTGTTACGACTCATCCCGTCTGTTCTTCGTGTGCTAGTAAACTTTCATGCCTATTTGTCAGGATCTGTCTGTTTTCTCGCCAGATCCACGCACTGAGAGGCGAAATGCTCGTAGGCCGCCCTAAATTCAGCCATAGTCTTTAGGACCGAGCCAAACTCTGGCCATTGTTCCTCTAAGATTCCGCGAAGCCCATATGACTCTACCGAAGGAATGACTCCCACCGATACTAGTGCCTTCGCAAGCTCAGAAGTGATCTCGTAACTGCGGACAAACTCGGCCAAGCCTGATAGGCGTTCAACTAATCCTGCTTCAGGCGACTCAAGGGCCGCATTCTTGTAGTCTGCCAAACCAAATCCTCCCTTTTCAGCGAAAAGCTGGACCGCGCGAGCCTGGTTCGGAAACTCAGTGTTGCACATGTTCGGGTACGCCAACGTATCGTAGGTATCTTCAGGAATCCTCTTAGACGCCGGAAGCACATCCACGGATTCCAAAATTGACCTTGCCTGAGGACCAGTCACGCCGTATTGACGTTGCAGATAGCCAACCCACCTGTCCCTATTCTCCTGTGTGTAGAACGTCTGATACACTCGTCTAGCAACAAGCGTGCCAGCCTTCCGAATATCATTCTCAAGCTGCTCAACATCATTGCGCCGAAGGCCTGCCTCCTCGACCATTTTCAAGAACGATGGATGTGTCAGGTACCTCAGGTTGCTGTAGGCGCATACTCTGTCAGCCTTCGGCTCGACCGTGCCAGGCCCATCCAGCAGCTGAAGTAGATCGACGCTCAAACCAAGATCCTTGGCAAGTATCTTCAGAAGATTGAGCGCGCGTGCTTCCCCATGCAGATCCCTGATCCTAGCGAAGATCTTAGTCGCTTCGATCTCGCGCAGATGGCTAACAAGTCGGCCGCCCATGTTCGTCTCATAGGTTCGAGTGATAGGTTTCCCAGCCTTGAGGGCCCTAGCTTTCCCCTCGAATGAGTCAAGAATCAGCCTAATCTCCTGTCCAACAGTGTAGACCACTGTGTTGTTCGTCCCGATGCCCGCAGCATTCAACTCGCGCGTAATTGTCCTAGCAGCCTTGGAGCTTCCTGCAACCTTCAACACGATGTTCGGCGGAACAGCGCCCGGATTGCTTAGCCCCAGATGTTGATCATACTCAGCCAAGTGCCTGGCGGCTAGGCCATGGGCCAGCTTCGCGTTCTCAAGGCTTGCTTCAGCGTCTTCAGCTATGTTCGGGTTGAGCTGGAAACTTATCATGTAGTCAAGGTTTTGCATTCGGACAGCTAAGGGCCTGAACACCTCAAGGTTCGGCCAAAGAGCCATCAGCGTGGCGGACAGAGCCATGTCATCCCGATGAGCCTCCGGATCACTCATCCAGTCCTCATGCTTCTTGATTTCCACGGCGAGCTGGCTCCTGAGAGACGGATCCTCATCGAAGGCTCTCGCCGCGAGGACAGGGTTTGTCGAAACCTGACTAAAACCAAGATGCCGAAGTATCTCCAAACCTCTAGCATAGTCATTTCCAAACTTGCAGTAGCGTTCCTCAACCATCCTCCAGTACACTGTTCCCCGGGCGACTTCCCCGAATGCGCGAATGAAGGCCGAGGGACTCAACGACCCAGCAAGACGGCTGCGGATCTTCTCCGCCATGTATCCTGGCAAGCTGTCACATGAGTTGACGCCCTCCATTCCCATAATGAATGACTCAACAGCTGACACGGCGGAAGATGCGTCTGTTTCTTCAAGCGCACGCACTTCCTTCATGAGAGTTGATGCTGAACGCTCTGCCACTTCAGGACGCATTCCGGCGATTTCTGCGTCACGTCCCACAAGGTTCAGACCTATTCGAATTGCCATGATGAAGATGTTCTCCGCTAGATCTCTTTGCCCGCCAGTCATCTCGTTCCGAGCCCTGCGGCAAAGATCTTCGATCAAGAGTGGAAGGTCATCTGAATCGCGTACTAGAATGTGATCAGCTGCTGCAAGAGTGAACCCATCCTTAAGCTGTCGGACGATGTGATCGACTGATTGTGACACAGTGAACTTGCTCAATATCCCGAGCCTTCTGAAGTTCCGACAGTGCTGTTGTTGGGGACTCACATCTGTCGACGCTCCACCAATGAGTTCCTTGGGCTATCATCCGATAAAAAAGAGTTTTTCGGCAACGTATGGAATAATGAAGAAAATGGTGGAAAAAACGCAGGAGAAGTAGGAGGCCTCGATCTCATCTCTTGAGTTCTTTGATCGCTTCAAGGAGTTCTGATAGCTTGGATAGGCGTACATTCACTAAGCTAGAATCCGCATTGGGGCATCCGACCCCCACTGTTGTGATGCCAAGATTCATTGCCCCTCCAAGATCCTTGAGAGAATGACCAACGAATACGGTTTCATCTGCATCGGTTGCCAATCCCTCTAGGGCAATCTCGTAAGCTCTTCTCTCAGGTTTTCGATAGCCGATATCGCATGAACATAAGACATCTTCGAACTTATCGTCTATTCCAACCCTTGCCAACCATCGCTTCTTTTCGAGTCCTGAACAATGGCCATCGGATAACACAATTAGCTTCATCCCCATAGCTTTCAGGCCCCCTATCACTTCAGGGACCTCATGAGGAAATACCATGTTGATCTGGTACTCGTTCTCATATGATGTGAAGATGGAGCTTCGCTTTGCCTCATCGTGAATGCCTAAGGCCTTCAGAAATGCTGTCACGTTTTCTTTTCTGGTTATGATCCCTCTGTATGACAGTTCTCTTAGATCGTGGAAGACGTCCATGTTGTTGATGTATTCTTGCCTCTTGCTCCATCCGTTCTCTTCCAAAGCCCAGAAGAGGGTTTCCGCCTCGTTCTTCTTCCTGTGATAGAGTATATCTCCAGCGTCGAAGATCGCTCCATTGATCAAGAGTCTCGTTCTCCTCTGTCTTTCACAGAATAGCTTGTCCCGACTTTCTGTCGAATATGTGAAAGTTCTCATTGAAAGCGACGTGTATCTTCTGACCGATCTTGAGCGTTTCCTTCACCGGGGCTAGCGCCCGTATTATGTGACCATCCGGAAGAGCGACCTCTACGATTTGGCTCCTGCCGAGGTAGAGAAACGAATATACATCGCCATGAAGCGCGTCCGTTATCTCCTTTCCAGATATATTGACGTCTTCTGGTCTTATGCCAAACACGACTTCGGAAGGCTGTGTTGGGTCTCCAAGGATCTTCTCTACCTCTCCTGTGAGTTCGAGTTTGCCAAAACCGAAATCGATGTAGATTCGGGCATCCTGCCTCGAAATGCTTGCGTCGACTAGGTTTGTCGAAGGAGCTCCTATGAAGCTGGCAACGAACGCACTGTTCGGGTCGTCGTATATCTCTGCAGGCGTCCCGACCTGAACGATTCTTCCTTCATTCATGATCGCGATCGTGCCGGACATGGATAGTGCTTCAGACTGATCGTGTGTAACGTATATGCACGTGCATCCGATGAGGTGATGTATCCGCTTTATTTCCGATCGCATCTCCACTCTGAGTTTTGCGTCGAGGTTGCTAAGCGGTTCGTCTAGAAGAAGAATTTCAGGGTTCGTTGTCAGCGCTCTTGCCAGCGAGACACGTTGCTGCTGTCCTCCGCTGAGTTCGGATGGATAGCGACTTTCCAGTCCGTAAAGATGAAGCAAATCCATCAGTTCCTTCACTCTGGCTCTTATTTCTTGTTCAGGTATCTTCTTGACTTTCATCGGGAAGGCAACGTTCTCGAAGCAGGTCATGTGAGGCCACAATGCATAGTTTTGAAAGACAAGGCCTAATCTTCTCTCAGAGGCGGGAAGAGAGATTCCTCTCTCGCTGGAGTAGACGATTTGATCACCGAAGTGGATCTCACCTTTGTCAGGTTCCTCAAGGCCTGCAATCATTCTTAGAGTGGTTGTCTTTCCGCATCCCGATGGACCTAGCAAGGCGAGAAAGTCGCGGTTTCGTATGTCAAGGCTCACATCGTCGACCGCAATCGTTTTCCCGAAGCTTTTCTCTACATCTTTGAGTCTGATCTCTGGCATCGCATTACTCCCCTGTGATCTTTTCACTGGTTGTTCTTCTTGCCACCAAAACAACTAGAAGCGTGACGGCGCAGAGTAGAAGCACGATTGCATCCGAGTGTTGCATATAGCCTTGCTCAGCATAACGAACGGCGATGTTCGTCAACAAGTTGGTTGAAGTAGTCACGAGCATCACTATCAACGTCAGCTCCCTCATTACGGACATGAAGACCAGGGTGAAGCTTGACAGGAAACCTTTCCTAGCTAGAGGTAAGACTATGGCTCGGAATCGCCTCAGCCATGAAGCGCCTGCTACTATCGCTGCTTCTTCCAACTCCTTTCCAATTTGCATCATGCAGCTGACTCCTGCCCTTGAAGCAGTAGGAAGAGTCTTCACTGTGCAGGCGATCACGAGGAGGGCGAATGTACCGTACAACGGGGGTATCGGACCAAAAGGTCTCGCAAACATAGACAGATAGATGGCTCCGAACGTGATGCTAGGAATCACGGCGGGCGCGTACGCGACAGAGTCGAGGACCCCCGAGATCCTCGATCCTCTTCCCTTCACTATCGCGTATCCTATCAGTATCCCAATGAAACTTGCTATGGGTGCTGTCAAGAAGGCAAGGCTCAAGCTATTTCTGGCTGCACTCAATATCCCAGTATTCATCACGACGCCTGGTTGTCCATCTGCAAAAGCCGGATCGCTCGGTCCAATCCAAAAGTGAAGCGTCAGGTTGTCAATGCTATAGATGCCGAGGTACCTCATCAATGTCTGGAGTAAGAGGACAACCAAAGGGAGGAAAGTGATAACCAAAATGAACATTATCGCACCTGCCCCGATCATGCTTCTTCTATTGAGTTGCGTGACTTTGCTTCTGAATCCAGCGCCGCCTACCGTGACAAAGCTCTTTCTTGTTCCAATCACTTTGCGGTTAAGATAGAGCGCTAAGAGGACTAACCCCATTAGGATGAGGGCCAGTGTGTAAGCATCACCATACATTCGGTTGTTGAAGGCAGAAAATACCATCGTCGACATCACATAGTAGCGAACGGGCGTGCCGAGGAAATAGGGGCCTCCGAAGGAGCTTACGGAGTGAGTAAAGGTCAATATGAAGGCCGAAAGTACGGCTGGGGTTATCACTGGGAACACTATTCTTCTTAGGATGTACGCTCTGCTTGCACCGGTTATCTCCGCTGCTTCTTCTATCTGAGCGTCCATTGTCGAAAGCGCGCTTGAGATCAAGTTGTAGTTAAGCGTGAAGTAGTGAAGAGATAAACAGACGATTATCGGCAGGGCCCCGTAGGCGATCCAGTCCGGAACCTGAATGCCAGATATGGCCTGGAACATGCCCATGTATCCTCCTATCCTCTCATTCTTGAACAGTGTGATCCATGCAAGCGCGTAGGCCCAAGATGGGAGAACGAAAGGAATCATTGCCATGTCTGACAACGGCCCCTTGAACGGTACGTCTGTTCTTACAGCCAACCAAGCCAAAACGAAACCTATCACAAGTGAAAAAACGGAGGCTCCAAATCCCACGATCAAAGAATTCACCAGAGGCGTATAGAACATATTCGAGCTAATTGAACCGGCAAGTATCCTCCACCAATGGAACAGCGAAAACTGCCCTGCCTCGGCTTCTGGTGAAAGGCGTATGTCTTCCGTACCCCAAACCAATGTTTCATGCACTAGGTTGAAGACTGGAACCAAGATTAGGTAGCTTAGCGCAATCAAGAAGAGAAGTGACAACACAACATGTGTCTTTCTTAGGTCTCTCGGAAACTTCATCTCCCCTCGTCATCTCACAGGGAAAAGAAGCTCCTTTTTCTCAAGAAAAAAAGGGGAGGTAGAGGAAGGTGGTTTAGCCGCCAATCCACTTGTCGCGTACAACCACCGCGGTGGTGTAGATGAAGTCACTGTACTTCTCGACTTCAATCAAAGTCGTCTTATCCAAGGACGGCGACGCTGGTGGCAGAGGTAGATCACTTCTGGGAGAATACTGCCCTGGAACCCAGTAACCTGAGTTGTAACCATTCCAATGGAGCATGAACGTGATGAAAAGCTTCGCTGCCCATGGGTGTTTCGCCATGTTGGCAATATTCAGTACGTTCCTCTTGTAGACACCGGCAAATGGCGTTAGGTTGTAGATCGCCTCCATAGCGAGCTTCTTGTTCTTCACGTCCCTCATCTTCGAGACCACGCATATGCCTAGGGGCGGGTTCTTCTGCCCTCTTGCTCCGACAGCATCAGAGACGTCTCCATCGGCCTGTGTTAGCACAACATCATTCTTCTTGAGCATCGATATGAACTCGTACCCTGCGTTCGCTGTGGTGAGTTTCAACGGCTGCCCAAACACCCGCTGGTAATCATCTGCCAACAGCTTAGCAACACTTGGCTCGGTAAGCAAGGCAAGCCAATTCATAACGTCCGATGACGCAAGCGGATCCTTCATCATAACCTTTCCTTTCCACTCTTTCTTAGTCAAGTCCCAGATGCTCGTTATTGGCTGTTGTGTGTACGTCTCGTTGTTGTAGAGGATGGTTCTTGCCTCCATTGAGTGGACAAGAGCTGGTGTTCTCCACTTCTCTGGAACAACGCTGGTCATATTTGTCGGAACCCAGTTGACAGCGTATCCCTTCGGAATTACCATGTTGACAACGGTTGGATAGTCTGCATAGAAGAGGACATCTGCTTGGTAGTTCTGGCTTTCCTGCTCTCTGGTCAACTTCTCTTTGATGACAACATCCGATATGTCGTAGGCCTCTACTTCTATCTCCGGAAACCGTTTCTTGAAGGCCGCCGCTACGTCCGGGATCCTTGAGGAAAGGGAGTAGACGACAACTTTGCCCTCTTGCTTGGCTTTGCTTATGATCTCATTCCAGTCATCTGTTGCAGGAGCGTAGGGACCAAGCTTCGCATTACTCATCCACAACTCCCGAGGAGTCAGAGTTTTCGTAGGAGGCGGTGGGGGCGGAGGAGGCGAGAGGTATGGGTAGGCACCGAAGGCAACAGCCACGATGAGAACCGCTGCAATCAGGATGGACTGAGTCTTCGTTAGGGCTGACTTGTTTAGAACAGCCTTGACTAACTTCTTCAACTTGATTTTCCCCTGTGACTTCTAGCGCTGTAATACGGATATATGTTTTTGGGCCTCTAAACGAGCGCCACCAATTCGTCGTTCATCACGAGTGTTTTTCGCGCACACTGAAAGCCTGGGCGACCCTGAACCTGTTTTGATACGTTATGTTCGTACCTTGGAGTACTGATATATGCGTGTTGCTAGTAAAACCCGGTTGGGCTATCCTGCCTACTGCAACGAGTGTACAGGGGTTGTAGGTAGCGCAGTTGAGTGAAGAGCTTGAGACAGCGCGATCACCTGTGGAGTCAGCTCGGAAAACTCGCCAAGGCTATGGCGGCTGAGAATCTCTTTGCCATAGATGGCCAGCCCGACCTGTCCAGATTGCTTAACCTAGCGAAGCGGAGGCGAATCTGTCTCAAGGCCTTTTTCCTTCGTTCGACTCAGTGCAAGTCAGGGAGGATATACCTAGTCGCAAGGACACCACACGAAGAAGTGCTGGTCTGCCTAGAACATTCCGCATTCAAAGAAGGCAGCATCGGTGTCTTCAAGAATGCGACAAGAAACGTACTCTATGATGACGCTGGAAGACCGATAGTTGCCTATGTCCTCCCCTTCACGAATAGCAACCTGAGGAGTCTCATAGACGAGGCGCTCCCTGAAGCGGGACCCAGAAACTTCGAATCCATCCCCAGACTCGGGCTAGGCGTGCGTATGCTCTTTACACTTCCCTATCTCTTGGTGGCCTTGAATCGGATGAAAACAGTTTCCGATTTTCAACTGTCTGCTGGAAGGGAGTTTTCACTTACTGAGGTCGTGAAATCGCCACCAGGGAAATATCCCGAGTGGCTCGGCCATACAGGTCTCGACGCCTCGACACTCTACGGAACGATAGCTAGAGAGTGTTTCAAGTTTGGTTTCTCAGTCTACGGAATGGAAATCGACCACCTCATAGTCACAGATAGGCCAGAAGAAGCAATATCAAGAATACGCCGTTCCTCAACAGACCAATCTTCCACTGTCAGCGCAGGCTACGCATCAGAGAGTAGCCTACGGCAGTCGATTGAGTATAATCTCCAAGTAATAGACGAGGCGACAAGTACTGGATTCGTGAGAGGAATGACGGTTGATACCTCTGCACTGCTGAAAGGCGAGTTCGACGACACAGCAAAGTGGAGTGGACAGATCCTGAAGGCGGAGTTTGAGAAACGGTTTTCCGACGAAGAAATGGGGGCGCTGATGGGCGGATATCATCCGAGAGAGCCGTTTCAGCTGAAGACCGCCGACGGTGATGGGACGCTTGAGCTGACGTTTTCGGAAGAGGACGTGATGCGCCTCGCCCTCAAGTTCATGCCGAGCCTAGCTGTCAATAAGAGGCTATTCGACCACATGTCCAAAGCTATGAATAGGAAAAAGTTCGTTTTCGAACCCTCTTTGGACGAGACTAACAAACTCACCACGCCCAAGGAGCTCTTCTTCTATCTCTCGGAGTCTGGGCGGATTGGGATGCCTGCAAACCTCGTCGCACCGAACGTGGGATTCAGGAAGCGCGAGGACTACGATGGTGACCTGAGCGAGCTTCGCAGGCGGGTTCGCGAACTGTCAATAGTGGCATCAAACTTCGGCGCCATCTTAGACTTTCACTCCGGAAGTGACAAGAGTCCTCAAGTCTATACGACGATATCGGAGGCATGTCAGGGTAAGTTGAAACTGAAGATGTCAGGGGTGTACCAGCTTCTATACTTCGAGACGTTGGCTGGTTTTCCGCGAAGAACCAAGGAGAGGAGACTATTTGAGCGCATCTGGCGTTACACTCTGAAATATGCTGAGCGGAAAGCTGATGAGGCAGACACGACCGCCAGCCGACAAGTCGAGCAGATTCATTGGAAGATGATGAAGGCGAGAAAGGAGGGAAGGCGCTACATTCCTGGCCCGAAGGATGACTTCTTCAGATACTACTCCTTCATAGCGGTCGCTGCGAAGAGAAAGAACGGACCATACATCTTCAGGAATCTCCTCTATAGCCTTGCACAAACGGAACGTGTCTCTAAGAAATATGGCCCAAAGGTGATCAGGCTGACGGCCACTGTGGTCAAGTCCCTTGGACTCCATGGGGCCAGGCACAGTCTACAGCTTGAATCTTCTTAATCGACCTACACTATGCCACTCGTAGCCTACCTGAAGCAGTGCTTCGCCTTAACACCAGCATGGTCAAAGAGAATATACAAGAAGACTTTCGCGAGATCAGGATGGATCCGGACATGTGATCCAGAAAATCATGCTCCGACTCAGCTTGGTAAAGTGTTATGCTCATGCGAATATGCACCTGAGAATTAAACGAAGTTTAAGCCTTGGCACGACGATACCAACATTGGACTGAAAGGCATTGGTGGACCAGACGATCTTGGAGACGCGTGGCAAGAGACTCTTCGTCGTCGACGTTGATTTGTGCGTTGGCTGCCAATGCTGCATGTTCGCATGTTCCCGGAGATTCGGCGAGGCTGGGCTTGGAAAATCTGCTATCCACGTTAGGTCAGCAGGTGGAGTCGAGAGAGGGTTCGTGGTTATCGTCTGCCGGGCCTGTGAAGATCCTCCGTGCATGAAAGTCTGCCCCACTGACGCCTTGGACAAGAGAGTGAGGGGCGGAGGCGTAATTCTTAATGTGGACAGGTGCATAGGCTGCGGAAACTGTGCTGAAGCGTGCACAATTGGAGCGATCTTCTGGGACGAAGAGACGAACAAGCCTGCCATATGCGTTCACTGCGGACTATGCGTAGGATTCTGCCCTTACCATGTCCTGGAACTCCGCCAACAGGAATGATGATAGCCATGATAGACGGAGATCCGTTATCTAGAGTCTTGCACATTGACCTGTCTAGGAGAAGGTTCTGGGTTGTCGATCGGAGAGACCTATTCGAGAAACGCCTTGGCGGATCAGGAGTCGCCATTAACCTTCTAAGTGAGGAATGCCCAAAAGGCGGAGACCCCTTCAGCCCTGACAATCCGGTCGTCCTCGCCGTCGGGCCGTTGACAGGAGTTTTTCCAATCGCTTCCAAGACCATAGCCATGTTCAAGTCGCCTCACACTGGCAACTTGGGAGAAAGCCATGCCGGCGGCCGAAGCGCAGTCTCAATAAGAATGGCGGGATATGGCGCGATTGTTGTAAGGGGCGCAAGTCCAAGCCCGATATACCTTGTTGTAGAATCCGGCAAGGTTCACTTTCGAGATGCCTCGGCGCTATGGGGGATGACGAGCTTCACAGCGGGTAGAGCCATTCGAGAGAAGGAGTCCGGCCCAGGAATCAGAACCATCATGCGGATAGGGCGCGCCGGGGAGCGGCTCGTCCGCTACGCCTGCGTCATAACAGAGACCTACAGGCATTTCGGAAGGCTGGGATTGGGAGCGATCTTTGGTAGCAAGAAGCTGAAAGCAATCATGGTCACTGGCAAACGTTCGCTGAATGTCAACGATATCGTTCAGTATCGAAAAGTCTACGGAGAGATCTTTGAGTCGCTTGTCAGCTCACCAGCGATGAGAAAGTATCACGACCTAGGAACAGCCATGAACGTTAGCTTATTGAATGAGCTCGGAGCCTTGCCCACCAGAAACCTTGCGAAGGCGAGGTTCGAATCAGCCGACGAGATCATAGGCGAAAGGTTTGCGGAAAGACATCTGGGTCGGCGGATTGCGTGTGCACATTGCCCTGTAAGCTGCATCCACCTAGCTGCACTGAGAGAACCCTACAAGACCGAACCATACTTCTACAAGACCAGG
>Ga0209725_1000870_pt1 | contig 17902 bp, 15 predicted proteins | sample I18A1metaG_FD_184145 | JGI IMG/M metagenome (GOLD analysis project Ga0209725, IMG submission 184145) | Lake sediment bacterial and archeal communities from Gulf of Boni, Indonesia to study Microbial Dark Matter (Phase II) - ​I18A1 metaG... | ecosystem: Environmental > Aquatic > Freshwater > Lake... | reverse complement strand
GATCGGCCGAACGAAATGCTTCAACCCCGGCAGCGAATACGGGGAAGGCATCCTCCGAGGGCTCCTGCTCGATCTCACAGAAAAGGGGATCAAGAGCTACCTATTCACATCAGGCTGACGCGGAATCCATTTTGTGTGATCTGAGGCTGTCGGGCAGTTGGCAGAGCAGGGTAAGATTCGATAACAGATGTTCCATATGCTTGCTGTCATCGGTACCTGAAGGGCAAGTCATGCCTCTCTAAGAGATCATGATCGGAACCAGGTGCGACAATTCATCTTCTCTTGTCTCTCTCCAGAACATCTCTTATCGCAGTCGTGCTCACTTGAGATGAGTCGGCTTCTTGGGTATTCTCCTTGACAACTTGGGTTCTTTCAAACCACTCTCAGTTACCACGCACACAACAGAGTCCTAAGAGCTCCTTGTATCTCCACAGACCAAGCCGCCTCTTGGCAAACTGTTCCTTGCAAACGCACGTGGCAAGAGCATCATAATCATACTCTACTTCCGTTATTCCTCGTATCACTGAAATTCCTTTGACCCTTTCTACGCCGCACCTTGCACAGACAAAGAAGTGACTGTGCAAGGGAAACATGGTTCTACAGTTCACGCATCTCAAGCCCACCATATACACATCCCACACCTAGGACGTTGACTTCCCTAATCTCGGACTTGTGTATCTTGTTCTGTAAGGATTAGACGCTGGCGCCGCCGTGGAAGAAGACCGGGGTCCGATTTCTTACTCTTCGGCAAACTTTATCGTTTTAGGCGCTTCGGGCTCTTCGTACCAGCTCATTCTTTCGCCCATCAAACTCCTGAACTTCCATCTCGACGATTTAGGGGCTCTGTCTATGGCCTCTCCAAGAATTCTTATCTGTTCTTTGACGGCTTTCTTCTGGACGTCCTTCAGATTCACCTGCTCAACATATCCGGCGGTCTTTCCGAGGTTTTGTGTGAAGCTCTTGTAGACTCCCCAGTCGTCCGAGCATATGCCCGCTATGTAGTTCTGGTTGATCATATCCTCGGCATCTGAGTCGCCGAGTTTGTGATCCATAAGGATGCAAACTATGTCTTTGTAGTCTCTCTCCTCAATTTCGACAACTTGCAGCTTCGTCATCAAGAGATCGGACAAGGATATGGAGAACTTCTCTGCCTCCAGTCTGTTGCGGAAATCGAACTTGTGACACATGTCGAAAAAGTCGAGAAACACGTCTGTTTTGCCTTGGGTGGTCGGCTCAAAGAACATCAGCCTCTTGTTTCCATGGAGAGCGTTGAACCTCTCTGCGGGACTATAGGATAGGTCGGCGAAGACCTTCCTTATTGCGGTCGACTGCTTTGACAGTCCGAAAAGGTCCATGTCAGCGATGTGTCTGGCAAGAGGAGGCTGACTTGCACTTGGGCAGTGATATCTGATAGCTACGCCTCCGAGAACGCGAAGGATTACGCCTCTCTTGGTCGCTTCTGCAATCAGCCCCTTCGCTTCCTCCACCAGGCCTTCAGCCGAATTCATTGCTCAGTTCTACCTGTTCACAGAATCGCCTCTGACGTCAGGGTTGAAATAAGAAAATAGGGGAGTTATTCCGGCGGGAGTTCTTTGAAGGCCAGATCGATTTCTATCCCTTGCCTCTTTCGGTAGGCGCGCATAGCGTAGAAGTATGCGATACCGAATACGTATATGGCTACTATTACCGCAAGCGACGGATAGTACAGCGCGCCCAGGCCAGGGTTCGTAAAGAAGTAATACAGGACGGACAAGAGCAGCACGAAGTAGATGAAGCCGCAAATCGATACAAACGGGATCGGCCCAAGCCTGTATTTGCTGACTGGTGAAGCCTCGTAAACAGGTTTGACTCTTTTTCTGAAAGGCAAGACCATCGCGGCAATGGAGGTAAGCATGAATGTCGTCAGTATTTGTGGGATCATCGCTGTGAAACTCACAAGAATGGCCGGAGTGAAGAAGGCATAGATGAATAGGACGATCTCTCCGCCGACTGCAAAGAATATGATGCCCTTGACTGGTGTCCGGAAGCGATCACTTACGTACCCGAAGAATGACGGAGCAATTCTGTCGAAGGCCCATGCGAGAGCTATCCGTGACTGAGGCAGTATCGAGTAGATCGCATACATGAAGATCCAGCAGACGAAACCCCAGCCGAGCAAGAATACAATGATGGGATTCTGAGTCAAGACCGCAGGGAACAGATGAAACATTGGATAGAAGGGTATCGCATAGGGAGCCATCACATTCCCGCCCAAATAGGCTACACTGGCCAGGAATTCTTGACCGACATTAGCCTGCAAGAAGAAATTCGTGATATACCAGGAGATACCGCAAAGTAGAAGGCCGCCCGGCACACCTATCATGACACTGCGGTGAACCTTCTTAGTCTCTCCTGCGATGTAGGTAGCTAGATACGGATATCCTAGGCCCCAGAAGGCCACGGGCATAAGAAGCAATGTTGCCTCGAGTGAAGGTGTGATCGAAATCCCGTCCGCTTTCGCCATGCTAATGATTTCAGCGAAAGTTCCCGACCCATATCTTGCGCTGAATGCGTTCCAGCCTGCTACGAAGTCTGCACGCGAGGTGGCGGCCATTAAGCCCCACATAATCAGAAACATCAACACGCCGAAGGCAAACATGACTACTTGGAGCCTCAGATAAGGCCTCAGTCCCCAGATGAGTATGAGAGAAGAAAAAGCAATGACAAATGTTCCAATGAGGAAAATCCCTAGGCCCGAGGAAACGAAATCCCCTGCTGCTGTCCATCCCATAGAATAGGAGAGCATCGATAGGGCGGGGCTTGCAACATAGGCCGACAGTGTGGCGCACCAGATGAAGTTGACACACACCCATCCGAGGCTTGACAGGAATCCCAGTAGAGGATGAAGTGCCCGGCTGTTGAATATGAAGTCCCCACCTGACCTAGGCATCACAGACGCTAGGAAAGCCCATGCAAGAGAACCGAATATCATGGGAACGAGTACCAGAGTTATTCCAGAGTAGAGGTCGCCGCCTGGAGCGTAGTAGGGACCCCAGAGGAAAAGCCACATTGCGCTTAGTCCCCAACTTATGTTTAGGGATGCGAAGGCGAGGATGTCTAGGGCGCCTGCCTCTCTGACGAGTCCGGTTGCTTCTCTGAGGAAAACTCTCTCTTTGCTCAATTTCCCAGTCTTCCTCAGTGTACCAGGGTGACTCACCCCAAATTTAAGAGTTATCACGACTGGAGCAACGAAGATTCACTGAACAGTCCACGGGATGGCAGAATAAGGTAATTATAGGGCAGAAACCGCCAGGTTTTCTCTGTTCATTCTTGCCTGTGCTCTGAAAGAGTAGATAGGTTTCTGCTTCCTTCAACCGTCCCGTGGTTGGATCTACGGTCAGCGCTAGCGCCTCCAATGTGATGACGCCTAGTAGGATTTTGTCAAGCTTCTCGCTGACCAAGACAGGCGTCACTGTGAAGTTGCCGTCAATTTCGACGGACGCAAAGCTCTGATCAAGCGTATCGAATTCGGTTGCCGTTCTGACCCTGCGCTTCCCTATCTTTCTAAGCCCTAGCTCTTCCGAAACCGACTTTGGTATGGTCGTGAATGTTGGACCCGTGTCGACAACTGCAGTTTGGTCAAGAGGTTTGCGAGTCGGATCGACCGGGTTGCCCAGCCTCAGCCGGATTTCCACGTGCCCCATTTTTCCATCATCTTCCTGCATGGTGAGAGCTGGCCTAAGCCCTTTCGGAATGCCCTAGCTTGTAGACTGGAGCTTGGAAGTACTTCCCGACAGCAGCAGGAATCCCGCAGCAAGACATGTACGCCACCTGGCCTGTGTTTTGGGCTCAGAAGTTTTCCAGGTATTTGCGGATCTCGTTCTCCGCGTTGTCTGCGGTGATGAATATCGGGACGTTCTCCATTCCTGTAGCTATGTAGCTTGACAGCAGCCATCGCCCGGGCGAGAACTCTAGTGTTTTCTCCAGAATGCTTGGGTCTATTGTGAACGTGGTGCTGACGAGGCCGCGGTCGTACTGTCTCGGCAGTGTACCGACGAAGTACGTGTGGAGCTGCTGAAGCGCGTTCGTGTTGAGGTAGGCGATCCTCTGAGTCGCTATGCACCCGCCTAGCCCGTACTTGCGACCTTGTCTGAGGAGTGTCTCAACAGCATCCGTGCATTCGCGCTCGATTCCCCGAGCCTCAGAGGCGGCGGGAACAAACTCCTGAGCTTCATCGAATACGAACAGGATCCACGGTTTGACCTTGAACTTCCGCTTGCGGTTCCAAAGCGTCTCCGCAGTCAAGTCAACTGCGAGCTGCTTGATTGTCATGGGATCAGAGATCGAGAGTGAGATGAGCCGGGTCGGTCCATCGAGGAGATGGTGGATCTTCTCAGTTGTCAGCCCTGGTCTGCCTTTCTCGACGGTTCCCCTGCGAATGTCGTCCAAGAGTTCCTTTCGCGATGTTGCCCAGCCGTAGACGTTGCTCTTCTCGCTGACCTTGTACCGTTCCACTGCCCCCTGAGCCGCCGAGTCCAAGAAAGCAACGAACTCTTCGTCGATCTCATCCAGCTCGTTTCGTTTCTTTCTGGTCATGTATTCGTTGACTGCTGACGATATGGCATGGAGTGCTTCCAGGTACACCTGTTTGCCTGAGCTTTCGCCCGTCATCGACCTTATCGCAGCTAGAATGTCCGCGTATCGTGGCACTACGAACCGCGGCTTGATGTACCGGTCAACCCTGCCCACTTCCATTATGTTTCGGAACGCCTTGACGGGCCGTTCGTCCTTCTCGAACTCCCTCGGCTTCACGAGCGAGTCATACAGTTGGGCGGGGTCTTTGACGAGATCCTCCAAGACTATCTTTGAGGGAACTGATTTGTCGGCGAATACGTCCATGAGCAGAAACGGGTACTCCATTGAGATGTCGAAGATCACGACCTTTGTGTCCTGAGTGTGGTAGATGAGGCGACGTAGAACGTTCGAGAGTAGGTTTGATTTTCCCCCTCCCGTGAAGGAGAAGACGCCGAAATGGTAGCGGAGTAGGTTCTCGAAGTTCACGTAGATCGGGACGCGGGTCTTCTCTGACTCGAACATCTTGATGACGCCGAGGCGCGGATCCCGACGCGCGTTTTCAGTGGTCCTGAGTTTCTTCCAGTCGACGCCCATCTCGTCGAGGATTCGGCGGTTGTACATCTGATGGATCATGTTCTGGTTGAGGACGTACGCTTGCTCGCCAACTATCGGGTATGAGAATCCCTTCACGTAGTTCGGCTCTCTGTCTTCGGGGATGACGAGGTCGTAGTTGATTGGGATCGACTGGATCTGTATCATCATGGTGGATTTGTCGTTGGAGTCCCAGTCGCGGACTGACTGCTGGATTATCTCAAACTGCATCGGGTAGTAGCTCTGGTCTGACAGCCCGCGCAAGCCGAAATGCTCTGGCCGGATGCTGGCTATTTCTGAGAGGGTGAATCTCTCGCCTTCGTCCTTTGTTGCTCGGAAGTTTCTGACGGCGAGTATCATCCCCTCTTCGACCAGGCGCATGATGTCCCTCTGGTACTCGGCTTTGACGGTGCACTCGTACCGGGCGGTGGTGCTGATCTGGGTGGTTTCGGGAGTCAGGCCGTAGCGCGGCCGAACCATTGCCACGCGCGCTTTGAATCGTCCGTCGAAGTCTGTGAAGTATCGGTTAGGTTCCTCTTCTTGTGGATTCAAATTCAGCTCTCCTTTCCCTAAACGTGCTCATGTAGAAGACGAACTCGCGTAGGTCAGGGTTCGTCATGATCCAGTCCCTCGTCGTCTCGGCGATCCTCCTGAACTCACGCGCATGCCACTTAGCAACATTATCCGCGATGAAGAGCGGCACATTATGGCCGAACGCCTCCGGAATACTCGTGCTCGTCATCGCGCGCAACAGAACCATGACGAGGTTCTGGAGATCATTGCGCGCCTCCTTATTCGGGAAGAGTAGGGGCTTAACTTTCTCCTCGACGCCACCGTACTCGTGAGAGAGCGCGCATACAAGCTCCGGATTCAAATCGAATTCCGGGTGCACCAAGCGATCCATCAGCAACACATTACTGCGCAGCTTCGGATCCTGCTCAGCCTGCGCCAGTTGTATGTACGACTTCAAGAACAAGCGCTCGGGGCCGACTCTGTTCTGGACGGCTCCGCTGACGAACCCTTCTCGGCCGGGTTTCTCGTCCTTTCGGAGCTCGGGAACCATGGTCTTGAATGCGGTGTCGTACTCCACGAGCGCCCACGGAACCGACAGCTTCTCCCAGTTGTGAACGGACGCCGACTGAAGGAACATTCTGTCAGTGTTGGGTATGTTCTCGAGCGTCTCGGTTGAGAGGTCGAGTTTCCACATACGCTCGCGGCTGCAGATTTTGACCAGCTGTCGCCGGAAGTCCCGGGCGGCCGTGTCCTTTGTGAGGCCGATCAGGAGGACGGGTTTCTTCCAGCATTCCTCGATGATCATGTTCAGGCAGAAGAGGGTTAGGAACGCCATGTCTACAGTCGTGAGCCAAGTGGGTTTGCCGGATTTCATGATCATCATCGGGTTCGGGCGTTCAGTCAAAGGCTCATCAAGGAAGAGGCGGTCCCCGATCGTTCGTGTGAGCTTCTTCATTCGTTCCCAGGTATTCCGAAATTCTTCCTTCAAGGCGTAGTTGGAGCCTACTGTCTCAACGTACCCCGCCTTGTCGAGGCCGTCGAGTATTTTCATCACTCTTCGTTTGCACTCAGCGTGGTCAAGGCGAAGTCTGTCGCAGAGCTGGTCGACTGTCAGCGAGCTTGTCGTCTCCAGTTCGTAGAGGAGTCGTGGCCTAAGGTAGTCGCCCCTAGGCGGCGGGAGATCCAGTTGCGGGTTGATGAATCGGTGGCGGCAGTAGATCATCTCCTCCATGCGTACTGGTTGGCCGTCGAGGTCGTAGCCGCAGAGGCCTGACTTCTCCTTGAGCCTTCGACCGTATGCTGTGTCGCTGATGAGGGCGGAATGCTCGCCTGAGAGCGTCCTATCCATGAGCAGGATGCGGATGTCCTCGTCGGCGACGAGCCTGTAGGCGAGATAGAACTCCGAGAATGACATGATCCAGTCCGCGATGCGTGAATTGTCAAAGACCGCCTCGTCGTCGAGCGGCTTCTTGCTGTCGAGTGTGTCGATCATCGGATCGACATCGGGCACCTCGTTCACGTAGAGCGGGACGCAGCTTGAGATCCCTCGACCGCTCTCCAAGAGCTTGCCAGCATGTTCAACTGACGGCGGAGCATCTTTGTGGAATGTCACTTGACCTGACGAGACGTAGGCGCCGCCGAAGAAGATGATCAAATCGAACATGTTCCGTGCGTACTCGGTTCCGTCCACAGCGGCGAACTTCACCCGCTCGGAACCGAACAGCTTCAGAGCGGTCTCATGCGCGCGTCCCGCGTTGAAGTCTTGGACGATCAAGCTCGACAGGAGCGTGTTGTAGACGTCGCTTGCTGAGGAGAATCGCTTGCTGTAGTCGCATATGCGGTCTAGGGCGCCGGCTTTCAGGAAGCGGCCTGCCCGCTTGATCTGGCTGCTGAGGAATGATGTCTCCATTTCCGAAAGCCTAGGCGTCATTCGCGAAGCACACTCGGACCTTATCTAGGATGAGAGATCACTGGGCCGCTGGGAGAGACTTCTCATCAGCCTGTATTTAACGCGGCCTCACGAGTGAAACTGTTCAACTGACGGTTTCACCAAAAGCCAGACAAGACCAGAGATCAAATGGAAACGGTCGAACCGTATAAGCCACATACAATCGGAGTTCCAATCCTGGATTGCAGATCACGATGGACGCACACCGTTGAGGCCAGAGACGGCGTAGTCAAGCCGGATGGCATCTCCACGCGTGTCTGATACTTTTCGCTAACTGTCTCCACCCTCACGCGATCGCTCACATGCTTTTCCTTGTCGTGCACAAGGCGTTGCGGCGGGCTGTATGCGCCAGCGCATACAATTTGTTGAAAAGAGCAGGGATAGCCGAATCGTCGCTAGGGTCCCAGCTGACCTGTATCAGGCGTGCAGCCGCCTTGCCGATAGTGAAGGTTGGGAGCTGGGAGACCTGTACCGTAGCCTAACTGTGCTTGGCGCTTGCGGATCATATCTGACGTTGCACGCGTCCGAGCCCCGGGAGCCCGTGTCGGATGACCGCTTTTCGAGCGTGCTGAGACAGTACTTGGGAGGACGCGTGTATGCCCCTAGGAGTGGCAGACGCTGGAAACTCATAACGGTCTATTTGCCGGCAACTGTCGGCCGCTCGCTGGGCCTGTATTCCAAGCTAACGTCGAGATTGCGTTCGCATGTGTACGCGCGTTTCCTACAGGCAGGTCTACTGATCTACCTCACATCCAAGCAGCGTCTGGCCCAGAGCCTCGAAGCCGCTGCCTCCAGAGTGAGCCGGGATACGAATCATGATAGGAGGTGAGATGCTTGACGAACGAGCATTTGCAGGAGTTCATTCGTATGGTGGATAAGTGGATTAGCCTGTACCGCGCCGTAGGGGTTGCTGGACTGCCTGGAACCGAGAGGCGAGCGGAGCTTGAGAAGATCATGTGGCAGGCTCTTCAGGAGATCGTTGAGTACTCGAAGAGTGAGGAAGCCGCCAAGAACGCGGAGGAACGCCGGCGGGTCATGGAGCTTCTGAATCATGCTGTGAGGGCGGAGCTTGCGGTGCTACATGAGCAGGACGCCTTCTACGTCGAAGACCTGATTGAGGAACTGGAGACTTCCATGCGGAAATACGAGAAAGAAGAAGCCGACACAACTTAAGCGCACATGCAAGAGAGCAACAGGGAGTTCAGAATCAGACGCCTCAGACGAGACCTAACGACAGATGAGAATACTACTGTATGGCTATCGGTTCAAGTTCGAATGTCGCACCTTTTACATCAGACACAAAAACTCGCCTCCCCCGGGGGTTCAAATTACGACGGCCACACCAAGGGACCCACACACACAACGGTTCAGATTACGACACTCGCACCAAGTGTGTCTGGTGCGGCCGGCGGGACTCGAACCGCTGCGGTGAATACTTGTGATGTGGACACCCAAGGCGTGAACTAGCTAGGCTTTCTACTTGATTTCGTTCGCTTCCTCATGCGTTGCTTTTTCTTCTGTCGTTTTCGCATCAAATAGTCTGCCCTGCTCAATTTATGGGTCAAGCTGTTTTCTCCCACATTGCTGTTCAACATGTGTCGGCGCCCATACTTCAGCATACCTAGCGCCAAGGCGCTTTCAGTCTCGTTGACACGAGAACTGGGGGCTTTGTCTGTTGTGCGGGGTGGTCTATTGTCGCCGTTAGGTTGGTTTTCAGAGCCCAGTCTTACCTATATCCCCGTCAGATAGTGCGTTAATTCGCGAGCCATTCGCAGACCGAAATCAATTTCTTCAGCAGCACATCCTTCAGCCGAGCTTGCGGCCGGTCGTCCCAGATTGCTGTGGAGTGAACGTGAACGCGGATCAGGTTAGGCATCTCGCCGAGCCAGACACGCCGTAGCCGACAAGACGAGCAGCTCAGATGAAAGCTGTGTAGATTCATGCCACAGAGGGTTTGGCAGGGCATCCCGAGCGGCCCCGCCTTCTTTGCTGTGAATTGTTTGGGAACGTAGATGCCGAGCCAGGCTTGCCCGTGCTCATCGGTAAAGTACCGTGTGAGTTGTCCAAAGTCTAGCGTGAAGTGATCCACAGGCTTCAACGACTCCAAACTCTTCAGTTGATGCTGTGAGATGGAAAAGTCTTGCCTGTCAAAAAGAGCGAGGTTAGAGGTTAGCGCTCGTTTTACTGTCAATTTGTAGTTGGACGCGAAAAGAAGGGGCCCTTAGGTTCCTTCCATAACCATCATGGTCAGCGATGATCTGAGGTTCTTGAGCTTTCGGACCTTCGAAGTTATGACTTCTTTGAGTTCTTTCATCGTCTCCGCCTCGACTTTGGCGACGATGTCATATACACCATATACGGCATACGCTTCGCTAACGTTGTTGAGGTTCCTGAGTTCCCTCAGAAGTTCGTCTTCTGAGCCGACCTCAGCGTTAATCAAGACGATGGCTAGGGGCATCGTTTGGATACCTGGTTGGATTTGGTATATGTTGTCACTTATCAATATCCCCAATGATGGGCCATAGGATTCCTTGAGTGCTGGCGTCGTAATTTGAACCCCTGATTTGTGTGTGTACCTTGGCGCGGGCACTATGATTTGAACCGCGGTCACGAGGGAGAAACAGGAGTGGGGTTTTTCGTCGTCGTCGGGTACCTTGGTCCGCGACGAGGACGGTATCGGCGTAGCCATTCTTATTAGACACAGTCTAGCTGCGCGTACGATGCGATGTTGACGTATCTTGGTTAGACATTCGTTGCGAGTGGGGTTAACTTTCGGTGTTACCTCCGGCGTAATCACGACATTGGGATTAATGGTCGGCCTGCATTCTGGTACTCACTCAAAGCTGGCGGTTATTGGCGGCATACTGACAATTGCTATAGCGGACGCGTTCTCCGATGCGTTGGGCATTCATATCTCGGAAGAATCAGAGGGTAGGCACGTTTCAAAGGAGATATGGGAATCAACGCTATTCACTTTCTCGTCTAAGCTTGCCTTTGCCTTGACTTTTCTTATTCCCGTCTTGCTGCTTGAACTTTGGACAGCAGTCGCGGTAGGCATAGTCTGGGGATTGTTGGTTCTTTCTCTTCTGAGCTACCGCATCGCCAGAGAGCAAAAAGGAAGCTCTTGGAAGGTAGTGTCCGAGCATTTGATTGTAGCGTTCGTAGTGATAGTTGCGGCTCATTACGTGGGGGATTGGTTATCTCTAGCGTTGAGTTAGCACCCAACTACCCTCTCATTACCTTAAGAATTTGAACCGTCTATTCTGTGTGTGGGTAGCTTGGTGCGCGACGACGACGGATCACTTAGCGCGCGACGACGAACGCACGCACCAAGAGACCGCACTGACGCTTTCGATTTTCGTTTCACCGGGATAGCCGACACATGCGAGCATCCGCAAATCGCTAAGGGCCGGGCAATGGCTCAGACGGTCCCCCAAGAATGCTCGCAGTTACAGAAACAGCGGCCGAGGTCGTTCATGTCGAGCTTACGGCTGCCGTTGCGGAACCTGAAGTTGAGCATCCTAGCGGGGTATTCGTTGTAGAATATCCCGAGCCAGAACGGCCAGATGAACGGCTGGGTGATGTTCCAACAGCATCGGCCGTAAGTCGCCATCTCCGCCATCAGTTCGGAATCGCCTGACTGCGCGAGAACGGTGAATATGGGCAGGTCATTCTCATAGCGTTTCTTGATGCGCACGTCCTTCATAACGTACTCCTTATTCTCGAACGGATCGAAGAAATCGAGTGTGCGCGAAATCATCCTCTCTCCCCAGTCCATCATACTTTCGTGCCTGTACTGTTGCCGAAGCATTGGGATGCCGAAATGAGGGAGGAAGTACTGCATGTAAGCGCCGCTATCCCACTGTGCCGTCCCCCAGTACCAGCAGGGCGTAATCGAGGATATTCGCACCTTCTGGAAATATGCCCGTCCGTTCACACTGAATTCTCTACCATTGTGTCTCATCTTACCGGAAGCGAGCAGCCCTCGGTACTTGAGTATCGAGTAACCCATCTGCCTGCCGACGAAGTTCCGGCCAGTCAGCACGAGCTCTCTCATGTAATCGGTCCACGGCTGCATGTGCAAGTCGAGACCAACTTCCGGGTTCTCCGCGATGAGTTTGAAGTCCGCATCGCGTCCATCGAACGAATAGCGTCCGCGAGCGCTTTCCATCAGAATCGAGCCGTAGTCGTCCGTCCACTTCGTTTCCGTCGGTCCGTTATCGATGATGAACGGATCGCGCATCTTCGCGCCGTCGCGGTACCACGAGGCGACGACGGACCCGAATCTCGCCCTTCCATCGATCACCTCAGGGATTGTTTCTGGATTCCACTGGAAATCGTTTATTTTGACTTTCCCACAGTTGCGAGTCCCCCAGAGAATCATCAGTTGCTGCGGATACTCTGGCTGTTCGGAGTTCTGGAAGAAGAAGAGCCACCACCACCAGTGCCAGGTACGGCCAGGGAGCGCGTGTTCGGGATAGAGCTTCCAGACATCGGCGAATGTTCGCATCATGACATCGTAAACCTCGAAACGTAAAGAGCCTGTCGGCAAGACTCTTATGTGTTAGCGTGCGCGCCTTCTTCCAGTCCTTGATCACCACTGTAGTTGAGAAACATCACTCCAAGAACCCCGAATCTTCTGAGAGTCTCCGTTAGCGCATGTGGCTATCCGATGATTTCTTTCTGGAAACCTGAGTTTTCACATGCCGATTTACCAAATACGGATGTTCCATTCCACTAGTTCTCGGGAGAATTGCGTCATGGATTTGCGAATCCGCGCAGAACAGTAGTTTGGGAAAGGCGGTTGTTAGGGGATTCTTTCCCTAACCCGTCGTTCGTCGTTCAGGCAATCATTTTGTGTGTGCGCACCAAGGGACCCACCACCAGATCTCTTGGTGCGGGCATTCAGATTTGAACCCTTGACTGGTGGTGGTGGTGCGCACCAAGCAGGGCACACACAAGAAGACAGGGTGAAGGACGAAGAAACCGCAAGGAAGCTTTCTCTATGCCCAAGGCTGACACACCCGGGTGCCAATTGCTACTGGTGAGCCCTCGATCGAGCGTAATACGCCTTGTTGAACCTCCTCTCCCAATAGATCAGAAGCTGCCCAAAGAGAAGCGTCTGAATCAGGACCTCAAAGAAGGTGGTAACGACGAAACCCACCGGGATTGGAGTATAGTAGACGAAGCGCTCAATAATGCCCCCTGAACTTGCCACCTCACCCAAGACGAAGACGACTGCCGTAACCAATAGGCCGCCCAGGTACTGTCCCAGTTCCATGATTCTTCTGCGAAATGGATACAGTACGATAGCGAAGAGCAATCCACGAAGTGCCTGTGCGGGGAGTACCAATGACTGGACGTAACTGCTCGTTGGGTCTCTAAGAAAAGCTATCGCATTGGGAGAAGGTGGATAGTACTGCCCCTCACTCATGCCGACCAGAGCGATTGTCCCAGCGAGATAATATGTTACGATGTGAAGAACGATGACCCCCGCGACAAATGTCAGGACTGATCTCATAGAGACCATAACGCCTGCCTCAGAGCCCCCTTTTTTCAAAGGCTAACATATGAACCCGTACCGTGTCAAGATAACACGAACCCCTTCAGTACGGTTGTATCGCTTCCTGTGTGTGTGCGCACCACGGGACTACCACACACACAGAAACGTCTCTCCTGCTGCCATGGCTGAGGGAAGAGCCCCCAACGACTCCGCTTGACCCAAAGTCTCAAATCCTGACAGAAGACCGTCATCTTCGTAGCTTTCTGGTATCTCACGGTTTGCCTGTTTGGCGTTCACCACGTTCTACGTCTCTTGGAGCGCTGAGGAGGCGCGCAATGAAAGAAGTACCCGACAAAAGAAGTGGACATGAAGTTGAGTTCGAAGGTCAATAGGCGTAGTTTTCTGAAGTATGTTGGCACCGGCCTTGTTGCCGTCACGGTTACCGGCGCCGGCTACCTTCTCTACACCAAGCGTCCGGGTTTCCCCTCAAATGGACGTATGACAATACCGAAAGGTTGGGAGTCCGCATCAAGCTACCTCACCTCCACAGCTACTTCATCCCTCGTCTCCTCAACTGTCGTTACCACGAGCGTTCCACAGGCGGAATGGTGGAAAAACGCGAAAGTAGTCACCGCGTGCGTGGACTACTGGAGCCCGACGGGTAGGCAATACGTAGAAGACGCCAGTATAGAGGTCATCGATCGATACGGAGGGAACCTACTTAACATGACACCAGCATTGGGCTGGAGAAAATATTGGAAATCAGATATCGATGAAATTCACTCAAAGGGACTAGCGGTTACCGCGTATGAGGGCCTCTTCTACACGTGCAAGGGAGATTTCATCCTGAAAGACGGAGAAATCTACAAGAAGATTGACTATGAAAATGTCTTCGGGGAAGCCGACGGACAAGTCGTGGAGTATCCTCTGAAAGCGCTTTACGAGTCGCCGTACTGGGACTTGTACTTCCCTAACAGGTGGCGCAATCCAGACGGGTCCGTCATGGCAGATCCCATCGAAGACGGTTGCGCTAAGACGATCCAGAATAAGTTGGCTGGGTGGCCCGAGCCCTGGGGCATGATATCGATGTCAATACACAACCCGCACTACCTTGACTACGTGAAGAAGTGTCTCGAGATGGATGTGGATGCAGGATTCGACGGGGTCCAAATCGACTGCGTGGACGGGACTTCGTTCGCGCTGTGGCAAGGGGGAGATTTCAGCGCTTGGGCAGAACACAGGTTGAAAGAGTATCTTTCAGACGCCTATACTCGCGAAGAACTATCAAGAATGGGAATAAAGAACATTCAGGAATTCAGCCTTCGAAGATACATACTCGGCAAGGGCTACAGGAACCGGATAAATGTCGACGACCCTGTCATGAGAGCGTGGTCGAACTTCGAATTTGAGACGTATGACAGATTTGTCTCTGCCGTCTACAACCATGTGAAGAGTTATTCAGAAGCAAAAGGCAGAAGCGACTTCGCCGTGACAGGAAACAAATGCCCCATAGACTCTCCATTCGCGATAATATCGAACAGGTACTCTGACGTGACTTGGTTCGAGCACGTAGGGATCCCGGACATAAGGCTCACACTACTAGTCAGACAAGCGTGGGCTCTATCACACTCTAAGCCCGTGTGGCTCCACTTTGTCGGTGAAACCGCGGAGATCGGGGAACGCATCAGACACGACCGGGCTGATCTTCTGGCGATGATGTTTGCCCAGGTGTATTCGCTAGGCGGCGTCTATCTTGCCGACAGGGTGTACTTGGCAGGCTCGGTCGAAAATTCTCTTCCCATGGGTCCCGCGACATCGAAAGTGATAGCTTCCTATTGCAGGTTCGTACGACAGAATAAGGCTTACTTCGTCGACGCCCGGCCCTGCAGGTCTGCGATTGCGATTGGCCGCAGTCTTCCAAGCAAGATGATGGGACACTATTGGAGTCTTGGCGTCGACAGAGCGGCTGAATGGGACGCAGGACTTGTGGGCATCTCGCATGTGCTGGAGAGAGAGCATGTTCCACACGACTTCATCATCTTAGGTCATTCAAGATACTGGGACGAGTCCAAAGTATCATCAGAGCTGTCAGACCGTGATGTCTTCATCTTATCGAACGCTGAGGTTATGAGCGAAGAACAGGTCCAGGCGATTAGAAGCTTCGTTGAGAAAGGGGGACGATTGTTGTCGTTCGGAGCGATTGCGACAAGAGATGAAGAATACAACTTGAGGAGAACGCCTGCCTTGGCGGATCTGACCCAGCCTGACCTGAAGGCAGTTGGCGAGGGGAAGACCCTGCACATATCAGGCAATCCTGGATACCAGTACTGGAGGCACGTCATTGAGGATCGAAAGCAAGATCCATCCAGCTATAGGGGGATCAGAGATGCTGTTGCATCGCTTCTTGAGGGGCCGCCAACTGTTGAAACGAACGCACCGGATACTGTATTCATCAGTGTCTTGCAACAGGAGGGCCGGAGTCTCCAAATCCACATCGTGAATTTGGACTACGACGAACGGGACGATTCTGTCAGAGAGAAAGACGGTATCAAGATCAGGCTGAAACTCCCGAGCGGATTCCTGACCGATGGGAAGGAAGGCAAACTACTGACACCTGACATGGACGGCTACTCTGGCAGCTTAGAATTCAGCCCAGTGGACGGATACGTGGAGTTAGAGGTACCGCACCTGAGAATCTACAGCATAGCGACCATCTACGACCCGAAATATTTCGCATGAGCCCATAGCGTTTGATCCGCTCCTTGCGTCGCGTTATCGGATCGCTTGGTATGCGACGACGACAATGCTCTCGCTCCTGTAGTCGGGGATTCTTCAGATTACGATGCCCGCACCAATAGACCCCAACACACAAAAACAAAAAACACTCCCCTAGGGCTTCAAATTTGAGTGCCCGCATCAATGAAAATTCTCTTCTCTTGTGCTTCTCGTTCTGATGTGGGCTGGCTGACTCATGCGGTTTGTAGGCTTGATTCTGTGATTCGCTGGAGCCTCCTAATCTTGTTTGTGTAGAGTTCGGGTCGTAGGCCGCGATATTCGCTGTGATGGTTGAGGACGTGGTAGATGGTGACAAGCATCTTGCGGGCAACGGCGACTAGGGCTCTGTTGTGTCCTCGACGTTTCATTACTCGCAGGTAGAACTGGCTGAGCCTGGGGTCGTGTCGTGACGCGTGCTGGGCGGCTTCGACGAGGATCCAGCGGATGTGGCTGTTGCCTTCCTTCGTGATTGGGCCGTGCGTCGTATGGTTGCCGGATTGGCGTGTGCTGGGTGCGAGGCCTGCGTAGCTGACAAGCTTCTTCGGTGACGCGAATCTGGCTATCGGTCCGATCTCGTTGATGAGGAGCATGGCGCTGTAGTAGTCGATGCCTGTGAATCCCATCAAGAGTTTGACCTCCGGATTGTCGACAGCGGAGGTTGCGATCGTTTCGTTCAGTCTGTGGATTGAATGATTCAGGCTCTTGAGTTGTTCCAGGTTGACTTCTAGGAGTATTCGGTCGCCAGTGGGTAGTTCCAGTTTGGAGAGCCATTCTAGGCCGTGTTTGCCGAAGAGGTCTGTGTATGGTGATTTGTATCCGTGCTTGTCGAGGAGTGTGTGGATTCGGTTCTTGATGATCGTGCGGAGCTGGGTTAGGCGTGCTCGTTCGCGGATGATGCTTCTCTGGACGCGGATCTCTCGGGGTGGGATGTAGCTTGCTGAGAGTAGGTTGGCGCGTAGCAGATCCGCGAGTATTCGTGCGTCGAGTCTGTCGGTTTTGATCTTGGCTTCTGCGATGAGGCGGGTCTTCTTCGGGTTCGTGAGCACAGTGTGGATCTGTTCGTCTTCGAGGCGGTTGTAGATGGGAATCCAAAGGTTGCCTGTCGACTCGATGGCAACTTGGACCTGAGGATGTGCTCTCAGGTGTTTGATGAGTTCTTCATGGCCGTGTGGGTTGTTCTGGAACGCAAATTCTTCTAGGATTCTTCCTTCCGGCGTCTTGACGCATGCGACGCAGCGGGTTTTATGGACATCTAGTCCTACACTATTCATGGGGGTTTCCTTGACCTCCTGTGTTGGCTGGCCTACAGCGACATGCATCAATTCGAGCTTCCACGCGTCTGGGAGCCCAGTTCGAGTAGTCGCTGAGTCTGAGCTCATTCACCAAACGAGCCATTCCGTTGGCTCAGCGGGCACTCGGGCTTGGCCGGCCACACATCAATTCGAGAAGCTAGCTAGAAGAGAGCTTCCAAGCGTCCAGAATTTTCATCTCGACACCACGGGACTCCACACACACTACTGCCCCTCCCTCCTCTCCTGCTCGCAAGTGTAACTGGCTGCAATCTTTGGTATCAGGGCGGCTTTCTTGGCGGCCGATCTCTCCAATTTCTTGTTCGGACAATTGGGCGGTAAGGCCTAGTGTGAGATTGATTCTGCCGGCGTCTCGTGCATTCTAGATTGGTTGGGTGAGACGGTCTGAGAAGCGATGGCGGGACGCCTATTCAACAAGCAGCAATCCAAAGCGGTTCGTTTCCTCGTCATATCCCTTCAGCACGTGAATTGGATATCCCATCTTGCGGGCCGTGCTGTAGACATCGACTGCAAAAGCTTCCAAGGTCGGCCGAGCAGTATACGGCTGCTTGCATTCTCTCTTTTTCCCTGGGCATGGGTTGCACAATCTGCAAGGTGCGGGAGGGAACACAAACGCTTTCGGGAAGTCTGCTAGGAAAACCTCTCTTTCCAGAGCCACCGCCTTCTTTTGCATCTCACGGCCCCATCGGTGCCTTAACTCGGGATGTT
>Ga0209725_1000869_pt1 | contig 17906 bp, 16 predicted proteins | sample I18A1metaG_FD_184145 | JGI IMG/M metagenome (GOLD analysis project Ga0209725, IMG submission 184145) | Lake sediment bacterial and archeal communities from Gulf of Boni, Indonesia to study Microbial Dark Matter (Phase II) - ​I18A1 metaG... | ecosystem: Environmental > Aquatic > Freshwater > Lake... | reverse complement strand
GAAGGAAGGAGGCTCTCGTTCAAGTTCATCAATATGGGAGACAAGCTCGGCGTCAAGGTAAGGTGCGGAATCACCTACGGAGGCCAGCCAGTAGGGTACGCCATAGGTCCGGCATTGGAAGCTCGCGAGGCCCTCCAAGCACTCGAGGGCGAGGGCCCGACCAGCCTCGTCGAGAAGTCAACCGCCCTCGCTGGGATGCTGCTTGAACTCGCCGGCAAAGCAGTACGTGGCGAGGGCCAGGCGCTGGCTAAACAGGCTCTAGCTTCAGGCAAGGCCTTGGAGAAGATGTGCCAGATAATCGAGGCTCAGGGGGGAGACGACAAGATTCGATCCGCCGGAATACCGATCGGTCAATGCAGGACCGTAATGGTTGCCCCATGCGACGGCTACATCACGCGCGTTTCTAATGCCGCGATGAATCAAATCGCTCGCGCCGCAGGAGCGCCCATCGAGAAGGGCGCCGGCATCGTCCTTTACGTGAAGGAAGGCCACAAGGTCTCAAAAGGCCAAAAGGTGATGGAGATCTTCGGGGAGAGGGATTCCCGCGTCGATGAGGCATACGATATGGCCGTCAAGCTGGCCCCAATCAGCATAGAGGGCATGCTCCTTCAGGAAGTCTCCTCTGACTAGAACCTGAGACCATTACCGGGTCGCCCCTCGAAGCAGTCAGCCCGATGAAGAATTTGCTTGTGTTCGGCCAAAAAAGTGAAAGCGCCGTGGTCCGATTAGAGTCGCGGGTCCGAAATGTTCATCGTCCATGTGCACGTGCACGTCAAGCCTGAGCTTGTCGAAGCTTTTCGCAAGGCGACCTTGGAAAATGCCTCGCACAGCATTCACGAGCCTGGGATCGCTCGTTTCGACGTGATACAGCAGACTGACGACTCGACACGCTTCGTCCTGATTGAGGTCTACAGGACGCCCGAGGACGCAGCTCGACACAAGGAAACCGCGCACTATCAGGCTTGGCGTGACGCAGCTGCTGATATGATGGCTGAACCCCGCAAGAGTGTCAAATACGCAAACGTGTTTCCGAGCGACGAAGGGTGGGAATAGACACACGCAGTTCGAGTTTGCTACAGCCACACGCATACTCTTCGGACCGGGTGTGCTCCGAGAGCTAGGATCAATAGCGGCGGAAATGGGCCGCCGTGCGTTTGTAGTAACGGGCCGTACTATCACGCGCGCCGCGCCGCTTCTCGGCGAGCTTGCTGACAGAGGCATTGAGTGCGTGACCTTCTCGGTTGACGGCGAACCCACCACAAGCGTAGCACGCGAGGGCACGAAGCGCGCGCTCGAAGCGAATTGCGACCTAGTCATCGGCTTCGGCGGCGGAAGCGCGCTGGATACGGGCAAGGCAGTCGCAGCTCTCTTAACAAACGGCGGCGAACCCGAAGACTACTTGGAGGTCATCGGAAGAGGCAGTCAGCTCACCCGGCCATCAGCACCTTTAGTTGCTGTACCAACGACCGCGGGGACTGGCGCGGAAGTGACTCGCAACGCTGTCCTCGCGTCCCCGGAACAGGGCGTCAAGGTTAGCTTGCGCAGTCCGATAATGCTCCCGCGTTTGGCGTTGGTCGATCCTGAGCTAACCTACAGCCTTCCGCCACAAGCCACTGCCAGCACCGGACTGGATGCGCTCACTCAGCTGGTAGAGCCTTACGTCTCGATTCGATCCAATCCGGTCACAGATGCTCTCTGCCGGGAAGGCATACACCGCGTAGCAAGATCACTTCACCGTGCGTACGAGCGCGGGCACGACGCAGCAGCCCGCGAGGACATGATGTTGGCCAGTCTCTTGGGCGGGCTGGCCCTAGCGAACGCCGGATTGGGAGCAGTGCACGGTTTCGCCGGGCCTGTGGGTGGGATGTTTCCCGCGCCCCACGGCGCCATTTGTGCACGTCTATTGCCTCACGTCATCGCGGTCAACATAGCGGCCCTACGCAAGCGGCTCCCTCAAAGCGTGGCGTTGAAGCGATATGACGAGATCGGCCAAATGCTGGCCGGCAAGCCAGAAGCCGATGCGGAAGACGCCGTCGCATGGACGGAGCAGACCTGCGAGACCTTGCATGTTCCCCCACTCGGGTCCTATGGGATCACATTGCAGGATTTTCCGGCGCTGATCGAGAGAGCAGCCGTTGCCAGCAGCATGAAGAGCAACCCCATCCAACTCACTACAGACGAGATGCGTCAGATCCTAGAGCGGGCGTTGTGAAAGATGCCTGCGCTCACGATTTCTGAAGTCCACCGTCAGCGTTCATGTCGTGCCCGTATTCAGCAGCCAAAGTGATGTATTGTCATGGGGAAAGCCTGCCCGATCTGCAACAACCCAACAATTGACGATTCTCGATTCTGCAAGCAGCACCATGTGGCACACGAACGTTTGCAGTCGGTCTTTGACAAGTGGCGATCGGCGTACGGCAATGAGGTGACCTGGCGCGTCTTCCTCGAACGGGTCATACGACTTCCTGACACAGGGCGAAGGGCGCGGGAGGTCGGCAAGCTCTTTCTGGAGACGGATTCGCTCTGACTGTCACTCTCGTCGTCACCGAGAAACCGGATGCGGCACTGCATGTGGCAGAGGCACTCCATCCAACCGGAGAACCTCGAAGATTCACTTACGATAGGGTCCCAGTCTACGAGGTTGGACGCTCGTCAGAAACGGTTCTCGTATGTTCGGCGCTCGGCCACCTCTACAAGGTTGACGAAGTTGGAGTCTCGCAACGCAGACGGTATCCCGTGTGGGAGTACGCCTGGAAACCAATCCACTCGGCTGAACGAGGGCGTGAAAGGCAGGAACTGTGGCTGAAGGCAATCACAGAGCTCTCCAAGAAAGCCGACATCTTCGTGAACGCATGTGATTTTGACGTTGAGGGATCACTGATCGGGTATATGATCCTGAAGTACGCATGCAGTGGAGCGGACGCCGTAGCAAAACGAATGAAATTCAGCACCCTCACCCGCGAAGAACTGCGAGACGCCTACGAGCACATGCTTCCGCAACTCGATTTTCCTCGCGTTGCTGCTGGTCAGTGTCGTCACGAGATCGACTGGCTATATGGAATCAACCTTTCCCGTGTGCTGACCGAATCTGCGAGGAAGTCAAGCGGCAGATATGCGACACTCAGCACGGGACGCGTACAAGGGCCAACTTTGAGATTCCTTGCGGAACGCGAGCGACAAATAGAGACCTTCGTTCCCGTTCCCTACTGGGAAATCCAAGCGACAGTGGAGGTCAACGGGGAAGACCTACCAGCAAAGTACGAGACCGACAAGTTCGGCGTCAAGGTTGAGGCCGAAAGAGTTGCTTCATCTTCAAGAGGCCAGGAAGGGCAGGTTGAAGACCTTGTGACAAGGCCGGCTCAACTTGCGCCCCCGTTCCCTTTTGATCTCTCCTCCCTACAGTCAGAGGCATACAGACACTTTGGTATGGCCCCACACCAGAGCCTGCAGATCGCCGAGGGTCTCTATCTCGACGCTCTGATCTCATACCCAAGGACATCAAGCCAGAAGCTCCCTGCTTCCATCAACTACCGGCATGTGTTTCATGGTCTCAGCAAGAACGCGAACTACCAAATACTCGCAAACATGCTGCTGAGTCTGCGCGATCCTCGTCCCAACGAGGGAATGAGGACTGACCCAGCTCACCCGTCGGTTTATCCGACGGGTACTCTTCCGAAGCGAGCTCTGGATCCTAAGGAATCGAAAGTGTACGACCTCATTGTCAAACGTTTCATGGCAACCTTCGGATCCCCAGCAAACAGGGAGACCGTCAAAGCGACCATCGATGTCAAAGGCCTCAAGTTCTACCTGAGGGGATCCCGCACACAGGCTAGTGGCTGGATCGATTTCTACAAACCGTACGCAAAATTCGAAGATTTCATTCTACCTGAAATATCGAAAGGGACCTGTGTCAATTTCGTGTCGGTGGAGGCGGTTGAGCATTTCTCGCGTCCCCCGCCAAGATACAATCCAAGCAGCCTACTCCGCCAGATGGAAATGAATGGGATAGGAACAAAGGCCACACGCGCCGAGATAGTCCAAACCCTCGCCCGAAGGGCATACACAAAGGGAGAAAGGATCGAGATCACTCCTCTCGGAATTCAGATAGCCGAGGTCCTCGAGAAGTACTGTCCGAAGGTTCTCGATGTCGCATTAACTCGTGAACTTGAGTCCATGATGGACGCGATCGAGCTTGGAAAAGAGGATAAGCAGCGAGTAGTCAACAAAGCAATCAATCAGCTGAAACCAGTGATCGAGGAGCTGATCGCGCACGAAAGGGAAGTCGGCGAACAGCTTGTTCGCGCGATCAAGCAGGAACACGCCGCTCAGGTGACACTGTCTGTTTCGTGCCCGAGATGCGGCGGGAGATTACGTGTGGTCAAGAACCGAACGACCGGAAAGAGGTTCATTGGTTGCCTAGGAAAATGGCAAGGCAAGTGTAGTTTCACCCTCCCTCTTCCACAGCTAGGGAAACTGGTTCTGCTAGACCAGAAGTGCAGCAAATGCGGATTTCAGCTAGTCAAGGTCACCTCAAAGAGAAGGCGTCCTCTGATCACATGCCCGATGTGCTACGTCAAAAGGTAGTGCGATCATTTGGTCGTCTCAATTCTTTTCCACAAGACATGTTGTTTGCCGCTTCTCAGATCCAACCAAGCAAGCAGCCAAGCGACGACCTCGAGCTCAAGAACCAGTACACCTCTCAGAATGCTCATGGGACGAGAGGCAGCTTCATGAACCAATGCGCGCAGAAGGATGGATTTGTGACCAAGCGCGATTCCCTCCATGCATGTCGCAAACCTGCCTGTCTGCGCCTTTACCCGTATGTGACCAAAGGTGACTCGGCGCCTTTGCGCGATGTAGTCAGGGACCGATGACGGTACTCTTGTGAGAAACTGTGCTCCAGGTGCAAGAACGGCCTTGTAACCTTTGCTTCTGACAAGTGTTGCAACGTATGCATCATCGTTCACGACACCGTCGGGGATCCTCTGAACAAGGCTGGTTCTGAAGCCGTACAGCTCTCCCATAGTGTAAGCCAGCTCTCCTTTTGCGCTGAGCTCTTTCAGAGCCCAAGTCATTATGCGCAGTATGATTGACGCTGATTCTGCAATAGTGCCGTTCTCGGAGTTCCCTACAACTGGCAATCCTCCTGCGACGCCTATCCTTTTGTCAGAAAAGGCGTTGAACACTCTCGCCAGAGTGCCCTGAGGGAGTCGTATGTCCGCATCCACAAGTGTCAGGACCCCGTTAGGGCAGGTTGCCAAGATTAGGTTGATCGCGTTCGCCTTCCCGGTTCGAGCTTCCTCTTCAATCAGTGTCAATCGTCTGTTGTCCTTGATGACTTTGCGAACAATGTCGGCTGTGTTGTCTGTGCACCCGGAGGCGACAACTACTATCCTGACGTTTTCGGGAAGGCCCTTCTGATCTAGAACATCAAGCAGTAGTGCCTTGATGTTTCTCTCTTCGTTGAACGCGCAGACTCCGATAGTCAGGTTCATGCGTGCGCCTCAGGGGGAGGCAATTCTTACCCCGATCTGATGGAGACAGGGTGGGCTGTAACAGTCTTATCAAGAGCACTGCCGCAACCACTGTCACGACGGCGGGCGCCCTTGCAAGCGTTGAGTTGTAAGAACTGCAAGTGCTTTCCGTATGGAGCCGATTCGGATCTTGAAGACGACCTCTAGGAACTCTTATGTAGAATCTGACGCGGTCACATGGATCAGTTGTAGATTGGTGGAGTCTTCTGTCGACGCTCGCGTTTGGATCTTTCAGCTTGTTGCAGCAGATCATCTCGGTTCTTTCTGCCGTCGTCTCCGGGCTCCTTGGAATCTACGCCATCCACGTATGGGCGCTAACGATGATCGCGATTCGGAGAAGGAGACCGCCCGTCGTGGCGGCGCCGAGTGCATGGCCGTTCGTTTCCGTACATGTCCCCGTGTATAACGAAAAGTGCGTGGTGTCACGTCTTCTTGATTCCATCATCGCCATTGATTATCCTCGGGACAAGCTTGAGATAATCGTGGTTGACGACTCGACCGACGGAACCACGCAAGTACTGCAGTCCTACCAAGAAAGGCATCCCAGTCTAGTGACCCTCATCCACCGCGAGCGACGAGAAGGTTTCAAAGCGGGTGCGCTGCAGACTGCCCTCGCCAGAAGCAAGGGAGAGTTTCTTGCTCTCTTCGACGCCGACCACCTGCCCTCCTTCGATTTTCTTCAGCGAATGATACCGTACCTATGTCATGACAGCACGGTTGCGTTTGCGCAGGCACGCCCAAGCTATCTGCGTGACAGTTACTCTTGGGTGGCTCGCGCAGTTTCTCTTGGATTGGACGCCTACGCTTTCGTTGACCAAGAGGCTCGGTTCTCAGCGAGTCTCCTCCCGCACTTCAGCGGCGGCGGAGCCGTGTTCAGAAAGACAGCTGTCGTTGACGTAGGAGGATGGAGTTCTGAGACCCTCGCAGAGGATCTCGACCTGTCGATCCGTCTTAGATTAAGTGGCTGGCGCTACGTATACGATGATTCCATCGCATGTCCCGGTGAAGTCCCGACTTCGTTCCCGGTACTTCAGCAGCAACAGTTCAGATGGGCCAGTGGTTTCTCAGGATGCCTGAAAAAGCATCTGCGGAGTCTGCTAGGGACGAATCAGATGTCCCTTCTTCAGAAGGCGGAGGCCCTAGTCTACTTGACCGAATACGTCGCTTCTCTACTTATCGCAGCAGGAGTTGTTCTGGCGATTCTCTACTGTATCGTGTTTCCTGCTGACTTCATACTGAATGGATTTCGACAGAATGTCTTAGCCGCTTTTACGGTCTTGATGTCTGCGTTGATCTACACGGCACCACTTGCTTTGTTCGCCGTCGCGGCTCTTAGATCAACGGAGGGCTGGTTGCGTAGAGGGAAGCGATTCGTAGACCTTGTCTACTTGGGTATTCTGTCAATAGCGATTTTCCTTACAAGTACTAGGGCGGTACTGGCTGGTTTTCTCAACAAGGCTACATACTTCTACAGGACTCCGAAGAGGGGAGATGCCGCACAATCAAGCGTCAACGAGTGAGGATCAAACTAATGCGGAAAGTGTGCGTTGCCATTCCGACATACAATGAACGCGAAAACATCGCGAAACTTGTGCCCCTACTTCTTCGTGTCTTCCGCGAAAACAGGATTGACGGCTGGGTACTGATCGTCGATGACTCAAGCCCGGATGGCACAGGAGAGATCGCAGACGAGCTCTCAAGGCAATACCCGAATGTCCAAGTCCTTCATAGAAAGGCAAAGCTGGGTATCGGTGCGGCCTACAAGGACGCCTTCAATCAAGCCCTTGCCGATCAAGAGACTGCAGTCGTCGTCGAGATGGACGCTGACCTCTCCCACGATCCGACCTATCTGCCCTCAATTGTGCGTGCTGCCGAAGCTTCGGCCGGCGTCGGGCTCGGGTCACGTTACGTGGAAGGGGGCGATGTTGTCGGCTGGTCAAAGAGGAGAAGGATTGTGAGCTGGGGCGCAAATTTCCTTACCCACCTGATTCTTGGCCTGACCGTCAGGGATGCAACAAGCGGCTACAGAGCATACACTAGGCAAGCTCTCGCAAACATCGGGTTCATGGATGCCGGAACAAGAGCCTACGCATTCCAAGTGGAGATGCTGCATAAATGTGAACGGCACAAGTTCCGAATCGAGGAAGTACCTATTACCTTCTACGAACGCCAACTGGGAAAGTCGAAGCTAACGAGAAGAGACATCATTGATTTCTTGAAGACCGTCCTGCGGCTTCGGTTTTGGCCTTGAGTCTGCGCTACTTGAGCTGGCTCCGTCTGTCTATGACCAGCAGAAGCGAAACGGTCAGACCCAGCATGTACAGGATGAGCGACGCGTTGAATGCTGCAACAAGCTCGCTGGGATACCAGCCCGACACTGTCACAGAGTAGAAAAGAGTGGCGACAGCCTCGATGATTCCAAGAGGAAACAGCAGCAGAGCTAGCCACAAGGCAAAGCGGCGTCCGAAAAGGGCGCCGAGGCCCGCGGCAATGGAAGCTAGACTCAATGCTATCAGAGGTACGAGTGTCAGATCGTACAGCGCAGAGAATACGAGCCCGTAGATTCCCAGTACGATGAATATCCCGCCCGCGACGAGCAGTCCCGTCGCCTGAGTGCGCTCGAGGTTTCCCTTTCCGGCCAACGCTTTCAACTCACGGTCTCACGCATAACGCAGGCTCACGTATATCGTTTTATGACCTTCTACCTCTGTCGCGAAAGTCAGCCTACACTCACCGAACTTGAATAGCATGGTCCGGCGTGGGTGGAGAGCTCGAAAAAAGGAGTGGGGTGCCGTCTACCAGAGTGGCACCTTCGCGAACTTCCTGTGAAGAATCGCGTCTAGGCCGAGCACCCTTCCGCCTGGAGCAACCATCATGGCGAGCTCTGAGCCGATCATGATGAGATTGATGCCCGCCGTTGACGGCGAAGTATGACCAGCCACTAGGTAGAAGATCACGTTCATGACAATGCCCCCAAAAGCGCCTACGCGAGTTAGTATCCCGAGAAGCAAGCTTAGTCCTACAAGGACTTCTGTGACTGCTATTGCTGTGACGAATGCTGGTGCATTGGAAGCTGCCGTGTTTGTCAAGAAATCTGCCATTAGGGAATAGGGATTCGTCTTCGCCCACACTGTGGCGAAGACCTTTGAAAGACCGCCAAAATACGCGTCCGGGTTAGTGACGATGCTTTGGATCTTTCCCGTTCCTGAATTGAGCCACTCGAAAGCCAGGAATAGTCTGATGACCAGAACTGATATGGCTGCGTTAGTGAGGGGGACCTGGACTCCGTTCAATCTCTCTGCGAAGGTCATATTGGTCACACGTTGTTCTTTGTCTGAAATCTATCATACATTTAAGGCTATCCTCTCATATTATCAAGAGCATCATAATAACCAACACTTGAGCTGTTGAGGCCTAGGGACTGAAATTGAGGTTTTCGCGTTCTGACTGGGACTGGCTCGAGAACAGGTCACGGGGGTTCTTTGGCAGTGCACGTCGTCTCATCACGGCAGGCTCCCGTTCGGATGCCAATCATCACGCAAAGCGACGTTCAGGGGCGTTCGCCAGGTTGCGCTAGGGATAGGCAAATAGCCCAATGACAAGGCAATCTAGGAAATGCCGACCTGGCCGAGCCTAGTGGGACTCTTGATTCCAGATCAGATCAAGTTGCATGTTTCCCCGTCCCAGATCTTTTCCGGGGTGGGGCGCTCATTCGAGAATGCGAGATTCATCATCTTGGGAGTACCATTCGATAGGACCAGTACTTGGCGGGCAGGTTCCAAGTTTGCCCCCTCAGCTATACGGGAAGCCTCGTTGAACATAGAGACCTACAGCGTCCGTTCCAAGTTTGATCTTGAGGACGCTCAGATCTGTGACATCGGCGATCTGCACGTCGTGGACGCGGTCGATGAAACCATGCGCCGATTGTCCGCCGTTGAGACCGAGATCATCAACGCTTCAAAGATTCCTGTAGCCATCGGCGGCGAACACACGATATCGTTCGGAGCCATTCGTTCCTTCCCTAGGACTCTCGGCGTGGTGTGTTTGGATGCTCACGCGGATATGCGGGATGAATATATGGGTGAGAAACTAATGCACGCAACGTTCCTTAGGAGAGTAATCGAACTCCTCGGCCCCGATAAGGTCGTCCATGTTGGGCTGAGAGCAGTCTGTCGAGAGGAGCTAGGTTTCATCGAAGAGAATCATGTGAAGCACTTCTCAATGAATGACCTTAGGCGTCACGATGTGAAAGAGGACGTGCGTCTTGTTCGTCGAGCTGTTTCAGATTTTCCCAAGCTCTATGTAACAATAGACATGGACGTGGTTGATCCGGGATTTGCCCCCGGAGTTGGAAATCCCGAGCCGGACGGCATGTTTCCAGACTTGAGTTTGAGTATTCTGTCCGGCGTGTGCGATGAGAGATTGGTGGGATTGGATCTCGTTGAGGTTTCGCCGAACTACGACAACGGAATCACTGCAGCGCTAGGGGCAAAGATGTTATTCGAAGCAATGTCTGCAGCAGAAGCTGGAAGAAGCAAGACTGAAGCAAAGTAGGCCTAACCGATTCGTTTCATCTTTGAGAGAAAATGCCCGTTGCAGTCATGAGCGTAAGGATACATCCGCTGGCTTGTCTCCAATCCGTAGAGCCCTGGCAGGCCTATTCTCGGGCTTGACTGAACAGCTCTGAAGTCAGGGTTCACTCGAAGGAAACGGCTGACAATCTGCTCGTTCTCTTCCCCGAGAATACTACAGGTGCTATACACGAGCGCGCCGCCTTCACAGACGAAGCGAGACACATTCTCCAACATCGCCCACTGGGTCTTGGCAAGCTGACGCACGCGCTCGGGTGCGGCGACCCATTTCGTGCCAGGAGACCTCCAGAAGGTCCCAGTGTTGCTGCAAGGCGGGTCCAAAACAGCGAGGTCGACCTTTGCATTTACCGGAAGAGGTTTGGTAGCATCCCCTAGTAGTGGATGCGCGATCTCAACTCCGAGTCGAGAGACCTCTCTCCTCCAAAAGGACATCCGGACAGATGATTTGTCGACCGAATAGATCGTCCCCTTGTTTTGCATGAGCTGAGCTAGATGCGTAGTCTTTGCTCCGGGTGCCGCGCATACATCAAGAACCAAATCTCCCGGTCTGGGGGCTGCTGCCGCGCCCACAAGAATACTGCCCTTGTCCTGAATCGCTACTTTTCCTTGCCTGTAGGGTTCCGTTTGCACGACCGGGCGCTTGCAGGACAAGACCTCAAACGCGAGTGGAACATGCTCAACAGGTTTCACATCGATTCCGGCTCTTTCGATCTCACGGAGACATGTCTCCTCGCTTCCCCTCAATGTGTTGACACGAATGTAGGACGGGGGTCGGTCCAGATTCCGTCGCATTAGCTTCAGAGCCCCCGGTCTGCCAAGCAAAGCCATGCAGGCCGAAACGAACCAAGTAGGGTGAAAGAGCTTCAGAGCCAGCGCTTCATCGCCCGAAAGTTTCGCCGTTGCCTCCGTGGGGTCAAGGGCGAGGATTCGCCCGAACACATGCTCAATCGAGTGCAGACTTTTCCAGCCAAGTACCGAGCGAGCGGCGTGCAGGATGCGAACGATATCACGATCGCTCGCTCCATGGAATTTTGTCCAGTAGCAAAACAGTCTCAGGAAGCTCGTCATGCCGTGCTGAAGCGAGTGAAGATGAAACCGTCCCCCTACCGCGGTCCGAACCAGATGGTCTATGAAGTTGAGTCGGCGTACGGTTTCGAGTACGAGGAGCTGGGCAGTTTTCAACTGATCAGATTCGGCAACCTGTAGCTGTTTTGATGCCTTCGCGAATGCCGCCCGCTCGCTCAGCCCCTCATATTCCATCCAACTCAGTGTTTCGATGGCTAGAGCAACAGCGTTTCGCACTACTCTCATCCGCTTCTACGAACTGTTCCAATGCACCTGAGCGAGCTTATTCCGGTTGGTTTGCTGTCGCTATATGTGTTTGCGAATTGTGTCAGGGGCAAGACAGCTACACGCCATGTTTCGGGCAACCTCTGAGCCTCAGTCTCCGTCATCCTCGGGGTTTGAGGGAAAACCGTATGCCTTGCTCTCTGTCCCAGAGCCTCAGAGCAAGCGACATAAACGCTTTGTATTCGAGTGTGTCCCAAGTACGCTGGAGCATTTCGGTGGATGCAGACACTCGACCAGTACGTCCTTCCTGCATCAGAACCAATCCCCAAGGGAAGCGCTCTCGACTTGGTCGGGTCGAGGATTCCCGCAGCGACGTCCGAGATCCCTCAATCCTATTTCGTCTCGATCGGATACGATGGTGAGAAGCGTTCATGCTACCTTCGCCTGTATGATCCTAAGAGCCATCGAATCAACGAGTGGTACGACAACACAGGTCACAGACCATACTGCTTTTCTGACAAATCCATTGAAGAGCTTTCAGGCAACGAAGCTGTTTCGAAGAACCCCGGATTTGAGAAGTTCCAGATCGCTGAGAAATACGACGCGCTCCGCTCTGTCTCGGCGACACGCACGCAGATTGTCGCGAAGGACCCATTGACGATAGGGGGAAAGCCGGTCGGTTCGATACGCGATGCCATCCGCGCATGGGAGGCTGACATAAAGTACGTACAGAATTACATCTACGACAACAACCTCGAACCGGGAATGATGTACGAGGTGAAAGGAGGCCGGCTCAAACAGGTTGAGTATTTCCTTGCCGAGGAGGCTAGCGCTCGTGTAGAGCGGCTGCTTCATACGGAATCGGACGAGTATCGCAGACTTGTGCTTGAGTGGATGCGGCTTCTCGATTGTCCCGTACCTACGTATCTGAGGGCAGCCGTCGACATCGAGGTGTACTCTCCAGTGCCAACAAGAATACCTGATGCGGAGCTTGCGGATCAGGAAGTGATCTGCGCCAGTATCGTTGGTTCAGATGGTCTTCGCCGTGTGTTCCTGCTGAAGAAGGAGGCTAGGAAGCAGGGAACGAGGCCGCTGCCTCGGAACGCTTCTGTTGAGTTCTATGACGCTGAAAGGGAGCTGCTTGTAGCTCTCTTCAAGGCCATGGTCGCATATCCAGTCATTCTTACGTTCAATGGAGACGACTTCGATCTCAAGTATCTGTATCATCGCGGCCAGAACCTAGGTCTAGCGAAGGAAGAGATCCCAGTCGAGATGGGGCGCGATGTCGCCTACGCGACTTGCGGTGTACACATCGACCTTTACAAGTTCTTCTTCAATCGCTCAATACAGGTCTACGCGTTCGGCCAAAGGTACCGAGAGAATACCCTCGGCGAAGTCAGCGAGGCGATACTCGGCAAGGGAAAAATCGAGACCTCTGCGCCCGTGTCTGAGCTAGACTATGGCGAGCTCGCCACGTATTGCCTGAACGACTCCGAGATCACGCTAGAGTTGACGACGTTCGACGACGACCTCGTCATGAAGCTCATAACCGCTCTCTCTCGGATCAGTTACATGAGCTTGGAAGACGTGTCCCGACAAGGTGTTTCTAGCTGGATCAGGAGCATAATGTACTGTCACCACCGAAAACGGAACTACTTCATTCCGCGAGCAGACGAGATCCAGGAACTGAAGGGAGGTACAACCACCGAAGCCGTGATAAAGGGCAAGAAATACAAAGGCGCGATCGTTGTCGAACCCCGCCCAGGCGTCCACTTCAATGTCGCAGTGCTAGACTTCGCATCACTGTATCCTTCAGTAATTAAGAACTGGAACCTGGGCTACGAGACGGTCCGCTGCCCTCACTCCGATGTGGAATGCAGACAGAACCTAGTACCCGGAACCTCGCATTGGGTCTGCAAGAAGAGAAGAGCGCTTGAGAGTCTCTTAATCGGCTCACTCAGAGACATACGAGTAGACTGGTATAAACCGCGTTCGAAGGATGCCGCGTTGCCGAAGAGCCAGATCAGCTGGTACAGGGTTGTCTCGGATGCACTGAAAGTTGTGCTGAACGCGAGCTATGGGGTCTTCGGGGCAGACAGGTTTGCCTTGTACTGCCCCCCGGTGGCTGAAGCGACGGCGGCGATCGGAAGATACGCCATCTCCCAAACTCTGGGAAGGGCACGCGAACTTGGGATCGAAGTCCTTTACGGCGACACTGACTCGCTCTTCCTGGAAAGCCCAGACCCTCAGAAACTGAGGCACCTCGTAGACTGGTCTAGATCGTCTTTGCAGATGGAACTCGAGGTCGACAAGAACTACCGCTACCTCGCGTTGAGTTCCCGAAAGAAGAACTATCTCGGTGTGAAACCCGACGGAAGCGTGGACATCAAAGGCCTGACAGGAAAGAAACGACACATCCCGGCGTTCCTGACGAAGGCCTTCTACGACATGGTCCGCATCCTCAGTGAGGTGAAGTCTCCCGAAGAATTCGAGAACGCAAAGGAGAGCATAACAGAGATCGTGAAAGGATGCTACTTCAAACTGAGAAACCGAGAATACACAGTCGAGGAACTGGCGTTCTCAGTGATGATGGGACGCGAGACTGAGAGGTACACAAAGACCACTCCTCAGCATGTGAAAGCTGCGAAACAGCTCCAGGGTAGAGGGTTCGAAGTGAAGTCAGGCGAGCTGATAGCCTTTGTCAAGGTACTTGGAGAACAAGGCGTCAAACCGGTCCAGCTCGCAAAGGTGGACGACATAGACATCCAGAAGTATATGGAGTACCTTCGGTCGACGTTCGAACAGGTTCTCGACGCGCTCGGAATCGAATTTGAGGATCTGATCGGCGTGAAGAGACTCGAGTCCTTCTTCTTAAACACGGAGTGACGGAAGGATTGCAGCGCTGGAAGAGCCCTTGAAGCAAGCCCCTCTTACGATACTTGGGCTCAGGTACATGCCAATCGTCAAGCCACGAGACAATCTCGGCCGGATGATCGCAGCCGCAGCAGCCAGACAGAATCTCAGAATACGGAACGGCGATGTGGTTGTGGTTGCCCAGAAGATCGTCTCCAAAGCCGAGGGACGACTCGTCCTTCTCAACGACATCAAGCCGTCGAAGACAGCCAAGAAACTTGCAAAGACGATGAGAAAAGATCCTCGACATGTTGAAGCCATACTGCGCGAGACAAAGCGCGTCGTGAGACGGCGCGCTAGCCACGTCATTGTCCAAACCCGGCAAGGCTTTGTGTGCGCAAACGCGGGCGTGGATAAGTCGAATGTGGAAGGCCGCGACGTTGTCTCTCTGCTGCCGAAAGATCCGGATGCGTCAGCGCGGCGAATTCGCGCAGAGATTAGGAAGGCTACGCGCAAGAATGTTGCAGTCATAGTGTCGGATACATTCGGGAGGCCTTGGAGGATGGGCCAGACAAATGTTGCCATCGGACTGTCAGGCATGAGACCTTGGATAGACTATCGAGGAACGAAGGACATGTTCGGTTACAGGCTCTCAGTCACAATGATAGCTGTCGCAGACGAACTTGCTTGTGCAGCCGAGCTCGCCATGAATAAATCGACTGGAGTTCCCGTAGCGATCGTCCGGGGGTATCCACATCGCCAAGCACCCGGAAGCGCTCGCCAGTTGATCAGACCTGCCCGTCAGGACCTATTCCGCTAGCGATTCCCGACCGCCGACCTCGTGTATTATGGTGTTGAAAGCTCTTGCATTTTCAAGCATACTGAGATTGTTGAACAAGACGAGGACTCGCTTGGCGCCTGCGTTGAACGCTTTCGCAGTAGCCTTCTGCAGATTTCTCAAGTCTTGCCTAGAGTATCTGTACCTATAGTTGTATTCACCGGGTCCGAGGCCATGCAAACGGAAGTAACGCGTCTGCGTTTCCCTAGCCGGCTCGGATCTCAGAATGTCGACCGCATGAATGAGGTCAAGTTCATGGCACAGCTTCCGGATCTCTTGAGGATGCTCCTTCCAGTCTCCCCTGGGCTCCCAGGCAAGCGTGGTACTGCCTCTGTCAATGTGGCCGAGAAACTGGCGAACATTCTTGGTGTTCCTACGCGAGAACCTCAAACTCGGAGGACACTGGATCAGGCAGACGCTTGCTTTCAGGATCTTGCAGACTTCAAGGGTTTTGTCCCATGCATCAAAGTTCTCGCGAGTCGGTCGTAGGTGGCCGCATTTCGACTTGTTCGCCGGTCGGTTCAGCATGGAAACGCGTCTCCAAGTCGGGCTCGTTGCGGGGTGCGTGATCGCCTGCCATGCTTTCAGGCAGAACTCGAACCCGGCTGGTGCTTCACTCCTCCAGCGTAAGGCAGTGCTACTTTGGGGGAGATTGTAGAACGTGCTTTGCAGTTCCACGGTAGGAAAAATGCGATAGTAGTCCAGTTGTCGAGTCGGAAAGCCACAGCACCCGACCTTCAGGGCGTCCTGGCTAACTGGCGTCATGACCTTTGCCAAAGTATGATATGGCATCATACAAGGTTTTCTCGCATTCAACGGTCATAACCGCAGTGCAAGAATGTCGCCAATCCTCCTAATGAGTGACTGCGGCTTCGGGAATCACAGCAGATTTAACTAGCGCTCTGTTCTTGTCTACGCCCTTAAGGGGCGTCCTTCTTGAATTCGGTGAAGCCGCCAGTGCCGGTGCAGGTCAACGATATCCTCAATTTCTCAAGACTCGCGCTTGCTCTGACGGAGGGGTCTCAGATCCTGTGGCACCTCAAGCACAAAGGCAGACACGTGCTCGGCATGTTCACTGCTTACATGTACTGGGACGGTGACCTACCCATATTGGCCTACACCTACGCCGAATCTCCGCCCAAACCATTCCTAGCGTATAAGAGCGACTCTGTCAAGGGCGAGGAGTGGATGTTCACGGACGACGCCGATGACAGCAGATACCGCTACGGCTCATTCGTCGAAGTGAAGAGCCTGCCGCAGAAATTCCTTGAGTGTTTGGACGGGCAGTTTCCGTCTCCTCCCGCGCCGATGCTGGCTGAAGTCGAGAACATCAATTCGATAATGCGGACACTCGTTCCCCTATCGATGCGCGAAGGTACAGTTTTTCCACTGTGGCACTTCATTCGCAACGAGAGACACGTGGTTGGAACATGCATTCCGTTTGAGCACTACTACGAGGCGGACGCGCTTCCGGTTTTCTTCTACGTTCTGCAAGAGAAGCCTCCGCCATCTCCGTTCGTGAAGTACGTTGCCTCCAAGCCGGCAGGAGAGAGGGTGGACTACACAAGCAATACCTCGGACGCGAAAGGCTTCTACGCTAAGATAGTGGATGTCAAAGAGTTCCCGATTTTCCCCTGAGTGAGGAGCCGAACTCAGCTCGAAGCGATAGCTTATCTGGCAGCACCAGAACGGCATGAGCCTGTGCCTGAGTGCTGAAAGTTGAGCTTCAAGCGAATCATCAGCGAGTCAGCCGTTCGTAACAGATCGCCCATCGTGTTGGCGCTTGATCTAGTACGTGAAGACAAAGAGGCACTATTCAAACAAAGCCTTAGCATGATTGGGTCGGCGTCACGATTCCTCTGCGCGGTGAAGATCAACCGTCAACTGGTTCTTCCACTCGGACTCCTTGATGGGGTTGCAGCATTGGTTGATGAAATTCATAGACAAGGCCTCCCGGCAATCATGGACGCAAAGATCAACGACATCGGCCACACGAATGAGTTCATCGCCTCCCAGTACTTTTCGGCAGGATTCGATGCTGTCACCGCGAGCCCCTTCGTGGGATACAAGGACGGGCTGGAACCCGTCATTCGACTGGCAAAATCGCAGCAACGGGGAGTACTCCTACTTGTGCACATGAGCCACAAGGGGGCAAGCGAAGGGTACGGTCAGACGGTCATAGATGAAAGGACAGGACGGAGACGGTCCCAGTTTGAGGTCTTCGCCGAGAAAGCCCTACGATGGGACGCAGACGGGGTGATTGTAGGAGCAACCTTTCCGGAGACCATCAGGACGGTCCGTTCGATCCTCGGCGACAGCGTGCCGATATTCTCTCCCGGGGTCGGCGTTCAAGGCGGGAGCCTCAGCGAGGCGTTGGCTGCAGGGGCGGAGTACGTTATCGTTGGCAGGTCCATATACGAGAGCGAGGACCCGGCGCGGTCAGCAGAGAGTATGCGCAGGTCTGTTGAAGTGCAGGGCTAGGTCTCTTCAGTCCGCCATAATTCTTTCTTGAGCATGTCACGTACAGCCGCTCTTATTGCGGCACTTCTACTCTGGTACATTCCTGCCTTGACTAGTTCATCCAGCCCTTCAAGGATGGCTTCAGGCAGCTTGACGGTGACCAGCTTCAAAACTGAGAGCTCCGTAGAGCAACTGGTATTCTGAATGATGTGATATGACTCTTTCCCATTGAGTCGGTATCCGTACGGAAAGATTTTATTGAACTCGGTTTGCTTTCACACCCAAGTGATTCGATTGGGCGGCGCAAAAAAGAAGAGCCTAGCACAGATGGAGAAGTCT
>Ga0209725_1000868_pt1 | contig 17907 bp, 15 predicted proteins | sample I18A1metaG_FD_184145 | JGI IMG/M metagenome (GOLD analysis project Ga0209725, IMG submission 184145) | Lake sediment bacterial and archeal communities from Gulf of Boni, Indonesia to study Microbial Dark Matter (Phase II) - ​I18A1 metaG... | ecosystem: Environmental > Aquatic > Freshwater > Lake... | reverse complement strand
CAGATCATATAAGTGCTGCCGTTTTCGGACCAGAAATTAGAGGACGAATTAACAGATTTAAGTTTGAGAAGGGTCAAAGCGAATTTGTCGTAGATAAGGAAAATAACCTAACCATCTACGATTTATTAATGATTTGCAAGTTTTCAGGTAACATTTGGATGAATGCGCATAGTGACTTCGCTCACCTGTACACTCTAATCACAGGAATACCTTTGACAGCCAAAGAGCTTATGATGGCGGGAGAACGTGTCTGGAACATGGGAAAAATGTACAACATAAGAGAAGGGTGGACTAGAAAGGACGACACGCTTCCTCCGAGAGTGTTCGATGAGCCAATCCCAGATGGTTGCGCTAAAGGATCACACTTAACTAATGAAGAATTTGACTCCATGCTAGATGAATATTACTCCACTCGAGGTTGGACAATGGAAGGCATTCCAACGAAAAAGAAACTCGTCGAGCTTGATTTAAGTGGTGTCGCAGAGGAGGTGGGTGTTTAAAATGCAGCGAAAGTTTGTTGTCTCGGATTCTGAAAAGTGTACTGGCTGCGGAATCTGCGAACTAGTCTGTTCAGCCGTTAAAGAACGCGGGTTTAATCCTTTGTTCTCCAGAATTCGAATGTCCCGTATAGAACCCTTTGCAAATATGGCTATAGCTTGCCGTCTATGCGAAACGCCAAAGTGCGTAAAGAGCTGCCCTAGAAAAGCTTTGACAGCTGATGAGAAAACTGGAGTGATATTAGTTGACGAGCAAAAATGCGACGGCTGCAGGTGGTGCATGGAAGCCTGCGAATTTGGAGTAATCTTCGTTCATAGAGACAAAAAAATCTCGACAGTCTGCGATCTCTGTCAACTTGACCCAAAATGTGTCACTTTCTGCCCCCAAGAAGCCTTACAGCTTATGACTGGTGAAGAGCTTGGACAAAAAATGAGGAAGAGAGCTTTTAGGAAACTCCTCGCCGAAACGCTTGAGCCCAGGATAACCTCAAAAAGCTCCGAAGAGAGCACCTAGAGCATCTTAACCAATGGTATCTAGAGGTTAGGGAAATATAAATTGAAAGGATCGAGAGAAAAGATAGCGCAGTCGGAACTTCATGTTAGTGAAGAGCCTAGAATCGGCGTTTACGTGTGTCACTGCGGCCTTAACATAGCTGGCTCAGTTGACTGCGAAAAGGTTGCTATGTTCGCGGCTTCCCTTCCCTACGTTGTGCTTTCAAAAGACAATCGATATACTTGCTCAGATCAGGGCCAAAGAATCATAAAGGATAACATTAAGAAGCACAGACTCAACCGTGTTGTCGTGGCTTCTTGTTCTCCCCGCCTTCACGAGCCAACCTTCAGAAGGACCTGTGAAGAAGCTGGACTTAACAAATACCTTTTTGAGATGGCTAACATACGCGAGCACTGCAGCTGGGTGCACCTTCACGACAAGGAAAAGGCCACGGAGAAGGCTAAAGATCTTGTCCGTATAGCTGTTGCAAAGGCGGCCTTGCTCGAACCTCAGGAAGAAATTGAAGTTCCTATACTCAGGAAGGCTTTGATCATAGGTGGTGGAGTCGCAGGCATTCAAGCCGCCTTAGACTTGGCTGACACAGGCTTCAAGGTTTATCTTGTAGAGAAAGAGCCAAGCATAGGTGGAAGAATGGCCCAGATCGATAAGACCTTTCCAACGATGGACTGCTCCATATGTATCCTTGCCCCAAAGATGTCAGACGCTGGCCGACACTCGAACATTGAAATGCTAACGAATAGCGAGGTTGTAGAGGTTAAGGGATACATCGGAAACTTTCAAGTAAAAGTACTGAAGAAGCCGCGGTACGTATTGAAGGAGTTCTGTAACGGTTGCGGAGAGTGCGCAAACGTTTGTCCCATCGAGTTGCCAAACGAGTTCGACGAAGCCTTAGCTCCTAGGAAAGCCATCTATGTTCCTTTTCCCCAAGCAGTTCCCTTAACCTACTTAATCGACATGGACCACTGCCTTCAGTGTTATAAATGTGTAGATGCTTGCATGCCTGGAGCTATAGATTTCGCCCAAAAACCAGAAGAGGTTGAATTGGACATAGGCACTATAATCGTAGCCACTGGGGCAGACGTGTATGACCCGACACCTCTAACAGAATACGGTTACTTGAAATTTCCAAATGTTATCACCTCCTTAGAATTTGAGCGCCTCATAAACGCAGGTGGACCTTCTCGAGGTCGCCTGTTAAAGCCAAGCGACATGAAGATCCCAAACTCCGTAGCTTTCATTCAATGCGTCGGCTCTCGATCTGACAGAAGCGGACACCCCTATTGCAGCAATGTGTGTTGTATGAACACAATAAAGGATGCGCTCCTCATCAAAGAACACAGGCCAGAGACCAAGATATACGTCTTTTACATAGATATACGAGCCTTTGGAAAAGGATTCGAAGACTTGTATAAACGCGCCAAGATGGAAGGCGTTACATTCATTCGAGGACTTCCGGCAGAAATGGTGGAGAACAAGAAAAATAATAATATCTGTCTCAGAGGGGAAAACACATTACTTAAGAAGCTATATGACATCGAGGTTGAAATGGTAATTCTGTCCATAGGCATCGAACCTAGGCGAGACAGCGAGATGGTCCAAAGGCTTTTCAACCTCTCTAGAACATCAGATGGATTTTTCATGGAAGCTCACCCAAAGCTTAGGCCGGTTGACACGCCTACTGGAGGGGTTTTCCTCGCTGGTTGTGCCGAGTCGCCGAAGGACATAAAGGACAGTGTCACGCAAGCCAGCGCTGCAGCAGCCCGTGCAGGAATCTTGATGGCAAAGGGAAAGGTCACTGTCGAAGCTATAACACCTAGAACAGTTGACGAACTTTGCAAAGCATGCGGTCTCTGTGCAAGGGTCTGCCCATACAACGCGCTCAACGTGAACAAAGAACTGAAAAGGACGGAGGTTATTGAGGCAGCTTGCGCCGGCTGTGGCACTTGTGGCGCTGAATGCCCCTTCGGTGCCTTACACATGCGCCATTTTACTGACGAGCAGATTTTTGCGCAGATTGATGCTGCGACGGAGCAAGACGCTGACAAGAAGATTGTTGCTTTTTGTTGCAATTGGTGTTCCTACGCGGGCGCGGATTTTGCGGGTGTGAGTAGAATGCAGTATCCACCGAGCGTGCGCATAATAAGAACAATGTGTTCGGGCAGAGTTGCGCCGAAGTTTTTGGAACATGCGTTTGCCAAGGGAGCCGCAACAGTTTTGGTGGCTGGCTGCCACCCGGGAGACTGCCACTACATAAATGCCAACCACCAAACCCTAAAAAGGATTGAAAAACTTTGGAAGAAAATGGAGGGGTTGGGGTTAGACAAAAACCGCTTGCATTTAGCGTGGATAAGCGCCGCTGAGGGTGAACGCTTTGCGTCAAAGATCAAAGAGATGCAAGAGATCGTTGATAAGGTAGGCACAGAAGAAATAGAAAAGTCAAAAAGGCTGTTCAAAGAGTAGCTATGTGAATCACGTGCCTTTAGGACTGCTTATATCTGGGATGAATCACTTATGTCAAGAATGCCACCATTAGAAAAGGATGCTGAAAACAAGGTTAGAGAAGAACTCATAGAAACTAGGAAACTAAGATATTGTTTTGAATGTGGCATCTGCACTGGAATCTGTCCAGTTGTGCAGCTACTCCCAGATCATTATAATCCTAGAGTTCTCCTCGAAGAAACATTCTTGAATTTGGATGAAACCCTTTCAGAAAAAGGAATTTGGCTCTGTGCTTGGTGCTATAAGTGTTACAGGAGATGCCCTCAAAAAACTAAGGTGCCAGAGGTTCTAGCATTAGTGAAAGACGTAGCGGCCGAACACGATCGCCTACAGAGCTTCAAAAAGGCTCTTGAGTTAATAAAGAATGAGGTCCCCTTACCAGCTGTTTGCTGCTACGCTTGTTTCCACCCGGAACGCGGTGAAGTCGAAAAGCCTCTAATTCACAGAGCCCTTGAACGCCTTGTTTCAGAGTACGAACAAGTAGAAAAGAAAAACGTCGCATCTAGATTTAAGAAACGAGAGGAAAAAGTTGCAATAATCGGCTCTGGCCCCGCTGGACTTGCAGCAGCTCGAGAACTCGTTAAGATAGGCTACTCTGTCACGGTTTTTGAGCACTTTCCAGCGCCGGGCGGAATGCTTAGGGTTGGCCTTCCTGAGCACAGAATGCCCAAGAATGTTCTTGACACTGAAATTAGATTCTTGGAAGACTTGGGGGTCGAGATTAAGACCAATGTAACCGTAGGCAAAGACGTTACTATAGAGGAGCTTTTAAAACAAGGCTATAAGGCTGTGTTTATTGCCGTCGGAGCACACAAGAGTCAAAAACTTCGCTTGGAGGGTGAAGATTTGACAGGAGTTGTTGACGCCCTTGACTTTCTAAGGAGAGTAAATATGAGAGAGAAGGTTGAGCTCGGCGAAAAGGTTGCAATAATTGGAGGCGGTAACGTAGCCATGGACGCTGCTATGGTTGCTCTGCGGCAGGGCGCCAAGGAAGTTAGAGTTCTGTATCGTAGGTCAATGGAGGAGATGCCTGCGAACCCTTGGGAACTTAAAGAGGCTGAAAAATGCGGCGCTAAATTGGAGTTCTTAGTGGCACCGAAAAAGATCGTAGGTAAGGATGGCAGAGTTGTCGCCTTAGAATGTATCCGAATGCAACTTGGAGAAGCAGACGAAACTGGAAGAAAGCGCCCTGTGCCTGTGGAAGGCTCGGAGTTCACAATCGAACTAGACGCCGTGATAACAGCCATTGGTGAGACACCAGATTTATCCCTTCTTCCGAAAGGGTTGGATGTCACTGAAGCGAACACGGTTGCTGTGGATCCAAACACCTTGGAAACGAGTCTGCTCGGCATTTTTGCTGGTGGAGATGCGGTGTTAGGGCCTGCAACTGTGATTGAGGCCATCGTAGCTGGAATGAGAGCTGCGGCTTCCATTGATCGTTACCTAAGAGATAAACATATCGTAACTAGAAAGGAGACAGAGAGAAATTAGCTAAGTGCAATGAGACGGTGTTTCTCTGATAATTGCTTTTCAAAATCTGTCGATCTTACTAACTACTTCTCGTAGCTTTTTTGCAGATTTAGCGCCAAATTTTTTAAACAATAAATCGGAGGAGGTCAATTTTTCTAATGCTACAATCCATGCTCCTGATTTGACTTCGGAATGCAAAACTTGTGTTCTCTCAACAGTTATTGCTCTCTCTGGACAAGATTCTTGGCATGCGCCACAATATATACAGAATTCTTCAAAGACAGCTGGTTTTCCGTCTTGGCTCAATGTAACGGCCTTGCTGGGGCAAACATCAACACATACTTGACAGCCCTTCGGGCATAAGTTTGTATCTAAGCGAATAAACCCGTGGATAGGCTTTCTAACGTGGATAACATTCTGCGGACATGCAATTCCGCATCGTCCACAGAAGATGCATTTCTCTCTATTTACCTTGACGTCAAGAATTTTTTCAACCACCTCTCCTTTCTTCTCTACGACCACATCTATAGCTTCCACTGGACAGTCTTTCTGGCATGCTAAAGCGCAGAGAGGGTCACATTTTCTCACATCAACCGTAATATCTTTTATGAGAATGGGAAAAACTTCCGCTTCAACGACCGGGATCTTTTCTTCACTGTTTACTTCTATTTTTAAGGCGTTTGTTGGACACAGAACGACACACTCACCGCAAAATGTGCATTTGGTAGGGTCAACATCAATAAGGGCATTCTTCATTAATTTTCCATGGCTTACTTCCGCAGGAAAGAGTTTTGGGGCTTCCTCAGGACATATACTTACGCAAATTCCACACCCGACACATCCATCATAATCTAGCTTAAGGACATGACGCGTGGGCAGCATTTTTCTCTCCAGAATCAATTCTTTGTCCAGTTTACGCTTAGCAACGGCTCCGCGCTTCATGAAATCCCTCAAAGTAAGCAGTTGCCCAAGATAGTACGCGATATAAGATATAAACGTATATATCGCGCGGTATTAGTAATGCAAATTCAGTCGAACAGCTTTACGCGTTTTTTAAGTTGTTTAGCAACGTCTTCTAATCCTAGCCTCTTCAATGTTGTTTTTGTTGGTATTCCACGTTCATCCCAACCTCTTTTCTTGTAATACCTCTGCAACATAACATCATATTTAGTTCTATCAATTTTTGCGCCTTTCAACGGACCTTTACTTAATGGCTCTTCAAACCATCGCGCGGGAGGAACATCCATTTCTCTGCTCCAGTTTTTGCCATACTCACGAATCCAGAAGGCACGGATCAAATTGAATGTTCTATTGGCAATTAGGTTCAAGTCCTCCAATGTAATTTCTAGACCTGCAGCTGCATACAAAAATTTCGTGTACCATTCAAGCTCAAAGTCAAGCTTGATGAACAGAAATTCTTGGCAATATTCGCCTCATACTCTTCAGCAACCGCCTTATTCTTACTCAGGTTTACCCGCAAGAACTTGCCATTCCAACCGAACATAAACCCTAACCATCCCGAAACAATTGGATAATTATTACTTGAAACTAAATAAATCTAATGAGCCACGCCAAACTAAATTACTAGCCTTTCAGGTTCAACATTTCTGTTTTTCAAGCCTAAATCGCTGATCTTAAACTTTCTATCTCCATAGAGTAATGTGTACTCTTCACCTCTGTAAAGCGCTTCTGCAATTCTGCCTATAGCATCAGCCTTCATTATTCCACTTCCACTTGCACCGCCAACAACCATCAAACCGTTCTCTTCGAAGATCAAAGGCTGTCCGTCGATACTGTTTATTTCATACAAACCAGCAAAAGCCGAAAACGGTTGACAACCTGTAAACTGCGGGAAATATTTGATCAAAACTTGGTATAATCCGTAACTATAGAAGTTCTCTTCAGGTTCAGGATTGTCTTCAATCTTAAAAGCTCTTGGAAACTCGTCACCGTATGCCAACCAAAAAGCATCTTCTTCAGGCGCTGGTCGAATGTAAGCAGAAGGTTTCGGAAAAATTGTGAACGGCAAGCATCCTGCATTTGTGAATTCTCTTGTGAAAAGCAGTTTTTTGAGAGCTTCGGTACTTGCTTTAACTGAGAAAACTTGCCTTTTCTTTGCCTTAATGAAACAATCGATTCCAACAGGGTCTAAAAGTTGAGAAGCCCAAGCTCCAGCCGCAACTATCGTCTTTTTGGCTCTTATCAAACCTTTTGTAGTGTTTACCCCGACAACTATCGCATCCTGCCAGAAATAAGGCTCGCCGGGCATACCTAACGGTTGACGTGGCTCGACAACAATCTCCTTCACGTCAGTGTTATACTGGATTTTTCCGCCCATTCTCAGAAATTCCGATTCATAAAACTTTACAAGAGAATCAACATCAATGAAACCAGCCTTTGGAATTAATATTCCCTTGTGAACATTTCCCAAGCCCATCAACTGTGCTTCTTCATCTCCAGCAAAGTTTGTCCGCATTTCAAGTTTTTTGGCTAATTCATTTTCATCGTACTCTACATATTGAAAACCTTTATTAGCCAAATCTTTTAGAACGGGAAGCATTTTTCGGTATCCGTCTTCGTCAAATAGCCATAAGTAGCCAGCCAATCTCAGTTTCAACTCAATGCCCAAATCGTTTTGTACGTGTTTATAAAATTCGGCAGAGGAATCAGCCAAATCAAAATTTGTGCGAGAGTAAAATAGACAGCGAAAAGCTGCTGCACTCTTTGCTGTGCTACCTTGTCCAGCAACGCCTAATTTGTCGACAATTAAAACGTTCAGTCTAGGATTTCTGTTTTTAATGTGATACGCTGTTGACAAACCCAAAATCCCTGCGCCTACTATAAGCACATCATATTCTGCCAAATCATTCCCCCAAAGGTTTCGGATAGAGTAGTCACCAAAAACAGATTTAAGCCTAACGTTCAGTCAAAGCTAAAACGTAATATGAGAACACTTATTTATTTCCGCGAAATATGAAATAGAGCAAACACCCTACAACAACGGAGGAAACAATATGAATTTGCTAACTAACAAAAAAGCTGTTTCAACTTTTATATTGATAATATTAATATTGTGCTCCGCAGTTTTTGGAGCATTTATGTCCTACCTGTGGGTTATGGGAAATTACTATAACATGCCTGACACGACGCTGCTCATAGTAACGAATGCCGTTTTTCCCGGTCCTCCTGCTATTGATCTTACATATTTTAATGTAACAATTCTCAATCCGTCCAACTCAATTTCTGATGTAAACATAACAGCATTCTGCTTAAGTGTAGAAGGAAAAAATGAAGCTTATAATATTACCGCAACAGAGCCAGAACCGCTACCGTTCTTACTCAGGAGAGGAACGGAGCATACTTTTAAATGCAAGAAGAATTGGAGCAACTTTGCCGGAGAAACTGTGAGAATAGAACCCGTGGCAGCTAGCACTTCAACAAAAAGCTATTCATATACCACACCGAGAGTAAAGCTAAAGTTAATACCCAACTTCGATGTGACAAAAAGCGTAGAATATTTTGACCTAGCTATAGAAAACTCGGAATCCATCATAAACCTTACACTCTCAGACATAATAGTGCTCACCGAATCAATAAGTAACAATGTAACTCCACCACTCACACCTCCATATGTTCTATCTCCAGGGCAAAGTGAAACATTCAAGTGTGAGTGGAGTTGGGATTGGGGAAAAGTGGGCAGACAGAACATTACAATAACCGTAAAGACAATAGAAGGATACGAAACAACTTACGCAACAAACGAACTTCCTGGAGCTTTTCTTTACATAGACGAAGTTAAATTTGATTATTCGGATACATCATATTTTAATTTGACGATCAGCAGCTCACAATATTCCACAGCAACTGTATACTTAAACAAAATAAACCTGACATTACTGGGCGAGACACCCATCACGCTAATTACTCTACCTCCGTTGCAAATCATTCCAATACCCATACCGAACAACTCGTTAACTATCAAATGCCTTTGGGATTGGAACACGCATCGTAACGAAACAATAGACGTCAGCGTTTACACTAAGCAAGGCTTCGCTGCGCCTACAAAGACAGAAACAACGCCTTCCGATGTTGTTTGGAATGTAACAGATGTAAGCTTCGACTTAGATTATGCAGACTACTTTTTGGTTAATGTGACAAACAGGCCATGCTCTCTCCGCGAAATAAACATCACAAAGATAATTCTTGACAATAATGAAACAGTTATAGACCCACCAGTCACTATTCACCCTGGCAAACAAGAAGCAATTAACTGCACATTTCCTTGGAAGGATTGGATAAACGAAACCGTAACCATCACGGCCTTGACAGATCAAGGATTAAACGTTTCTAGAATTGTGCCAATACCTCCTGTTGAACTAAAACTGCTGGGTGGCGACAACTTCCCTTATGGTGATCTAGATGATCTATATGAGCAAACGCTTAACATTACAATTCCTATCAACATTACAATTCCACGTCCCCCATACGTCAACATCACAATTTCTAATTCAGTCTATTCCCTTCAAAATGTGAATATCACAAAGATAATTATCGAAACAGGTAATGGCACCTACGAAATTAATAATAATTTAGCGTACGAAGCAAAGAATTGCACGAAATTGGCCAGCGGATACATTCTCGGGATAGGTCAAAATGTCACATTTATTTGTATCTGGGACTACACTCCAATAGATCCAACAATAAAAGTCACAATTTATACTGCTGAAGGCTTCCAAGTATCAAGAACATGGTACAAATGACCCCATAACCTTTATTTCCTTTCGAGGTTTTAGCCTAAATTCCGAAAAGTGATAAGCCTTGACTAACGTAAAAGTAACTGAAAGAGTGCGAACTATTGAGTACGCTATTCGCGACGTGTTTGTTCATGCAAAGCAGCTTGCAAAAACCGGAAGAAAGATTTCTTACTTGAATATAGGCGATCCTGTTGCATTTGATTTTGACACGCCACCGCATGTTAAGCAAGCGTTGATGAAGGCTGTGGAAGAGGGAGCAAACGCTTACTCGCCTTCTGAAGGTCTACCAGAGCTTAGACAAGCCGTAAGCCAGAAGGAAAAAAGAGTTAACGGTGTGGATGTTTCTGCTGAGGACGTCATTATTACTTCAGGTATTTCTGAGGGCATCCAAATGGTTATGGCCGCACTTATTGATGCTGGAGACGAGATTCTTCTTCCCGGTCCAACGTATCCGCCCTACATTTCTTATGCTAAATTCTTCGGCGGAAAACCAATTACCTATGAGACTGTTGAGGAAAATGGTTGGCAACCAAATATTGACGACATGAAGAGAAAAATTTCGGAGAAAACTCGTGGAATTGTCATCATCAACCCAAATAATCCTTGCGGTGCACTTTATGAGGAGAAGGTTGTGAAGCAGATATTAGACTTAGCAGGCGAGCATGACATTCCAGTTTTGTCAGACGAAATCTACGATCAAATAATATACGAGAAAAAGTTTGTCAGCACCTCTCACCTTGCTAAAGATGTTTCTGTGATAGGTTTTAATGGGTTTTCAAAAGCACATTTAATGACTGGATGGAGACTTGGCTATGTATATTTTCACTACCAAGAAAATCAGCTGCAAGAGCTAAAGCAGTGTATTGAAAAAGAAGCGAGGATAAGGCTTTGTGCAAACACTCCAGTTCAGAAAGCTGCAGTTGCTGCTCTTAATGGACCGCAAAACCACGTAATGGAGATGGTTGAAAAACTTAGGCAAAGAAGAGACTACGCTTGGAAAAGACTAAATGAGATAGAAGGAATAAGTTGCGCAAAACCAGAAGGAGCATTCTATGTTTTTCCAAAAATTCACGCAGTTGGACAAAAATGGAAAACAGACATGGAATTTGTATTGGAACTTTTGAAGGAGACAGGAGTGCTTTTAGTGCATGGATCTGGATTCGACCCTGTCTATGGTGCTGGACATGTCCGAGGAGTTTTCCTTCCCCCAATAGAAACACTTGAACAAGCCTTGAATGAACTTGACTGGTTCATGAAGAAGAATAAATAAGAGATAAAGCTCTGAATTTCCCTAAGCCTCGATTTACTGGTAAATGAGTGTTCCTTCTTTTGGATCCCTAACCAGCTTTGGGAATTCTTCCATCAACTTTTTGGTTATTGGACCTGGGTTTCCGTTGGCTATTGTCCTTTTGTTTATTTCCCTCACTGGCACGATTTCTGCGGCTGTTCCAGTGAAGAATACTTCTTCTGCATTGAACAATTCGTAAGGTGTTATGTTCTTCTCTATGACTTCGTATCCTAACTTTCGTGCAAGCTTCATTACTTCTTCTGCTGTTATTCCGGGCAATGCGCCAGTGTAGCTTGGCGGGGTGAAAAGCTTTCCGTTTTTAACTATAAATACGTTTTCAGCTACTCCTTCGCATACAAAGCCGTTCTTGTCAAGGCATATGGCTTCATCGACCCCACTTATGTTTGCTTCAATTTTTGCCAATATGCTGTTGAGGTAGTTGAGCGACTTTATCTCGTGTGTTGTTGCGTCGACAGGATCTCTTTTAACCCATGAAAGCATGGCGGTAACTCCTCTCTCTTTTGCTTCGCTCCCATGAAGCGCTATCTTGTCTGTTATGACAATTATTGTTGGTTTTGAACATTTCCTTGGATTAAGCCCAAGGTCGCCTACGCCTCTTGTGACTACTAGGCGGATGTATGCGTCTTTTAAGTTGTTTTTCCGTAAGGTTTCCAGAACTGTCTGTATCATTTCTTCTTTTTCTACTGGAATTTGCAGCATTATTGTATGAGCTGAACGGTAAAGCCTTTCAATATGCTCTTTTAGTTTAAACACCACGCCATTGTATGCGCGAATACCCTCAAATATGCCGTCTCCATAGAGAAGCCCATGGTCGTATACTGAAATTTTCGCTTGTGATTTTGGATAGTATTCCCCGTCTATGTAGACAAGTAATTCTCTTTCCAATAGTTTTATCCTCCAAACTGGAGAACTTAGTCTATTCAATTAAGGTTTGATATACTTTTTGCAAAAATTGGTAGTTTTCACCATTGTTAACCACAGAATTGAGGTCTTTTTGAAAGATACCTTGGCAGGGGCAATGGCTTGAAGAGCTTGCCTCTTACTATTTCTTCAACCTCGCTTATCAGCTCTTCAAGTTTCATTTTACGTATTTCCCCGCTCTTTCTCTCCCTCACTGGAAGCACACCAGATTCAACCTCTTTTTGTCCAACAACAATTATATAGGGAACCCACTCCATTTCAGCCTCACGGATTCTCTTTTGTAGCGTCAATGTTCGATCGTCAATGTCCACACGTATGCAATGTTCCTCTATTGTTCTAGCCAGTTTTTCAACATCCTCAAGGTATTTGTCTGACATTGGGGTTATGCGGACTTGTGTTGGTGAAAGCCATAAGGGAAGCATTGGTGGCTTCCGGCCTTGCTGTTCTTTATAGGCTTTTTCTAACAACGCGTATACGCATCTTTCAATTGCTCCGCTTGGAGAACAGTGCAGAATCAGTGGATGATGTTTTTCGCCTTTTTCGTCAACATAGTTTATGTCGTATCTTTTGGCGTTTTCAAAGTCTATTTGGTCTGTTGAGAGGGCTGCAGCCTTGTCTTGGTTGTCTACGAAGTTGAAGTCCCATTTTAGTCTAAAATAGAAGAAGGGTTCTTTCCACATCTCGACTAATACTGGTTTACCGAAGGTTTTCGCTAAAGAATCAATGAAGTCTTCATTTTCTTTGTAGAAGTCTTTTGTGAATCGTATTGCTGCTTCATAGTCGTATTTGGATAAGCCAATTTCCTCCAAAATTTGCATGCACAATTTGAATCTTGCCATCAACTCTTTTTTGGCTTGTTTCAGATCTGTGCAGAACGCGTGACAATCTGGCATTGTGAAGGCTCTTAGGCGCCTTAAACCAACGACTTCTCCGCTCTTTTCTCGCCTAAAACTGTAGCGAGTTAGTTCGTAAACCTTCAGCGGCATGTGCTTGTAAGAGAACTGTGCATCGTGAACCATTAAGAACTGCCCGAAACACGCGGCGAACCGCAGAAAAAGTTCCTTATCCTCTGATTTTAGCAGGTATTGCCTTGCGGGAAAACGGTTTATGTAGTCTGCCAAGCTTGGATGGTGAAAATCATACATAACTGGAGTCTCAACTTCCATGGCACCGTACTCTACCATTTTCGCCGTAACAAACTGCTCAAGTAAGGATTTGATTAGCCGCCCTTTTGGATACCAGCGTATGTTTCCAGGGTCGCTTCCAAGCTCATAATCAGCTATTTCCAGCCTTTTCATCAAGAGCACGTGCGGCGGCATCTGCTGGCTTGCCCTTACTTTAGAAATTTCATGTTTTGCGAATTTTTCAAGATTTTCATGTCCTTTAAAATTGAATTCTTCAACGGACATCATTTTCCCGTTTGGCTGGAGAATGTACCAAAACGATTCTAGTTTTTCCTCAGCTTTTACTGCTTCAGAAACTTTTTCTTCCTTTTTTATTTCGGTTGGCAGGATTGCGCGTGATTGTTCTGCGAGCGGATGCCCTTTTATTGATATCGTAAAATGTTTGTTCCAACCGAAAGGTGCACGATATGTTTCTATTCCTCTCTCTTTTGCATAGGATTCCATAGCCTTAACTACTTTTAGTGCTTCCGCTGGCTTTGCTAGGTTGCTGCTTAAGTGCGCGTAAGGATAGATTAAAATTCGATTTACCTTCAGCTTTTCGACGAAGGCTCGAACCTCGTCTATGGCTTTTTTGGCTACTGTTACATCGTCGCCTTCCTCCACTGCCGTGAACAAAACGACGATTTCTTCTAGGCGCACCGTTTTCTTTTCGGCTTCTTCAGCCATGGCTATTTCTTTCTGGACGGGTTTATACTCGATGAAATTTGAGTGCAACTGCAATATCCGCATAAAAATCACCTCTCATTTAGCCTTTATATCGCCACTGTTCAAGCTGCTTGTCTTTTTTCGTTTTCTTCTTATATTCTTTATAATGTTCCTTACAGAGATAAGCACGTCTTTCGTTGCTACCAACATTTAAGCCGGCAGACCTAACCTTTTCTGTTGAAAGCGAACGAACGGCTTCTCGACCACAACCGGATACACTGCATTTTACGCCTTTATCAATGCGCCCCAAGATACACACCTCTCGCAATAAAATGTGCGTCATCCCTTAATTTCTTTTTCATAAAGTAAGCGGGCTCTCCGATAAATCTCCCCCTTGTCACCGAAAAACGTTGGACCAATACCTTCAACAACAAGCGAAGCGGCTGCGGAGCCCACATATGAACACCACGAGCAGTCTTCACCATTAACGTATTCAGCTAAGAAACTTCCGATGAAAGCGTCTCCGGCTCCAGTTGGGTCGATGACTTTCTCGGGCTTGTAGGCTGGAACCTTATGGATTGTGTCTTCAACAGAAACTGCAGCGCCATTCGCTTTTAAAGTGACGATGACTACCTTAACACCATGCTCGTGAACCGCTTTTATAGCTGAATCAATGTCAGATAGACCTGTTACGGCTTGAATTTCTTTTAAGGACGACTTGAAAATATCAACAAGTCCCAATATGCGCTTGTCTACCAGCGACCCAAGAATAACGTTTCCGTTTTCGCCAAAATTTCGCACCAGTCCTTGCGGGTCAAGAGACAAAATGTCAGCGCAACTTCTCAGTTTCTCGGCTATCTCATAGGTGATTTCGACAGCTATAGGTGCGATATGAATAGCTTTGGCTTTCAGAGAATTAGGCAAATCTTGGACACTAATAGGGGGCGCTCTGTTCTTTAACTGCAAAACACGATCAGACAAGTCACTACTGTATTTTAGCTCAAAACGCGTAGTCTGGGCATTTGCGGCTTTGGACACCCCAGACAAATCGACGCCCTCTTGCCCCAGCCACCACAAGTAAGCGGTTGGAAAATCATCGCCAATCTTGGAGATGACTGCAACTCTAGCATCCAAACGTCTAGCAGCAAAAGAAACATAAGCCGCAGAACTGCCCAAAACAACATAAGGTGTCTTCCTATCTGGCAAAAAAATAGAATCTATACTCAAGTGCCCCACTGAAACAATGTCAAACATTTTTGAACTTAGCCCCATTCAAAATTATTATATGTAATGGAACTTAAAAGCAGCGGAACATCACTATATGTCTATGCCATAAGAAGACTCATGGAGACGTATTAAATCTTTGACTGAAGCAAAAGTATTGCCTTGGCTAAATCTCCTCCACATTCCTCAAGTGCTTTTCTGGCATCTTCTAGGCTTTTTCCTGTTTGGTCCGCCACAAGCCTAATATCTTCCTCGGGAATTGTTGATTTACGTTCCGCGGCCTTTTCGCTGATTTTTCCGCCAGTCACTTGAAAGATTTTTTGTCCCTGCATTTCAAGTATCGCCACCTCTGGCTCTTCAATAGTGATTTCTTTACTGCTTGTTTTGATGACAACTTGCTCTACGTTTGGGACGGCGTCCATGCTCAATCCCATGCGTTGCATCATTCGTTTTGTCTCACGGGGACTTACGCGTCTATGCATAAAGTTCGCCTTCCACCAAATATTTACTATTCAAAACTCAAATACTTAACTGTCTTCCTTGCAACCACGCCTAACCTTAACAGCAACACCAACTTTGAAGGATTTTATCTCTTCGCTTGATAAGACAGACCGCCCAACCGCCAAAACTCTGCCACCCTCATCAACAACAATAACCTCGTCCTTTGAGCGAATTTCATCATCAGCCTTAACGACGTGCACTGTAAAGACATCGCCGCCTTCAGCAATAAACCTTGAAACATTATTCTGAACAGTAACAAAACATTTTGCAGACCCCGCATTTTCAGCAATTCGTTTTGCGCCCTTAATGCTTAGGGAGAATAAGCCGTCTGTTGGACGGAGAGTTGCAAGCCTTTTACCATTCAAATAAATGTAGCGGATTCTGCCAGTTCTTTTGGAATACGCTATTTCCACATTTTCTGGAAAAAGCTTGGCGCCTACCCCTTTTCCGAACTGGTAGTCTGCCACGCTTCTAATCCGTCTAAGGGCGTCTTCCAAGCCAACACACCATTAATCAGCATAATTGCAATTCGACAACTATAAACACAACCAACTAATAAAAACAGTTTAGGTGCATAGGTAATTGCGTTGCGAAGTCTGCGGAAGCAAAATCTACGGCAAACCTTACAAAGTCATGATTGAAGGAGCAAAGCTAACAGTATGCAATGAATGCTCAAAACATGGAACAATCGTTTGGGAAGAACAAACGCCTAAAACCATCACGTTAAAACCAAAATCAACGCCTCAGCCCTTAAAAATCCAAAGCAAAAAACCGCCCGAAACAACAATAGACACGTCTCTAGAACTCATAGAAAACTTTGAACTCAAAATAAGGCAAGCAAGAGAAAAGCTTGGACTTTCACATGAAGAACTAGGCAAAAAAATAAACGAAAAAGTATCACTCCTCAAAAAAATTGAAACAAGAAAAATGACACCTAACAACAGACTTGCGGCAAAACTGGAGTACGCCCTAAAAATTAAGCTATTAGTCCCTGCCACAGAAGAAAAAGTTCCACAACCAAAAATTCCTAAACTAGCCAGCCGCGAACTCACCTTAGGAGATTTGATTCAACTAAACAGGAAGGAGAAGGAGGAGCCAGCGGAACGAAAGCCATCATAGTTCAACGCCGACAATCCCGTGAAACTTCAAGCCTAGAAGAACTCAAAAATTTGGCGGGATCCGCAGGATACGCGGTCGTCGGCAAAATAGAGCAAGTTAGAGAACCGGATTCTCGGTACCAAATAGGCGCTGGAAAAGTAGAAGAACTTACTGAACTTGTAAAAGAAACACATGCCCAAAAAATAATTTTTGACAATCCGTTAAAATCAGTTCAAGCATACAATTTAGCAAAAGCCACAGGCGTCGAAGCCATCGACCGCTTCCAGCTAATCCTTGAAATCTTCACAAAAAGAGCCACAACAACTGAGGCACAGTTGCAAATTCAATTGGCGAGGCAGCAATACGAGTTAGCGCATGCAAAGGAAAGGGTGCGATTGGCAAAAAAGGAAGAGCAACCAGGGTTTATGGGACTAGGCGCATACGAAGTAGATGTTTACTACGAAGCCGTAAAGAGACAAGTGCACACCATACGCAGAAAACTAAAGAAACCCCGAGAAAAACGGCTTCTACACCGCGAAAGGAGAGCGGAGCTAGGTTTTTCATCAATTTCTTTAGCCGGATACACAAACGCCGGAAAAAGCTCTCTGTTTAACTCCCTCGCAGAGGAAGAAGTTCCGGTGGATGAAACTTTATTTACAACGCTCTCCACAACAACAAGGCTTGTGAACTTTTCAAAGAAAAAGTTTTTATTAACTGACACCGTTGGCTTCATAGACCGTTTACCACTAACGCTAATAGAGGCTTTCCATTCAACCCTTGAAGAAACCATTTACTCAGACCTAATACTTCTTGTAGTGGATGTAAGCGAGCCAATGGACGTCATTGAAAAGAAACTTGCCGTCTGCCTAGAAACAATAGAACGCATAGGAGCATCCGGCATCCCAATAATAACAGCCTTAAACAAAATTGACCTGTTACCAGAAATAGAAATCCAACAAAAATTCGAAAATCTTAAAGAAAAGGCTCCAAATCCCATGCCTGTATCAGCATTATACAGAACTAACCTTGACCTACTAAAACAAGAAACACTTAAAATGCTGAAAAACTATATTCGAGCCTCATTCAATATACCATTAACAAACGAAACCATGTCCTTCATCTCATGGCTTTTCAAGAGAGCAGATGTTCAAACAATAAAGTATGCGGATAATTCTGCCTACTTGGTTTTTGAAGCAATTCCTTGGTTTGCAGAGAAAGTGAAAAGCTGTGTGGAAGAATTTAATGGAAAATTCGAAAAGGTCTAAACATGCCCAAAGTCGTAGTATTAAGG
>Ga0209725_1000867_pt1 | contig 17921 bp, 14 predicted proteins | sample I18A1metaG_FD_184145 | JGI IMG/M metagenome (GOLD analysis project Ga0209725, IMG submission 184145) | Lake sediment bacterial and archeal communities from Gulf of Boni, Indonesia to study Microbial Dark Matter (Phase II) - ​I18A1 metaG... | ecosystem: Environmental > Aquatic > Freshwater > Lake... | reverse complement strand
AGTCTTAGCTGCGTATATTGCTTCGTCTATTGGAAGGTTAATGGGACAGTTTCTCCGACAGGTTCCGCACTTTGAGCAGGGCTCAGCGAGTTTCTTGAGGGTTGAGTTGCCGGGTATAACCGTGTACTTGTTGCGGATTGGGGCGGTTCTTTGGGCGATGAGGGGTGCAGCTGCGCCGACCTTCTCAGCGTCTAGCACTAGGGCGCCAGGAGCGCGGTAGGTCGAAAGCAGGCCGACTATCTCTTCAACAGTCTTTTCAGTCATGTCTGGGAGGCCGTAGCATGCTTTCTCCGATACGGCAAGGACGGGTGTCTTGACGTTTTGAGCCTCAGAGAGCGCTCCTGTATTTATGCACTGTTCGTCGAGAACCAGTACGTCGGCCACGCCTGAGCGTATGAACCTCAACTCATGCGACATCGGGCCTATGATCTTCGCTTCCTCGTGATAGCGCGTCATATCAAGCGCGGTGCAACAAAGGCCGGCAACCTCTATCAGCTCGCCTGGCTGACCAAGGTTATGCTTCTCCATATAGTCCATTATTTCCACACTGTCTGCCACGTTGTGGCCGATGCTGAGGATTGCGGGCTTTGTTAGGTCTAAAACCCCTGTTCCCACCCACGTGAGCGGCGCATCGGGGGTGCCCTTGGGGAAGTTGTAGGTCACTATCTGCGCCACATCGGCTGTTTCCATCGCCAGATGATCCAGCATTCCAGCATGCAACGCCTTGGACTCGAAGTCGAGGTAACTGCCTTCTTGTCCAGTGTGAACAGCCGCCAGACACTGCGTCAACTGTCCTTCGACGTACCTGCATACGTAGTCTAGGTCGGCAAGGGTTCGTGGCCTTATCCCTGTAACTGTCCTAGCGTGAGGCATCTCCACGTTGACCTCGTAGCCTAAGGTGATCGGGTATTCTCTACCATATTTCTCCATGAGGTGATTGACAAGATGCCTTGTGTGAGCGGTATGTGTTGCTGCGCCTATGACACAGGCTAATAGAACGGTTCTCGCCTGTTGCGTGTGAATTTCTATGCCGCAGGCCCCTTTCTTTCCTCGGGTTAGGTCGCACTTCCCATATGTGCAGAGGCAGCACTGATCGCAGAACGGCGCATAGAAAGGTTTGTAACGATTCAGAAGCCTCATATCCCAGTCTCTCAGCGCCGTTACGCTTGGCATAGGAGTAGGTCCAGCCTTCTCGAACTCCTCTTCTAGAACGAGTCTGCCGATTCTGACATCTAGGCTCTTGACCGCGAGACCTAAACCCTCTAGGCCTTTAGCCGCAATCTTGTAAGGTCCCTTCTCCACCAAGCTTTCCTCCTAGGTGATGTTGAATTCAAGATAAACAAAAACCTATAATAAATTGCCTATTTTCAGTTGGCATGCGTATTTCGACAGGTGCAAGGAGCAGTAACGCTTGTGGGATTTCTTTGACAGCAGGATCAGGCCAACCGCTACGATCAGGGAACAAAATAGTTTCCTATGCGTCAGATGAACATTGGGGGCGTTTCTGAGGCTGCAGCAGTTGCCGTCCAACCTTCGGAGATGGCTGAAAGCGAGGGTATGATGCAACGATCTTTGAAATCGAAGGTTCTTCCGAGAGTTATGAAGTAATCTTCCAACCCTACGGCAAGAGGGTTACCGCGGAAAAAAATTCCACAATACTGGATGCAGCGCAAGCTGCCGGTCTAGACTTGCGCAGCACGTGCGGCGGGAGGGGAGAATGCGGCAAGTGTAGAGTGATTATGGAGGGTGGCCAGGTTAAGGCTTCACAGTTCCATGACGAGAGGTTCCTTTCTCCACAAGAGCGCTTAGCGGGATATCATATCGCTTGTAAAACGAAGATCCTCAGTAACCTACTAGTGAACGTGCCTCTAGAAACTCGACTCGAAAACCAGCGGATATTGTCTGAGGCGAACATTCCCAAAGTCGAACTCTTCCCTAGGGTCGTCAAAATATTCCTTGAGCCAGAGATGTTTGAGGGGAGAAGAAAGAGCTCACAAGATCTTGTGGACTTGTCCAAGAGTAAATTTCCGGAGATCGTTGAGGTTGTGGACTCTACAGACTGTCAGACTACGGGCCTGCCTGACATCGTCAAAGGTCTCACAGTGATAGCGGTTCGGGAAGACGATCTGTTAAGACTAGTAGACGTTCAAGCCGTAGAGAGATCCAGACATATTTACGGCCTCGCGGTGGATATAGGCACAACGAAAGTCGTAGTATACCTTGTAGATCTAGAAGATGGCTCAATCGTTGACGTAGCCTCTGAGTACAATGCCCAGCTGCTGTACGGTGAAGACCTAATATCCAGAATCGACTATGCCATATCCAAGAAGGATGGCCTAGCGATTCTGCAGAAAACAGTTGTACACACGATAAACGGACTGATAGATCAATTCTCCAATAGAAACCACATCGAGAACCATGATATATTCGACGTTTGTGTAGCAGGAAACACGGTCATGACCTATCTTTTGGCGGGACTTGATCCAAAACCGCTGAACTACAGCCGGACTATAGTCTCCCGTGCACCCGTCTCGGCCAATGCGAAAGAGTTCGGCGTCAAGACCAACAAAGACGCTTTGCTCTTTTGTATGCCTAACGTCAGCAGATGGCTGGGAGGCGATACTGTTGCGAACGTTCTTGCAGCAGGCCTATTGGAATCCCGGAAGATCTCTGTTCTCATAGATATGGGAACGAATGGTGAGGTTGTGATAGGCAGCAGCGGATGGCTCTTTTCCACGTCGTGCGCCTCGGGACCGGCCTTTGAGGGTTACGAGATCAGGTTTGGGATGCGTTCGGTCGAAGGAGCGATAGAGAAGGTCAGGATAGCTCCCGAGAGTTTGAGGGCGGAGTATGACGTGATCGGCGGGCCCGGAACAAAGCCGAGAGGCATCTGCGGATCAGGGATCATAGCTCTAGCAGCGGAGATGTTCGAGGCAGGAATCCTGAACTCGCAGGGACAGATCCAGAGCATAGACTCTCCATGGATTAGGAAAGGCTTGGATGGAATCGAGTATGTAGTAGCTCCTGCTGATGAAACCGATCTTGGAAAAGACATAACGATCACGCAGAGGGATATTGACAAGTTACTTGACTCGAAAGGCGCAACTTGCGCTGCCGTGTCAGTATTGATGCGAAAAGTTGGCCTTACCATCTCGGAGGTAGAGGTGCTCTACCTTTCAGGAGCGTTTGGACACTACATAGACACAGACAAAGCTGTGACTATAGGCGTCTTTCCCGAGTTTCCAAGAGCGAATGTTGTGAGACTTGGAAACGGATCTATCGCAGGAGCATATCTAGGTCTTCTATCGTTAGAGCAGAGAAAGAAAGCTATCGAGATAGCCAAGACTATGACCTACTGGGACCTTATAGATGACCCTCTCTTCACAGATGAGTACTACGCAGCCCTAATGGTCCCAGGCAAACCTGAACTGTTTCCAACCGTTATGGAAAGGATCGCTGCAAGGAAACGCCACCTGTCAAGATAGGTCCGATAAGCGAGTTCAATGTAGCCTAATTGAGTATACTTTTTTTCTGTGTTGAAGGACTAGGAGTTGCTTTTCAACCGCAGACTCGATCATCGTTCCTTGACTGCTAAGAGAGTTTTGTTGGTCGTGGTCACCGCGGTCCTGAGCGTGTCGAGATGTAGGTGACTGTCCGCCGTTGAGTCAAAAAGAACTGACATTCGGGCTGGGAATTCTTCATCCGAAGCCCACAAAACATAGGTTATCGGAACCCTAGGCAGTACTTGGAGTTGAATAGACACATCACCCATTCCCATAACCTTTCCTCCAAGGGAGATCCCGGCCTCCTTGAACCTCTCAGGTTCATTACCGAAGGCCTTGACCAAGACATCTAACTCCAAGCCGTGTGTACCTCGGAAAAAAAACTCGCCGGCCTTGAGCTGGGCTCCTGAAACCAACCTGCCAGTGACCGGTATCTCTTTCGAATTTACAAGGTAGTCTAAGACCATTATTCGAAAGTCTGTTCCGAACTCTGGAAGAAAGCTTCTCTTCTCATCCGCTGGTCTAATCGCTTTCTCCCTCAACATCACATTGTAGTCTGTAGTGAAAATTTTCAACATATACCTTGAAAATTTCTCATCGTAGGTGGCCAAGCTTCTCTTGCATACGTCTTTCGAGTCAAGTTGCAGGAGGTCTTCCCAACCTTTCTCCTCGCCTGGAGCTTTCGCCGGTTCGATTGCCATCTCAGTTCACCCGTTACTCTATGCAATTAAGAGCTACGAATGGAACGTTATGACGCTCTAGAGTTGTCTGAAGAGGTTCATCACCTTTACTCTTCACCCACGCCTCGATCCGTGTGGTCCAGCATACATAAGGCCAGTTCGAATCCATCCGCACATGTGCAGATTTCTGATGCATCACTAACGATGAATCTCCAGTGTCAACTTTGATCTTGATGCTCTTGACCTGCAATTGCCGAGTCTGATTCAGTCCTATAAGCCTAGAAAACCTCATCAACATGGAATCAGTTTCAAATGACAGAAGCTCTATAGTCTGCTAAGAGCTAGCAACAGCGCTGAGCCCATAGTGGCTGGGCTATTCGCTTAGAGAAATGGAGATGAGATTAGTTGTCTGATTGCAAGGAGAGAATCGTAAGGCCTGAATCGCTCAAGGCTTTCTGTTCAGAGGCGCTGAGGAAGCTCAGAGTTCCGGATGAAGAAGCCGAGATAACAGCTGACGTACTCGTCTCGGCTGACCTGAGAGGGGTCGAGTCCCATGGAGTTTCAAGACTGCCTAGATACGCGAAGAGGTTAATGAACAACTGGATCCGGCCCGAGGCCAAACTTACAGTGAGAAAGGAAACCCCCGTAAGCCTACTCGTCGACGCAGAGAACAGCCTAGGCCAAGTGGTCGCCTACAGGGTAATGGAGCTATGTATCGAGAAGGCAAAGAAGTCTGACATCGCGTTTGCGGCGGTTGGAAATAGCAACCATATCGGAATAGCCGGCTACTACGCCATGATGGCTTTGAAAGAGGACATGATCGGGTTGTGCATGACGAACGCTTGGCCGCTTATAGTTCCAACCTTCGGCATAGAACCGATACTTGGAACGAACCCGATGGCTTTCGCCATACCCACTAAACATGAGCGGCCCTTCGTGTTGGACATGGCCACAAGCGTTGTCCCCATCGGGAAGATGGAGGTCTATAGGAGACATGGGAAAAACGTGCCGGTCGGATGGGCGATAGACGAAAGTGGCGAGCCTGCTGTTGACACTGAAACTGTAATGCGATGCGTATACAAAACAAAGTGTGGCGGGCTTCTGCCGCTAGGAGGGTTGGAGGAGACCGCTGGATACAAAGGCTACGGGTTATCCCTACTTGTTGACATACTTTCAGGAATCCTACCATGCGCGGCCTATGGACCTCATGTAGGAATCCCTGAAGATCCCAAGCCTTCAAATATCGGGCACTTCTTAGGCGCTATTGATATCAAAGCCTTCACCTCTGTAGACGAATTCAAAGATCGCATGGACATTATGATCAGGTCCATTAGAGCCTCGGCGAAAGCCAAGGGTCAGGACAGGATCTATATCCACGGCGAGAAGGAATGGGAGCTTGAGGAGCAGTACAGAAGAACTGGTATACCGCTTTACTTGAAGGTCTGGGAAAACCTGCGAGACCTGGCCAGCCAGCTTCGCATTGAATTTCCGTTATAGACGGCGGTCGTTTTAAGCGTGGCGTGCTGCGTGGTTCGACCACTTAAGCTTGGGAAAAAGTGCTAACGCTGCCCCAGCGTTTCTACTACGATTCGTCAGGCGTTATTCAACTTCTAGCTTGTGATATTACGTAATCCGCTATCTTCGCTGCAATATCGGTTTTCGTGGTTGACTGGAGGCCTCTCCAGCCCGGCTGAGAGTTCACCTCGTTAATTACAAAATCTCCTTTGCTTTCCATCACATCCACACCCGCGATTTCGCAGCCCAACGCCCTAGCCGCGTCTACAACGATATTTGCCAACCCCTCAGGAGGACTGAATCCGACTGGTCTAGCTCCTTGGCTAACATTGGTCTTCCAAGATCTTGACTCTCGTCTCATAGCAGCAACGATTTCATCTCCAACTACGAAAGCTCTTATGTCGCTGGTTCCATGTGGGATGAACTTCTGAACATATATCACATGCTTGTAGAACCTGAGGGTTCTAAACACTCTTTCGGCGACGTCTAGGTCTGATATCCTGGCTGCTCCTATGCCACGTGAACCGAATACGGGTTTCACAATCGCCTCTCCTCCGAAGTCTTTGAACGCTTGAACCGCCTCTTTGACGTTCTCGGTTACAACCGTCTCTGGGACGGGTATGCCAACAGATCTCAGAAGCTCGAGGGCTCGATACTTGTCCACAGCCTTCTCGATGGCTGTTGGCTGGTTTATTACAGGGACGCCTCTATGCGATAACGTATGAAGGATATCTAGTTGGAATATCACCTCGTCGAGCGAGCCTCTTCCTATAGGCCTTACCAAGAGCGCCGACAAATCCGATGCTAGGTTCATCTCGGCGAATGATACACGCGATGTCGGTCCAATCTTTGCAACTAGATCTTGGAAACCGAAGAAGGCTACAGCCTTCTTTCTATTTTCAAAAGCTTCTCTTAGTCTTGTTCCACACCAAGACTCCTCATTTCTTGTGAGGATTCCGATCTTCAATACTGGGCGCCGATTCTACAGTTGGTCGAGAAGGTATTAAGCTTACAACCGGCTGCAGGAGTATTGTAGCTCGATACGGGGACCCCCGCTTGTTTGGTCTAAATCCCTCCCTTCATCAAAAGCCTTTTAGATGTGTTCAGTCTACATAAACACGGCCAGATGATAGGTTTGACCGTATCGGCCCCACCAAGTGAGATTGTTTCCGCGATAATGTCCACCAAGATCGTATCAGTTAAGTCGAATGAGAGGGCTAGCAAGGCTCTTCACACGATGGTCAGGAACAAGATCGGAAGCATAATCGTAGTTGAGAAGGGAAAACCTGTTGGAATCCTGACAGAACGAGACATCTCAACGAGGACGGCTAGAGGCCAGAAGGTTCTCGGTATGGTCGTGGGAAAGATAATGTCGAAACCATTGGTCACGATCGCCCCTTCAGCTCAAGTCTGGGAGGCCGTTGAACAGATGGTGAGGAAAGACATCCGACGACTCCCCGTTGTTGAAGGCGACAAACTTCTAGGCATGGTTACTGAAAGGGACATATTCCGATGGGTAATCAAGGTTGCATACGAGCCGGACATACCAGATGACATCAAGAAACTGGTCGAGACACGGGTTCACGCTCAAGCGCCAGCCCACTGACTAACGACGTTGTAAGGAATCTTCATAGGCTTTTTCCTATGTTACTGTCTACATTTATGATCCTTTTTGATTTGTCGGGATCGTCCCTCGATAAGGCTTGACCTCTGCACAAGATTATCTTTTGCTAGATGGCGCCCCTGTAGAGGTCCCTCGAGGCAGGCATTACGAGGTCGCTAGATTTTGCTTCGCAATCCAGCTCGGTCGCCGTCAATCCTTTGACTATGGCCGCAGGGATGCCTTCCGCTCCCTGTCCCATCACCAGTTCCGCAGCAGCCGCGATTTCGTCCGCGACCGCAACCACCTTAAACCTCAACTGATGGCCGAAAAGGTCGCGCATACCTCTATAATCCTTGAAGGGCTTTACTCCAGATACTCCCAGAGCGAATTCAACTATCCCGTTCCTGAACGGCCTGCTATATGTGTCGCAGATGATTACACCAACGGTTCTACCGGTGATTTCCTTTATTTTTGATCTTAAGCGTTGGGCGGAATCGTCAGGATTTCTTGGAAGGAGCGAATAGGTCTCTTTGCCGGGAACGTTGGACTTGTCGACTCCGGCATTGAGACAGATTAGGCCTCCGGGAGTCTCTACAACCAAAGCGTTTTCTGCCACGCCTGCAACTCTAGTTGATTCTCTTAGAACGCATTCTACTAGCCTGGAGTCTTTGTGCGTAAGGTTCGCCAACTCTTGAGCGGTTTTGGAAGGTGCCATCTGTCCTAGGCTGATCAATCTACCCTCAGCCTTCGAGACGATCTTTTGGGAAACAACTATGATGTCACCGTCTTCCAGCACGATACCATTGCGGGAGATACAAGCCGATAGCAACTCTCCAATGTCGTCTCCGGGCTCGACAAGGGGGAACCCCTCAACTCCCACGACATTGTATGATCTGGTCATTTTCGTTAACCTATGTTGTGATCAGTGCGTTCTGGATTTGTATGTGCAAACTCAGTTTCTCCACCGCCTTTTTCCGGGCTGTGGCATGGGAACGAAAGTTGGCTAGGCTTCTAGTAGATCTGTTCCTTGATATTCCGCTGAGAAGCCTAGTTGTTCCTCGATCCTCAGAAGTTGATTGTACTTTGCTGTTCTTTCTCCTCTGGCCGGGGCTCCGGTCTTTATCATTTGAGCTCCCAGTCCCACGGAGATGTCTGCAATCGCGGGGTCCTCGGTCTCGCCGGATCGGTGGCTTACCACGACATGATAGCTGTTTGCCAACGCCAAGTTAGAAGCTGCCACGGCTTCAGACAACGTGCCCATCTGGTTGACCTTGAGAAGCAGAGCATTCGCGGAGGCCATCGAGATTCCCTTAGCAAGTCGTTCCACGTTTGTGACGAAAAGGTCATCGCCAACAACCTGCATATTCCTCGGCAATTGACGAAGAAGCTTAGCGAAACCGTCGAAATCGTCCTCATGCAGAGGATCTTCTATCGAAAGAAGACTATACCGTTTGCATAGGTTCTTGTAGTAGTCGATCATCTCTTCCTGTGTCAGAACTTTGCCGTCGATCTTGTACTTGTCGGCGTTTGCGTCGTAGAAATTGCTTGATGCTGAGTCTATCGCTAAAAAGATGTCCCTGCCAGCTTCGTAGTTGGCTGCTTCGGATGCGGCTGTGAGCGCTTCGAGCGCTTCGTCTGTAGTTTTCATCGGAGGAGCATATCCGCCCTCGTCTCCAACATTCGTCGAGACAGCGCCATATTTCTTCTCTAATATCCTTTTCAATTGATGGTACGTTTCGACTCCCATTCTAAGCGCTTCTCTAAACGATTTTGCCCGGAGAGGAATGATCATGAACTCTTGCATACTCAATCGGTTGCCAGCGTGCTTGCCTCCATTTATCACATTCATCATAGGTACAGGGAGCTTTCTGGCCTTGACTCCTCCTATGTTCCTGTATAGGGGAATGCCCAGTGTCTGCGAAGCAGACTTTGCGACGGCCATAGAGACCGCCAGAATCGCGTTTGCACCGAGCCTTTCCTTCCTTTGAGTTCCATCGAGGCGGACCATTGTATTGTCTATTAGCTCTTGATCTCTGCTATCGATGCCTACAAGGGCCTTAGCTATCACGGTATTAATGTTCTGAACAGCCTTCGTAACGCCTTTACCCTCATATCTGGAAAGCTCACCATCTCTGAGTTCAAGCGCCTCATGTTTTCCTGTCGATGCGCCTGAAGGAGCTGCGGATCTACCTAGGCATCCTGCTCGTGTGTATACTTCGGCTTCTATAGTTGGGTTTCCTCTTGAATCAAGGATTTCCCTTGCGACGATCTTCTCAATCTCGTAAGCATGGCCGCACATTCTCCTCGCGCTCCAGAATTGAGTCACATCTACCGTTCAGTTTAGTACGCTTGAATCTGATCTACTTATAATACTTAGAGTCAAGTCAAAGACAGCTCAAGAAAGACGAGCAGATCTGTTCTTCAGGCCCTCTCGGTAGCATACTCAAAGGTTAGCTTATCAACGCATAAAGCAGGAAAACCGGCGCAAACGACAGCGTTATCGTATTCAGAAGTTTGACCACAACATGTAAGGAAGGCCCTGCCGTGTCTTTCAACGGATCCCCCAAAGTGTCCCCTATAACTGCAGCCGAATGTGCTGGAGAATTCTTTCCGCCTAGGTTCCCAGCTTCGATGTACTTCTTCGCATTGTCAAGGGCGGCGCCTCCATTATTCATGAAGAGAGCAACCAGTATTCCCGCGACAGTGCCGATCATCAGGAGAGCGCCTACAGCTTCAGAACCCAAGACGATCCCAAGTAGGATCGGGGCGAGGACTATGAGCATACTCGGCGTCACCATCTGTCTCAGAGCTGCCCTAGTGCTGATGTCAACACACCTAGAGTAGTCTGGCTTGTTCTTGCCTTCCATCAGTCCAGGTATCTCCCTGAACTGCCTCCTAACCTCCTTGATCATTTCGGCAGCCGTCTTTCCGACAGCGCGGATCGCTAATGCGCTGAACAGGAAGATGAGCATAGCCCCGACGAGGCCGCCAACGAAAACACCGGGCTTAGCGAGGTCGACCCCCTTTAGGTTCGCTACTTCTAGGAAAGCCGAAAAGAGAAGAAATGCGGACAGCGCTGCCGAGGCGACCCCGTAGCCTTTCGTAAGGGCTTTTGTAGTGTTTCCAGCTGAATCCATCCGGTCCGATATTCCTCTTGCTTCTTGGGCGACCCCGGACATCTCGACTATACCGCCTGCGTTGTCGGTGATTGGTCCAAAACCGTCCATGGCAAGGATCATGGGCGTTACAGAAAGCATTCCCATGGTGGCTATAGCGGTTCCATAGATTCCCATCTGTACCTGCTCTGCCGAAGCATGCCCGGACAGGGCGCTGACCCCGCCTCCCAAAGCGAACGCTGCGAGGATAGCAGATCCTATTATGATGATGAAGAGGCCGCTCGATTCCATTCCTACCGATAGGCCAGTCGCTATGTCAGGAGCCGGGCCACTCTCCGCTGCCCGAGCAATAGCTTGTACGGGTTTCCGATGATATGACGTGTAGTAGTCTGTCACGAGAGCGATCAAAACAGCTGCTACTATACCAACGACTGATGCTAGAAACATATTAAACGCGCCATGGAGCAGCTCCATTGTTATGAAGTAGAATGAGATGACAGTTATCAGAGCTGTAACCACTAGGCCACGTACCAAGGCTACGAATGGATCATCGTTCTTCCTTGCGAAAACGAATAGCATCCCAACGATCGTTGCCAGCAGTCCGAATGCACGTGCTGTGAGAGGGAACAGTATTCCATTGAGTCCATAAGCCGCGTAAACGGCAGGCGCCAGGGCAAGTATCATAGCACCTATGTTTTCACCCGTGATGGATTCGAAGAGGTCAGCTCCTCTCCCAGCGATATCTCCAACATTATCTCCAACTAGGTCCGCAACGACCGCTGGGTTACGCGGGTCATCTTCCGGGATTCCAGCCTCAACCTTTCCCACCAAATCGGCGCTCATGTCGGCTGCTTTTGTATATATGCCTCCACCCAGTTGAGCGAATAGTGCTGCGAAGCTAGCTCCGAATCCAAAACCCACAACCAAGGTTGGATCTTCAAGAATCAAAAAGAGCGCAGTAATCCCGAGGAGGCTCATCGAAACCACGGCGAGCCCAAAAACTACGCCTCCTCGGAAGGATATCTTCAACGCTTTGTCGAGCCCTGAAAGGGTAGCCTGAGCCGTCCGGACGTTCGAACGAACAGAAATATACATGGCCACGTACCCAGCTAGGTTTGAGCAGGTAGCTCCCAGAAGGAATCCCAGGGCGGTTTGGAAACCGAGATATGGGTTTGTAGGGTTCCGGACCGCGAGGCCGAGGATCACTGTAAAGACCACGACGATAATGCTGATCGTCTTGTATTGCCGGGCAAGGTAAGTCTGGGCTCCAATACGAATCGCGTCAGCAATCTCCTTCATCCGCTCTGATCCAGGATCTTGCTTCATTATCCAGAAAACCAGCACGCCAGCTACTATCAGCGCAGCAAAACAAGCGGCAAGTATAAACTCGATAAGCAAGGTTGGTTCCTTCGTATGATCGCTAGGTTTGGCGAAATAGCTGAGTATTACTATTTAACATTGCGTCAACCTCAAGTCGTCAAGTCTGCGATACTCTCAACCGGGCCTATCAATTTGGCAGAAGGCTCGGATCGTCAATGACTGAACTTATCCAAAACGGGTATGTTAGGGTGCAGATGACCATGACTTGAATATCGCCAGCAAGATCACAGGTTGAAAACATCGCGAGACCTACGATTGATCGAACAAACTTTATATCAAACGAAATTATGACGCTTGGGAGTGAAGGTTAGGTACGCAGGGAAAGAGCTAGCAGCCGTTTTTCAGTTTGCCGCTACTGTTTTCTCCCGTAGCTAGCTGTTCCAATCTAAGCGAGGTGAGACGTATGAGTTTTGAAAGAAGACGCTTCGGCGATAGACCGTTCCAGAAGCCTGTAGAAGAAGGTAAAGAGTACGAGGTAGACGTGAAAGAGACCAGTAGACGGGGCGAGGGAATCGCACGCGTACAGGGATTCGTTGTCTTCGTCCCGAATACGAAACCAGGCGACCATGTCAAGGTAAAGATCACTCGTGTAGGAAACAGGTTTGCTACAGGAGAAGTTGTGCAGTAGCGATCCTATGGGTTCTGCACACTCTCTACTCCTATTTTTGGAGACCCTGTACCAAAGTTTCTGAACGCCGTCGGATGTTCTGCCATTGTCGTAGAGTGCGATGAGCGCCTTAGCGGTTCTAAGGTTGCAGGTTTCCTTTGCAATGTACGGTTCCCCTGACTCTTCTTAAGAAGTTCGTGCAGGCGAAGCAGTCTACAAAACAAGTAGAGTTCATCATCACTGGGCAGTCTACTGATTCTTTCTTCATACGGGCCATTTGTTTGCCTCCTACAACGCCTTTGAGCGCCTCAAGGCTCTTCTTAGAAGCTTTCAAGGCTTTTTCGACTTGTTTTACTTCGACCGTGTACCTTGCCTCATCAGACAGTCTCCGTACACCCCCAGTTTTAAGTCTCGGCTAGGAGGCAACAAGTCTCTAAATATGTCTTGTTGCATCAAAGGCTGTAATAGACTCCTGAAAGCCGATGCCCGGTGAATAGTTATATTTTTAAAGATAGGTTCGACAGAATCTTCGAAACCCGAGGGGAGATCGCACGGATAGACAACGGCTTACACTGGTAGCCTCAGTGGCCGCTGTTGTGGCTCTAGACGCGGCATTGGAGACTCTACTTCTACCGATCCTTTATGAAGGGATCCCTATTCCATTTGCTGGTGGGTCGAAACCCATTGGAGGAGTCCTCTTTGTTGCTACTTTCTTTCACATGGTTCTGATCGCGGCAAGCGCTATCGTCATACTCTTTGTTGCAAGGCGACTCAATATGAAGGCTGGCGAGCTGCTACCGAGATCTCGAGGCGGCTGGGTCGATCTCTTCTTCTTGATGCTTCTCTTGGCGTCGGGTCTTGCAACTTGGTTCAACCCGTTGGCTCTAATACTTTTCATTGCCTCAGGCATCTACCTGGTTGCCACGGAACTTGAGTGATGCCTAGGCAGGCTGCGAACCCCATCCCTACTATTATCCTGGGCGTCTTTTCAGAGTTCTTTGCATCTGTTCCATGCTCGAATAGTCACCCTACCGTGCTCCTCACGCATCCCCCAGCTTCCCAGCCGTTTCTCCGTTTCGTAGGAAATTTTCGGCTTTTGGCTTGCGGCGTTTAACCTACACTTTTCTTGTTCAGAAAGCTTATAGGGTCTTACGTAAATGGATACGTGAAGTCCAACGTAAATGGTAACGAAAATACTTACCACCATCTCTGTCGCTAAGAAATGGGCGAAAAAGAGTGGGGTGGTTTACAGGTCGCCTAGGATCTATCTCCCTACGAAGTTGACGGATGACTCTAGCTTCCCTTTTTTGGAGGGTGACCAAGTTGCTGTGAGGGTGGATGGCGATAGGCTTGTCGTTGAGCGTCTGAAGGAGGTCCGTGGGAACGTGGGAGATGGAGCTCGACGAAGGCGGTCTAAGAAGCGTGTTATGGGTCGTTCTCGTTCGAGGAAGGGTCGGCGGGCTGAAAGGCATAGGCGGCAAGGTTTAAGACGCGTTGGTGTCCCTACGAGGCTGTAGGGGAAGTAGTGTGCTGACGGTGAACGTCTTCGTAACTAGCCTGTCAGCGGAACGCCTATGGGATGTTGCCCGACCTATGCCCCCGCAGGTTCATATCGCCGTCAATATCAACCTTCTCGGATTGGAAGGAAAGTCTGACGTGATGGCTGAGGCACCATTTGTCTTCACGGTCAATTTTGTGCCGTCGGTGGCCCAGATCAGCATTCGAGGACGGGCTCAGATCAATGGAGAGAGCGACGAGATAAGAAAAATGTTGGATGAAAGCAAACAGCAAAAGCCACCTCCCTTGGCTGTTGTCCAGGCGGTATCAAACGCCTCGATGGCAGAGGCGATCCTGTTGTCAAAGGCGATGAATGTGCCTCCTCCTCTTCCGCCTCTGCCAGCGCAGACGCAGGCTGCGAAACCGAGTGAAGCGAGATACACGGCGTAGGGCATCTTGTTCGCGTCAGCTGATCCTGTAGTTGGCCCTCTCTTGCACGCAATGGGGTAATTCGTAGGCCTTGTTCGTTTCCCTCGCAGGCAATGAAGATGCTTTAGCAGGGTAAGGACCCAATTACCCCCACGTGGGACAAAACCTTAAGGATGATATCGTACCACACCGTGGGGTAAGGCAGACAACCTTGGCTTCACAGTTCAAGGAGACGAAGAAGGACAAAGAATACTGGGCAGACTATATGAAAAGGAGAGGATACATCACTCCAAAGATCGACGCCCAGAGAACCAGCGTAGGAGACCTACGAATATTCTGCACGATACTCTTTCCGTTTAATCCTAGGAAGGCAGAGCTGGCCGAGGCGATCTTACGCGAGATGAGCCGCATGAAAACCGACCGGGTTGAGTTGTACAGAGACCTAGCTCCCAAGATCATAAAAGAACGACATTGCTCAGCGCGGACATTAAGCCAAACGTGGCAGGCGATGATGCGAAGCGGGTTGCTAAGTCGAGTACGACGGAACGAGCCGGCCCAACTTAGTGACGTCTTCGCGAATAAGCTTGAGATGCTCGCTAGCTACTGGCGAGAGAGAATCAAGGATATCACGAAAGGCGAGTTAGCTTAGGGTAGATACTACATTGAGCGGTTCTATGCTCTCTCCACAAAATTGGAGGGTTAACAGTCCTTCGAATTCTATGATAGTTTGTCTAGAGAGTGATGCTAAGCATATACGTAACAGTTTACGTAAGTAAAGTATCTTCTGGAGTCATGTCAATAGCGGCCTCTCTCAGTTGTTCGTTCAGGGTCCATGAACCAACGGTGGCGCCAAACAAACTAGTAACCAAAAGAAAAAGCCAGATGGTTATTAGGTCTGTTCCAAAATATCATTTTCGTTCATGCCTCGCAGAATGTTCATCATTGCTGGGCATTGTTTAGATGCCCGTCCATGAATCCCGTGAGTGACGGACTCCCGACAGTTTTGACAACTATCTATGACTCACTCATTGGTATGTGGTTGAAAGGGTTCCCCGCATTTCGAGCATCTGTTACATACGAAGTCGACGACGCAGGTGGCTTCATCTTTCAGTTCAATAAATACTGCCTTGCTTTGCACAATTCGTGTCAGATTGGAACTTGCAGTCGATTCGGAATCTTCGTTTATTAACATCCTATTAACATCTCGATGGAATATGTTCAGGTGGCTCGGTCTACTTCAAGACACGACAGTAGTCTTTGAAAGCACAGTAGTTGCAAAGAGATGTTGGTTCATCTACTGGCGTGATCTTCTCTAAGAGTGCTTTATGAAGTGTCGAGGTACGTTCTCTAAGCCATTGAGTTAGATCGTACGGCGCAATCTCGAAACACATTGGGGGAGTCTGATCATCGACATAGGCTACGAACAGCTTGTCGACCGGGAAGTTGTAGCATTTTGTCCACATGGTGAAGTAACTGCGGATCTGTTGAACGTGGTGTTCATGTGGGAGTAACCCTTTTTCTTTTTGCCAGTTGACGAACCGAGTTGATTTGAATTCTATCATCCAACCTTGATCTGGATCGTAGGCATCAACGTGTCCAACTAGCGTAACATTCTCGTTTTCAGACGGGATTACCATTCGGATAGGTAGTTGAATAAATCTTAGACTACACGTGAGGTACGCGTCAAGCAGACTTGGTCAGGCTGCGGGACAAATATCTAATCCAAGCGTTATTGTGGGATGATCTTCCTATCCTATCGGGCCAACTCCACCATGAGGTGATCCGTATGCAAACCGTTTAATAGTTGCCATCAAATTACAGTTATTTATAAAGAAATGAAATTTAGTGTCAACTATGAAAACCACTGCATTGAGAGCACTAAATACACTATTAACAGGAGAGATGAGCACGAAAGAATTAGCAAAAGCTATCGACCTAGGCTATGAAATGGCCACTAAGTTGGTCAAAGATCTAGTAGAGCAAGGCTATCTTACCAAGAGAAATACGACGGTAGGGTTGGCTTCTACCGCTATTGCAACGACATACAGAAGAGTTTCAATGAAATATGACACTGTCAAATTGCTTGGTGAATCAAGAGAGAAGGTTCTTCTCGCTCTCTTCAGTTCAAACACTGTCCCAAATATCCAGTTAGCAACGGGACTATCGTACAGAACCATAAGAAGAGCTTTGGACGCTCTACTGGAGACTGGAGCGATAAAAGAGGAGAAAAGGAGATACTCGATAGCTGAGGATCAGGAACTTCGATTCTTTCTATCGACGCTGAGAGAGGAGAAGCATAGACGGCTTGTTGAGCCATATGCGGAAGTTGTGTACGCATCCCACAGCATCATGTTGAAGAGAATCCCGTTAGGCAAGAGCGCTGAAGGCTCACTGACCGGATTTTCAGTCTTCAGCATGTATGGCGTGGAGGTTACGACTCTCTTCCAGTATCTTGTTCAACCCAAAAGAGAACCAAGTACTGAAGAAGTCCTCATACATGCAATGGTTTTTTCCAGAAACCCTGTGGAACTGACTGATTGTGCTATCTTCTACATCAAGAACAAAGACTCGATGGATCTGGTAAAGCTTAGAAGAATTGCCAAAGAATTCGCCGTTGACGATGTGGTAGTGGATCTGGGGAACTACGTTAGGAATCCGGCCACTCCATCCCTAGAAAGATTTCTACCATGGAGCGAATTCGCAGAAAAGGCGAAGCTTTACGGCATCTCTCCTGAAACCCTTGTTCCTCCACCTGCGTTTCCCACCTTGTTCAGTGAACTCGCGGTACAGGTGGGGCATAGATTGTCCCTCTACCTCTTCGGTGGAGAAGCTATGAGAATCAGAGGTCTGAAAAGAGCCACCAAGGATGTCGACATCGTTGTAGAGAGCCAAAAGACAGCAAAAGCTCTAACAAAGGCTCTCAGAGCTCTCGGATACCAGCGGCTAGTAAAGATTTCAAGGACTGATGAAAGACTCAAGCCTACCGGAATATACGTGAAAGAGAATTACCCACGAGTTGATCTCTTTGTGAACATCATCTGCAATGCATTCCGCTTGTCCCAGCCAATAAAAGATAGGTGCGAAATGAAGTCGATAGACAGTCTGAGACTGTTTCTAATGAGTAACGAGGACATCTTTCTCCTGAAGTCGATTACCGATAGAGAAGGCGACATCTACGACATGATCGATCTCGCGAAATCCACGGGATTCAAATGGGGAGTGGTGTTTGAGGAGCTTCTTCTTCAGGAGCAGAAGACAGGAAGAAACTTCTGTTTACCACTCTTGGACAGTATTGAAGTCATAGAAAAGAAAACGAACATCAGAGCTCCGTTCTATAACAAGCTCCTCAATCATTGCATTGACCAAACCATTCTCAAATCAATCGGGAAATGGAAGGCCACAACGTTAAAACAGATCAAAGAACTCGTCAAATATCCTGACTATAAGCTCAGAAGTAGAATCAACCATCTGATTAATGAGAGAGAAGTGCGAGTGAAGAACGGGAGACTCGCATTACGGCGACACGGACACTCTTAGCGTCACGGCAGATTGCATTGGTTCGGGCCTGATTGGCGAATCGAAGGTGAGCCA
>Ga0209725_1000865_pt1 | contig 17931 bp, 25 predicted proteins | sample I18A1metaG_FD_184145 | JGI IMG/M metagenome (GOLD analysis project Ga0209725, IMG submission 184145) | Lake sediment bacterial and archeal communities from Gulf of Boni, Indonesia to study Microbial Dark Matter (Phase II) - ​I18A1 metaG... | ecosystem: Environmental > Aquatic > Freshwater > Lake... | reverse complement strand
AGCCTTCTCAGAGATAACGAGAATGTCGCCAGAATTGATCTTAGAGACTGTTGAATGTAGGATGATCCTTAAGTAGTCGTCTCCTGGTCTCCAGTATTTCGTTCTCACCAATCGAACAGAGTATTTCGTATGGTGCGGTTTTTTCGATTTTTTCCGTATCCTAACATGGTATTTAAACCCTTGACCAAGAGCTTTCTCGAGCATTGCCTAATCTTCTTTCCGTTGGTTTGTCTTATTGCTTTTTCTCTAAGCTTCGCTTCTTGCGAACTCTCATGCTCTGGTCGGTAACATCCACAAGGACGGTGTCTCCGGCGCGTATTTCCAAGGCTTGGGCAACTTCCTTCGGTATAGTCATTCTGAGGCTTCCGGCGACTGCTACGACTTTGATCTCGAATTGGATTGGCATACCTTCTTCTATACTGTTTCGATATACTTAAATATTGTCGGTATAGAATCTATACTGGAAGAAAAAACCATTTTAGATATGGAGAAGAGAGAACATGAATAAGAAAAAGAGCGATGCCAAAGACGAGAGCGAGCATGTGGTTGTCCAAGTGAGGGTTCCTAAAGCGGTTGTGGAGTTCTTCAAGGCTTTCAGCGGCTCCAGCATAGAGACTTTCTGCGAGAAAGAGCTGACCGCTGCGGCCGAGGAGATTCTAAAGAGCCTTGCAGCGGTTTACTGCGTCGACATCCCTGAGATTGTGGAACGCTACGGCCTTGAAAGGTTCCTCGACTCGAAGGAAACTTAGAGGTGTAACACATGGGTAAGGTTGAGATAGAGGTTCCTGACGGAATCCTAAGGTTCCTCAAAGATGTCGCCGCTTTCACCGGGTCTCCAAGCAAGGTCGAAGAATATGCGCGGGAACTCTTCATCCAAGGCTTCTACGCCGACCTCGACAACTTTCTGTCAAACAACCCGTTCCAAGACTCTGAAACGCTGGAGAAGAAGTACGGCTTGGAGAAGTTGAAAGCGAAGGAGGACTGCTGAGGAGAGCGGTCTTCAAACCTCTCCTTTTTTTTATTCGAGCTATTTTTCTTCTGGGAATGAGGGAGCAGCTCATAGTCCATCCGTCATACTTCTTAGGCACTTGAACCGTGAAGAAGCGATTCCACATACTCTTCCATGGCGCGGTCCAAGTTCTTCATGAAGGCCAAGAGGAAGCCTGTTGAAAATATCAGGCGAATCATGCTTGGCTCAAGCATGCCTGACAGGTAGCAGAACATCACGGTGGCCCAGAAGACAGTATACATGATAAAGGATCTGAGTATCGCCTTCTCTATCTTAAGCAAACCTCAACGCCATTTAATCCCAGAAGCTTCATACACGATGTAGACGAGCAGACCTCCAAGGAGCAGAACCCAGATAAAAGGTGAGCTTGCACCTTCAACGCCTCCGGCCATTGACATAGGGTAGATCTCGAAGTTGAACTGCTCGCGGATCTGGCTCGAGAAGAAAAAGACTCCGGCGGCAACAGCTAACGCCAAGTATCGGATGCGTTTGTCAGTGACGGTTCTCTGGACGCCGAGACCAACGAACCCGACAACGATCAGCAGACCGACGCTAGCGGCAGCTAGAACAGTCCCTAAAGCGAATCCTTCCAGAGCCCCGTAGCCACCGTAACTGAACATAGTCCACAAGGCAGCTATCAGTAGGACCCCGGCCAGTATCAAAATCCAACCGCGCTCAAGCCCTGTCGAGCCTAAACCTTTGCTCATCTCAAATCCTCTCTACAGTAAAAATAGAGTCGTAGTCACTCTGTCAGACAAGCTTGAAATAACCGAGTTCGAGTGATTTCATTTGGAGAAAAGGGGTTTTTCCGTTTTGTCGTCTAAAGGCATTAGAGCGGAGCAACAATTGGCTAGACTCTTGAGAGATCGACATTATAGTGTTACGCGTTCCGCAGGCAGCAGAGGGCCCATGGATATCATCGCGCATAAAGAAAAGCTCTTTGGACTAGTAAAGAAGAAGTTCGGGATTCAGGTTAAAGCGACAAGGGAAACCGAGTCAAATCTCGAAAAGAAAGAGATCGAGAATCTCCAACGTGCCGCTAGGAGCGCAGGTTTCGAACCCGTCTTGGCTGTAAGGTTCGGCGGCGAGAAGTGGAGGTTTTGGAGAGAAGAGCCCGAAGACATCGTTGAAGAAACGGACTTCGAGTACCTTTTAGACAAGTATAAGAACCGCCCAAGCATCCTGTTACAAGTGAATGATCCTAGGGCAAAGCTTCTCGAAAACGTATTCTCCTGACGAGTTACGCGCAAGAGGAGTTAGATGCCTTTCTCAAGACTGACGATTCAAATCTCTCAAGGTCCTTCCGCATGGCCTTCAGCAAATCTTCCATCCAAGCGTTCACGGTTATCTTCGGCTTCTTCAACGACACCTTCTCGCGGCATTTCGGACAGACCCCGGTCGCCTCATACTCGTAGGCTTTAAAGATTTGAAGCTCAATCTCCTCAAGCTGCCTCTTGACCAGGATGGGATTCAATTGACCAAGCTGCTTGAGACTAGCGGTCATCTCGTCCAAATGCTGTTTCGCGTAGTCTCTTGATGGCAAGCGCGAGGTGTAGCGTCCGAGCTTCAACCTGTCAATCTTAACCTTCATGGCTGAGAGGTCTCCAAACGTTTTCTAGCTCGCCGACTCCTCTTCTTTCTTGATTCAGGGATTCTGACACCGAATCTCCAACAACCCAAGGCTCACATCTCAAATCAAAAATGTTGAGACTTGGAGTGTAACACATCTCAAGCCTAAACCGAGACCGAGATCTCCAGCCTGAACTTATGCCAAGAGCCCTTAGCTTGCTCCCAGAGAAACCCGTGGTCGCGCAGATCCAGAATCGCTCTCGTTACTGTGGACTCTTTACAGGTAGAGCAGGACGCACAACTCTGATCTCTTGAGGGTCAAGAATTGTGAAATTAAAAACTGTTTGAGCCTTTAGCTCCATATTTTCAGGTTGAATTTGGCTTTCATAGAGCTCAATTTGAAGCCTGTTTTTCACATTCGGTTTGACCACGAATCGACAGGATGATCTCTTGACAACTATAAATTCTTTGAAATCCACATATTTGTTTGACCAGAAGATCTTAAGTCTTAAGTCCCCTACGAGAAGACTTTCGTTTTGAACGAGTATTCGCCCCTCTTCTCTTGCCCAGTCAACATGCATCGTGACAAAATACTCTATTGGCGAAAATAGAACTAAATTAGAGTCTCGCTCTTCAGATAAGCTAAGCTGTTGAACTATTGCTCTCAAAGTCTTGTAGGTAACCTTTTCCATGCTAACACGATTTACCTTGGGATTCACCAAAATCTGCTGTACTATGTGCTTTTTTTCTCCGAAAGCTATGCCTCGACCAATGTCTTCAAAAGCAATATCTGGGTAAACGGAAGGATCTGTGAACCATTCCTTAGGGATATATATCCATCGGCCGAACATGAGGAACTCCAGATCTTTGTGGTCCTCTTCGACATAGTCTATAGCGTCGAGTGCTTTTTCGACTATGCTGGCTTGGAAATAATATTCTAACAGTGATTTCTTGCAGCGGTTCATTTTGTCAATGTCCAGTTGCACAGACTTCATTTGTGTCACCTTCTTTGCAAAAACTTCTGATATTCCCTAAAGAGAGGCAAGCCAGTAGGATATCTCAAGCTCAAATCTTCCGATTGTTCTCGTTCCCAATCGATTCTCCTGTAGATCCCCAAAAGAAGTTGAGGAAAAGCGGACTCCGGGTAAGCTGGGTCAAAGCGATAAGGAACCCATCTGTTCCTGATTTCCTTCGGAGCTCGGCAATTGTTTCTAACGAAAGCAATAATCGGTATGTTGTTTTGAACCGCTTTGACAATCTCCGATCTGGCAGGCTGTGATTTGTGTATTGCGGAATCGCATATCGGAATCATCAAGTGGCTTGACAAAAGCTTCTCTTCGATAAATTGTTTATAATCAGTACCTGCAGGAACGTCAGGGGATTTCGGACTCGCTAAGAATGCGCCTATACCTTCAACCCGAAGAAAGTCGCGTAGTCTGCTGCCTATGTTTTCCCCCTCTCTGCCCCCAAAGCAAATGAAAATCTGGAGCAAAGTGGGCCCCCGTCTAGTGAATGACACATTATCAGCTCTTTAAGCCTATTGTCTAAGAAAAGCTGAGGATGTCTCGATGAAGATCGCTCAGAGACTCAAATATTTGTCATCTGAACCTATTTTCTAGATTGCGCGGTGAATGCCCAGAATCCTTCCGAGGCCTTTGAACGGCTCAACTTGATGGCTGACCACTATGAGCTTCCGTGTATGCTTCCTAGCTTCAGCCATGAAGTCCCTAAGCACTTTCAGCTTCTCGAATCTATGCCCTTCCTCAAATACGATGGTCCAATGCGCGAGGAACTTCTGGTTTCGGACTAGATGTGAGACTAGGCCTGCGATCTCGCTTTTGGAGACATCTACATCCGGGTTCGGTATGAACCGCAGCTTCCGCCTCTCAGCCTTGAAGTCAAGAGCGTAGAACTTTCCTAAGTCGATCTGTTCGAGGCTCGGATATTCACTATGCACATCCACGACTAGGACAGGGTCCTCGCCGTTGAGGCTCGGCAGAAGCTTCTCGCGTAGGAAGAAAGTCTTCCCAGCGTTAGGGATCCCTGTCAGAATCACGGGAACCGTGTCTCTCATAACTTCTTCAACCGTGGCTTGCTTGAAGTCCGACATGATCTCGCTGACCAGGTAGCCGACCACGCCGTCTATCGACTTGATGTTCATCGCGCGTTTCAGCTCGAGAAGCTTGTCCAAGTTCGGTCTCGAGATGCGGGCGAAGGGTGATTTGGGCATTATCCGTCAAAAGAAAAATGTCATACAGATTGTTGTACGCTCAGCGTACAGCACTAGACCCGACCATTTATCTGTTGAAGAGCCATGTCGTTCCGTCAAGACTATGGGCCACGTGAGAAGCCTTTACGCAAATGGGATCAGATTGGAGAGCTGGTCCGCAGGGCTACTCAAACCCACTACCCGAGTGAGAGAGCTGCTTTGACTATGGAGATAGTCGCCCTTCTCAACTCTGAGGAGAGGAAGATGATAGGTATTCAGGATGAGGATGTTGAAAAGTGGGGTGACGACATGACCCGTAAATACGCAACGTTGAGGTGCAACGAGGAAGATATGAGGGATATAGCCAGATATAGACAAGCCGGATATCAACAACGCTTCCTAGATAAACACGGTAACGAAACGTCATACTACCATTATCTTGAAACTGATTCAAGGACAAGGTTCAGCATCGACTGGAACATCTGCAGAATCCTGAGACAGATCTACGAAATCTGCGAAAGTAAAGGAGTTAGGCTGGGGGTTGGCGTTGAGATTCCAGGGCCGAAGGGAACCCAGTTCGGCGTCAGCAGAATAATGGCTAGAGAGGTAGAGGTAACGCGTGAAACTTCAAGCAGCGATGAAGGGGCTCAAACCGCTGGAAGCGAGGAAAGCGCTGAAGCTGAATCATCTTGAAATCAAGATCCAAGAATCAATATACAATATTGAAGATTCTACAATTACTAGTATCTAGTTTCTAGGCTCAGAGGTTTTGAGAATCATGGAATCTGGAAACTCGTCTGAGCGCATACGCATATCGGAGTGGGATTGGGTTTGGCAGGAGACGGTTCACGCCGGCATCTTCGGGAGCACAGGCAGCGGCAAAAGCTCGATCGGAGAATACTTGGCTGAAACTTTCTTCGACGCAGGAGAGAAGGTCATAGACTTCTTTGATGAGGGTAGGCTTGAGAATGCGTTCTACCGTTTCGCCGAGGACAAGTCTGAGCTTCTCAAGATCCTGAAGGCTCGGAAGCTTCAGCCGAGAGACTTCCCATGCGAGGTCTACTTTCCACGGTACTGCGGCAAGGAAGTGACGAGGCGGGTGCCTGAATACTTCAAGCCTTTCACGCTTCCGCTCAGCGACTTGAGCACAGACGATCTCAAGACATTGATGGGCTTGCGAGCGCATGAATGGACCTTCGCTGGAGAAGCTATGATTGACAGAGCGCTCGCGGAGATCGAGCCTGAAGACGAGTTCTACACGCTCATCGAACGCGTGGTTCAATCGCTTAAGCAGGGCGTAATCAAGTTCGACGAGGAGGAGATTCCGATCGGGGACCGGCGAAGCGTCTTTCCGCTTGTCCGACGTCTCTACGAGCTTCAGCAGCTGGGCATCATCTCAAGCGCTACGGATCCGCGTTGCATAGACTTCAAACAGGTTCTAGCCGACAAGGGTCAGATCACCAGCTTCACAGTCTACCAGATCGCAAGCATCCGCATACGCTATGGAATCTGGGCCTACCTGTTGCGGAAGATTCTTGACACGAAGCGCGTGAACGTGGGGTTGCCGAGAACGGTTCTATTCATTCGAGAAGTACGCAACCTAGCGCCAGCCAAGCTGGGAGTCTTCGCGGACGCGGTTTACACTAGAAGGAACCTAGCTAGGGTCGCAAGAGAGGGCCGTGACGTCAGCATCCGGCTGCTCGTTGACTCGCAGCGCTTCCTAGACGTTGACATTGATGTACGTTCGCAACTTGAGTTCCTAATCTTGTTACGCCTCTATTTCGACGACATTCAGGAAGCCACGAAAAGCGTCTTCATGGACTGGTCCACACAACTGAAGATTCAAAGGCTTGAGCGAGGCGTAGGATGCTTCATCGGCCGCGGAAGATACCGCTATCCTGTCAGCGTTCCTGTCAGCTTGAGCAAACACAAACAGGAAGGCGAACACTTGTTCCAAGTCTGCGAGCTCTACGGGGTTCCGCTTCTCGAGTATAAGCCTGAAACCATCCTGGGCATGAGCAGCCGTAGAATCCAGCAGGTTCTAACGCTACGCGATATGCCGGACGTGTTTGATGCTAGCGATTATCTGAACCGGAACTCGATGCCTTCAGGAACCGCGTCATGGTTGCTAGCGGAATTTACTAAGCGAGGGTTGCTTGACCGCTTGGAGAGAGGACGCTACCGCATCATGCCTGAGACAAGGGATTTGATAGCGAAGCTGGAGAAGGCCCCTAACTAAACCTCTCTCAGAAAGCTACGTCTTGATGATTCTCTCTATCTCCGCTATTCGATACTTGTTCAAGGAGACCTGTAGGCCGTAGCTTGTAGGCTTAGGTATCAGCAACCCTTCTTTAATCAATTCTTTCACTGCGTCTTTGACTTCGCCTCTACGATGGCTTGGGAAACCTTTCGGCAGACTATCCTCCGCCGTGTGTCTAGCGCCTATGTATCCATTGCGGTACATCTTCTCAAGGATGGTTTTCTTGATGTCTTCCAAGAGGCGCACCGTTAGCTCTTTCATGTGTTTCAGGTAAGATATAGCCTTTTCGACACATCATCGTGTCAAAATAAAAGTTTAAATATGTCATTTGGCTAACAAGCCTATACATGTGTGGCGAAAATAGCTTCAACAAAAAAGTTATCTGGAGAATAGGTAGGTGGGTTTTGACAAAATGTTAGTCTCTAGAGAACACCTAGGATACCTAGAGTGTTTCCAGAAGAGTGTTGCGAGAGATGATCGCGAAACTTGTTTTGTGCGTGAGTTTTGTCAGGTTGATCCAGATTTGCGGAGAGGGAGGAACATGAGTATGATAGGAGAAGAGAAAACTTCAACAATAACACTTTCTGGAAAGTGTGAAGCATGAGCGACGCAAACCCTCCTGTACTACGTAGACTATTCGGAGACTCAGCCGTGGCCAAGCTCCTAGACTTCCTGACGCTGTACCGGGAGTTCGACTATCCGAAGACAGAGATCTCAGAGAACGCTGAGGTCGCTTGGAAGACGCTTTACCGCATATGGCCGGTCCTCGAGAAATACGACTTGGTGAAGCCGACCCGGACAATAGGTAGAGCCAAGATGTATAAGCTGAATACGGAGAACCCGGTCGCGAAAGCATTGAGCGCATTAGCACATGAAATCGCCATGTTCGATGCAAACAAGATTGTGAAGGAAGAGCTGGCGAAGGCCGAGGTTCCTCCGATCTCAACCGGGTCCTGAAGCGGTTGTAAATAGGTCGGTTGGTCGGTTCTAAATAGAACATATATATTTACATCGTAGCCGAAGCGAGAACAAGCCCATTTCAACCTTGTTTGGCTTTGAAAGGGCTTAGAGTTATCTTGGATTGACCGTCAAGATGCGTTCTTAGCTTATCCAATGACTAGAAAATGCAGATCAGAACTCCGCGATTAATTTTTCTCTTGAGGAAACCCTTAATGAGCCAAGCCTCCGCATCTTCTATTCAAGGTGAAAACATGCCCAAAAAGAAGAAGATTAGGCTCACCGACATCGTGATATATGCGGTCATCATCTTCTTAATCGCCAAATTTCTAGGGCTACCTCAAACCTACTTGAAGATGGACCCGTTCGGCCTAGAAGCTGAAGCCGTTTGGGGAGGCATAGCAGCAGTCATCGGAATCCTCTTCAATCATATGCTTAAGTTCGAGCATAGGCTTACAACAGTCGAAAACAAGCTAGGAAACATCGAAAACGACTTGGCGAAGATAAAGACTAAACTAGAGATCAGCTAGACCAGATTTCAACTCAGAAGAGCTCTAAGAAAGCACCTCAGCCGTCAAGAAAGATTCCAAGCCTTTCCACTAGCTGGAACAACCTTGGATGAATCTTGGCGAGCTTTAAGAGCTTTGAGATAACTCGTCTCATTCCTCATACTTCAGAAGCTCCGAAATCTTCCTTTGAATCTCTTTCCAATCTTCATCGCTGAAGCTCGGAAATGGAAGCTTCGGAAACTCGACTATCCCTACGCATTTCTCGATATCGGGACTGTCTATGTTAAACGAATATTTCTTCGTGCCATGGTCAAAATATACAACGAAGGTATAGCTGTTCTCCGCTCTAGTTGTTATCCAGTAGTCTATAGCCAATGCATGTTCTCGCTCTTTGTAGCAAAGAGCTAAGAAAGTCGGAAGTTTCGGAACAATAGCTTTCAATTCCTCAATTATATCTTGCTTGTCATTTTCGGGTATTTCACGTAGCCATCTTATGCTGATCTCTTCGCTCAACTTGTGTTAACCTTATTCTAAGGTTGAAGCAGTTCTTAATCTTTGATCGATACCCGCAGATGTGGACAGTGATCGCAATAGCCTTTAAGCGGGATTCCATGCTTCACCGAGTTGCCTATGAAAACTATTTCACCAATCAGTAGCTTTCCCAAGTTCTCTGCTTCATCAATCGTAGCCTTTTCTTGAGTCGTCAATATTTTCTCGCGTTTTGCCTTCTTCTCAGCGAAAGATTTCGCCGTGTCTGTATCAAGATATTCTTCTGGAGGATAAAGAATACCTGAGGGAAACAGACCAAATTCAGCCAAGGGGTTAAACTTATGGTTCTTCCTAAGCCGGTCAGAGATTGAAGCGATCTCAGGATACAGGCTCTTAAGTCTCCCAAGTATGGCTGAAATGTTAGGATATCCAGTCTCTATGTGTTGCACAAGCATTCTTGCATCCAAATTCTCGGGTCCAAACATCTCCGGGTTTTCAAGTTCATCTAGTTTGAGCTGGATCCAAAGCGTGTCAAGATGCTTAGAGTCTTTTGGCAGAGCTAGCTTTCTCGAGTGTTCCAAAGCAAGTTCATAGTCACGTTTGCTATTAAAAACCTTGACGACCTTCGACTTGGCGGAACAATACTTACCAGTCTTATCGTCAAGGAAGATAAGATCCAGCGCTTTGAGATCATCCAAATTATAGTACAGGGTCCTACGATCCACGTCCTCCATGACTTTCTCTAGCTCGGAAAAGCTCTTTGGGCCTTCCTCGATCGCCAAGAGGATCTTCTTCAATCGCTTGCGCTTCTTGTCTCGAACTCGATCTGCTTTAGACGGCATATGTTCGCACATGGTAATATTTGTGAACATCTCGTAGATAAGGGTATCTAACGGTATGTGTGCCAAAATGGCTGAGCGACTGATCGCTGTTACCAAGACCTATGAAACTGGTAAACCGGACTCGCTCATCGTTATCGTTCCTTCTGAGATTAGAAAGAGGCTCAAGCTAAAGAAGGGCGTTCGCTTCGCAGTCAAACTCGACGAACAAGGGCGCATCATCTACGAGAGAATCGAAGAGGAGACGAAGCCATCGACTTGATTGACGATTATTGGGGCCTGGGCGGCCGGAACCGAGTCCACCCAGACCCAGAGACACCGCGTGCTGACTACTGGGAGCTGAAAGCCGTTTGAATGTCTCCAATAGTAAAAATATCAAGGCTTCTCAGCGTTGCGGAAGCTGTCTGCTTTATAGAACTCCTAAATGCGTTCTTGCAGGGTTCAATGACGTTATACGGCGATCAGATGAGGCTTGCGCTACTTTCTATCCCCTAGCTGAAAGGCTAGAAGTTGAAGAGCGGTCTAGGAGGGCCGCGAAACAATTTGCCAAGGAGATAGAGGACTTATGAGTGAAGATGCTATCGAACTTGAGAAAGGCCTGACTATTCAGCCCTGTTTTGACCGAGCTCTAAAGCCCGTCCATCCAGCAATAGGTGTGGTTGATGACGTTGCATACGTGGGTGTTTGGATTCCTAGTCTCGTCAAGGACAAAGAGGGAAACGAGTCGGAGAGCGACATGCTCTATCTTGTTACGGACAAGCATGAGGCCATTCTGGCAAACGATGAGCTTCTCGCAGCGAAAGGTTGGAGGTTGGCCTACAAGCCTATTCGTTTTGAGAATCGATGGGATCTAAATGATGTTAAAGCGTACTTGAGTGATCGCGAAGCTTCGGTCGATCCGATCAAGGTTTTAGAAGAGCTTGTCGAAGTTTGGAGAACGTACTTAGAATTACCCCTTCCTGAGTCCTATTTCTACGAGAGTCTCTGGGAGATAGGCACGTACTTTCACCACCTGTTTACAAGCTACGCCTATGATTACAAAGGAGGAGTGAAGAGAACCGGCAAGACAAAAGCGCTAATGCTGTCAAGCTGCCTCGCTTTCAATGCAATCTTTTCGAACAATATGAGCGTCAGCTCAATTTTCCGTTTGATACAAAACGCTAGGTCAACCTTACTGATAGACGAAACTGAGAAGTTAAGGAACCCCGACCGCGCCCAAGAGTTCCGGTCCATTCTCTTGGCTGGTTACAAGCGCGGAGAGAAAGTCTATAGGGTCGAGAAGAATCGTCGTGAGCAACTTGTTCCAGAGCCTTTTGAAGTCTACGTGCCGAAGCGTCTGGCCAACATAAGCGGCATAGAGGACGTTCTCGAAGATAGATGCGTCGTAACATTTCTGAAGCGATGTACAAATAGAGCCATAGCTGATCGAGAGATCGATCAAAGTGACGTTATTTGGTCCAAACTGAGAAGCAAAATCTATCGACTATATCTCTCGCATTGGCAAGGAGTCAAGGGATTCTATGATAGACTCAACGAACTCAGCAATGTCGATGAACTCGTAGCTTTTCTAAGCGCGAATATGCCTAACCCAGAGATTACAGATTTTCAGTATCTAACCGCTCGGGAGTTAGAGTTGTGGAAACCGATCATCGCCCTAGCCATGTTCTTCGACTCCAAAAGTTCGTCTAGCTCGCTTGCCTCGAGAGTGATCGAACTCGCAATTCAGCATGCAAAGCAGAAGCATGTTGAGAATGTGACCGAAACCTCAGAGATGGTTCTAGCTGAGACGCTGCTAGAGATGACGAAACAACCCGAATGGCAGGATGACTTCAAAGCGATCAAGGACATCCGCGACAACATGGCCGCAAAATTCGAGGACGAGCAGAACTGGCTGAGCCATGAATGGGTTGGGAGGGCCCTTCGTCGCTTTGGCTTCTTGGATAAACGACGCTTAGGAACACGAAGAGAAATCAGGCTGACACGGAAAGCTGTCGAAGAGCTTGCGTCACGGCTAGGCATAGTGACGGATATGACGGAAACGACGGAAGTGACAGTACTGAGACATAACGAAGAAGAGAAAGTTCTAGAGAGGGGTCTTCATCCCAGTAGAGTCACTTCCGTCAGAACCGACACATCCGTCACTGTCACAGAACCTTCACCTGAAGCAAAGCTTCCTTGCGAAGTCTGCGGTTCGCATGACGCAAAAATGCATCTGATACCGAACAAAGGGATCCGTTGGCTTTGCGATCATTGTTTGGAAAATTGTCCAGAGAAGGTGTAAAAACGTGAGCGAAACAGAAACTTCGATAGTGCCAACTGAAAGGGAGATCGTTGCTCCGGCCAGTCCTGAAAGGGTCCTAGCTGCTATGAAGGCGTTTGAATGGTTCAAATCAAACGCTCTAACGCCTAGCGACTATCAGCCGATCGCAGGCCACAACTACATCAAGAAGAGCGGATGGATGAAGATCGCTCTCGCATGTAACGTGAGCCTCGAGAAACGGGAGGAAAGAATCGAGGACTTGGAATCAGGCGTGAGAGTCTACCATTACACATACCGCGCTATAGCTCCAAGCGGAAGATTCGCTGATGCTGTTGGTAGCGCTAGCACAGATGAACGCGAGTTTACCCATGAGGTCCACGATGTTAGAGCTCTAGCCCAGACCCGAGCATGCAACAGAGCCATATCGAACCTAGTTGGAGGAGGCGAAGTCAGCGCGGAAGAAATGGTCGGAGTCGAGAAGAAAGCTGAAGCCAAACCCGTTGAACCTGAAGTCACAAAGCCTTCCGAGAAGATCATGATTAGATTCACAAAGGATACCCCTGAGATAATCGGAGTTGACTTGAAAACCCACGGACCTTTCAAAGCTGAAGACATAGCGAGCCTTCCGAGAGAGAATGCGGAAGCACTTGTGAAACAGGGCCTTGCGAAAGCAATACCCAGCCCGGAAGTCGTTGAGCCGTCGATCATGGAGATCAAATCCAAGACAGGCATCCTGCTAGCCATAGCCGAAACAACAGCAGACAGCATCATAGTAGAGCCGAGCGTTGAAGTCAGAGCTGACATACCTCTATTCAAGAGCTTCTTGATTCCCCGCGTGCTAGCTCCTCTCTGCGAGAAGCATGGAGGCAGCTACAGAGTTGACGCAGACAGTTCAGGCGTTCTTACAGAAATCTCGCTGACAGGGTCGAAGCTGGATGAAACACGAATCAAAGAGCTGCTTAATGCTATTCGCTGGACGTTGGAGAGAGCATCAGAGAAGACTTGAACATGGAGAAACCGAGGGAGGACCTAATAGTGTGTCCGAGCTGCAGGGTCCTAAACTCTCCTGGCTCTTCAAACTGCTATGGTTGCGGCTATGAACTTACTAAGGAAACTGTTCAACTTCAGCTAGCTAGGTCTGAAGCCCGTTTTCTGAAATCTCTCATTGATATTTTTTGGACCACGTTTCATCGTTATACGCCATTCGAGAGGCTAGCCACCGACTATCCTGCATTCGATCTGATAACCCTAGCAGACAAGATCTCTCGCAAACTCGAGGACTTGCTAAAGGAGACTTGAACGCCATGGGTAGATGTCCGAAATGTGGCTCTGAGACATTCGCGACAGATGACCCTCGCATCGACATCTGCATCAATTTTCGAGCGCATGGCGGTCAATATTACAAGCTTCTCAGAAAGAGACCGCGACCCCAATTCGATGAAGATCCAGAGCTCTCTCCCGAAGTGAAAGAAGCCCTAGCGAAAGCTTATCCGAGAGGAGGATGTTCCGACGATGGCTAGAAAGATTGACGTCCATCCAGAGATTAGAGACCACATTCTACTTCTCGCGCCCTACGGCCATAGCTGTCGAGAGATCGCTCGCATGGTCTCTGCAGTTAACGGCGTCAAGGTTAGCCACGACACTGTTTGGCGTATTATCAGAGAGAAATCTGACAAAGCCACATCCGTGTCAGATAAGATCTCTGACAGAGCTCCTCCCAAACAATGCCCAGAATGCAGCGGAAGACTGTTCCAAATAGCAGATCTGAGCGACCCTGACAGAATCGTGTGCAGCATATGTGGCTTGGTCCTCGAGAGAAAGATTCGATTCGTGATTTCGAAAGAAGCGCAAATCGAGAGCTATATGCCGAGTAACAAACTGAACTTTCACCAACTAGGACAAGGCAACCCTGAAGCGCTTCTAATCGACGCTATCAACAAGGCCAATCCACAGTTCAAGTCCCGCAACGGAGACTACAAGCAATTCATGCAAAAACTATGGGCTCTCAAACAGCATCTGGGAATAGATGATCGTCTCAAGAAGCTGAAGGACCGTGCTTCGAAGCGTCTAGCTGAATTAGGATTTACAAAGAAAAAGCACTTCGTCATCTCAGATCAAGTAGGAAGGCTCATCGAAAGCTTCTTTGAGCGTCACGTCAAATCGCTGCCGGAATGCTTCCAAGTCAAAAAGTACGAGTTCATCATCGACAGCGCCATCGCCGTCGTACTTGAAGACTACCCTGGGAATCTTCCGTCTAGTCTTCAAACTGACCTTCGCGTAAAGTCCTTGATGAGACAGTTTCTTCCAAGAAGGGTTGCAGCTCGATGAGTCAACAGGAGAGATGTAGTCGATGTCGGCAGCTAGGACCGATGGCGGTCTACATTCGCGACGAGAAACATCCAGTCTGTCAAGCCTGCTGGCGGAAGATCTGTCAAAGCGGTGAGGAGTGGTAACGAGTTGAAGGAAGCGAAAAGAACCCTCCTACTGAAAACTCTGTGTTCCAGATGCGTTTCACTAGTCTTCTCTGCGATCGGCCATCTTCTCCTAGGACCCTTGGGTGCGTTAGCAGTTATAAGTCAAGTTTGGCTCTTTCAGAGGAGGTTCTGGCGGGACCTAGACCATTTCCTCTTGATGGAGCGCTTGTAAATGTTGTCACGTGACAACTTCAGGAGATCTGCTTATCGGTCGTTCTGGCTTCGGCCGTCTTAAGCCAAGTATGCCCAGTGTATTCTTGTCCAAGAGGATTGATTGCTTTCCACTCAGCTTCAACGATAGTAGGATGAAGATTTTGGAACTGGTCGATATAGAGGTGCCTCAGTGCTTTGACACCGAGAGAGCCTACGTGAAAGCCCTTTTCGATCTTCCCGTTTTGAGAATGGATATTGCAGATCACGTTCAACGCAGCCGCGGGGCCGCTGTTCTCTACGACAAGCCAAAGTTGGTCTTGGGTTGTTTGTCTAACGAGACTGCAGTTGATGCCTATTGCATTCTGGGCATAGAGCATCCTCTCTGTCGCTTCAACCTGCCTTGATATGATTCTGGCTTGACGAAAAGCAAGTATTGCAAGCGTAACGTTTGTTACTATTAAAGCGAGATCCTTCACGATTGAGATGATCTCAGTCAGAGACAGCATGGCAACTCATCTAAGATAATTGTTCCTCGACTATATTTCTTCATTCACTAAGCGACAACATGTCGCAACATGACAAGACTCCTCTTCGATATCTCTGGCAAAAGGAAGCCCAAACCTACTCTTGTGTTACACTTTCAAAGCTGATTCGATTGTGTCTACACTTGTCCTGTCGTCCCAGGACGACACCTAGCCAAGTTTTCCTGGGTAAACATCTGGCTGGGTTCTCCCGAGAGAACCTGTGCTAGCGCAGGTTGTCGCGCGACAACCTAGAACGTAACCTTTTTCCAATAGGAAATTTCATACTATCGCTTGGGGAGAGTCGCTTGCTTAACGATTGGGGGCTTGTCGCACTTATCATAACGATCGCAATAGCCGTCGCAGGGGCGACTTGGAGGATAGCGAAGGGAGTCAGCGGAATTGAGAGTAAACTGGACGAAGTGGTTAAGAACACAAGCTCCATCAATACTCAGATCAAAGATATGAATGTCAAGATGCTGGATGCTCTTATCGATACTGTGAAGAAGTTCACAGGGAGTGGGAATCCACTTACTCCAGAGAAGATCGCTAGACGGGATCAGTTGTTGGAGAAGGGGAGACTCTACGGACTGAATCCCGAAGAAGTCCAAGAGCTAAGGGCGATACTTGAGGAAGGCGCGAGGGATGCCGCTGCTGGAAACATCTTGGCTTTGTTCGGCTTCATATTCCTCATAGCTCTACTTGCCTCTGCTCTATCCAAGAAATAGATTCTACGACATCTCTGTTCCCTGTTATCTGATCTTTGACAGAGTTTCTTGATTGTTGTATTATGACGGACGGTTTACTAGGAAAACCTGTATTCGACTTGGCCGCGAATAGCTGGGTTTTCAATCTTTCGTTGGGGACATCCCCTATTTCGCTTGGATTCTATCTTGGCAACTCGGGGAAACAATCATCGCACTTTTCGTATCCTTCTGGGGGAGAATAATGCAATGTTTCTCCAGTATATGTGACCTTACAATCGTCTGGAACCGGGTACTTGTGAACCTTCAAGTTCTTCACAAAATATTGAACCATATCCCATCACCTCTTTTTACTGTTCTGAACTCTAATTGATATTTTGACCTCTGCTATAACTCTTCTTACATTCAAGAACTTCAGAGATTTGAGCTCGCGTGAGACCTGATGTCCTACAGGCCCTTTTTCAGAATCTTTTGGCTGGGAGGCAAGCTCATTTGACGAGAATAGGCCTGTTTAGAGCTGAGGTCTCACCGAGGTGACTCTTGACCTTGGCTGAGTCTTCTTAGACCAGGTAACCAGAACTATGCCAATCATTACAACCGGAGCGACGAGCAAGACTATAAGCCAGTAGTCGAACTTTGTCTCACTGGCAAATGTTTCTGAGAAAGTTGTTCCTACGTACTGTGTTGAAAAAGTAATTGTTGCTTCCCAACTGATTATTGAAATAGCAATGGCATGCTTCATAGTTTCGCATCTTTCGTTCCATCCAACGATTTCAGGTACAAGATACTTGTATTCAATATCAGCGGAGAATTGACCTACGCCTAGTTGGCCAATCTCAAAGCGCCAAGTCATTGGATAGCGTTCACTTGGCATCAACAACTTCGGCTCTTCTTGTTTCAAAGAATCGGTTATCGAATAGTTATCAGCATGGACTATTATGGTGAAAGAAACTAACTTAATCGGCACATTGCCATAATTTCTTACTTCGAATGGAAGCGGCACTCGAACAATTTGGTTTGTAGCGTTTATCGCTGGAGGGTAGCCAACGCCTATATGAGTTAGAATCGGGTATTGAGGAACAGTTAGTTCGTAGCCGTTGGAGATCTGTCTTACCCAATTGGGAATACCCCACAGAGTCGAAGTTTGAAAAGCACGGCTAGGGTCGACTTCACGTTTCAATAGCCTGCAGACAGCTTCTAGGTCCAATGTTGAGGGTAAGCCGTAGTTAGGTGCGTTCTGATCGTAAACTGAATACATAATGTCTTCTTCCAAGTCTGTATGACCTAAGCCAAGGACATGACCTATCTCATGAACCAATACTGCAACAGTCCTAATCTCAGATTCATCAGCTGCTACGGAAGGAGGCAGGTTTATGTGGACTTCAGCCCATTGTAGATATCCCTCGGCATCGGAAACGCACTTTGCGTAACCTCCGACGTTTGTATTCTCGTTGATGAAAAAGCTGATAGAAGCTTCTGCTTCGTCTTTGTCTTCGACTAGATGGAGGAATAGGGGAGAAAACTTGTCGCTGGTGTATCCCTCAACATACCACTGCATCGCGGAGTTCCATATGCTCAGAGAGAGCAAGACTTTGTCTTTCAAGGCTGTTGAGACAGCGGGGTCCAAGTAGAAATCAACTAGTCCATCTCGAAGAAAGAATCCTTCAAGCTCTATCTGGAGATCAGTAGCGAGAACCTGAGGGGAAGATAGGATGAGGACTATGCTCAATGATACAAGAACTAGAGCCAACGTAGGCTTTCTAAACCAAAGGTTCATTGGCTCATTTTCCTGTCATAATAGTTAGCCTATGACAGAATCTACGTTATGGTTAGCCCCTCGTTCCTTTATATACTCTGCTGGAATGTCTGGCAAGGCATGGGGATCTCTCTACTACTAGCCTCTCTATAATAGTTCACGTATTCTGACCGTGACGATAGGAAAAGTTGGACATTCTTGTCATAGATGAACTAAGACATC
>Ga0209725_1000864_pt1 | contig 17933 bp, 19 predicted proteins | sample I18A1metaG_FD_184145 | JGI IMG/M metagenome (GOLD analysis project Ga0209725, IMG submission 184145) | Lake sediment bacterial and archeal communities from Gulf of Boni, Indonesia to study Microbial Dark Matter (Phase II) - ​I18A1 metaG... | ecosystem: Environmental > Aquatic > Freshwater > Lake... | reverse complement strand
CCCAACAAGAGTAAGAGGATGTGAGATTTGCCGAAGAAGGTTAAGAAGAAAGCCGTCAAGAAGAAAGTTGTCAAGAAGAAGCCTGTTAAGAAAGCAGTGCCTCCGCCAGCCCCTCCGCCTGCGCCACCTCCTGTTGAAGCGGTGCCACCAGCCCAAACGACAGCATGATTCTGAACCTCGTAAATCTCCCTATTTCTTTTTTTAACGGGTGCATAGAGTTTTTTCCGTAGGAAAAGTATAATATAGACGGCCAGAGCAGAAAAACTCCATATTTTGGGATGACTGTAAGACTTAGCCGAGCTTGAGCATATGCCGGAAGCCCTACCGAAGACCATGCTGGAAGTCTTCAGACGACAGAAGTATCAGCTTGTGGGTAGCCATTCAGCCGTGAAGAAGTGCAGATGGCTACATCAAAGCTTGGTCTACGGTCGAGCATGCTACAAGCAGCTTTTCTACGGCATTCAAACGCACCGTTGCATGCAGATGACCCCTACGCTCGCGTGCAATATGCGGTGCGTCTTTTGTTGGCGTATCCAGCCCGAGGACATAGGCGTGAAGTGGGATTCATGGGATACATCCAATATCGATGACGCTAAGACTATCGTCGATGGCTGTATAAGAGCTCAAAGAAAGATCTTGAGCGGCTACAAGAACCATGTCTTATCCGGAAGGCTTAGCGGACGGAAATATCAAGAAGCACTAAGCCCTAAGCATGCTGCGGTAAGCCTAGACGGGGAGCCGACGCTCTTCCCTCAACTCGAAGGTCTTCTAGAGGAATTTCGTAGAAGAGGTTTCACGACGTTCTTGGTCAGCAACGGAACGATGCCTGAAACATTAGCCAAGCTTTCGATCGAGCCCTCACAGCTATATGTCTCTCTCTACGGGCCTGATGAGAGAACGTTCTTGAAGGCGTGCAGACCGCACATCAGAAATGCATGGGGAAAGGTGAGGAAGACGCTTGGTTTGATCCCAAGCTTCAAAAACCCCACGGTTGTGAGGCTTACGCTTGTTCGTGGAATCAACCTGAAGGATGCAGCCGGCTATGCTAGGCTCGTCAGGAGCGCGGCTCCGACCTATGTAGAGGCCAAGGGATACGTATACGTAGGCTACTCAAGGCAACGACTCGGATATGAGAATATGCCCCGCCACGAAGAGATCAAGGGATTCTCTATCGAACTGGCGCGTGAACTGAGCTACAACATTCTGGCTGAGTCAAGCGACAGTAGAGTTGTCCTTCTCAGCAAACTTCAGAAGCCAGTGAGTCTTGCTGGATAGGGCGTATCAAAAATAGTTTATGCGAGGAATCGACTAGCTTTATACGCTGAGAATCGGTCGTGCAGAGCTTGATGCGTAAGGACCTAGAGAAGATCCAGACTGATCTGGAGAAGTATGATTCAATTAGGGAGAAGATGCTTGAAGTTTCGAGACTTGCCACCAGACTTTCAGGTATGGCAATCATAATGATGCATAGAGGCGATCTGAAGAAAGCTGAAGAGACTCTCCATGAAGCTGAAAACTCGCTCAGAGAGATCGAGCGACTCCTCAAAGGCAACCCTGAACTGAGGAGTACGGGTAACATCGTAGTCGCGTATCAGGAGTATGCGGAAGCTAAGCTTCTCTTCCAAGTAATTCAAGAGGGAAAGCTCCCTTCACTCAAGAGGGTGGGCGTAGAATCAACTCCCTATATTCTTGGGCTTCTCGACTTCATCGGCGAGCTTCGAAGGATGACTCTGAATTTCCTCCGGAAAGGAAGCGCTATTGAAGCTGAGAAGATGCTGAAGCTGATGGAGAACATCTATGAAGACCTCATTTCACTCAACCATGCAGCCATAATTCCTATGTTCCGGAGAAAGGCGGACATAGCGAGAAAGATTGTAGAGACAACTAGAGGAGACGTAGTTACCGAGATAAGGAGAATGTCTCTCGAGAAAGCGATCAGAGGCTTGGAAAAGAAGGTTAGGGAAAAGTAGAGGCTTGCAGGCTCTTCGCAAATTCTCCGTAGAGAAAGCCCTCGCCTTGCAGAAGAAGCTCTCTAAAAGAGTTAAGAAGACGAGCTTTCTTCCAAGCAGATTGAAGAGGATCGGAGGTCTCGACGTAGCCTATTTCGACGATAAGGCGGTAGGGGCTTGCGCGATAGTTGACTACGAGACCTTGAGGACCCTTGAAACTATTACGGTCTTAACGAAGGTTACGACGCCCTATATACCTGGATTTCTCGCATTTAGAGAAGCACCTATAATGGTCAAGACCGCCAAGAGGCTGAAGCTGAAGCCCGACGTCTATCTTGTCGACGGTCAAGGGATAGCCCACCCGAGGAGGTTTGGTCTAGCGAGCCATGTAGGAGTCCTTCTCGACTCGCCGACGATTGGAGTAGCCAAGAGTAGACTCTGCGGTGAGGTCAAAGAAAGCTTCCTCTATGGTGAAGAAGGTGATGTGCTTGGCGCAGTATTCGCTACTGAGCGGAGTGGAAAAACGCTTTACATCAGTATCGGCCATAAAATCTCTCTTGAAGACGCTTTAAGAATTGTCTCAACCTGTACTATTAATAGCGGTCCTGAACCTTTGAGAGTGGCGCATCAGCTGGCGGTTAGGAGGAGGCTGGAAGCGAGATCATGAGAGCTGGCTTGCTGATCACATTGTACAAGATTGCGGAAACGGCTGGAAGCATAGGGGAGGCTAAGTGCACAACAACCGAGATAGCCGAGAAGCTAGGTCTATCTCAACAGACAGCTTCAAGGCATCTTATAGAGCTTGAGAAACTTGGACATATCAAGAGGATGAAAGCCAGAAGAGGTGAGCTCATACAGATCACGCCCAAAGGCGCTGAACAATTGAACCAGATGTACTTGACGCTCCAGAAGATCTTCGAAGGACCTAAGAGAGAAGTCTTGATAGAAGGAAGAGTCTTCACTGGGCTAGGCGAAGGAGCATATTACGTCAGCCAAACTGGCTATAGAAGACAGTTCATTGAGAAGCTGGGGTTCGACCCTTATCCCGGAACATTGAACTTGAAGGTTGAGAAGAGTCGAAGAGAAAGGGAGATCCTTGAAACATATCCGGCCATAACATTGGAAGGCTTCATGAACGGGACGAGAAGCTTCGGCCAAGTCAAATGCTATAGAGCTAGGGTGAACGATAGGGTTGACGGAATCGTCGTTACCGCGTTGAGGAGCCACTATAGGGAAGACGTCTTGGAGATAGTAGCTCCGAAGAATTTGAGGGAGATACTGGGACTGAAGGATGGAGACTCCGTCAAGGTTCGAGTGTTCATCTCCACTCCTCGATGACCCTTCTCTTGATCTTTGAGGAGCTGTTCAAGTCAGCTGAACCGAATCTGCCGATCTGAACAATTTTAACTCTAGATCTGCCTTTCCGAAGGATTTCTTCAACGCTTTTCCGTATGTCGCGTTGATCATAGCCGACCGCGATTACATCGGGCTTGATCTTCTTCAACACTGCTTCGATATTCATACGCTCATAGCCCAGAATCGCTTGATCAACCGGTTTGAGAGCTTCGACGAGAGCTCTACGCTGATCCTCAGGAAGAATAGGCCTCTTGCCTTTCCTCTTCTTGATAGTCTTGTCTCTAGCGATTATAACGATGAGCTTGGGGTTTCTCCCTCCGGATTTCTTCGCCTCTTCAAGGAAGCGGTAATGCCCATAATGCAGGAGATCAAACGCGCCGGTTGCCAGAACAACTTTCGCTTTGGCCATCGTGACCTCCCCTATAAACTTACAGAAACCACACGATCTGAAACAAGAATGTCTTACCCTTTAGGCTTATCAGCTTAACGCAGACAAACGGATCTCTGTCGTCAGGCACTTGCGGCTTGACCGCAGTAAAGTTCAAAAGAACCTCAGCAACATCGCTTCTACATTCACATATTCTTCGAAGACTCACCAAGATCAGCCTAGAGCTTACCGTTTGGGAAGGATCGCGGACCATGCCTGCTATATACTAGAATGGGCTATATACGCGGCGACACGAAGACAGATTCGCATACGACCCAACGGGCATGAAGTGTTCGATTTGAAGACGGTCTTATTCGTTTGTGTAGAGAATTCTTGTCGAAGCCAGATAGCTGAAGCGCTGTTCAACAGCCTTGCACCAAACAACCTAAGAGCTATCAGCGCCGGAACAAAACCAAGCGACAAGGTGAACCCTCAAGCTGTAGAAGCTATGAAGGAGGCTGGATTGGACATAAGCGCAAAGAAACCCAAGCTGTTGACTTCAGAAATGATTGAGAAAGCGGATCGAATAATCACGATGGGTTGCGGCGCAGATGTCTGCCCTGCGAGATTCCTCCCGAAGATAGAAGACTGGAAGATAGAGGACCCAGCGGGTCAACCCTTGGAGAAGTTTAGAGAAGTTCGAAATGAGATAAGGAGAAGAGTCGTGAAACTGATAGATGAAATGACGCGGTAATACGCTGTTCACACCCTAGACGTTTTCGCCTTCAGCTCTTGAGGCCATGAGAATTCTGCTAGTTTCAGAAATCTAAGCGCGTCGAGAAGGCCTTCAGCATAAGAGATTGAGGCTAGAGAAGTAGCATCCCTTCCAGTTTCACTGTAATACTTAGAATCGGAAAGATATCTCTTGGACGCCTCCACTACTCGCTCTACGTCTCTTCGTGCAATAATAGCTGGCACGGCGGTAGGCTTCAACTCTGATAGAGCAGTCTCAACAGCTGCTAAGTACCGTCTAGAACGCTCTTTCGCATCTTCAGCCATGAAAGAAACCTCGCTTAGATGTTCTTCCAAATCACTCCTTTCAGCGCCAGCAAGAACCTGCAACGCCTCAGCCTCCATGAAATGCAATTTCCCGGGAATAACTACGGAATGAGGCGGACTGCCGAAATCGTATAACTGCAAACTTTCGACCTTACCTGCTTTGATAGTCATATCTTCTGAGCCGATTCTAGCAACACCGACAGCGAGAGCCCGATTCGTTATGACATTCTCTCTCATCTTTTCTTCAATTGCGAGAAGCTGTTTGAGAGCTTGAGGTATCGTCATGTACATCTTCTCCTCCGCCTTTATGTCCAGCAGAACGAGGGTATGCAAGCCTCTATAGAGATTCTCTTTAATGAAATCGTAAGGCGATTCAGCCAAGGTTCCTGCTTCGACTATTGGAATTGTCACTGTCCGACCGAACTTGTAGTTCTGTAGACCGATTACGCTTGAAACAGAAGATGTTACTGAAGCGCCGTGGATTACCCTCGTTCTTATGCCGGCCTTTTCAGCTCGTAGCCTCAAATCCAAATGTGTTGTGGCTGCCATAGGGTCTCCTGGAACGAGAAAGGCTACCGTCTTGGTTTTCGCTTCACTCAATACTGTCTGCTCAGCCTTCTCTTCAACATCCGATCTGGATAGAACTCTGACAGATTTGCCTAGAAGCCTCTCCAGCCGCTCCAATGAAAGCCCAGGCATCAAACTCGTATAGAACTCAGCCAGGACAAGATCAGCTCCCTTAGCCCCATCCAATCCACGCAGAGATATTCCAAGCTCGCTGTGTAAGCCCAACCCAATGAACTTCAGTTGACCTACCATCAACCCACCTTCAATAAGCCATTATGTTACAAATAGTGCAGCTGAATCTAGAATAGCGCTACGCTGAGAGATATCTTCTTGTATTCATAAGTAAACTGTCTATTGCCTAAAGCGTTAAGACAATTTGCAGGAGAGGAGATGAACAGAATGTCGAGGCTTTTTGAAGCAAGAGAGATAGTTGGTTTAGCTATAAGGATCGAGGAGAATGGAGAGGAATTCTACACGCGACTAGCGAACGTTACGAAGCACCTCCAAGTCAAAGAAACGTTTGAATTTCTGGCGGGAGAGGAGAGAAAGCATAGAAACTCATTCAGAGAGATTCAGCAGAGACTTGGAGAATTCAAGCCAATCTATGAGTCATACCTAGGCGAATACTTGAACTACGTGAAAGCTCTGGCGGAAGAGAACATATTCACAAAAGAAAGAGCTGGACAGCTCCTAGCAAAGAAGTTCAAGACTCCTACAGCAGCACTCGACACAGCGATAGGGCTGGAGAAAGACTCCATACTCTTCTACAATGAGATGAAGAACTTCGTTCCAGAATCAGAACATAAGCTGATTAACGAGATTATCGGCCAAGAGAGAGAACACCTGCGAAAACTCTCAGAAATCAAACGAACACGACAGAGGAAGTAGCTGCAACCGAATCTACAAAAGATTATTTAATACGAGGAAAATCTATCAGAAGATACTAATCGGGTCCGTAGCTCAGTCAGGTAGAGCAGCGGTCTAGGCTGAAAGCTGAAAGGCTGAAGACTAGGCTGAAGCTCTTAACCCGAAGGTCGAGGGTTCAATTCCCTCCGGACCCGCCATATTCTGGCGCAGTGACCGATATTCCGCACGCGTCGCAGAACTTCGCCACGCTAAGAAGTTCTCTTCCACGTCGATGACAGAACGGCATGACTATTCCCTAGAATGAACTAGCCAATTCTTTTTAGCAGAAACGCAATGGTCTCTTCCGCTAAGGCGAGAATGTATTCGGCCTCCATAGGCTAAGGTCTGCACTTATCGTGGGCATCCTCACTCAGGAGCCTATAGTGGAACTGATGGATAGATTCTGAAATCCAAGGGTCTGTGTGCTGGTGCTTTACGAGTCTGTCAAGATCTTTATAGTCTTGAGGTTCTCCGTTTGCGATCTTCATCACGATCAGGTCTTCTAGGGATACGCACCACATCTTTCCTCTGCCGGGCAGAAGCTTCTCTTCACGTCTCGTGTTCAGAATATCAGCGTCCTAACAGTAACTCTTCGGGTGAAGTACTATGTCGATAATTGTCCTATTTCGCAAGTCTATGAATCTTAATATGCTTCATGGTTTTACCCGAACTGTTGGGCAGTATCTGCCGATGACGCGGGAGGGAGAGAGTTGGGAAAGACAAAGCATGGAATGTTAATAGCCTTAGAAAAGAATGTTGAATTTCTTGCCGGGGAAACAATAAGCAAGAAAGTCATGGAAGGTAGCGAAGAAATAACCGAGAAAACTGACAAGAGAAAGATAGCTGAATGGGTCAAAGATGCGATAGGAAGATTGGATGCCTTAGTTGATGAAAAAACGAGGGTTCAGATCATGGAGAACTGTGGTTACAACTGTGCTGAGGTTAATAGAAGGGTTATAGAAAGAGCCAAAGTTAGACGCAAGAAGTTCAAAAGCATTGACGAGTTTCTCGAAGCTGAAGAACGAAAACCTATGGCCGGAACTAGGCTTGCCAGAGAAGGAAAAATACTGTATCAGTTCTACACACCACGAGCATTCACCAGACCGATGAGGTGCTATTGCGCCTTGTTGAGAGGGCTTCCGAACAATGAGAAAGTCTCGGCTACTTATTGTCATTGCTCAAAGGGTTTCGTTAAGAAGTTTTGGGAAAACATTCTGGAAAGACCAGTAAAAGTTGAGCTCATGCAATCAGCCGTTAGTGGAGACTCAGAATGCAAGTTTGCGATCTACATCTAGCGCTTTCCACTGTGAGAACGAAATTGTAGAATTGCTGAAATTGACGTGGGAAAAACAAGAGGCGAAGACAAAATGAGTTACAGAAAGAAATCTTGGCAGGAGAAGCTGGCAGACAAAAAGGGTCTGCCGAAAATACTGAAGCTGGAAAAGAGATTTCCATGTTACAATGCAGTTCACAGAATGGGAGCCGAAGTAGGCGATGAGGTAGTGCTTGTTAATCCCAGCGAAGTCGTTGAAATAATGAAAAAGGTGCCAAAGGGAAAGCTAGTAACTATCGTTGAAATCTGCAAGAAAATCGCCAAAGAACACAAGGTCAAGGGTTGTTGTTCTCTAACAACTGGGATTTTCATTATGATTGCAGCCAATGCAACTGAAGAAGCTGCCGAACAAGGTAAGAATCTCAATATTCCTTACTGGCGGACTTTGAAGGCAGACGGATATTTGAATGAGAAATATCCTGGCGGAGCAGAAGCACAGAAAGAGAAGTTGGAAAATGAAGGACATAAAGTAATTCGAAAAGGCAAGAAATACTTTGTTGTCGATTACGAAAAGTCATTAGCGAGAATATGAAAGATATAAAGCGTGCACTTGAAAGTCATGAGCCGGCTTGTCTCACTCACTGGTCCCGCTCAAATAGCAAGTAGTGATTGACAAGGGTTCCATATCCTACAGCTTGATAGGTGTGGAGACGCCAACCTTTCCTTTGCCATTCCTGAATTGTTTTACCAATATCTTTGTGGTGACTAACTTGCACGCATTCATACTCTTTCAATCGACTATCACCTCCTCTCTCAATTGTACGACTATTTAGTGAAGTAGGTCCAAGAGAAAAAAGGGTTGTCAGCTTGGTCGGCGGCGGATGGTGTTAATATCAGAGATGATGCAGATACAATGCGTCGCAAGATTTAGAATCTTGAATAGGTCGTTGCAGATCCTATGGTCGACATGTTCAGCATAGACAGAGTAGACCAAAGTCGTCTGCTTCTTTTCGAGAAGTTAGAAAATATCAAATGGGAAGTCCAATTATGAGCGTCCCCGTTGGGTTGAAGAAGGCCGCAGTTCTCTGCATTCTGCGAAGCAACGCAGGCTTCTTGCTGATTCACCGTAGCAAAGAGCCTCATCTTGGTAAGTATATCCCTATCGGGGGCAAAGTAGGGCCGTTTGAGATGCCTAGAGCAGCAGCAATACGCGAAGTTAAGGAGGAGACAGGCGTCTCACTCAAGGACGTATGCTTGAGAGGCATATTGACAGAGACGAGTCCAACCAACTTCAACTGGGTGAACTACATCTATACGGCTGATATCACCTCAGTTACACCAGCCAAGTATCGCGAAGGAACCTTTGAATGGGTTGAGCAGGAACGGTTGGACGAGATTCCTACACCGACAACAGATCGGTTCATCTACGCTTACATATCCAAGTCTGAGTTCTTTGTCTTCGACGCCATCTATGATGACAATGTGGAGCTAATAAGACTGGTTGATGAGTTATCGGGGAAGGTACTGTTCTCAAAGAGTCAAGGTTAATTCCTGCATGTCAGCGGACTTTTCAACACGTAACTCTGACTTAACGATTTCTCATCTTTGGCTCAGCTGATAGGTGGCTTGAGGGATGACTGAAGAACTCATCGCCGTCGCTTGAACCTAGGGGGTTGCGTCGACTGATAGTTATATGAGCCCATGCCATGAAAGATGTGATGGAGGGTCAAAGATGAAGGCTTTGGACAGCTTCTTCAGACCGGAGACAGCTGCAATCGTCGGCGCTTCAAAGACTGTCGGTAAGGTGGGCAACGTAATATTCAGCAACCTTCTTGAGTCGAACTTTCGAGGGAGAGTCTATCCGGTAAACCCACATGTAGACAGCATCTACGGAAGAAGAGTCTTCGCCAGTGTGAAAGATGTTCCGGAACAGGTTGAGCTGGCCGTCTTAGCGACGAGGGCTGAGGTTGTACCTCAAGTCATGCAAGATTGCGCAGATAAGGGTGTGAAAGGAGTTATCATAGTTTCAGGCGGGTTCGCTGAAGTTGGCGATGAAGGGATTGCAAGACAGAATCAGGTTAAGGAGATTGCTGAGCAGGCAGGCATGCGGGTAGTAGGCCCGAACTGTATAGGCGTCTATGATTCGGAGTCCGAGATGGATACGATGTTTATGCCGAGGTATCGTATGTCTCGTCCAAGAAGAGGAAGAATAGCGTTCATCACTCAGAGCGGCGCCTTCGGCATCGCAGTACTGGACTGGGCAGCTTCAAGAGGTTTCGGCGTCTCCAAGTTCATCAGTCTTGGAAATAGGGTTGATGTAGATGAACTGGATTGCTTGGAGTACTTGGGGGATGACGAAGAGAGCAGAGTGATAGCCCTATACCTAGAGTCGACGGTGGATGGGAGGCGGCTGATCGACACAGCTAAGAAGGTCGTGAAGAACAAACCGATAGTGGTCCTGAAGGCAGGTGTAACCGAAAAAGGAGCACAGGCGGTCTTATCTCACACAGGCTCACTGGCAGGTAGAGACGAGATTTACGACGAGGCTTTCAAGCAGTCAGGAATCACACGTACGTATGGTCCTCAAGACCTCTTCGATGTCGCTCGAGCCATGGCTAACCAGCCCCTTCCCAAAGGCGACAGAGTCGCTATAGTAACGAACGGCGGCGGCTTCGGCGTAATCGCGACTGACGCCGTGGAAACTCATGGGTTGAAGATGGCTGAATTCTCAGAGAAGACTACGAAGTATCTTAGGGAACACTTGCCTCCAATCGTTTCTACACGCAACCCCGTAGACCTCGTTGGCGATGCTGACGCAGAGAGGTATCGGTTGGCAATAGATGCTCTTACAGAAGACCCGAATGTTGATGAAATCGTCGTTATCATCCTATTCCAGACACCAAACCTTCAGCCTGACATAGTTGGGGTTCTAGCTGCCGCAGCTGACAGAAGACAGAAACCAATCCTAGTATGCACGACTGGAGGGGACTTTGCTGAACTTCACACCAGAATGTTGGAGAGGGCGGGTGTACAGGTGTACCCGTCGCCACGCCGAGCAGTCAGGGTTATGGCAACCCTTCTGGAATATAGAAAGTATAGGGAGAAGCTGGAGGCTCCTGCAAGAGTCTTGTAGGACTATACTGTTGAAGTTCGAAGATGTAGCGAAGTCTTGACCAGAGAGCTACCAAAAATTCGATTTTCGTCCTACATCAGTTCGTCTCACAGCAGCCTTCGTTCGCTAGCCACTTGTCTTCTTTGCTTTAACTATCTTGAGAAGCTTCCATCCTGGGAGCCTCTTTCCCATAAATCTGCGTCTGACGTACTGGTATCTTCTTCCGCACTCTCGGCATTCACGTGTTAGAACGCCTGACTTCTCATCATACTCATCGTCTCGAAGTTTGCCGCCGCAGTTCCTGCACTTAGCCAAGACTAGAACTTCCATAGCAGCTCTTTTAGTCAGCCAGCTCAATTTCTCTAGTCAATTTTCCTCTGCATATAAAAGCTTTCTAAGCATCCTCTATCCTTCAAACATAGAAGCGAACGCGTTCGATAAGCGTTGTTCTATGAAAGTAAGCTCGTCAAGAGATTTGCAGCATCGAGTTACGGCTCTAATGTTTAAATCGTAGAAGACCTTTTCAAAAATAGAAGGTAGGGAGGTTAAGAGATGTCTTGGGAGGAGGATTTTCCAGAATGGTTTAGGAGGAGACGAAGATTTCCATTCTTCGGCGGCTTCTTCGGAGACAGGTTCTTCGACGACTTGAACAAGATGATGGAAGATATGTTCAAAGAGATGACACGGGATCTTCCTAGAGACCTATTCAGGGAACGGAGACTTCCGAATGGAACTGTCAGAAAGGAATATGGACCATTCGTATACGGCTACTCGATGACGATGGGTCCAGACGGGAAGCCTGTCATAAGGGAGTTCGGCAACGTGAAGCCTTCTGCTAGGCCGACGAGCTTAGGCGTTCCGAGACCTGGTTTGGAGGTAAAGGAGGAACGTGAACCTCTCGTCGACGCTATAGATGAAGGTGAGACAGTAAGAGTGATAGCGGAGCTCCCGGGCGTTGAGAAATCAGATATAAACCTGAACTGTACAGGTGCGTCATTGAGTATTCGCGTAGACACTCCGAAGCGGAAGTACCATAAGGAACTTGATTTACCAGCTGAGGTTGATCCGGACACTTCAAAAGCCTCTTACAAGAACGGCGTATTGGAAGTTGTACTGACGAAAGTGAAACCGAGGGTTAGAGGGAAAGAGATAAAGATCGAATGAACGCCGACGCTGGAAACGAATATTAGGAAATCAACGTAGCCAAGGGATCTTAAAACAACCTATAGCTCTGCGAAACTCAGTGACTAGAGTGGAGGATATCGACTGCAATAAAGCGAAGACCCTTTTTTAGGAGTCTATTCCTTTCAGCGGATCTGCCTCCGCTTATCTATTTTCCTTTCTTGCGGGCTAAGCTTTCACTTCTTAACCAGCTTCAGGAGTTCGTCGAAGGATGGACCTTTCCTTATCTCTTCTGGACGCTTACCTAGATCCTTCTTCTTCTCCAAAGCTGAAAGGAATCTTCGAACCTCATCGAAATCCTTCTCATAGATGTGCAGGTCGTTAGAGAAGTCGACGTACTGTCCAACCTCAAATCTTACATCTTCAGACTCGTATGCTTCATTGAGAGGCTGAATTATCTTCCTCTTCTCCAATTCGATCAAGCCGTTCACATTGGCCTCCCAAGCGTCGAAGAGATCTCTAGACCTCCAGCAGCTTTGAAGATCAATCTTGTAAATCTTGCCGCGCTGCGGCTTTGTATCCACTGTAGGAACTGTGACCCAAATCCTTTGGAGGCATGGAGGACTCTCAGACTTGATGTCTTTCCAAGCCTGCCAAGTGACTGCTTGCAGCCTCCTAGAGAAGACCTCGCCTTTCCTCAATCCTTCCACGATGAAGCCCTTAACTTGATCTACCTTCTCGAAGGATGGAGCAACATAGTTGAAGAGTCTATCGTGGTAGGTATAGTCCCAGCCCTTCCCGATGTAATGGTCCTTAGTACCTTCAACCAATTCATCGATATATCCGCCTATGACCGCTTGCTGACCCATAACATCACCAGCATGAATCCTAGGCTCCTTCAAAGGGTTTCTAACAACAACAAGCACAGTGGCAGCTCTACTATCTTGATGTACTGAACCCCCACCCTCCTTAAGCCGCGTATACTGCGTCAGCTTCCTCACACCGCTGGTCCAAACTTCGATAACCACTCTCTCCCAAGCCTCAGCAGTAGTGTCAACCTCTATCTTGAAGACAGGCATAGGCAAAATTGAACCCTCACAATGCTTCTACTACCGTCAACACGCAAATGAGGTTATTGGTAGCTTTTCCACGTTATTCGTTTCTTTTCGCCTACTTACGCTTTCTGAACAGCTTGACGCCTTCGACCTCTGTGACGTATTCGAACCCTGCCTCGACAAGGCTATGCGCTCCATCAATGTTTCCGGCAGAGGTCATTCTGCTAGCATGGGATGAGCGCTATTTTCTCCGGCTGAAACGTATCGCGGCCTTTCTTGTCTCCTCGAGAACGAGGATCAATGGGGCCAAACTGTAGAGGTAAATCCAATCTGATGGTAAGAGAGGCGCCGTCCCGAAGAGCGGTTGCAGGAAAGGAGCATACACTATGCACGCTAGGATGGCCAACTGTGACAGTATCCCGGGGAAGAGCCATCTGTTCTTTAGTGGGTTTAGTCGGAAAATGGATTCCGAGCTTGATCTGGCGGCGAAGAAGTTGCCCAGTTGACCTGCCATTATTCCTGCCATGACGATCGTCGTACCTTTGGCGTATGCTATAGGATCGCTCACTATCGCTTGTCCAAAGTTCCATCCTGCAGCCTTCCATGTTTGAAATGCCCAAAACAGCCCGCTGATTGAAATAATTATGCCCACGTATAGCCCCCTCAGTAAGATTCCAGGGTCGATGAGCCTGCTTCCTGTTCGTCTTGGCGATTTCTTCATGACACCTGCTTCTGGAGGTTCCATGATAAGAGCTAATGATGGCCAGACATCCATAGCAAGGTCGATGGCCAAAACTTGGACGACTAGCAGTGGAAGCGGCACCTGTAGCAAGACAAATGCAATGAAAGTTACGAGCTCAGCCCAATTATGTGTGTATACATAGTAAACGAATTTTCTCAGGTTGTCGAATATTCCTCTTCCGAGCTTGACGCCTTCAATCATCGAGATGAAGTTGTTATCCAATAGTACCATGTCGGCTGATTCTCTCGCAACATCTGTGCCGCCTACACCCATGGCGATGCCGACTTCGGCTTCCATGAGTGCGGGAGCATCATTTATGCCATCTCCAGTTACGGCAACCGTTTCGCCTTTTGATTTAAGGGCCCGGACTATCCTTAATTTCTGTTCTGGAGGAGTCCTCGCAAACACGATCTCTGGATTGTCTAGGATTCTTGATAGTTGACTTTCAGAGAGTTTGGAAAGTTCATAGCCCGGAATCAACACATGCTCTGCATGCTCCTGTGAAGACATAATTCCGGTCCTTTTCGCAATTGCTTCCGCTGTCAGTTCATGGTCTCCAGTCACCATAATGACTCGCATACCTGCGCTTCTAGCGTCAGATACCGCTTTCTCGATCATAGGCCTCGGTGCGTCGAATAACGCCGCCAATCCGAGGAAGATTAGATCATGCTCAACTTCTTCTGACGTGAACTCCTTAATATCTGGGCTCAGAAGAACCCGCGTGCCCATAGCGAGAACCCTAAACCCTTCCGCAGCGAAGGCCTCAATCTGTCTCTCTACAACTTTTCGCTCTGCATCATCAAGGAGGACGTATTCGTTCTCGAGAAATATTCTAGAGCATCTGGAGAGCAGTTCGTGAGGAGCGCCTTTAGTGTATGCGACGGTCTTTCCGTCAGATCTTCTGTGAATACCCGTCATTAGGCACCTTTTGGAATCGAACGGAATCAACCCTATCCTCGGGTTCTTCGCTAGAGCTTCGTTTACGTTGAGGTCACCTTTCCCAGCAAAGACCAAGAATGCGCCGTCAGTTGGATCGCCCAATACAGTCCACCTGGAGATTCTGTCTGAGGGCGCGTTGAGCTTTGCGTTGTTACAGAAGGCTGCAACCTCGAAGAGCGCTGAAATATGAGTTCTCTCAACTCTGTTTAAACGTCTGCCTTGAATTGTTATGAAACCGTCTGGACTGTATCCGTCGCCAGTCACTTCGAAGACTTGATTGTTAGCCCAAACGTTCTTCACCATCATTTCTCCGCTAGTAATAGTGCCTGTCTTATCGACGCAGATTACAGTGGTAGAGCCCAATGTCTCAACAGAGGAGAGGCGCTTGACAGCAACATTTCTCTTGGCCATGGCTGATGCGGTTAACGCAAGAGACAGTGAAACCGTCATCTGGAAACCCTCTGGGACAAGACAGATCATCACGCCGATGGCGAAGAGCAGGCTGTCAAGCATGTTCAGGTTGACCAGCATCTTGGCTACGGCAAAGAAGACGCTCCCCACTAGAATAGCGACTATGAAGTTGATCTTGGCTGTGTAATCAATGTCTTTCTGGAGAGGACTGAGAGGCTCTTTTATGCCACTTGAGAGGGATACGATCTTTCCGAACTCGGTGTCTCTGCCTGTTTTGAGGACGACGGCTCTGGCTATTCCAGTTACTATGGTGGCTCCTGCAAACACGATGTTCTGATAGTCCATTATGCTGGAGATCGTTGTGCTTGGGCTCATCGTGGCGAAACGTCTCAGAGGCTCAGATTCGCCTGTGAGGATCGCGTTGTCGACCGATATTTCGAATGCGCTAGTTAGTCTGGCGTCGGCGGGAACTCTGTCACCCTCTTCCAGAGTTATGATGTCACCAGGGACTATTTCCGTGATGTCCGCTTCTCTGACCTGACTATCTCTGATCACCTTTGCCTTTGTGGGAATTAGTCTCGAGATGGCCTGAACTGCTTTCTCAGCCCTATATTCTTGGACCAAGCTGAAGAGGGAATTGAGAATCACAACAGAGAAGATCGCCAATCCCATTTGGATGGAGCCCGAATCGTTGTAGGCCCAGCCACTGAAGAATGAGAGAAGCGACGCTACGATCAGTAGGACATTAAATAGGTTCTTAAATTGAGTGAAAAATTTCTCGGTGGGACTTGTCTTCTTGCCTGAGGGGATTACGTTGGGTCCATATTTCCCAAGTCTTCGCTTTGCTTCCTCTTCAGAAAGACCGACGGGTCCAGTAGCAAGATCTCGATAGACCTCTTGAACACCAGAAAACGCCGCATGATCATACGACATGATGAACACCAAGAGGTCAGGGATCTCATTCTGCTTGCCCTTTCAACGTATCCAACTTGACCTCTCCTATAATAAGTGCACGCTCAATTCCTGTTAGCACCGTCAATATGAAAACGGTACGGAACCCTAGACGTGAATCGGTGTCAGCTAAGAACCGTTCTAACGAATTTCAGATAAGAGAGATTGCCTGCTCATGCAGATATTCTATTGAAATTCAACTGGCCAGTCATGTCTCTCTCAAACTGACTAGGAATTCGGGCTGTCAAAAAGTTCGGAGAAGTTACGGTAAACCTCAAAGAGTTTTGTCAACCTAGCACGTTCAACCTTGACAAAACTTACGCACAAATCAAGTTTCGCCACTCAGCATAGATATGAGGTTATTGGTTACATCAGAGCAATATATTCTCATGTCGAAGCCAACAGCTTCAAATACTGAACCGTGAAGGAGGCTGGGAAGTGCTTCCAGCAGGAGAATTATCAAGATTGGAAACTTGTAGAGGAATTAGAGTTCGCAAGAATGTAGCTGGGAAGGCGCTGGAAACATTGAGGCAGCTCGACTTACTGGACCAAAACCTTAGAATTCGAATCATGAATGATTACTTGATCGCGCCGATTTTAAGAGAGCCATCAACCGAAGAACTGGAAGCCCTCGGGAAACAATTTGCCGAGGTAACAATTGAGACAACTCAGTTTCAAACAAGGAAGATCAAGTCAAAGTCTATCTTCGATATTCTAGGCGAACGACTGCCGCCTCACTTACAAGCCAGCCTACCAAAGTCTATGGACATCATAGGTCAAGTAGCCGTAGTCGAGGTCCCTCTTGAATTGCAGGAATACAAGGCTCAGATTGGAGAAGCGATACTTGAGGTGAACAGCAAGGTCCATACGGTTCTTGCGAAAGCAGGTCCGATCTCTGAAAGATATCGAATCAGAGAGTTCGAAGTCATAGCTGGAAAAGGTGAAACTGTAACGACGCACAGAGAGTTCGGCTGCACTTACAGAATGGACATGAGAAAGGTATACTTCAGCCCACGACTATCATTCGAGCATGAAAGGGTCGCTTCGCAAGTCAAAGAGGGCGAAACTGTTCTGGACATGTTTGCTGGGGTAGGACCATTCTCGATACTCATAGCCAAGAAGGTTGAAGAAGTCAAGGTCTACGCGATCGATGCAAACCAAGACGCCGTCAGATTCCTCAACGAGAACATTGCACTCAACAAGGTTCAAGGTAAGGTGACTCCGATCCTTGGCGATGCTGGAACAGTTATCAAAGAACACTTCGTCGGGAACGTCGATAGAGCGGTAATGAACCTACCTGAACAGGCGCTAGGATTCGTAGACTCGGTATGCACGGCGCTAAAGCCTACTGGAGGCGTGGTCCACTACTACTCCTTCGCTGTCGAACCGGATCCGCTAGCCAAAGCCAAAGAAGATCTAGAGCAAGCAGCTCAAAAGGCAGGGCGGAAGATCAGTTTCCTCAATGCTAGAACAGTCAAATCTACAGCTCCCTACGAATGGCAAGTGGCCATCGACGCTAGGGTGGAGTGAAGGAAACTGAACACTGAGAGACTCCAGATGAAACGAGTGCCGAAGGCTATTCTCCAGCAACCTGTACGTCCTTGAATCTTAACCACGGAGTTATACAGCTGAACGCGGTTTCGCCTGAGACTATCTCCGGCTGATTTGAGATCCCTGTTAAATTCTTCATCAGAGTGAAGACGTCGCCGGCGATCAAGCCGCCTTTCACAGGATACACCAATTCCCCTTTCTCTATCAAACTCGCGTTTCTTATCTCTGAAGCGAATATGCCTGTTGCCTCATCAGGATTAGCCCAAGAGAACTTGTACACTAGAAGCCCTCTCTCTGTCTCTGAGATCAACTCTTCCAGAGACTTCTTTCCCCGCTCGATCTCTAGGTTGGAGGTTTGATTTCGAGGAACAGCCTTAAACTTCTCATCAACTAGAAATGAGACCATGCCTTGACGGAGTCCATTTCCCGTCGAGTCCTTGCCGTACTCCAAACCGTAATACTGGTCGTATACTCTATTCTTGAAGACCCCGCGATCTATAAGCACCGTTCTGGATTGAGGGTTTCCTTCATCGTCGAATGGAGAGGATTGAATTCCAAACGGATGAAGCCCAT
>Ga0209725_1000861_pt1 | contig 17950 bp, 18 predicted proteins | sample I18A1metaG_FD_184145 | JGI IMG/M metagenome (GOLD analysis project Ga0209725, IMG submission 184145) | Lake sediment bacterial and archeal communities from Gulf of Boni, Indonesia to study Microbial Dark Matter (Phase II) - ​I18A1 metaG... | ecosystem: Environmental > Aquatic > Freshwater > Lake... | reverse complement strand
GGTTATGAAGCAGACCTCCCTTCGATATCACGACGCAAGAATCAAACGGAAACTCGAACTGACACGGAAAGAAGCGGAACTGAATGCCCGCCTGGGATTCGCATTGCCCTCCGATACAAAACGCTCAATCAAGCATCTCGCAAGGCGAACACGGACCACTATGAGCGAGATCGTGAGGGAGAAACTGAGAGCATGAAGCTTCAGATATGCAGGGATCTGGCGCTTCCAAGAGAGGCCGTTACGTGGGTCCTCGCGTTTTTGGCTAAGAGAGGTGCCGGCAAGACCTATTGCTCCGCTGTTCTCGCGGAGGAGATGTTGAAGGCGAACATTCCGATCGTTGTTGTTGATGGCATGGGAATTTGGTGGGGTCTCCGAGTCGGCAGGACTGGCGAGGGACCTGGGTTGCCGATCGTTGTGTTTGGCGGAGAGCATGGAGACCTTCCCTTGGTCCCTGAGAAAGCTAAGGCTGTTGCCAAGGCTGTCGTAGATGCCAACATCTCGGTTGTACTGGATCTCAGCGCTTTGTCGAAGAGGCAGAGTCGCCTAGCTGTCACGGACTTCCTGGACGAGCTCTACAGGTTGAACCGAGTTGAGAGGCATGTCTTCATAGAGGAGACTGACATGTACGCGCCTCAACGAACCATAGGACCAGAAATGGCCACTTGCCTAGGTTCTGTGGATAGCTTTGTTCGGCGAGGGGGGAATCATAATCTTGGCTGCTCGATGATAACGCAGCGGTCGGCGGTTCTGAACAAGGACATCCTCACGCAGTCGGACTGCTTAGTGGTTCTGAGGACCTTGGCGCCTCAAGACAAGAAAGCCATTCAGCTCTGGGTTGAGGAGCAGACGGATGAAGATAGACGGAAGCTGAAGGAGTGGTACGATTCGCTGAAGGAGCTGAAGAACGGTGAAGCCTGGGTCTGGCATCCGGAGAAGCCCACAATCTACAGGAAGATCATGTTTCGGGAACGGGAGACCTTCCATGCCACTAGGACCTTCCTTCTCTCGCCGAAGGCTGCAACGATCAAGCTGATGGATGTCAACGAGTTCATTGAGAAGTTCAGAAGCGTCTTCGAACCGAAACCCAAGATAGAGCCAAAGCCACAACCCTCACCGTCAGTGATTCGGCCACTGGAACCAACCGTAAAGACAGTCAAGGAAACGCCTAGTCTCATGACTGGTGAGCTACATCACATTTTGGGAATCAAAGGTCCGGGTGTGGAGACAGCCGTTGTGCAACAGGTAGTTCCAAACGTCGTTCTGGAGAAGTTGAAGCCAACCATCCAGCTTCCAGCAGACCTGACCGAGCCTCCGACTCCCTTGGCTCGGGTTCTAGTCATCCTGACGAATCATGATGGAAGAGACGACCGGTGGACAAGAAGCAAAATCAAAAAGCTGATTCGCGACCATGCATGGCAGGATGACAAAACTGACGAGGCCATAGATGAGCTGACCCGATGGGAGATCCTCCGACGCCAATCAAACAACTATCTGCGCTTCTACCGGGATAGGATCCAAGTCGTCGAAAGGAACCCCAGCACTCTAGGGAACCCTGCACTGAAATGGCGCATGTTATGTTAGCATGTTATGTTAGGTGAATAAGGAAGGTGCCGACGGCTACCCATTGGGTTCCCGAGCAGCTTTGGCAGACTTGGAAGAAGTTCGTGGAGATTGCGAGGCGCGAAGGCCGGTCGGCAGGCGAGATCCTCAACGAATTCATAACCAACTATGTCCGGATCCATGAACCCGGCAACCCACAATGGCCGTTGGACCGCTTCCAAGAGAGATCACAGGAGTCAACACCGTCGCTAGCGAAACCGGCGCCAGACTACACCAAGATGACCGACTGTGAACTTCTGGATCTGTTGCGTGAACCGCCGTGGAGGGTCAGTGACTTCGATCGCATGCACATCCGCTTCATCCTCAAAAGACGAGGCCTACTCGCGAAAGCGGAGGCGCATTTGAACTGAATGCAGAGATGCAGTAGTGAGACCACCGGGACTCGAAGCTCCAACCTGCAGTCTCGAATCTGATAATTAGTCGTTGATGCTTTCTGTAGAGCCGCGATATTTCGATTGTTGGCGAAGGACAGGCTATGTGAGACGACGTGTGTTCAGGTGGTCGATGCAATATGACGTTCGCGTTCTCGAGGTTTAAGCGTATGTCGGTCGTTGCGATAGATCTCAGAATTGACAGGCAGGCTCCACCCGCCAAGGTTCAACTGCGTAACTGTGGGAACAATCTCGGATGCTGGTGTCTTCTGCCTCGTCCGGCTCTTGCATAGGTTTCCTTGATGTCGAGGATCTTCTCATCCGAAGCTATTGATGGACTTCCATGCTTCGATTAGTATGTCGACGGCTTTCTCAACAGAGGCAGTCTTCTCAAACAATTCCCCAATTGAATCCGCTAGCTGCACCGATAGCAACCTTCGTTTTTCTTCGTTCGTCACAAGTTTATCAATATGGTAAATGCATGCTCTTAATATGCCAAAGACGAATATGCTCTCAAGGCTTGGTGTCAGGTAGATAACGTTCTCAATATCGTGCTCTGCATCAGCCAGTTTCAGTTCCCTGAGGTTCCTTGAGGCATGCAAAAGCGCCTGTCCCTCTTGGCTATCTTCTGAGTAGGGCAACCCCAGCCTACGGTCTCTGCTTCTTGGGAACGGAAGTTGTTTTCTAGGTAGCTCACCCCTAAGAAGCACCTGCGCAAGATAAGCAATGCTGTGTGCCATTAGCAGCTTATTGCCATCCTCCATTGCCGATGATAGGTTGTCAAATCCTAGTGCAAGTTCCTTGGACAGCATCTCGTTGTGAAGGTCTAGTTCAGAATACGCAAGTGATAGGCAATCATGGTACTTGTCCATCAACATGCCCAAAAACTGATAGTACTCGTTCCTGCTGTCTTTCAAAGAAGCGACGGCCTCGGTTATCATCTGCTGAGGAGGAGGAGATTGGGACGATCTGTACGAATCGGCGACTTTGGAAACAAGCCTGACTGGCCTAAGCAATTTGGAGTGACTCCAGAAACCATATGCTAATACTGCAACTGGAAAAGCAGTGCTCATCAACATCAGCAGGACAATCAACTCCAATTCAGTCGTTGCTCCCAGTCAATTGTGGACTCAAGCCTACTGGCTCCTCTGAGGGGGGAGTGCCACTGCTCTGGCTATCACTAGAAGTGCTAGGGCCCATAAAAACACTACAACCACACCGTAGAAGAAAGGGGCGCATCTAGCTGGGTCAAAGAGCCCTGTAACCGCTACTAGGTAAACGCCCATAGACGCCGAGAGCACATGTGCGCTACCGGCATAACCAATGGTGTGCCAAACCCGGATTCGTCTGGGGCGCCTCAATTCGCAAAGATAGAAAACCATGAGAAACATCGTTAATGTGGACAGAACGAGGAGCATGATAACTGACACAACACTGCCGAGCTGATCCGCGATGACTTTCTGCCACCAGAAGGCGTACACGATTCCTATCATAGCGTTGCAGAATGAGAACAGATCTGATCTGGATAAACGATAGCTCATTTCGACCATCTGAGGATGTCGCCCTTTCGGAACAATGTCCTAAACTTGAGGGGTCGATCGATCTTTCGAGAAACCGTGTCATTTACGTACTTCTCACCGTCGAGCTCACAGTCAATGATGCAGGCAATTCCCTGCATGTCGAACTCCTTGCCTTTGATAAGATCAAGCATACAAAAGGAAATCCCTCTGCCTCTAGCCAGAACACCGTCAATGAGAATAGGGCTCTTGGGCGCTGGGTGACCTGTAGGAAAAGTAGCGGCCCCTCCGCTCAGAGGAGCGCCATGGGATATCCAGACAATGAGAGGAATATCGGCTCTGTAGCACGCTGCAGCTGCGATGGGGAGGACGCCCAAACTGGGCGAGATTGTCACTGGAGCAACAATTGTGTCAAAGTGCCATTCCTGCTTGAGCTGTTGAAGGAAGTCTAAGACGACATCTGCAGCCAACCTGAAGCCCCTTGGATCTGCCCAAATCGGATCCAAATTCACTGGGGAAGACAAGTCGGTGGAAACTACATTTCTGTCACGAAGTAGGCCTGCCAAATCCTCCTTGGCAGAGCTGGGCAAAGTCAAAGCCTCAAGAACCTATACTAGTTGGAAGCGGGCATATATGATATTCGATGTGTTCGAACGGCTCTCGCCCAAGCACAATTATCTCCCGTAGACTGATGTTTATGCCATGACAGCTTCTGACCGTCGTACCCATGAGAAGACGTCTGACCAGGCCTCGGTTCGCTAGACTTGTCATGACTCTCTTCCCGTCGCCTTTGTTCTTGCCACATATCTTGGCTATCTCGCTAGTCATTGTAGGTGCTTCATGTGAGATGTACAAGAGAATGCGGTAGCCCAGAGTATACGGCTTCGTTGGGTCCTCAGTGGATTGCATCAATTTCAATTGCTTTCACCCCTCACTAGTTATTGAGAAGGTATGAGCTTTCAGCTTTAGCGCAAAGTGAATCCACAGATCTTTGACCGACCCTCCTCTCTTCGTTGCCTTCAAGGAACATTGAACCGAGGAGTGCCAAACTCCAAGGGCCGTAGACAAAGCATTGGTACTTGGTTCTTACCTTTGCAGAGGCTTTGGCCTAACCATATGCAGCCAGGGATAGCGGGTCTGCAGGCCCAGGGGGGCACGTCGTAGAGCGCCGTCACCTCGCCATCGGTTTTGAACCCAAGGACAGGCGGTTTGGATGAAATCCATAATACCATCGATCCATTGAGTGAAGCTTGGAATAAGTGCGGGGCGTCTTGATGCTAGAGTTTAGGGGAGACGCCATCTGTCTCAGCGGTTTAACAGGAACCAAATTGAAGTCCGAAGTGATAGGAGAATACTACCCCTTTTGGTGGGGAATCACATCGGGCGGCAAGGGTAGCGACTACAAGTACCCCACAGCCATAGTTGAATTGAACGCAGGTACCGGTGAAGTGTATATTGAGGAAACAGGCGAGACGGTCTTGGGTTCTGCTGGCCACGCCCTAGAACTCAAGGTAGAAAACCCTCACGCAAGAAATCTCAAAGTTGTCCTCGTTGAAGAGAACCCGCAATGCTACAAACATTTGAAAAATGTCATCAAACGCAGATGGCCCGAAGTATCTACAACAGAGGCAGAAGGGCCTGTTGATCAGAACTCCTCAAACATCTATCTCCAGAGGAAGACCCTCGATGAAGCTATCGAAGTGATCAGGACAATTAGCTTGGGCAATACGATCTACTTCTTCGATCCGCTTAGAAGCGTCGAGTGGGCTGCCATCAAGAAGATCGCAAGAGACCGAATGAAATACTTTTATCAAACTGGAACAGAATTTCTCATCTTTATCTTTACATCTGACTGGTTTCTTGGGAGGCGAGATTTCACTTCCTTACCGAATACTAGCAGAGATCGATTTTGGACAAGAAACCAGCGATCTACGGTTCTCGAAGCAGACAGGTTGTTCGGGGATGAGAAATGGCGGAATCACATCCTGAACAGCAAGCCTATTGAAGAGAAAGAACGAACCCTTGTGAGACTTTACAGAAGAAGGCTTTATGAGTGGTTTAGATATGTTCTCCCGCTCCCCTTCACTCCGAGACCAAAACAACTGTTTCACCTAATCGTTTGCTCTAATTATGAAGTAGGGATCAGAATGACGAGAAACGAGTATTCCATGAAGACAGGTAACCCCAGATATTCGCCTGACAACAAGGTGGCCTATTCAAGATTTAGGCTGTTGCACCCAGAACTTCTGCGCGGTCTTTCAGGGAAAGAAAGACCTGCAGAATGGAGGATTCTGTGGAAGGTCATTACAGGGCATGAGGGAGGAAGATGTGATTGCAGGTGTAGCGATCTTTGCGAAACAGCAGAAGATGCCATGAGAGTGCAGAATATTCTAGAGTGGCTCGCTGGCAAGAAATACTTGAAGGAAACTAAGACAAGAGCTGCGTGGAAAATAGAACGTAACATGAACCTCTATAGGTTGAATTGGCCGACCGTGAAAAGCAACTTGGGTGTGAACGGTCCGCCTCTACTCGTGCCTTTGTCAGCAAGACACATGAGTTCGAGCCGCTGCTAGAGTCTGGAGAAGGCGGGAAATGAGAACCAGCCTCCCTCAGGTGGTGAGAGTTTCGACAATTACCACGGGGACAAAAGAATGGGCGGATCATAATGTCAATTGCATAAAGGGATGCTACAACGATTGCAGATATTGCTATGCCAAGATGATGGCAAAACGATTCGGACGAAGCACAGAAAGAACATGGAAGAGCATGAAGATCAACAGGGAAGCTGTGGGGAAAAATCAGAGGAAACTGAAGGGAAGGGTGATGTTCCCCAGTTCGCATGATATCTTTAACATATTTCCATTCAAGCAGGCATGCTTCGAGGTGTTGAGAGAGCTTTTGGAAAGCGGGAACAATGTCTTGGTGACCACTAAACCTCGCCTCTCAATAGTTCAAGACATCAATCGTACGTTTTACGGGTACAAGGAACTACTGCAGTTTAGATTCACCATCACGTCTATCGATGACAAGTTGCTCTCCTTCTGGGAACCGAACGCGCCCCTCTTTAAGGAAAGAATGAGTTCGTTGATGTTTGCTTTCAGAAATGGATTCCGAACAAGCGTTTCAATTGAGCCATTTCTAGACTATGACCCTTGTCCTCTTGTCAGAGCCGTCGCTCCATATTCAACAGAATCTATATGGATAGGGATAATGAACTATATCTCGAGACGTAACATCAAGGAAGGAGAAGCTCCGTTCTACGAAGAAATTCGAAGAAACTACGAAATTGATCATCTGAGGGAGATTTACCAAAAGCTCAGATGTTTGCCTAAGGTCCAGTTCAAAGACAGCATCAGGATAAAGCTCGGTCTTTGACATAGTGACTGGAAAACTTCAGATGATACTTCATTTTTCTTGCAAGACAATAGAACACTGGATACGAACCTCAGGTATGAAGCGACGAGCGGGCTTTTGACCTCGGATTAACATCCCTAACTGTTTTCGACCGCTTTTTCGGCCCGCTTCCCTAATAATGCCTCAACAAGCTATTTTGGTTTGCTGTAGGACAGTAGAAACTTAGCATCGTGAAGGTATGTTCAGCATTCATACTGGCCTTCAACCATTAGAACAGATTCGTGCACAATTTCATGAGAATACTACTGGACAACGCCAATCTTGTCGCCCTTACATCAAGCGCAAGAGATCCAGTGTGGCCGCCAGGACTCGAACCTACCATTGTTGGTTGCCAGGTAAACCTCCGCTCGGAAAACCAGCTCGACGAGGTTCCTGACCTGAACATGTCAGAACTTGGCAGGGTTCCATGAGGCGCTGACCACAGCTAAGTCTGGCGCTAAGCGTTATTCTCGGCAAGATACCATCCTCACAGAACTCCGCTCAAGAACAGAATCGACTGCTACCACTTCGCCTTGACGGCAGGATATCGAGCTGCTGACTGCTTTTTTTCGATCTTCCTTCCGAGCCTCATCATGTCTCGTGGAATCTCTTGTGCAGCAGTCTGATCACTGCCAGACTTAGGGAAGAGAGGAATTTGACTCCTGTGTAGATTATGCCTAGAAAGAAGATGATTCCAACATAGATCGCTATGAGAGCGTATGCCGCGCATCCCAGGATGAATAGTCTTCCAAGGCTGCTCTTGCTTCGACCAACAGAGTATCCTGCCAAGAATATTAGAATCTCTTTGAGCATATCGCCACACCATTCTTCAGCTGGTAGAAAGGACAAAATCCAATTCAGTCACGGGATGCAGGCTTTCTGGCTCGGCTCCGTTCTCTTCGATCTTCTGACAGCTTCTTCGAGAACGCTGTGGGATGGAAGTCGAATTCGGACCAAGGAGGATGCTTCCTCATTGATTCCTCAAGTTTGGATTTGCTCGTGCAGGATCGGCGAATTGTCCTGAGTGCTTCACTCTTACAAAGGTTTGTTCTTGACAGTAGAAGGAACAAGTTGGATGACTGGGAAGTAGCCTTAAATACATATACGTACGACTACGTACAACTATGAAGACGAAGCTGACAATCTCAGTCGAGAGGAAGATCCTGCAAGAAGCGAAGGCAGAAGCTAACAAGAAGCACATACCAATTTCAGGACTGATCGAGAACTTTCTAGAGTTCTTCGTAAGGCCGCACGTCTTTTGCTTCAAGTGCGGCGAGAGGTTCGAGGCTCCAGACGCACAGGTATGCGCGAAATGTGGCTGGTTGATCTGTCCGAAATGCAAGGTCTGTAGGTGCGGACTAGGCGAAGATGCCAGTGTGACTGCCTATCACATGAGGAAGGTGTATGAGCAGTTGCTAGGGGGAAGATTGAAGTGAATAGGACGCGACAGATCGCTGAGATAACTACCTTCGCAACACTGTATGCAGTGGTCACATGGGTTTTCGCGCCGATCTCATATCAAGTTCTTCAGTTTCGACTTTCTGAATGCCTGAAGAGCATAGTGGTCAGAAGGAGGCATCTGATATGGGCGTTTGTGGTCGGCAATGCTCTGAGCAACGTTATGAGCCCTTTCATCGGGCCATGGGAGCTCCTTTGGATGCCGTTTGTAAATGTGCTAGGAGCGGGGTCGGCGTGGGCCTTAGGTCATAGATTTCAGAGTGTCAAGGGCTTGGCGCTGGGGGGAGCTGTTTACGCGATCTGGGTGGCGTTTGGTGTTTCATTCATGCTGTACTGGCTCTTTGGGGCCCCTGCAATTTTGACCTTCATCTACATTCTGATCCCAGAAGCCATCTTGATAGTAGGCTTCAGTCCAATCATGAATCAGGTCAATGAGAGGATCATCAAACGCATAACGTAGGTTGACAAATGATCCTCAAGATGGTGTGCAAGACCCAGATGATTCTTCAAGAGCAGAATCGCTCGCCTTGCTCTTAGCGAGCTTGCCTTTATTGTGACTTTCCTTCTGCGGCTCCTTTCACGAGCGCGTTCAGGATAGGCTCGGGAGAGAGCCAGTCTTCTCATATTCGCTTCTCAAGAGCTTGATCGCGAGACTGATCCCTTGCGATTTGCTGGTGAAGGTTCCCTTCTTGACTAGTTCCGCAACCCAAGCGATCAGTTCCTTGTTAATCGTTAATGAGACCTTCTCGAGGTCCCTTCCTGTTCTTCTTCTGGACAAGGTTGGCCGGTTTGATGGTTTGAGAGTTGCTTTAAATACGTTGGCTACTTAGTCCTACTTTATCCTACTAAGTAGGATAGGTGAGAATATGAGTTTTCAAGTATTCGAAACGGAAGGAAACGCGAGAGTAGGATCGATAAGAACAGCGCACGGCAAAGTCAAGACCCCCACAACTTTCCCAGTACATAATCTGGGAGCAGACGGCGGATGGAACACCCCGAAATACTGGCGACTTTATCCTGACATCAACACAGCCATGTTCAACACATACAACATCTTCCGCAACTTTCGCCAGATTCGCAGAAAGATAGTCGCCGCCAGAGGAGTACACAATCTAATCGGTTTCCCGGGCGTAGCATTCCTTGACAGCGGAGGATTCAATGCCCTAAACGAGTCGATAAACACAGACGAGCAAGAGATCTTCAGAATCCAAAGAGAAGCACGAGCGGACATAGCATCCACTCTGGACTATCCCTTCAAGATAAGATCAGACCTCGCGATTCCTGAAAAGATAATGAAGTCCATCGAAAACGCGCGAAGAATTGGAAAAGAAAAACGCAAAGGAAAGTTGCTACTCTACGCCTCAGTTCATGGCGATGATCCGCTGACCATTCGAAATGTTCTTCGACACCTATCGAGGTTCAAGAGATTTGATGGATACGCGATCGGAAGCCTTCAGCCAATACGAAGCGATTTCAGCCTAGTAATAGATCTGGTGCTGTCAGCGAGACAGGCCATAGCGAATGAACCCTTACATGTCTACGGTCTTGGAGGACCACTCACGATTCCTCTTCTGGCTTACCTCGGTGTAGATTCAACCGACTCCGCATCGGCAATTGTCTGTGGAGGGAACCGCGTATACTTTGTCCCCGGGAGGTCTTGCACCTCCATGAACAGTCTGAGCCGACTGCGGGAGCTGCCATGCAACTGCTCTGTGTGCGCCTCGAAAACGTTCAAGGAAATAAAAGGAAACCGCAGTCTCTTGACGCTCCATAACATTTGGACAGTTTGGCAGGAGCTCAAACAGGTAAGGTTTGCCATAACTGAGCACAGACTAGAGACCTACCTGAAAGAACGATACTCGTCAACTCCGGTCATCAAGAAGGCTTTCGAATACGCGAAGAGAAGACTGGAGCACTTTCTCTAGGAGGATACAGTATGGCAAGATCCATCAAGCCGCTAACCTTGAGGAGAATCATAGAGGCGGCGGATCTCGCTTCACGGGAGCCTTGCATAGACGCCAATCTCCTATCTCGTAAGCTCGAAGTGAGAAGAAGGCGCGCAAGAGAGATTCTCCTTGAGCTTGAACAGATGAACCTACTATGCAGAGCCGGAAACGGTTTCTCAGCAACTGATCTTACCCGCAAATTGCTAGAATGCTATGAAAAGGAGGATTGGCATAGCATCCATGACATCTTCTGCGAACACAACATCTTCTATCGTCTGCTCGTGGACACTCTATCCGGCGGTTCAGTTGCTCTGAGCAAACATGAGTTGTTAGAGAAGCTTTCAGCAGTAGGCGACCTGAACTTCAACGCCGCGAGCATAGACATTGTATGCGATTGGGCTGAACGGCTGGGATCTGTTCAAAGAAACCTGTATACCAATAAGTACTACCTTTTTTCGAAACAGCAACCCCAGAGTTTCTCCTGTGAAGCAGAACGATGCTACGACAAGTTGAATGTCGAATTAAGACCAGGTCTAAGGCTGGAATATGTAGAAATCTCAAGGTTGAGAGAGGAGACATGCGAAAATCTGAGAATAGCGAGAGAAGCCTTCGACAAGAATCTTGAATCCATGCTTCAGAGTAGAGTTGGAGAAGTAGATCTCTGCGGCGGCCCAGTCACAACTTCCGCCAAGAAGATTCCGTCAACCCTCAAAATAATCGAGAGAACCGGCAAACAGTCTGTTTTGTCACCGAGGTACTCGGTCATCAAAGAAGGAAAAGGCATCGAAATATCGGGTAAGCTCTACCACTACGTCGCCTTCTTCCATGGCGGTGAATGACATGGGAGCTCTTACTTTCACCAGAACGCAGAAGAACTATGGAAGATTCTACTTACGAAGCAATCCGTTTCCGCACGCTGGAATCCCTGAAGAGAATCCGGGCTTTTGTGCGGATAGGGAGAAAGAACTGGCATCTATCTCAGAGACGATACTGACCTCTCTGGACGGTCATTCCGTGCATCTGGCATTGCTTGGGGGATATGGCAACGGCAAGACTCACACACTGAAATATGTGAAATCTGAAATCAACCGACAATTGAATGGAGGCGCAAGTCCGAAGGCACTGGCCTCATTCGTGATGACTCCGGGTCTATCCTTCGTTGATCTATATCGCAACTTCATGCAAGATCTTGGCCTCGATTTCTTCCTGGACAGAGTTTGGGAGTTTCTGGGGATAATTGCCGTCGAGGAGATTGAAAGTAGAAAGAAAGCCTTTCACAACCTGAATCGAGAAATGAGGCAAAAGATCAGGGACAACCCGAAGATAGTAAGAGAATACGTTGACGAAGGAACTGTTCTGCTCTCATCTCTGACCAAGGCCTACAGAGAGAAGCTGCTGTCAATTGTGAAATCTGTAGACGTGGCCAACGCCTTCCTACAACTCCTAGCCGAGGAGACTTCTCTTCTGGCTTGGAAGTGGATCAGTGGAGAGCAGACTATGCATGAGCAGCGCAAAGAGATCGGAGTGGTCTCAGCGATCAACACGGATGACAAAGCTTTGAGCGTGTTTCTTGACATCAGGTCCATATTGAGAGAGCTGGGTTACAGTGCGCTGTGCCTTCTGATCGACGAGTTCGAGAACATAGAAACGCTCTTTGCTCAACAGAAACAACGGTTTCTGAACTCGATAAGACATTTGATCGACCTGAACCCGACAGGGCTCTGTCTGATAATCTCGTGCACACCCGAGGTTTGGAAGACGATCGTGAGAGAGTACCATGCGTTCTCTGAGAGAATCTTCAAAGAAGTTCTGCTCAAACCGTTGAACGAAGCAACTCTGAGGAACCTGATAGCTGAATATGTTCAGAGACACAGAACAGTACAGAATGACGACATAGGGCAACTCCACCCCTTCAGCGACGACTCTATACGCCCGTTGCTAGAGTTCTCCCAAGGCAACATGAGACGAGCACTTTCTATTTGTAACATCTCCATCGATATCGCCACAGAGGCAAACTCAGAAAAAATAACGGGAGATTCCCTGAAGATCGCACTTGAGAGACTGTCCTAGCGGTCGGTCTCCAATTGAAGATTGCTATTGAGGCAGACCTTAGCCTAGAGAATACGCTGCTATCTTCGTTCGCCTGCTATCTCTTCAGAGAAACCAAGACGCCAAGGGAAACGATTTGGATAGGACAGGCCTATCCGTTTGAAGGCGTCAGACTCAGGCAGACCGAAGGAATAGTAGAGATAGAGTCGCAAGGACACTCTCAGACAGTTCTTGACTATTTGAAAGAGGACGCGATCGGGCTATGGCATGAGCCAAATCTTGAAGATGTAGAAAGCTCAAAGACGCTCCAAGAACTTGCGCAACGCATTGTTCCTGGAATAAGAGTTCCTAGACTGCATAGGAACAAGTGGCACATTCTTCTTTCAGCTCTACTATCAATCCATGCGAAGGTCTCTTACAGTCGCGCCTGGTTCCTCAGCTTGGCAAAGTACAGCCTTCGAGAGCTTCAAACAATGAGCCCTTCCGAGTTGAGAGACCATACAAGAAACATGACTGGAATATCTGCTGGCTTCAGAATGAGATACCTGACCGAGTTAGTTAATGACTTGTTCGAGAAGTACCCGGACGCGGAAGACCCTCTTGAAGAGTTGTGCAAGAGGCCTGCGCCTGAACTCAGGGTTCAACTGCTCCAATTGAGGAACCTCGGGCCAAAGGTTTGCGATTGTTTCCTTTTGAACGCGATAGGTGACTTGTCATCCTCGCCCATCGATGTCCACGTGAGACGCGTCTCTGAGTATCTTGGTATCCTGCCTGCAGGCCTCGGAATGCCCGTTCCTTCCTACTGTCGAGGGTACGTCTGCTCGAAAGATGGCCCAGAGGCGTATGGTCTGCCTACCTGTCCCAGAGTCGATAGAACGGCGGAATATCTGGAGGAGAAGCTCGACTCTTCAGGAACTTGCATCAGAGCAGCTATGACCCACAAGTTCAAACAAGCTGGATGGGTTCAGGCCATTCTCTTCCTCTTTGGGCAGAGATTCTGCGCTAGGACTCCAAGAGGAGAGCCCGATTGCTCAAACTGTCCGATGGGGGACAAATGCTTGAGAGATGTACTTCCTCCTGTGGTCCAAACGCATCGTGTCCGGCTTCGCATCTTCAGACCAAGAGTCGTGACTCCCAAAGCGCCTCAGTTTCCTGAGCTTCCTTTCTTCCAACTATACCCGGAAGTTAAGGGTGCTGTTGACATCAAATCAAGAGAGATCTTTGATAGAATTGGGCAGAAGCTTCGAGGAGAGAAGAATATCATGGGAACCTGCTTGTGGCTCGCGTGCAGACTAATGAGGTTACCTGTGCTCATAGATGAGGTAGCTTTGGCGTATTCTATGAACTCCTCAGACATTCTACGTTCTTACGAGCAGATCAGGGAACAGGCCAACTTGCGTATTGATCTTGCAGATCCGAAGCTCTACATAGGAAGGTTGCAAAGGGCCTTGAAACTTCCGGAAAACGTGATCTCATTGGCGAACCTACTCGCGAACGCTAGCCGGGGACGCTGCCTGAATCCTGTTTCACTGGCGGCGGCGTCTGTTTTCCTTGCGGCTCGTAGACTTGACTTCCATATCCGGCAGGAAGACATCTCCAAACAGCTCTCACTTACGCAGCCCACTGTCAGAAATGTGGCCAAGAAGATGGTGATAAGCGAGAAACATCGCAATCGAACTTAATCGACCATATGTGCTGAGCCTACTTGAAGGTAGAGGACCCAGAAGAAGCTGGATAAGGCAGGTTTCCGCACCGAACAAGACGTGGAGCAAATGCATCCTGCCCGATTTCTTCCGAGTTCTCGCAAATTTTCAACTGCGCCTTACACCATGCACTGTGCTTTTTCTCACCCAATCCACAATCTCAAACGCCGTGATTGGGATCTCCTTGATTTTGCATACTTGGGCCGGATTCTGTATGATGCGGATGCTTCCATCCCCTCTCACAATGTAGACATAATACTGCCTTCCTTTCTCTTTGGAGACTTCGAATTCGTTTTCTGTCAATGTGACTCTGGAGCCGCCGCGTCTAGACTTAACTTCGATGTATCTCATGCGTCCTTTCTTCGATTCAGACAAGATATCATAGCCCTCGGTGCGTTGGGAAACGTCTTTTGGCTTACGTTTCTCACTACGCTCAAACCGCATTGCTGTCTTCATTCCCCAAGTCGAGCTTTCGTAAATAGCTAGGGTCGACGGGACACGCTTGGCTTTCGGTCTGATTGGCTCTGCCGCGCCCTCTGTAAGCAACCGATACATCGGAAGCAGTTTCGTGAATGCCCTTACGATCTCGTTGACTGTGTCTTCTTTAAGGTTGACTATGTCCTTCTGATAGAGTGGTTTTCCTATGTGCACGTATGTATTATGGCGTGGCAAGACATCGATCAGTTTGTCTACGACTGCATCAGAGATACGTTGTGATGGAATCCTATGCCAATCTTCATCTTCTCCAGTGATTATGTCCAGTTCAAAACCCTGGCCAAGACGCTTCAAAGCCCTGATGAACTCCTGTCTTCGCTCTGTCAGCCTACTGGCTGCATCCAGTCTGGCAGAACGTGCGTTGTAGGTTCCTTCGATCCAAATCCCGTTGATGTTCCAGGTAGTCCTGCTGATTTCGAATTGATATTGTATGCCGTACCTCGGATTGCGATATCGCCTACGATCAGCCATTCCAAGCCAAAGATAATCCCTCAGTTTTCCACCACGTTTCGCAATCCTACATACGTAGTGCGCCTTCTTTTTCTTGAAGTCGTCAAACTGATGTGGCAGTTTCTTGAGCAAGATTGTTTCAAGCGTCTGGAACCTATTCTTCAATTCTTGAAGTGACTTTCTGTTGGGTCGGCAATTTTCGAAGTCCTTGGAGGTGAAGCGAAAGGACAACTAGGCCACCAGACTCAAAGAGTGTTCGTGCTATCCGTACGTAGACGGAGTATAACAAATCTTTGCACCATGCCACACACACAATTACTGAAACGGCGAACGACCACGCATGTTGAGGGAGGAATCCCCCAACTATTGGAATGGTGCCTTTGGGAGATGAAAAACCGCCTTCTTCCAGCCTGCAAATCGCTTGAAAGGTTATTGATCTCCAGCATATCGCGCTTCCGCAAGTAGTGAAGCGTTGCCCGACCGATTCGTTATCACATGACATCAGAAAATCTTACAATACATCAACTGTCGGCTTGCTTGCGTACTGCCATTATGTGATATAACGTGTCGAGAAGTAAGAAGAGCTTGACTGATTTTTCTTCGGTAAACAGGGACGTATCGTATTTCCCATGTTCAACGAAATGGCGGCCGGGAAATGCTTCGTCGATCTCATCAACCCATCTCCTAAAGCTCTTCAAGACTGGACCGTCAACTATGAAATCTATGGCTGATTGAACGATGCGTTGGTATGTGTACGAACTTGGAGGCCCGTCCAGAACGAGATCTTGGAACTTCCTCGTCTTAGATTTCTGCCTCCATGGCATTTCGGGCTCTGGCAATCTTGTCGAAATGTAGTCGCTGACTATTCCTTCTACCTGCGGCAGCAACGCATAAATGCTTAGCCCATATTTGCCCTCCAAATGTGCCTGAAGTGCCTGACCTATCAGAGGTTTCCTGATCTCGAACTGTTCAATAGTCCACCACTTCGAAGATAATTGCTTGATCCATTGCGGATTACAGTAGCTCCGTAGGGTAGCACTTGCACCGTCTTCGTCTCTCTCCTCCAGTTGTTTCAAGATTCTGCTCAAGGGGTATGGTAGAAGAGCCGGTGCTGCCCAGAGCCCGTTGTTCCGGAGCATGGCCTGAGCGCGATCATGAATGCGAATGACTCTTTCAATAAGAATTGCCTGCAAGGACTCCGCTATGACGCTACTGAGCGGCCAAGTCTTTTTCTCTTCTTCCGGAATCAGATTCTCAGGAACGTTCGGCGTGAAGTCGAAGATTATTTGCCATGCGTTTCCAGCCGCAAAAACGTACACAAAAGCAACTCGTCGTCCGTCTACTGTCGGAGGCATCACTGCAGTTATCTTTACGATTTCGTGGAGGAATACCGCCTGCCCTTTGTCGAAAGCCGTATCTGGCGGTTTTCTTGCTGAAACAATCCAGCCTATCTCTTCGTTGAATTCGACAATAGGTGCCCTGTCCCTAGGTAGTCTGATCAAGCACCGGGATATTCGAAAATCCTTTGGAAGAGTACCTGCATGTGCGCGGCGAGATATCTCCGGCTGAATCCAGAGCTTGTCTATTTGCTCAAAGAGGTTTTTTGCAGCTTGTTCATCAAGCGCCAACGAAGAAGTCGCCTATGCTTAGGAGTCTAACAGAGTGACAAAAAAGCCTACTGGTGTTCCAAGTAGAGGTTTTGATTTTCTAGCAGGAGCATCACATGTGCTTCAGTAGTACTGTATGGCTGTAACCCACCGAACAGTCTGACCTCCACTTCCTATTAGCGCGTGTTGCGCGTTTCTCTGGAGCAATCGCGTGTGTGCGCACCAGCAGCAGGAGGACAATTCCTCTAATAGCCACAACATACTAGGATCTTCGTTGGGTATCCCTTTGTGCGAAGAGAGTGATTCATACAGAAGCATTGTCTCGTCTCTTGACTGGGGTTGGTCGGATAATGCTAGGTTCCAGACTTACAAGGACGACCCCAAACGAACGGAAGATGTAGTGAACATATCAAAAGGATGTAATTGTCTAAGGTTTACCTTGTTTGAATGCTTGGCTGATCAAACTGGCGATTTGAAACATCCAGTCTACGAGCTCTACACACTCGAAGCTGAGCTTGACCTAGGAGCAACAATACTCCTGTCGTTCAGTGGCTATTACAAGCAGGCAGGAATGCAAATACGAAGCTTCCTTGAACTTGCTTTCCTATCCATATATTACGCGGACCACAGAGAACAATACGAGAAATGGAAGCTCGGACAAGGCAGATCACCGCCTTTTCACGGCAAAGGAGAAAGCAACATTCTCAGTTGGATATTTGCGCACACCTCGCTTCAGAATTATCCTGATTTGAAGGTCGAGGTTTCAAAGGTTTACACTGAGCTAAACAGGTTCGTTCATACGTCCGCCATTGACAACCTTGCTCTTTGGGAAGGAAGAGATAACGTGCCCCGATTCTTGCCACGAACGTTTCGGCTATGGTGCGATTACCTAAAGAGAACGTATGAGCTCACCTCGGTTTCACTTCTACTTGTGTACTTTGATAGAATCCGGGGATATCTTAGAAGAGACAAGAGCGGAATGTGGCGAGATATTGTGGCCTCTTTAGGAGAAAACACATTACGTCGGTACGGAATATGCTCGCCTTAGGTATGTGGACTTTATCTCGATAGCGCGTCGTCCCTCCGTCGTAGGGGTAAAATTGTGTGTGTGCCTGTCATGGTGCGGCTGGTGAGATTTGAACCGTCGGTTCTCTACATTTGTGTGCTCCTGATGTTAATCGACTCAATGTAGAGCCCTATATACGTGAGGATCATTCTAGGGTATAGCAGCGAGATAGGAAATGCTCCACTACTTGCCCTTCTGGCCGGCCGATAAGATATGCGAAGAGTTCGACCCAACCAGTGAGCGAAAAGCCGGCCCAACCAAATACCTCTGGGAGG
>Ga0209725_1000859_pt1 | contig 17969 bp, 14 predicted proteins | sample I18A1metaG_FD_184145 | JGI IMG/M metagenome (GOLD analysis project Ga0209725, IMG submission 184145) | Lake sediment bacterial and archeal communities from Gulf of Boni, Indonesia to study Microbial Dark Matter (Phase II) - ​I18A1 metaG... | ecosystem: Environmental > Aquatic > Freshwater > Lake... | reverse complement strand
GCGGAAGACATATGATCTAACCTGTGGTCAAGAGTAGGTAAGATCCGCCTCAAACCCTTTAGGTGCCAAGTGAGCAGTCTGCATTTGGCAGCTGAATAGTAGTCGTGTGTAGCGGGGGTAGAATAATGGCTTCCACGAAATCTTCTGGGCAGTAAGTTTGAACCTTGATCGGTTCTACTGTCCTAATCTACATTATGGTGGCTGAGATTCCCCCGTACGACAGTAGATAAACCTCGATAGTGATACTGAGAGAACCAGAATCGCCTTGGGGAGACAAAAGCTGGTATCGACAACATGATAAACGTGAACTCTATTACAAGGGGAAAGAATATTGGATCTCCGGGGTCTCCATCCAAGCTAGATGCGTAACTTGAGAGCCGAAAAAAATCAAAGGGTCTCAGAAATGAAAGGGGCCACTCGCACACTACTAACTATAAGAAACCTTAGAGTTGATTTTTACACATACGCTGGCGTCGTTAAAGCTCTCAACGGCATCAACCTAGAGATGATAAAAGGTGAGACTCTGGGGCTTGTAGGAGAAACCGGTTGTGGCAAATCTGTCACGGCTCGCGCAATAACACTGCTTGTTCCTGCTCCTGGCAAGATAACCGGAGGCGCCATATGGTATGGAGGAGATAACCTTGTAACGAAGAGTGAAGAGGCGATCAGACATATTAGAGGTAGAAAGATCTCAATGGTTTTCCAAGATCCAATGACATACCTCAACCCACTCTACACGATTGGAGAGCAAATAGCTGAGGTCATAATGTTACATCAAGATGTGAACACTCTGTTACTTGATGAGAAGATAAGTGAAATAAGAAGAAAACTGGAAGCATCTGACCTTTCAGAAGACGAAAGAGACAGGTTGACGAAGCAACTTGGAGCCATGAAAGAAAAGCCTCCAAGATTTTCGAAAAGTGCACGAAAGAAAAGAGCATTGAGCCGTGTCATCGAAGTGCTGCGAATGGTGAACATGCCGGACCCTGAGAAAGTTGTGAACGAATATCCGCACGAGCTCAGCGGCGGAATGAGACAACGGGCAATAATAGCGATGGCTCTCTCCTGCAACCCAGATCTTTTGATAGCAGATGAACCCACCACGGCACTAGATGTAACGATTAGAGCCCAGATTTTGGAGCTACTGATGCAGCTCAAACAAAGATTGAATATGACTATACTCTTAATTACACATGACATGGGCACGGTCGCCAGAACCTGCGATCGTGTCGCTGTGATGTACGCCGGCAATATTGTAGAATTGGCTGAAACACGAATTCTATTTAAGAATCCCAGACATCCCTATACGGTGGGATTGTTGAAATCTATTCCAAAACTCGTTGAAGAGACACGCGAACTGACATCTATCCCGGGCTCCGTACCAGATCTGATTAATCCCCCCTCAGGCTGCCGATTTCACCCAAGATGCGGCTTCGCTCATACCATATGCTCAGAGGAAGAGCCCCAAATGATCGAGATCGAGCCCGCCCACTACGTAATGTGCCACGCTTGTGGAAAACCGAGTTATTTCCAAAAGATGAACTGAATGTCAACTCTATTGGATATCAAGGATTTGGTGAAATACTTCCCGTTAAAAAGCGGGGTCTTTCGAAAGACCGTTGGTTACGTGCGTGCCGTGGATCATGTGAGCTTTTCAGTTCCCAAAGGCCGAACTTTGGGAGTCGTCGGTGAGAGTGGTTGCGGAAAGACGACAGTTGGCAGATTGGTCGTGCGGCTTATCGAACCAACGTCTGGAGAAATTATTTTCGAGGGCAACGATATTTGCAAATTGGATCAGAAGGACCTGAGAAAAATTAGAAGCGGTCTACAGATGGTATTTCAAGACCCACAATCATCCCTTAACCCAAGAATGACTGTGAAAGACATAGTTGGAGAACCCCAGATGATTCATAAAGGCGTGAAGGGTGTGGATCTGAGGGAGAAAGTACAGATCTTACTCGAAAGAGTGGGCCTGAACCCAGATCACATGTACAGGTTTCCACATGAATTCAGTGGTGGACAGAGACAGAGAATTGGAATAGCCAGAGCAATAGCGCTTAATCCGAAGCTCCTAATCCTGGATGAACCGACCTCTTCACTTGACGTATCCGTTCAAGCCCAGATTCTCAACCTGCTACAAAAGCTGCAATCTGAGATGGAGCTGACTTTTCTTTTCATCTCTCATGATTTGGCGGTAATAAAGCATGTAAGTGACCACATAGCCGTGATGTACGTAGGCAAAATAGTTGAGAACGCATCGAAGCAAACAATATTCAAGCAACCTCTTCACCCATACACCCAAGCCTTATTATCGTCGGTTCAAGTGCCCGATCCTGACTACAGACCGGAAATGATCCCTCTCAAGGGAACTGTACCAAGTCCGGTCAATCCTCCCTCGGGATGCAGGTTTCACACTAGGTGCCCGTCGAGTAGGCCGATCTGCGAGTCAACAGAACCACAACTTGTACCGGTCGGAGACGAGCATTTCGTTGCCTGCCACTCCGTCAATGCGTAATGCACTGATTTGCCCCAGTAGACTCTTCAGCGGTCTAGCCAACTGATTGACATAAAGATAGTCTTATATGCGCTTCACGCCGCACCCTTTCTTCACGGGACAATTTTGAAGGTGGTGAAAAGCAATGAGTGAAGAGAGAAAAGTTTCTCGGAGGGGCTACGTGAAAGCCGCCGCCGGTGTTGTTGTTGTAGCCGGAGCGGCCGCGGGAGCTTACTACTTCACAAGACCACCAGCTCCTCCAACAACCACAACAACCGCAACCACGGTACCAACAACGGCCGTCACCACGCCAACGATACCGAACCCAAATACGATTATCTACGCGACAGATGAGCCTATGGTTTCGCTTGATCCTGCTTGGACAGTTGCCAACACAGACTATCGCGAAACATACTTGATGTACGACAGACTCGTTACCTACCGTGGGTCGAGCACAACGCCTGAGCCGATGCTCGCCAAATCCTACGACATCTCTGAAGACGGTTTGGCCTACACGTTCCACTTGAGGGATGGAGTGAAGTTCCATGATGGAACGACCTTAGACGCAAATGCCGTGGTATCTTCGTTCTTGAGAGCGTTGAAGCTTGGAGAACAAGGGGGATGGGCTGGCACATTTATAGGAATAGTAGATGAGGAAGGTGTGAAGGCTGTGGATGACTACACCGTTCAATTCAACCTTAGAGAGCGCTACGCTCCCTTCGTACCATGCTTAGCTGTGCAAGCACTTGGCATAGTATCACCCAAAGTTATGGAACATGAGACCGAAGGTGATCTGGGCAAGGCATGGCTCTCACAGAATGAAGCTGGTTCAGGATCTTTCAAACTGAAAGAATACGTTCCCAACGAGAAGATCGTGTTATCGGCGGTCAAGGACTACTGGGGAGGCGTTCCAAAGATCGATGAGATGATAGTGCAAATAATCACAGAGCCATCAACCCAGAGACTGATGTTGGAAACAGGAGAGATAGATGGGGCAGAAGACATACCGGTGATTGCTCTCAGTGAACTGAGCAAGAACCCGGATATTCATGTAGTTGACGATCCGGGATTCTTCATATCGTTCATGATATTGAACACGCAAAAGAAACTCAAGGACGCAAAGGTTAGGAAAGCGATTGCTCACGCGGTAGATTTCGACGGCATCATCAACGACATAAACTTTGGACGCGGAACCAGACTTCGAAGCGCATTGCCGAAAGGTTTCCCTGGAGCTGACGAGAGCATTCCACTGTATGACTATGACCTAGACAAAACTCAGGTTTTGCTGGCTGACGCTGGCTATGACAAAGGCTTGGAGTTGGACATGTTGATTGCACCTTTCGAAGAATGGATCAAGATTTCGACATCACTTCAATCAAGCCTCGCTAAAGTCAACGTCAAGCTGAATATACAACAATTTGCATGGCCTACATACATTGAGAAACTGAGTCACGGAGATCATGACCTAGCTCTGATGGGGTGGACTCCGGACTACGCTGATCCGAACATGCAGGTATGGTTCTACTTCTACTCGAAGAATGCCGGACCAGGTTGGAACTTCGCCTTCTACAACAATCCGAAGGTGGATCAACTTATCATAGCGGGACGATCGGAAACCGACATGAGCAAACGACTGGAGATGTACAGTGAGATACAGAAGATTACCGTCGACGAGGCTCCATACATCTGGCTATACCAAGGATTAGGGTATGGGGGGCTCACCCTCAGATCTTGGGTGAAAGGATACGTGTTTAACCCACTGAACGCTTGGTTCATCCCAGCTGATACTGTCTACAAAGCTTAGCCTTCTAGGCAAAACACTCCCCACTCTCTTTTCTATTTCTTAAGTGTTATCAGCTTGTAAAATACTGAAAGACCGAAGGCTAACGATTCGTTGAAACTGCATCATTACGTTGTTCGACGTCTATTGCTGATGGGACCGGTCCTTTTAGGAGTCGCCGCAATAACTTTCGTAATATCTCATCTCGTTCCTGGAGACCCTGCACGTCTTATGGCGGGACCCCATGCCCCCATTGAGGTCGTTCTCGCTCTCAGAGCCAAGATGGGACTTGACAAGCCTATTTACGAACAATTCCTCATCTATCTTTCTGACCTTCTCCACGGAGACCTAGGAATGTCAATCACTACACGCCGAGCTGTAGCAGCTGACTTGCTGAGATTCTTCCCGGCCACGCTCGAGCTTACACTTGCGTCTATGATCGTTTCGATAGTTGTAGGGATTCCCTTGGGTGTAGTCTCAGCGACTCGACAGAACAGATTGCCAGACCATTTTAGTAGAATCTTTGCACTAACGGGTGTTGCAACGCCGATTTTTTGGTCGGGTCTAATGGTTCTGTTGGTCTTTTACTATCTCTTGGGTTGGTTTCCAGGCCCGGGTCGAATAGATGTGGGCTTGGTTACTCCTCAGCAGATAACCGGAATGCTAGTGTTGGACAGTATTATTACAGGAAACTGGCCAGCTCTTGTGAGTAGTGTACGTCATCTGGTCCTGCCGACAGCTGTCCTTTCTTTCTCTACGATGGGTATGATTGTGAGAATGGTTAGATCAGGCATGTTGGAAGTGCTTCGTGAAGACTATATAGTGTTGGCAAGGTCGAAGGGGCTATCTGAGCGTGCGGTAGTCTATAGGCACGCCTTCAAGAACGCTGTAACCTCAACAGTCACTCTCATTGGACTGATTTTTGGTACCTTGCTCTCGGGCACAGTTCTGGTGGAAGCTATTTTCTCATGGCCAGGAATAGGCAGGTACGCCGTTACCGCAATAACATATCTAGACTTCGCAGCCGTTATGGGGTACACGTTGCTGGTTACGTTAGTCTACATAACAGTCAACCTCGGCGTAGACCTATTCTATGGCTTCTTGGACCCCAGAATAAGATTGGAGTGACGGAAGATGAGTAATGCAAGAGCTTTGGAGTTTGGTGGGTCGAGAATCGAGCAATGGAAGAAAGAGATGCGGCCCATCGCTTCGGAAATCAAGTATAGCCTTCACTTGATCCGTACACACCCACTAGCTCTGGCTGGGCTAACAATAATTTTGGCATTGGTGCTGACGGCCGCCTTAGCCCCATGGTTGACTCCTTATGATCCTTTAGCTGTTGACCTGCAATACAAGCTTCTGCCTCCGAGCTCTATCCATGTATTTGGCACAGACGATCTGGGTAGAGACATTCTCAGTAGAGTGATCGCTGGCTCACGTATCTCTTTACAGATAGCCATTATGGTTGTGGCATTCGCATTTGCTTTCGGCACAAGTCTAGGAATAGTCGCTGGATTCTATGGAGGTGCCATTAATGAAGTGTTGATGAGGATTACGGACATGTTCCTTTCGATCCCCAGTCTAATTTTGGCACTTGTCATAGCCGCAGCTTTAGGGCCCAGTCTGTATAATGTCATGCTTTCCCTCTGCGCGACCTGGTGGCCTTGGTACACTAGACTGGCCCGAGCCGAAGCTCTGTCAGTAAGGGAGAAACAGTATACAGAAGCAGCCCGAATGGTTGGCGTAAGCAGTTTCCGATTAATATTCCGTCACATGCTACCGAACTGCCTTTCGCCAGTGATCGTGAACGCTTCTATGGATCTGGGCTTCGTGATCTTGACAGCGGCTGGACTGAGCTTCATAGGACTTGGAGCACAACCCCCCTCGCCAGAATGGGGAGCTATGCTTAGTCTGGGTCGCACTTATTTACGTGAAGCTTGGTGGATAGCAACATTTCCAGGTCTCGCTATTCTCATTACGGTTCTAGGATTCAATTTGCTCGGCGATGGTTTGAGGGACATATTAGATCCTAGGCTGAGACGTTGACCACATGGCATTGAATGTGGAAATGGATGTTTCTTCAATCTATCTTCTTATCGACCTACCTTCTTGATCTGTACAGATAGGTTTCTTATTGATCTAAGGAAATCAGCAATCTTACGAACAGTGTCGTCAACCAGCTTTTCCCCCTTATCCTTTGTGGCTTTCGTGGGGTCCCCCATCGTCCCGCTGTGAGGCGGCCTTACCGTTGGGAGGGTGACGGAGATACCGACCTTAGGCTTTAGGGGTGTTGGCAAGATATAGTTGGAAAGAGCCGGGTCGATTGGTGGCGTGTCCGCCTTAGCTTTTTCCATATCGACCCTTTGGCCAACTGCCAGAGAAATCGACGTCTCTAGCTCGCATGCATGAAAAGGGGTGAGCTCTGTCTCCTTAATTCGCATAATCACATCTGAAGATGTTTCCCAGTAATTGACGCATGCAAGAAAAGCCCCCGTCTCACTGGCAACCTCATTTATTGCGATTGAAATGGCTGGTGGATTACCACCATGTCCGTTGACAAAGACTATCTTTCTGAAACCATGATGAATGAGACACTTACATACATCCTTGTAGAGGTTGACTAGATTCTCGTTGCAAAGTGAAATTGTCCCCGGGAATTCCATGGCTCCTTCAGATTCGCCGAAGGGAATCGGTGGAGCCACAACAACTCCAACGTCTCTTTCCACTTCCCTGGCTGCTCGCTTTGCGATTTCATGCGCAACAAAGGTATCATTATCGATCGGAAGGTGGTGTCCATGCTCCTCAAATGCCCCAACCGGCAAGAGGACCATATCAGTCTCCTTAAGCGCCTGTTCAACTTCAGGCCAAGTCATTTCAGAGAGCATTATCTTCTTGGTCAACTTGATCACGTCGCCTCAACGAGAAATGCGTTTCAGATATTCTTATGTGTTGTGGGAATGGTTCGAAAGTCTATTGGTAGGTAAAGATATTCAGTCAGTTATTTAATTTCATACGCACGACCCTCTAAACTGCGTAGATCAAGAATTTGATCAGGGTAAAAACTCATCACTGAAATTCAAAGTTGAGGAACGTCATTGATCTCATTATTATGAAACCCGATTTCGTCGTTTCGTGAAACTTCAGATTCTAACCGAGGATGCGTAAAGGGTTGTTCTTGGCGACTTAGACCTAGAGGTCGCGATTGAGGAAGCGGTCCAAGATCGACTTGCAGGTCTTAAAGAAATTCTCAAACATAATCGAAAGCAATAAGTGAGGAAACCAAAAAGGAGAAGAAACGCGCTCGGTTCAGAGTTTAGAACCACGCGAAAAGCCGGCTACGGATAGACAGTTCTGTCTGATATGAAGTCTTGCTTTTTCTTAAGGCGAAGGCCGTGATCCCGACTAGTTCGATCAACGCCAGATGTCGTCCGAAGATAGCAAGTTTGTTCAAGGGTATCATTTCGCCACTTACATATCTCGGTTGAGCTGATGGGTGCACGTTGTTTTGAACAATTTGGGGAAAGCATGGCTGTGAAAGTCTTATTCTGGACGTTTGTTATCATCTTGCTTCTCTCAGAATTTTGCGTTGATAGCTGTAACACTTATATACCGATAAGCATTGAGTCGATCGGCTTGGTTGGGTGATGGGTTTGCAGTCTGTGACGAGAACACACTCGTCAGGCTGTACTGGCTAGAGGGATGGTGCTATCTCTCTAACTGTTGAAGAGATCGCTTCTCCCATCTCTGACGTTGTTGAGGTTCCACCCAGATCGGGCGTTAGGATCTTCCTCCGCTTCAGAACTTCTCTTACGGCATTCTCAACGGTTCTAGCAGCTTTCTTCTCTCCGATAGTTTCGAGAAGGAGGCTCCCCGCCATTATCGTTGCGACGGGATTTGCCCTGTTTAGCCCCTTGTATTTCGGGGCGGAGCCATGGATAGGCTCAAACATGGAGGTCCCTTCCGGGTTGAGGTTGGCGCCTGCGGCGACCCCCAGGCCGCCCTGAATCATGGCTCCAAGGTCTGTGATGATATCGCCGAACATGTTTGGAGTTACAACGACTCTGAACCATTCAGGGTTCTTTACGAACCACATTGTGACCGCGTCCACATAGTTGAACTCGGTCTCTATATCCGGATAGTCCTGTTTGATCTTGTTGAAGATCTCACGCCAGAAACCGTAAGCATATGTTAGGACATTCGCCTTGTCTACGCTCGTTACTTTTCTCCTACCCGTCTGGCGGGCGAGTTCGAAAGCGTATCGGATAGCCCTCTCGGCTCCCCGCCTACTTATCACCATCAGTTGGTAAGCGATTTCTTCATGATCCGAATCTATATCAAGCCCAAGTTTGATCTTGTACAACTTCCTCAAGAGTTGAAGATCCTGTCTGCTCCTTCCCTTCTTCACTCTGCCTCCAAGCCCAATGTACATGTCTTCAGTGTTCTCTCTGACAACTAGGAAGTCGATGTCTTTAGCCGTCTTGTCCTTGAGGGGTGTGGATACTCCATCCATCAACTGGACGGGTCTGAGGTTGATGTACTGATCAAAGTAGAATCTGAGTGCGAGAAGGATACCATTCTCTAGAATGCCTTCTGGGCATCTAGGGTCGCCGACGGCCCCCATGTACATCGCCTTATGCTTTCCGATCTGCTCAAGAGCTGTTTCAGGAAGAAGTTCGCCTGTGGCGATGTAGTGGTCCGCCCCGTAAGGATACTTCATCCAGTTCAATTCAAAACTCATCGCTTCCGAGACCGAGTTGAGAACCTTGATCCCTTGGGCGATGACTTCGGGACCTATACCGTCCCCGGGTATGACCGAGACTGTGTACTGAACCATTCTACCAACATCCGCTTGTTGTCTTTCATCAGGTTCTGCTGAGTGTTTTGGCAGCCTTGACAGCCCAATCGGGATCTGCTAGGATAGCTCTTCCAACCGCTACTAGGTCCGCTCTTCCTTTCCAAACGGCTTCGTTAGCAAACCTTGGCTCTTTTATGCCGCCCACTCCAATGACAGGAACCTCTACAGCCTTTCGAATCGTCTCCGCAAGATAGAGGAAGTAACCTTGGCGTTCTGAACCTGCTGGTCTAGAGCCGCACAGCCCGCCTGAAATGTCAAGTGCATCTACGCCGGCTTCGACGAGTGACTTTGCTATTTTTACGCTTTCACTTGGAGTTAGACCGCCAGGTAGCCTGTCGTCAGCTCCGAGCCGATAGAGGAGTGGAAACTGAGCGTCAATCTCATCTCTTACGGCTTGAACGATCCTCAGTGGAAAGCGGACCCGGTTCTCCAAGGATCCGCCATACTCATCGGAACGTTTGTTGGTCAACGGTGATATGAACTCGCTCAAGAGGAAGCCGTGAGCTCCATGAATCTCGACAGCATCGTATCCAGCTTTCACGGCTCGTCTCGCAGCTTGACGAAAAGCTTCTACGAGGCCATCGAGCTCAGAGCTTGTAAGTTCCCTTGGAACCTCAGTGCTTTCGGGAGCGCATACAGGCGAGGGAGCAACAGGTTGAGTTCCCGTAACATTCGAGGTTGATCTTCCACCAGCGTGATTAATTTGCGCCGCGATTGGAGTCCCCTTCTTGTGAACCTCGGCAGTCAATTTCGAAAGGCCTTCGATGAGTCTGTCCTCGTATATGCCAAGTTGATTTCGAGAGAACTTGCCTTCGAAAGTTACGTAGGAATGTTCCGTTATGAGTAAGCCCATTTCCTTCGCTCTTTGTGTGTAGTGATTTATCAGAGAATCTGTCACTTCTCCATCTGCGGTCGCACGGTCCGTTGCCATCGGTGGCATTACTATCCGATTTTGAAGCTTTAGCGACCCTATGCTTATCGAATCTAGTAGGGTTGGCATGCGATGTTCCCTCTTTTCAACAGTGTTGGAGCATCAGTTAGGTGGCTAATCTCATCTCAATGCGGCGTCTGCCGCCCCCTGGATTCTTAGCTTTCTTCAAGGTGATACTTCCAATCTCCGACGTATTGCGAACATGCGTTCCCCCACACTCCATCTCAGGGAACCCTTCTATCTTCCACTTCCTTCGTAAGCCCGACGTTATCGGCGCCACTGCGCCTGTCCAAGGGTTGACTTTTCGAGCCTCCGCGTCTTCGAACCAGATGTTGACATCCAAACATTTCTTAATGCCTTCATTTGCACGATTCTCAACCATGCCTAGAATTTCGGGGGTCAACTCTCTTGTGAAGAGATAGTCGCTTCTTTCTTTCTCTTCATCAACCCTTCCGGAACTTGCTGTGCAGTTCTCATCAAAAACCTCGCGGAAACAGAAGAACACTATGTGTGCCGCTGTATGAAGTCTCATGATCCTGTATCGTCGATCCCAGTCGATCCTTCCGGTAACCTCATCTCCAACAGCAAAACTCGAGATTTCGTTAACGAAATGTGTGATATCTTCATCCAACTTGCGCACATCGAAAACTTTCAGGTTGTTCAACATCCCTGTGTCCGCAACTTGGCCGCCGCCTTCTGGAAAAAATACTGTTCTATCCAGAATCACGGCTTGCTCTGTCTTTGAGGTGACACAGGCTGTGAAATCTTTCATGTAGGCATCTTTCCAGTACAACTTCTCGGTCAAAGTGATGCACCTCTTGGCATAGGCTCCATCTTACCATTTAACGAAAGCGCTAGTGTTTCAGTGGGCAACAAATGCGTTTGTGATGAAGGGTATATAAATACGAAGCAAGGCGCTGGAACAAGGGCTGAGCGTCTGCTGATTGTTTCTTTCTTAACTTGGATTGTCATGCTGTACTCCCATGAGAGGCATCGATTAGAGTGGAATATCGAATCAAACCAGAAAACTCGCACGAATTCTTCAGAGCGGCGTTTGCTGTTTCAATGTGATAGCGACCTATTTCGGGAATCCAATTCACCAAAGTTTTTTATTGATCTGGAAATGAATTTGGTTCGATTCAACTGTTTTCTTCAGAGATGATGGAAATGGGCTTAACTTCATTTCTTGGAGCAAGCCTTATGATCTGGCTAGCAGTGTCAGGAGTTTTCGCATTTCAGGTTGAGAATCAAATTACGGAAGACCTTGGTCTGTTATCCCAGAGCTTTGATGGGCTTGGCACATCGCAGGGTCTTGTTAGGGTGATAGTTCTTGGGCGTGGACGGGCAAATGCGGTCGGTAGCTTGATGCGGTCAGGTTTTACGAGCTACCTTCCCTCTGGGTTTGCAGTTGTAGGATCTGTATCGAAGTCTCATTTGCAAACGCTCTCTGCAATGGATAACGTAATTCGAATCTTGCCTGACTTGCCAATCACATATGATGAGAAAGGTAGACTTGAAATGGACAATCCAAAACCGCAAACTGATATGTTTCGGATTAGGGAACTGACAGGCGCTTTAAAGACGAATTCTGATCTCGGGCTCAACGGTTCAGGCGTAACTGTCGCAATTGTTGATACTGGCGTCGATTTTGGAAATCCTGACATATCTAGCGCAGTGGCTAGGGATGCTGACGGGCGACCGATCGCGATAGATGCTGACGGACAAGGGCTGGTTATGACGAATTTAACTTTCAAGGCTAGATTGGAACTGCTTGGCGGCCAGGATATTATCAGAAGTACCCCTGACATTTCAATTACATCTGAAGGTGTTTTCCTAAACCTAGGGAAGCGAGGGGAAGGAACCGAGGTGAAGTACTGGAATGGAACCAGTGTTGCAACCGTTCATCTCACACAGAACTACAAGATAGGAAAGGATTCACGGCGTTTTATCCTCTCAAAGAGTGGCGTATACCATTTCGGACTGATGATGGAACAGGACTCTTTTGGAGGACCTGGAGACAGGGGGATTTTCTATCCTGTTCTCGTCGTCGACAACAAGACCGCTGGGGTCTATGATACCGTGTACATGGATCTCTCTTCGACATACGCGCTTTGGAACGAAAACGGAGAGGCCGACTACAGTTTCTATGATGAGACCCCGCACCACGTGGGAGATGGAACCGAGTTTCTAACCGCTGATCTTACAGGTGACGGCATCCCTGACATCTCTGCAGGGCTACTGGGTGCACAGGTTCTGGATGTATGGGGCGTCTTCACAGACCAGCTGTCAGAGTACGATATGATTCTCGGCTTTTCTAGTGGGAACCTTTTGCCTGGGTTGGATTCTGAGGGGAACTTCCTAGGCGTTATGTTTGACTTTTCGCCACACGGCACATTATGCGCTGCCAATGTAGCAAGCCGTGGAACAGTCGGCTACGACGTGTACAAGAACGGAACATTACATCAACTTCCTGGTGTAGCTCCGGAATCATCAATACTTGCAGCTAAGGCCCTGTGGCTGGGTGATATGCTCTACACGTGGATGTGGGTCTCGGGCTTCGACTTAGACGTGAAATCGGGGAGATGGCTCTATACAGGTCGTCACAGAGCGGAAGTGGTGAGCAACAGCTGGGGATGGTCTGAGTGGCCTCTACTCGGCGCGGGCGTGGGATACGATCTTCTCAGCATACTTGAGAACGCCTTGTCCATCCCCGGTTATCTCTCGACCGACTATCTTGGGACGCTGTTTGTGCACGCTGTGGGAAATGGTGGACCCGGATATGGGACGATGACTTCTAGTGGCTTCAGCTCTTTCGCTCTAAGTGTCGGTGCCTCCACAAGCCTGCACTGGGTCTCGTCTCTTGGTCTTGAGCGTATGGGTGCATACTCGAACGCTGGGGACGATGTGATCGCATGGTCAAGTCGAGGACCAAACGCGTTGGGACAGTCAAAACCAGACCTCCTCAATGTAGGGGCTTTTGCCTTTAACGCGGGGCCGGTCAATGGAGGATACGGGAATGGATCTCAGGCGTACGACATATTCGGGGGTACGAGTCAAGCGGCTCCGCTCACAGCTGGCGCGGCTGCCATAGTAATTGAAGGCTTCAGGAGAACAGGCCAAAAATTCGATCCGTCACTCGTCAAGACAACCCTCATGAGTACAGCGAAAGATCTTGGAAACGACCCGTTCGTGCAGGGCTCAGGAAGGGTTGATGTCTACAGGGCTGCATCCTACGCGATCGGAACCAACTATGGAGGCTCTGCACTGTTCAGGCTGCACACTAATGCAACGTACCAGAATGTTATGGCATCTCTAAGTCAGGCATGGTCTACGTTGGACTCGGCTCTTCCTAACGCTACCATCGCTCCAACGGAAGCAGAGGCCATGTTTGAGGATTCCGCCTGGTACGCGGGAACGATACCCGACGGCGGTTCTGGAACCGCTAGGTTCGTGATAGAAAACCCGTCGGACAGCCCAATAGAGGTTACAATCGGATCCTCGGTTCTCAAGTTGATTGCAAGCTACGGCTATGGCAACAGGTCCGATCCATCTCTGAAGGGCGTTCCGGTCTACTTCAATCTCACGAGGATAGTTGGATCGATACCTGCCGATACAACTCTCATGATAGTTAGACTTGATTATTCTTTCGAATCATTCTATAACGCAACCATAACGCCGTACGGCTATCCTTCAAACCTACTCTACTTGTACGCCTACGATTGGACAGACATCAATTTGAATGGAAATGTGGAATGGAACGAGACGGCCTTAGTCAACTATGGATACAACTGGGGCAATAGCCAAGAGATCCGTATCTTCAACCCGCTCCAGAAGATGCTGCATGAAAAGGTGATCGGCGTCTGGGAGGCGACGCCACGTTATATGCTGAGCTCAGGTCACCCAACCGCCGACGAAACCTACCTGTACAAACCGGTCAACTTCACTCTTCGGATACACTTTTTCAAAGAGGCTCCTTGGAGTTGGTTGTCCACATCAACGGACAGCCTGACCGTTGAGCCGAAGAGTTCTGCAGAATTTACTAGTAGACTTTACGTACCTCCTGAGACGTCGTCAGGAGTCTATGCAGGTTTCCTAGTCGTCGAGAATGAGGGCCAACAGGCAACGCATGCACCCGTGTCCGTAAAGGTTCCGTTCGAGATGACGAAGCTAAACGAACCTGAGACGATTGGTACGTTGCCTACATCCACAACAATACTTTACGAGAACGTTCATGTGCATGGAGCGACTGACTGGAGGTGGCGCTATGAATCTGGAGATTGGCGTGTCATGCCAATAGAAATCAGAGCTCGACATGCCGATATAGTTGTGCTTAGACTTGAGTGGGCGAATCCTAATACAAGCATAGACATCTACGCACTCGATCCTTCTGGAAACATAACGGCTACGACAACCCCGCCCATACAATGGCTCTTTGGAATTCCGAACAACTGGGTTCCAGGCACAGGGGTCTTCTATCGATCTCAAAATGCTGGACCGAACGCTACGATCATCGCAATCCCAGTAAGCCAACCCGGTTACTATACTATCCTATTGCACGCTACTCTGTTCGATGGATCTACTAGCGTGGAAGAGTTTACCTTAACGCTTGAAGTAACCCAACTCAAGGCTAGACCTCTGCAACTTCGCGTCCTTGACTACGTGCCATACATACTGTCCTTCATCGCCGGGGCTGCATCAACAGCGATCATGATAGCCGTGAGACGAAAGAGACAGAGGAGTTAACGGAATATTCTGAGCTCTTGGTTATATGCGCGTCAGTCGCAGGCTGTTCTACGTGCTCTGAGGTTGTACCTTCTAAGTCGCGGCCATCCCGTCTTCACGTACCTTATCCTTCTTGGGTCACGTCTCACCCAGTTTAGCATATGAAAGAAACTTCTAGCTCTCTTCTTCTCTCGATCAAGTGTAGGCTCATAGCCTAGGTTTCTAACCTCATCAAGGTAGGCTGTTTCTGTGAGATGCTGTGCAACGCCTGTAATCTTTGATACTTGGACGAGGTTATTGTACTTCGCTTTCAAATCAAGGCAAGCTCGATCGAATATGCTTCCGCTGCATATGTAGATTGGTTCATCATCTTTTACCTTCAGTCTGTTAAGAATATCAAAGACGACGCGTGAAGTTTCCTCTAGGTACCTCTTGCGTTTGAACATAGGGTACTGGAAGTACTTGATGTCCACGACATCGTAGAAGAACTCTCCTGTCTCGCTTCTGTAGCCGCCAATGACTACGCCAAACAGTAGGTCGCCTACTCCAGCATCGTCAATCATCACTGTCATCTCAACGTCCCACGCGCTTCCAATCTTACAGTCATTAGTTTCCTACCATCAACGAGCGTAAAATAACGGGAAAGCATTTCAAGAACTAGTCGTCGCTTCCTGTAAGGGTCGCGGGGAAAAGGTTCCCAGCACAGTAGTCCTTCTTTCGGTAATGCTCCTCTCGGCTACTTGGATCGATCCGTCTTTGCAGATGTCGATTAGATTGTACGAGTGGCCTAGCCTGCCACGTGTTCTGATGCTGGAGGTTGTGCCTGCATTCACTAGTACCGTGTTATAGATTCGAAGTGCTCTTCTAACGTGTCTATGTCCCATAAGGACTAGGTTGACCTTGTGCCTGAGCACCATGTCGAGTATATCTCCTGCATCTTCCAGTACGTCCTGATCTCTCCCCGAAAAAGGAACGGAAACAAGGTGGTGATGGAAGACTAGTATCTTGATAGTGTCTTTCCCCAGTTGGCTCAGCTTTTCTTCAAGGTATGTCTGCCGTCTTCTGCCGAGTCTTCCTTCGTCTCGATCGGGCTGCGGGCTGTCAGTTATGTAGATCGCGATGTCACGTAATCTCAACTCACTGTCTACGGGGCCAACGATCTCTTTGAAAAGCGAGTTACCATAGTTTCTCTCGTCATGGTTCCCGGGCGCAACTAGAATCTTAGGTTCAAGCATTCCAAGTTTTTTCACCGCCAACTCATACTCCGTGAGGACGCCGTCGTCTGTAAGGTCTCCCGAGTGCACCACAATATCCGGTTCAGGATCAAGTCTGTTAATATCATTCACAGCCCAATCAAAAGTCTCTTCGACAAAGTGTCCGTGAGGAGAGATATGAGTGTCAGAGATCTGTGCTATCCTAAACTGAACCTGACCCATCAAGTCACCACGCGGAATCGCTTCGATTTCAATATGTCCACCTTCATATTATGGTCTTTTTCTCCATCAATGATCTTTGCCCACGAATGGTGCATCCACGGCGTATTCTGAGAGAAGATAAGGATCTTCGATCTGATATCAACTTACATGTAAGAGGATCCTATCAGCAATTTGATGGAGGGCATTAAGTGTTTTGTTTGGAAAGATCGAAGCTGTCCTTTTCGACTTGGATGAGACGCTCCTCGATGCGCGGATAGGGTTGGCCAAGGCTCATGAACGGATAGTTCAGTTGGTTTCCGGTTTTCTTAGGGAGCGCGAGATTCATGTAGATCTTGGAGCCCTGAGCTCCAAGGTCAGACTCTTGGACGATCGAATGAACAGAGAATCCCGGTATGATAGGGATCTCTGGTGGCCAATTCTCGCCGTTGAGATCGAGTCAGGGCTAGTTTTTCCAGAGAATTTTATTCACAGGCTGACGGCCGAGTATTGGGAGGCTTATTCGCAACATAGTCCCCCATACTCGGACACGGTGTCCACCCTAACGGATTTGAAACAGCGTGGATATGGCCTGGGGCTAGTTACTGATACCGATGGAAGTCCCGGTTTCAAGACCGACCGGATCAACAAGCTTGCGTTTCGAGATTTGTTTTCCGTCATAGTTGTTGCTGGGGAGGACACCGTCGAGCTTAAGCCTAGTCCCGCTCCTTTTCTCAAGGCCTCAAAGATGCTAGACGTGTCAACCGAAGTAACTGTCTTTGTAGGTGACAAACCATTCACCGACATAGAGGGGGCGAAAGCTGCTGGTATGAGGACCATACACGTTTTGCGCCGAGAGTGGGACTCAACAGTCAAGGCAGATCTGACAATCAAAACGTTAGCCGAGCTGCGTAACATCCTCTAGTTTCAAAACAATGATTGAATTACATGACTGAGAAGTTCCTTTCGTTTCTGATCATGTCACCAACAGCAGCGAGACCTAGACAGCGCTATCTTCGAGGGGATCTTGAAGGCGAGTGAACGATAACTATCAAGTTGATAAGTAAAGACGATTGCGCTTACGGAAGCGCCTGCAACTGGTTTCTCATGATCGAAACTCCAGACTTCATTATGGTAAGTTCAGAGAGTACACTATGTGACACGTTTCTCCGACCGAGGCCGTGGCGGAGATTAAGGTTGACCAATAGAAACAAGAATCGGAGTCTTTAACAGGCAGAAGAACTAGAAAGTATCCGCTTAGGGGACGGTACCGCTAATCAATCGCTCTTCTGTTCTTCCTCTTTCTTCTTCGAAACTATGGCCTTGTACTTTTTCGGCCAAGCAATCTCTCCCCCGCACTCGTCACAATATGTCATGCAGAGGAAGATCTCATGATTACAGTTGGAGCAGAAGAATCTAGGTTGCTCGGCCTTTTTGTTGGTAGGTGTATTTTCCTCTATGTCTATGTCCCCCTTCTTTCTAGTTTCAGTATTCGACTCTAGGATCTCAATGGTTCTCATAGTTAATCCTTCTGAGGCTGGCATGGTAACATGGACAAAAACCGTTTTGCAGAAGCCGTGTAGAAAACAGCTTGAGGATTTGCAAGTTTTTACCAGTCCCTTTAAAAGAGGCTTCCAGAGACTGCATACGACAAATAATACTCAGTTCTTGTTCAAGGCTTGCACACTATCTTTCTAGAATGAATGGTTCTTTGGGAACGGGTATCTCAGTTATCATATCCATGGTCATCTCTGTTCGATGACCAACTATTATTG
>Ga0209725_1000858_pt1 | contig 17970 bp, 17 predicted proteins | sample I18A1metaG_FD_184145 | JGI IMG/M metagenome (GOLD analysis project Ga0209725, IMG submission 184145) | Lake sediment bacterial and archeal communities from Gulf of Boni, Indonesia to study Microbial Dark Matter (Phase II) - ​I18A1 metaG... | ecosystem: Environmental > Aquatic > Freshwater > Lake... | reverse complement strand
TATCCAAGCGACTTCGGTAGGAGGGCCGTAAAAAAGGTTAGTGATCGACAAGGGAAGGTGGGTTGAAGGCCTATTGTCGGAGTTTGATTGGATTTTTGAAGAGGTTAGCTCAGCTATCAGGGTACTAGTTGAGAAATTCATAGAGATGCCGTACTTCTTCTACTCGGAACAGGACATGCATGCCTACCTCTACCGCAAGTTGATCTCAGGTAAGCTTGGAGGATTCTTTGTGGAGACGCATTTCGGCGACAAGAGTGTACTGCTGCACAAGGACTCGGGACCTTGTCTCGTCAATAGAAGCCAGCAGATACATGTGGATTGAAAAGACAGGAAACAAAATTGCCATGAAGCAATCTGTCATGGACCTGAAAGCTATATCTGATTTTGACAAATCTAATATACCGATGAATCTGTAAATACCTCTGAGCACCTTGGCCTACCAGATAATTCTAGATGAAAAAGGCGAAGGCACGGGCTATGAACTTAGTTTCCAACTGTCTGGAGAGAGACGCCCAGAAACCGGACTAGGAAAGGCGCATCCATATTGTTGGGATTTCGCCATACAGGGAAGTAAAGACTTCCCGAAAGTGGAGCAAGCCGTCATTCGAATATACTTTGCTTCCAAGCTAGTTAGAATAGCAGAATATCAGCCACAAACAGCGAAGAAGGAGGAAATTGCCAAAATCAGTGCAACATTGCTTCCTCAGCTGACAGTCACAATTCCTGTATTCAAATCCCCTCCTGTTGTCGCTAATGATCAAATTGATGGAGACAGTCACTTCGTTGAGTGGGTATTCAATGACCTCAGGCTTGACCGCAAGTTCAGATGCTTGGTCAAAGGGTTAGTAGTTGTATACTTCTATGAGAAGAAGTGTCGTGGATTCTCCTTGAAAACCTACGCTATGGCCAAGTTTAGGAGCGGAGCCGTATTCCGTCCGAAATACGAATCACTGACTCTAACCCGCGAATCCAAGAAAGTAAGCCCGCGTACGCAACATTGGAAGTTAGGCCAGTCGACGAGTCCGTAGGCGTAGTCTGTTCCGGAGGGATTTAGACCCATATAGGTTTAAATCCTCGCAAGCCTCCCCCGCTTCGAAAATACGCGCAACATGTCCAGACAGGAGAGAACCTGTTCCATGAACATCAAGAATCCTAAATAAGAACGATATTATCAAATCAAATGCAAAAGTCAAGTTATCAGCAGAACACTAGCCACTACTAGTTGGCGAGGCACGTGTGACAAATGAAACCATATTCTATTGAAGAGGAGAGGGGACGAATTCTGGAAGCTATTCCTGTGGACGAGGCTTTTGAACGCGAGGCGCTTTCGTTGTGCGAGTACTTTGGTAAAAAACCGGACGAAGGGGTGTTGAGCGACATTAGCACATTTGTTAATATGGATATGGTCACGACTTCAGAGCCGATGGATGCTTACCTTCTATTCGACCTGGACTTGTTCATAGATCTGATTGTTCTGCATGAAAAAATCTGCGTCCTTCAACCATTTGACAATAGATATCCTGATATGGCGGACTTCGAGTGGCTAGAGAAATCAAGCATTGCGAAAGCCCTCCACAAAAGGGGCATACTTGTTTTTAGACCAATTGTAGGCTATGATGCGCCTTCATGGCACTCCACCAAAGAGTTTTTCAGAAGTGGAAAGTTAAGCAAGGCCCTTGGTCCCTTCCTTGCCGCTGGCGAATCTCAAGGCGAAACGCTCGGCGAATTGGAGAGCCAAACGTGGGGAATAGGCAGGCACATGCATTACTATAACGAATACTATGCGAAGCTCTACAGCCGCTGGATTTATGACCGGATGCTTGCAAATAAGTCGCCACATGAAGAGATCCGAAAATACTGGAAACAATTTGCCCTACTAGTATATCGCACCAACGAATGCCTGACCTACGCTCGAAAGAACAGCTTGCCGTACCATCCCAGTTCGATTAAGGTGCCGGTAACTAAGGTGATTTTAGAACTAAACAGCATTCGCCTAAGAACTTTAATAGATTATCTTGTGAGACAAGTCGACATTAGAGAATCGTCAAAGGCGCAAAGACTCAATAAAATGATGGGGACAGAACATTATGAAATCCAGACTCCTTCGCTACTTACAATTGTCCTTCAGCAAACTAAACATCCATCAGATATTCTCGATGTCACTTTAGATTTGAGAAAGTCAGCGGCGAAGTTCAGGAGGTACATCTCTCAGACTACTTCCAAGAAGAGGGGACCAGCATATGAAGAACTCAGGAAGATTCGATCTTTTAGTCTCGCCCAGTCGAAGACCACTGACTCTTTACTCCTTGAGCTGGTTCCTGAGGAGATTCTGCAACCTCTGCTCGAAGATGCTGTCCTGGGGTTTGAAATCGGTTCTAACCTGATCCTGTCAAAATCCCTGTTGAAGGCGGCATTGAAATATCTTAACATTCACTTGTTCAATCGTTCTTTGCTATTCATGAGAAAGCTTGGCAAGGCTTCTGCTGCCACTAATGAAATCGGGAAGCAAGCGTCGAAGGTTTTTGGGAATGCGATTTCGAGAGAGGAATTGACTAGATTCTGGAATATGCGAAACGCCCTTGTAGAAAACTAGGCAAGCTTTAGGAAAGAGTTATTACCGGTGTAAGTGACTGCTAGAAACTTGTCATCCGAGGGTGTTCTTTTGAGCGATAGATCCAGGACTTTTGAAGTTGATGAAGCAGAAGAAGTAATTATTGAAATTGACGATTCCTATTACACTAGTACGCCCACCAAACGCCATCAGATCCTAGAACTTAAAGATCTTGCCGATTTCAGCAACATCCTCAAATCGGTTGTAAGAAAGATAAAATATGAACTTCTCTTGTGGAAAGTCTTCGAGAGCGGAGACGTAGGAGTTATCCCCTGGGGTTTTCTTGGGGATATTAGCGTTCGCTTCTCTGGTGATACGATGAAATTTGAAGTCAAGAATACTAAACCAAGTGGCGAAGTTCAGGTAACCCCAAATACGAAGATAACTATCAGTTTTTCCGACTAATAGCGAAATAGGCTAGAATATGACGAACAGAGCCTTGAACTCCGAGAGGAGCTACGGCCCTATCTCCTCCAGCTAATCCTGTCTTAAAGGTCGCTATTCAGGAGCGTGTACGCCTCGAAATGTAACTCTTGATCGAGGCCAATAGCCCCCTTAAAAGTTCTAGAATTTGCTGCAGTAGTCTGAAAGGTTACGCTGCCTTCCTGTCTTGGTTTCTAGGAGATTGGGGCGAACGAAACATGAGTCGAATTCCTTATGTTGTGTAGCATATAGTAAATCACATGCTATTTGAAATTGGAATCAAATGAATCATGGAAAGCCCTTGTTACCTATTTCATGAGAACCGCTCTGTTTATGTGGCATATGAACTAACTTTTTTGGTGAAGTACTATGCTCTACTATAATGACTTCGTTTTGAACGAAGTAATGCAGGAAATGATTACTTTCGACAGGAGATCCGTGTTCAATGAGTTGAACTCTGCAGCTGCGAGATATCAACATAGACTTCTAATTGGCGATTTTCGTCACTCCATTGCTTCTGCAATCGCAATGGTAATGGCGCATAACTGTGGTCCGGCTCGTAAGAAATGTACTAGAGAACAAATCGATCTCTGGTTATCGGCCATCATGAATCGCATCCCATATAGTTTAAGGTGGAAATTTTTTGGAGATAAGTTTTGGAAATGGTTGGAAAAGCTACATGTTCGCCGAGCTAGCTTAGAATATTTGAAATTCCTGAATGAGCTCGAAGAAGTGACGCTCGGCTTTGTTTCTTTTGTGGATATGGAGCGTACTAACAAGGATAAGGTTAGGGAAATATTCGAGCCATTCATACGCACGGTCGGATTTGACAGTTATGAGAGATATAGGAATTCCTGCTCGCTCCTAATCGACTTAACTAGAAGGATCAGTGAACCTATGATCTTCCGCGAGGAAAAGGTAAGAGAGATAGAGGAACGCTGGGGTTTTAGTGAGGGGGCGCTCACCCTCACCGAAGATAAGGTCACCCGACTAGACCTTACAAATCTACACAGGAATTTCATTCCAATCTTCTACGGAGGCCGCGAAGGAATAAGAAAAGGCTTAGCACCACAACATTTCGGAGCTGTGAACTCACCCGTGAAGCTTTGCTTTTCGATCGATAGAGCTAAGCAGGAGATAATTGATGGAGCCTTTAAGGGTCGGATTTTTGAGAATTTCTTGCATAGTGCACTTACGGGCGAGTTAATATTAGCGATAGATCCCAGCAAACCATTCGATGGCTATGTGCAGAGAGCCGACAAGTTAACCGAAATGCATGGTGGAAAAGAGCTTCTGAAGAAATTGGATGATTCGCCAGAAGGCATCAATGTGTGGGAGGAAATTGGTGAGCAATGGAAATATCACTTATCTCAACCCGATATTAGCCTGTCTAATCGTGTCAAATTCTACAAGTACCTCAGATACTATTATCGGACAACAGAAAATAGTACAGGTCCCAGTGTTATTGTTACACGCAACAGTCATCCTTCGTTTGCCGCTTTCTTAGATGAACAGAATCAAGACCAATGGGAAGAAGATATTCTATTAATTCATGACAAAGATCCAAAACACTGCTTGGTAGGCGCCGCCAGATTTACGAGAAAATATAGTCATAAGAAATATAGGTCGGGAAGAAATCACGTACGAAAGTTTGTCGATTATCTTAATGCTAGTGCAAAAGCCAGATTTGAGCTGGCAATTCCTGAAGAGTATCCGATTGTCCCAGTACTTTTTACATCATTTACTGGAGCTATTCATAAAGAAATGAATGATGGAGTGATAAAGACTACGATTCTTCCCGTAACGCTTGGAAGGCACCTCAAAAATATCAAGAGCCATCTGGCGAGGTTGGCAGGCAGTTAGGATGAAGTTACTGAGTTGGAGATGTCGATAGGTTGTATGAGAATGTCGTATCGAGATACCTTACAATGATGAACACGCTTTTGAATGCGCCAAGACATCGCTTCTTGGAAGCTTCTGCTCAGGTTCCCAAAGAACCGGGCGTTTATGTGATTTACGATGAGAAAGAGAAGGCTGTGATCTACTCTGGTAGAACTAAGAACCTGAGAAGGCATCTATAAGGCGACCATAAGCGAGGAAATATTGATGGCAGTCAGTTCAGGAGGGTACTGCGGCAAAACCGTAACTTGGACTCTGAAAGTCAAAACGCCAGATATGTCTTAGAGTCCGAACCGCCATATCTCGAAACTTTGTGGTCTCTTCAACGCCCGCTCCAGGAGAAATGTCTGAGTCTATGTTGGCGGAACTCTACCCATGTCAAAACCAAGTTTCTTCTTCTTACTTAGCAGCACTATTTTGTATCCTGACCCTGGCAAAGCTTCCTCTGCTACCTCAGTTGCCCATAGCGAGTTCTTTTGGCCCTCAAATCCGACTATAGACCTACAAGAGCCTGGGAAAGCAGATATGACAACGAGTTCAGACAGTTCTGCAAGAGATTCGAAAGGAAATCTATTGTCAAGGAGTTGTGTCGTTAGATCATATGCTACACCCGGAAGTCGAACTACGTTTCTCATTTCACTCAACCAATGATCCGGATTCAAAATAAAGGCCATAACAGAGTACCATGAGTTGAAATCAGTTACTCCATCGTAAAGGAGTATGTTCCTACCAGCGATGTTGAAATCCGAAGATGATTCACTGATTCCATAAGTTGTCTCCTCCATTGCCTTTTTATTGGGTACTGTCCTTATCATATATGTTCCATACATATCCACCAATCTATTGAGAAAGCACACATCAAGAATTGGCTTTGTCAATAATTCCCTAAACTTCTTTTGTTTCAGTCTACCAACAACTTCATAAGCAGGGCCTGGGGCAAGGAAGAACTCAGAATATTGATACATTGCCTCTTCCATGCTTCGTCTTCTGATAAATCCCTTTCCTAGCTGTTCCTCGTCTATATCGTTAAGAACTACCTTTGCGCGCGACAATTCATCAAGTAAGTTCATCTCAGTGGCAGCGGCATACAGTCTCTTGAGCACATCATATACTAACACGCCGCTACGTGAACCAACATCGAGAATGCGAAGCTGATCTCTTGAATACGGCTCCTCTTCCAGGTACCGTAAGAGAAGGTTCACTAATTGAGATGTAACGAACCTTGGTCTTGTGTCTACACTAGTGCTAAATGAGGCTCCCTTGGACCTAGAATGAAGCCATACGGAATTGCTGATTGCTGAAAGGTTGTCTTCCTGAATCTTATGATTTACTCTTCCATCTTCACAAAAACCGACAATGTATGCTGCATGTTGAGATATGGTCCTGTAAGCGTGGTACACTAGTGGCTTTCCGAGCGTGAATACTCTGGACCACTGTTCCACGTCTTCCCTAGGAATCTTGGGCAGGCGCACCAAAACTGGAGGGATGAATGCTCTTACAAAAGAGGGATTCTCTCCTTCGAGTATCTTTCTATTCCTCTTATCGAGAAGGATCAGACGAACCGGATGAGTATCCAGTACCACCAGGATCTCCACTTTCTGTCTGACCCTTCCGGTACGACCAACAGATCGTATCAGTCCGGTTTCAGGATGGATTGGTACTACTTCTAGGCAAACTAAGTCGGATAAGCATGAAATCAAGTTATAGCGATCAATGTTTCTATCTCTAATGATCTGTGGTAACCATTCTTCGAGTGCACGGGACATCTTTACAAAGGATTGATAGTAATTGCGAATAGACTTTTTTAAAGTACTATTCGGGTCGATGTCGAAAGTGTGCAAGTAATCAATAAGATTACGAGGCTGTTGGCGAAATTCGGGCTCTTCCTCTTCTTCTTCGACCTCAGGTGCTTCTTCTATTTCTTCGGATTCTTCAGGGAATGGTTCCTCCTCTTCATCGGATTCCGCTTCAGCCTCTTCTTCAGCTTCGCTCTTGATTTCATAACTCAGTACCGATTCTAAATCTGTCTTAAGAATGAGTTCGAACAAGTTCAGCCTAGTTTTCAGAAAATCATCAAGTGAGGCGCTCAATGAGTCGGCGATTCTGGAGCGTGAAATCGCCTCGATGAACTGTTCGCCAGTGATCATCTCAACTGAAAAATGAAGCCCCCTATTGGTTGTTGATCCTTTAACAAGAACTTTGCAGGGTAGGACGCCCAGAGATGTACTGCGGGAGACCGATTCCACCATTTCGAGAAACTCTAATTCTAGAAATGTTCTAAACTCCAAGAAGGTATCCCTCCACTGATTTTATTCTGGCAATCAATCTGTTCTTCGATGGTATGAAATCAATCCGTAGATACGTCTCATCAGTCTTGAGACTTTTCATGGTTTTAATGGAAAAATTGTCTACTTTATCGAACAGAACCTTTCTGTCAATGATTTTTCTCGGTAATATTTGAAAATCAAAGAGGTCAGCCATTCCTATTGCTGTGCCAATGACGCCCGAACTAAGATACTCGTTCAATTTGACCCCATAACATGGCGTTCTTTTGTCTCTGCTGAGACGACTCATATATTTTGAGTACAGGTTTTTACTCTGTTTCCGTATCAAAGATCGAACCATTTTCTCCAAAAACTTGAGATGTACTCGCCGCTTAGCAGTAGAACGGATATTGCCGAGCTTTGAAAAAACCTTCAGTTGGTTCTCATACCATTTGGCAACGTCCTCGAATGAATATTCATCTTGTGTATTGGCATGCAGTCTGGATGAAGGGATCATGTTAAGTTCTAACGTCGCCTCTAAGAAGGTCTTGCCTGAACATAAACAGCGCACGAATCTAACGATGCGTTGTGGATGAAACTTTGGCAAAAAAGCTGGATAGTGTCGCAACAAACGCCAATTAAGGACAGACCATAGTGTCTTCGATGAGTTATCGAGATTCCTGTCATTTCCAGTGTATGTGCGCAAGGCCTCCAGAGTTTCTTCTCTACCTTCTGTACACATCCAGGCGATTAGATCCACGAGGTCGCCCGAATTGCGCGTTCCAATTAGGGGACTACTGATTACACTTGGCAGAGAGTTCTCAAGTATTCTCAAAACAGAAGTGACGGACGCAACAAATCCGAGGACATTTCTTTGCACCCCGACTATGACAGGTGTTTCATTACCTCGAACGTGAATAGCCTTAACTAGCTGAGACGCATCCTTGTAAGACCTTATCGGTATGACGTTTACTTCTTTTGCACAAAGACGCGACAGATGCTCCCTTATTTTGGCCAGACTAATATTATCGAAGTCTATCAAAACGTATCTTGGGAAAGCAGCTGATCGTCGGGTTATGTATCTTGCTAGAATGTCACAAAAGAACTCTTCTTCTACAGATGTCGTCAAGTTCGCTCTCTCCAATTACTCCAATCTAAGAGCAATTCTGCCATCTGCCTCCTGTCGCGCAAGCTGAAGTGAATCTAGTCTAGAGATAAATCGACTGAAGTTCTGAGAAAGCAACGGCTTCGCAATTTTGGGTTCAACTCCGCTAGGCCGGGCTGCTCCTACCCATTCCAGCACATCTTCAGGGTCAACAACTATCGAAAAATCAGTCTTTAGAACCCTGCAAAAATCGAAAATGTCGGAAAGAGACCCACACCTCTGAATTGTTAGACTAACCATGGCCGGAAGCGCTGGATCTGGAATTCGGGTATATCCCCCCTCGGACTCTCGAACTAGAAAAGGCCTATTTGCAATACTCAAGATCTGTTCATAGACACTCGCCTGTTTGCTTACCTTACTCTCTGAGTACTTGACACCTGAAATCTGAGAATACGAGTTGAAGAGTTCTCTCCTCAAAGACATAGTAAATCCTAGGAATCTATTAGCTGCTTCAAGCGATAGCGAATGCGGATAATTGTTATCGATAGCACCTCGCGAAAGGTGAGGACGACCTTCTGCGTCAATCAACACATATTGCGGAATCATATCGCGAGGGCATCTAATTTTCAATCGAAGCTCTCTTTTGTCGTGATCGATTTCTACATCTTGTCTATTCAATTTCATCAGAAACTGCGAAAGAGTCCCGGCTTGTTGCAAGAAATAGCCGATTAGTCTGAAGTACACTAACCTATGGAATGACTGCAGCGGATCTTTCGTACGTAGGCTTGCTGATAAGTACTGCTTGCCTAGGACGTCGAGCGCATAATCTCCAGTTTTGAGTTTTCTAATAATTTTAGCGTCATAAAGATCATCCACAGCAGACTCGATGTACTCTATCCTCTTTTTGTCTCTGCTGGAGAGAGAGTTGAAGTCAAGTTTGCTGACATGCTTCGCTATCTTCATCCCGATCTTTTCAAGATGAAGGTCGAATTTCTTGAATACATCCTCTATTCTCTTAACGAAGTCTTTACCCAGTCTCTCGCTTTCTAAACTGCGGTTGATTTCCATAAGTATTGGGCGAGTTTTGGGTATTGCCAGCAGGTCGCCGAGAAAGTACCTATATGTCGTATGTACCTCTCTTATCGTCGGTCCAAAGGTAGTAATCTTGTCATCTTCCATTAACATAAGATAGGGGTATTGAGTTCCCCGAAACGCAAATATTCTATATCTAAGTCGCAAAGTTTTCGACCTTGCCCCCTCTCTCTGCGATGATCATTGTAGCTTCCCTCTCTGATCCAAGAATGTTTGCGAGAATCATTGGAATGCATTCTCTTACTTCATACAGGAAGAACATCAATCGCATTGTCTCTGGACTATCAGAAGAAATATCAATGTCGAACCCCTCTGCCAGAGATCTCATTAACCGGAAGGTAGCGAGGTCAAGGTCCAGAGTGGGAAGAGATATCTGCGTGCGTCCTACTTTTTTTAGATCGATGAATGTTGGTCTGATCTTTTCAGACCATTTTAGAAGATCTGTCTTAAGAGGTTGATTTGGGTCACGAAGCAGATCAAAACCAATATAGCAATTAGTAATTAAATAGTTGCGCCAATAAGGAAATGCAAATAAGCACTCTGCCCATCTCACGTCAGTCGTTCCCTGAGATGCCAAACTTCGAAACTCATAAGTTACATTCTTGAGCGCGTTCTCTCCTACTGTTGATAAGATTTTGAAAGCTATATTGGCGACGGGCTCAGCTTTTTCAAGAAAGTCATCCAACAATCCATCGTAGATCATCCGGCGTGATCCTCTACTCAGATAATGTCGTAATTTGACTAGCCTGCGTTCTTCGTGAGATCCTCTTTGAGGCTCCTCCTCCTCAATTCGGCAGGAATGAACATTGGTTTCAGAAAGCCCATATTCTCTCGGATATGATGACGAAACCATCGCAGATTTATAGTACATAGACTGAAAGATTTCTTCATCAGTTTGTTCCCTGTGAACGAGAGATGCAACGGTATCAGCGAGGAAGATGCATAGTGTCCTGGGAGTAAGGTATACATCAGGATGGTTCAGTCGAACAGCCAAGAGTAGGTCGTGTATTCTGTCTCTTTTCGTTGGTTCTTTAAGTAGACCTTCTAGTCGCGAAATTGAGTGAACAGTTCCTTTGTTGATGCATTCTTCGCAACCCCCTTCGGCAAGAATGCTTTGCAGATAGCTTAGGATGCTAAGATTAAATTCAGCAAATAGTAATCGATCGTGAGCTTTGTCTGAGACTCCGTACTCCTTTAGCCAGATATTTCTAGAGGCATAATCGACAGTGATATTCATCTGTCTCAGCTCATCGCTGAGTCTTCTAAGAAAATCGTCGAGGGTAAGCATTCCTGTGTTGCCAGCAATCAAGATGCCTTTAACTTTTTTAATTCCTTGGGCAACTCTCTTACGCAAGTCTTCAAGTCTGTCTGCGTAATGTGCGGCATCGGGAACAGATACAATAGTCTTTTCAGTCAGTCGGTCGAAGTCATAACTGGCCGAACTGATGTTAACGAAAGAGAATCTGCGTCTAATAGCTCTGAAAGGGTCCTTCTCAAACAACTCTGCTGGCTCTCCCCTTTCGAGAGTTCGAAATAGATGCGATTTTCCAGTGCCTGGAATACTACGAATAAATAGAACAAACGTGCCCCGGCTGGCAAGTTTCATGATTTGGTTGACCAGCTGCTCATCCATGGGATGAACCACAAACACTTTTCTTGCAAAATCCGTCTGTTCAGAGTCTGCATCAAGCCAGGTTCCGCTTTTTCGTAGTTTCTCAACAACCTGACCGACGCAAGCCAAACATTACAACCTTCCCAACAACTAGGGCGCGGATGTCTCCTTTTTCAAATTCAGTCATAAGAGATAGACAAATGAGCATGTCTCAAATTGGACTACAGTTGTCGTGTATAATAAAGGTATTTCCCAAATACAATAATGCTCCCCCAAATTTTGAAGGCGTGTCAATCCATGAAATATTTGCAGAAGTCGGACTTCGACTAGCTTTTTTGGTTGGTGAACAATTTTGTCGCTTTATTCTGTAAGCGAGATCAGTTTGCCTGATGGGACGAGAGCACTAAGTGAGGTTTGGAATTCAACAAACTATTTTCGTAATACAACAATGTTTTCCCTGCTTATCGTGTTGACTTTTTGACCGGGAACATTAGTTGGACTGCTTTTCCAGGGTATTCTTTTCGAGGGTATTCTCCTATTGATAACGGTTACACGCTCGAACCCCACATTTTTGCCCAATTCAGCAAGAATTTTATCAGTGGGGATTTGAGCCTTGTTCACAGTGCGATTACCAAGAACAAAGCAAGCATACCCTTGAGGGGTCAGCACAATTTGCAGCTTCTGAAGACACTCTTCAAGGTCTACAAAATAGCTCTTCACTTCTTCAGCACGTTTTTCACTTGTAATTTTTTGAAGCATTCTTTCAAAAGTTTTGGAATTAGGGATCTTGTCTCTGGGTTGCCCCCCCAAACTTTTTCTGTCGATTTCTAACACTCTGGTCTTATCATATCCTAGCCATATCGACGAATATCTTGAAAATTGTCCGTAGGCCACGGTGGTTCGACTATCCCCATAAGGAGGGGAAGTGACTATCAGATCAACAGATTCCTCCCTAAGAATTCTGCCCGCTTCGTGCGGAAACCCTTCGGTGAACATTGCCCTTGCATCGGCTTCGAAAACTTTTGCCGTTGCGCTTAGCCTATTTTTAACCACAAAATCAAAGAACTCACCCATTTTAGAGATCGCATCATCAATTTTCTGCTTAAAAACTTCTAAAACATCCGGATTGTATCTTTTCCACTGGTCTTCGGGCATTCTATAGAGTTTGAATTCTCCTTTCCTTGTGCCACTTACTATTCTTACTACGTTTGAAAAGCAAACTTGAAAGAACTCGCGTATTTTTTCTTCTTCTATTTCGTCCAAATGCTTCTTTATCAGAGCTAGTTCTTCAATCATATACGGCTTAAACCAATAGGAAAGGTTTGTTTCTGAAAAGTCCGGGATATCAACCTTGAGTTGTCGAAATCTTAGAGCACCCATCTCTTTTCCTATTTCTTTTCTGAGGCTTTCCCAGCGATTCAATAAAAGCTTTGGGTCTAGAGGACTAGTTTTTACCCGAGCCAAAAGGCATGCAAGCGGATTGATATCTAGTCCTACAGAGTGTAAACCTTTTCGTACAGATTCGACCAGAACCCCTCCGGAACCACAAAATGGATCAAGTACCACCCCATGTGGCGAGGAATACCGTTCTATTAGTCTTTCTGCTATTTGTGGGATCATCCTAGCTGGATAAGGATGCAGACCATGCGTCATGTAGTGTATATTCGCGTCTGCAAAGTCCCAGTCTTCTTTGGGTATGTGTCGAGCCTCCTGGTTTGAATGTAACTAATTTGTAATGTACAAATATAAATAATTATTGCCAACTGGTTACATAGTGATTACATAATGGATTGGGCCAAATACGGCCATGTAATTGCAAGCGAATATCGAAAAAAGATTGTTTTATGCCTTAATAAGACCCCTAGAACCCCAAAGCAGACTTCTAAAGAGACAAACCTCTATTTGAGTCATGTAAGCCGAGTGCTAAAGGACTTGAAAAAGAGGCAGATAGTCGCTTGCCTGACCCCTAGACTCAGGAGAGGTAAAGTTTTCGCTTTAACCGATGAGGGAAAGGAGATTGCTGAGAACCTAGAGAGAACGAGGTGAACCGATGAGAAAGCCTAGAGTACAGCTATGGATGGAAAAATTCGGATTGCCAAAAGAGGATGCAGACATAGTAGAGAAATTCAATGACGTGATAGCGTCTTCTGAGCAGATCGTTAGAGAAGGCTGGAACTTTATTCCCACAGAAAAAAGGGAGAAGCAATATGTTGTAAACAACTTTTCTGAAAGCGTTGTGCATTTTGAAGGAACTGCCTATTCTGCATATCTCAGCTACGAGAAACGTGCGTTTCCTCACGTGACTGAAATGTGGGTTAACAGGAATAGAAGTCTAATCGATAAGTTAGCACTAGAGTGCAAAAATCACTCAGAGTTCATGATGAGAATTTGTGAACCTCTTTCTCCATTTTTTGGCGCACTTCACACAAAAGCCAGTCAAATGAGGAAAAGCAGAGGCGGCAAGGCATTTGAGAGCATAGTGAGATTCTTACTGAATTATATCGGAATAGGCTGCGAGAAACCTAGGGGTAAGGAACCGAGAAGAATACTCAAGAGAATCGATTGTGTGGTGCCAAATCAAGAAATAGCCCTCCGTACTCCGGACAAAGCTTTCTTCCTTTCATGCAAACGAACCCTGCGAGAAAGATGGAAGCAAACAATACCTGAACGCAAACCAGCTTGGAGAGTTTTCTTATTGACGATAGACGATGAACTTTCAGAAGACAAGGCTCAAGAAATAGATCAGCTTGGGATAATAGCCTATGTCAGGGATGAATTGAAAGAGCAAAGTCACCTGAATGATAAAGGCTGGATAAGGAAATTATCAGACTTGCCCAAGGACCTCTACTCTTTCGTTCGGCCCTACGAGGAGAAATAGCGTCTTTAACGAAGCCCAAGAGGCGGTGTGAATGAGGTCGAAGCCATTCGGAAAGGGCGATACGACTAACGGAAAGACGAATTCCGAAAAGAAAGGAATTTTCTTCTCTTCTAAACAAAGTCCAATTGCCTTATCAAGTTCCGAAACTTGTTGCAGCGGCAGGAAGGGTTACATGATCTTTCGCTACTAGTTTTGTGAGATAACGTCTTGCTCTTCTTCAAGCCTGTGCGACAGATCGGTTTGGTCCATGTTTGATCTAGTCCTCTTCTATACCACACGATTCAGAAAACTCAGCTAAGAATTCTGGATTCAAATACTGCCTCATCTTGGCAATCTGAGGGATTTGGTCACGCAACGCTGTGAAGGAAATGAACCTGCACATCTTGCTCATTGTGGGAGTGAATCGGGAAAATGTCGGACGATTTACTTCTTCAATAACCTTGTTTCGTCTGTCGTCTGGCGCGACCAAGTAGAGTGGTATACGTAAATTAGGTTGCATTGCGATCAAATCCGATAGTCGTAACAAGCCGGAGTAAATTGATGTGGTACTTTCAATCTCAAATGCAGCTACAATCGCATTACCTCTTAGCCAGAGTAGGTCAATAAGTTCAATTGTTCGGTTTGTGGCCTCGTCAAATTGAACTGGTAATTCCTCCTTTACACGCGGTAACTCGGTGAACCGATGACCTTTCCACTCCTTTCCTCGGTCGTTGCGAGCTACCCATACATCAAGCCCCATAGCACATCCTAGGTCGGCTAGTAACCATTGAATTTCGGTGTGAACACTGGGTTCGCCCACATCTTTCGCTGGCTCTTCACCCACCGGCACCGTCACTGACCCAATCTTGGCCTTCAGTCTCCTAGGCCATCCCACTAGCTTCTCTCGTTCCACTGCGCGAATAACGGGATTCTGACGGGCCTCCATCAGTGCCTGAACTACTATCTCTCCATCATCAACTTTCCATCTGGAGGGAGAGCCACGAAAATAGCCCACCCATCTTTGCGATTTCTCAAAATCTGAAAGTACACTAAGTTGATCTTTGAGTTGTTCGACAGGTACCGCAGTTTCTGGAGTTAACCCAACTAGCAACTTGACCTTGACGCGGCAAGGGAAAATCTCCTCTTTCCAAATTCGCTTCTCATCCCAAAATGCCTTCGACACCACTTCTAAGACGCCAATAAATCGGCTGACTCTAGTCAAATAGCAAAGCAAGCGGTCACCTGGCTTGACCCGCTGAACGACTTTCCAACGGCTTTCTCGAAAACCAGAAACCTGCGCACCCGCATCTATAAACTGTCGCCAGGTATCTCCTGTAAACAGGTCCAACCAATAGCTTCGCGCAGGCACAGATTTGACCCTGTAGGTCAAAGCAGAACACTAAGGTTTCTTGTCTCCGATCACAGAATTAGACTTTGCGCTCCAAGTTCGATCGCTTGCTCTACAACAACATTACTCCGATTCTTACAACTCAGAAGTTCTTTCGAAGGTTGTCCTCGGAACCATTCCAGAAGTTCTTGCCTTGTGAGGAAGAGAAGTTGTTAGGGGAGGAAACGCAAAGAACACGTTGAATCTGTCATCTGATTAGGAGCTGAATCACTCATAAACATAAAAGGAAGCCCCTTAGAACAACATATGCCCTTAATCGCAACTGGATTTTCATCTTAGCAGATTTGTCATTACTACAGTAGGTTAGTAAGACACAATTACATGCTTCATATCTAGACTAGCATAGCTTTGGCGATGTATCATGGCTACACGGATCGAGAGAAGACATTACAGACATCTGAAAGCCACTTCAAAGAAGATGGTTTTTGGGCCATTCGAATGCCCAAACTGCGGAGCAGACCTATTTTTCAGGCCAGATAATGAGCGGAATAAGGTATCTGTGAAATGTCAATGTGGTGTTGCAGGCGAATGGGATTTATCTCCACTGCTCCAACCGGTTGATTACTACAGTAGGTTGGTGGAAAGTCACAATCAGAACAAATGAAAGCCTAAGATCATACCCCAAGTGTTCATATGAGATACATAGACAGGCAGATTGCATCAAAGTACGAAGCTCTTCTGATCGTTGGCAGTCTTCTCTTTGGCACAGGTACTTCCGATGTTCTTGAATGGTTGAAGAGTTTCTCGTGAGCTTCATAAATCTCCTGCGGCCTCGCCTTCGAGTCGTCAAGCTCACTCTGCAGTCGCAGTATAGCCTCTAAACCATACTGCGTATAGCCCAAATGCAAATCCGCAGCATGAACAAAACTGAAAGCCTTCAAAACCGTGCTCCCGTTCATATGCGCATGCGCAGAATTCAAGCATGCTCAACCCTTCCCTTACACAGAGTTCAGCCCAAGCGAAAGAAAAGCCTACTTGGAATGGAAACAGAGAAGAATCAAGGACTTGCTTCATATGCCAGATGGCCTAATACTCCAATAAACAGAAGATTCTAGAACTCCGGAGTGGTAGCTGTCATGAGTCTGCTTGATGAATGTTCGTCTCGAGTAATATTCTGTTTGGAGAGGCTTGGTAGGAAGTTCATTCGATATCCTCATCTCTTCTACACCGAATCTGATATGCACTGCTACTTGTACTACCTTCTCTACGCTGGAAGAACCTTCAAAGGCTTAATTGAAACTAGCGATCGTAAGAAGACGATTCTACTTCATAAGGAACTGCCAACCGTAGGAGGATACACTAAAGACAGCCAGGGTCTCCTCGTTCCCTCTGACGAAGGAGCGAGAGGACACTTTGACATAGCGATCATAAATGGGCTTCTCTCAAAGAGATGCGACCTGAAACATCAGAGAGCATTGATAGCCGTGGAGCTCGGGCTTGATGAAGACATTACACACTTCAAGAACGATCTACTAAAGCTCACTGATACGAGAAACGGCGTTCAACAAGGATTCATCGCACACTTCGCCAGAGAAAAACCCATACCCGCTGATGAACTTTCAGCGATGAAGGATCTCCTGAAAGCCAATCCACAGATCCGGTCAATCATCATAGACCGATCTGGGAGAACAGCGCAAGTCCACAATGGACTCGTGAAAGAAACAAGATAGGTTGAGTGAATCGCATACCGAACCGGTCTATTACTTCCAGCCCCAGTAGTCTTCTTCAGCTTCATAGACCTCTTCGCAGTCTGAGCATACGCCGAGCGTCTTGATCACTCCGTCGGCTACAGCGCATTGTTCACAGTACTTCTTTCCACACTCACCGCACTTATAGAGCTCCTCATCGCTCACTTCAGCGCCACAGCCATCACATATGCCCAACCAGATCGATCACCTTCAATCTACTCGTCTTTTTCATCTATCTTGCTCAGGTCTTTTCTATGTGGGTCTAAGCTCAAACTTTCTTTCAAGCCACTCATATCTGCCTTTGAAATCGTAGAACTCTTCGGCGCTCTTAAAATCTAGAAGAGTTACCTTATCCCTAAGTTCGTGAAGTTCGCCAAGAAACTTGGTTTGAGCTTCTTTAAGCTGATCTTCCGTTGAGATCAGGAATATCTGGGACTCCCATAGGTCATGAGCATGCTTAAGCCTCAACAAGGCCGCCTCTAGACTTCCCTTCAGATGCACTTCAAACACGTATTTAGGTCCAATTCTAGGCGGTTTATGCCACACAACGTCAAACTCGTATCTTTCATGTCTCCACTTCTTCTCAGGTTTGTACCCGATCAACTCGCCAAGAGCATAAATGGCATCAATCATCTGATCATGTTGAATCGATAATGGCGGTTTGGGCTTCGCTACAACGGAAGGTTTAACATAGGCCTTTGGCAGATACTCGATAACTCTCAACGCTTTTTCCTCCCGTACTTTCATGAATCCAACTACAGCCTTCATGCTGTATCCAGCCAACTCGTTAAGTCCCGATAAAGGAAGGTCAATCTCTCCAACTTCTTCTAGAAAGAATAGGTAGGGCCATGTCTTACCGTCGACATCTCTCCCCCAAACACTCTCAGCCAGACGACTACCACTCTCCACCTGCTCAGGCTCATCAGCTGAAGGATACTTGAAACCTACCTTGCCAACGTAAATCAGCCTACCCGCATGATAAAACAGTACATAATCACCTTCATCAAGAGA
>Ga0209725_1000857_pt1 | contig 17978 bp, 16 predicted proteins | sample I18A1metaG_FD_184145 | JGI IMG/M metagenome (GOLD analysis project Ga0209725, IMG submission 184145) | Lake sediment bacterial and archeal communities from Gulf of Boni, Indonesia to study Microbial Dark Matter (Phase II) - ​I18A1 metaG... | ecosystem: Environmental > Aquatic > Freshwater > Lake... | reverse complement strand
TAGGCAAAGGTCATGCCTTTGGTGCCAAGTTCGGGTGCTGTCCGATAGAGAGTTAGGTGTCCGCCGCCTCTCTTGGTTGCCTCAATTACGCCACTAATGTATGTCTTCTCCCCGTTGATCACATACCCGTTCTCTACTTTCTTCGCGGTGGTCTTGATGTTGGCTAGGTCTGATCCGCCGCCTGGTTCTGTGGTGGATATTCCGATGAACCATTTTCCAGCTGCCACGTTCGGGAGGAGTTCTTTCTTCAGCTCCTCCGAGCCGTGCCTCACAACCAAGTAGCTCCAGCCGAGATTCAGCAGCGTGTAGACCGGGAGCGACATCGACAGCTCGCCCCGAGCAATCTCGTGGACCGCAATTGTAGCATAGGCCATCTCTTCTCCCGGGCTTGCTGAACCTCCATATTCCTCAGGAATTGTGACGCCAAAGATCCCGAGCTCTACCATCTCCCCGATGATCTCCTCAGGGATACCCGCTTCCTTTTCGTCGATCTCACGTGTTCTGGGAAACAGCTTCTCCTCACAGAAGCTGCGTACGGTCTTCCTGAACAGCTCCTGTTGAGGTGTTAGTCGGAAATCCAAACATCTTCCTCCATTCTATTCTCCGTATCGAAAGGGTGACCTCTGAGTCATATTTGGCTGTTCCGTGGGCTTGATCGATGAAAGCGATACGATCAAAGGCGCGAACAGAAGCCTAGACTGATCTTGATCAGTTCATCACTCTTGCGTGCAGCACAATGGCCTACGGGCTGGAATCAAAGTACCACTGCTATTGCGATGTCGTTTACGTTCGTGTTGGTTCTTCCGGTCATCACGAGGTCCTTGAGTGGCAAGAAGAATCTGTAGGAGTCATTCTGGTTCAGTAGCTCATCGAACCTAAGGTTGAGCTTTTCAGATCGAGAAACAGTCATTCCATCCACGACGGCGCCTGCGGCGTCTGTTGGGCCATCTATCCCATCAGTTCCAATTGATGCCATTGCAGCTCCTCTCAGACCCTGAATTTCCCTTGCACACCCCATTGCACATTCTTGATTTCTTCCCCCAAGTCCGGAACCTGTGACCGTAACGGTTGTCTCCCCTCCCAAGAGGAGCGCGCATGGCTTTCTGAAGGGCTGGTTGGATGTAGCTAGGTGCCTCGCCAGGGAACCGATGAACGATCCCAAGTGCCGGGCCTCTCCCGTGACGGACGAGCTTAGGACCTTCGCCTTGATTCTCCGAGACCGCAGGTGCTCCTGCGCGGAAGTGCATGCGTCTCTGTTGCTTCCCACGATATGATAACGAACTCTGCGGAAGCACGGATCATTGACCTTCGGGGTTTCAGAAATCCGCCCATCTGCCCCGTCACGCAGGATTCCCACCACAACCTTGGGTATCGATTCCCATAGGTTGTACTTCTTCAGGACTGCAATCGCATCTGAGAAAGTCGTTCTGTCGGGTGAAATCGGTCCTGAGGCGATCGAGTCAGGCCTGTCTCCAACCACGTCGGAAATCGCTAGGCCGAGAATCTTTCCCGCCGCTGACCGTTTCGCGAGCCAGCCTCCCTTTATCGCAGACAGGTGCTTTCGGACGGTGTTAAGCTCCACTATCGTCGCACCTGCGTTCATGAGCAGTCCTGCAACTCGTCCCTTGTCTTTGATCGTCAGGGGCTCAACTGGAAGCGAGAGGAGCGCCGAGCCGCCCCCGGATACGATGCAGATGAGAAGATCACGGCTGGTGAGGTTCTCCACAAGGTTGGCGAGTTCCCTCGCGGCGCTTACACTATTCTCGTCAGGAGTGGGGTGGGACGCGAGAACGGATTTCACCTGTCTCAGCCTTGGCAAACGCTGGCTGGTCGGGACTACGACCAAGCCTCCATCTAGTTGATTTCCCAGGATCTCTTCAAGCGCCTCTGCCATCGCTCCTGAGGCCTTTCCGGCACCCGCGACATAGATGGATTCGTACTTGGCAAGTCTGGTGATCTCGCCGTTCACGAGAAGGTTGTCTCCATGTTTCTTGACGTGTCGCGGGACGAGCTTGCGTGGGTCAACAGAGGCCAGTGCGAACTCTAGGGTTTCGATGAGAAGCCGTCGTGCCCGCCGTCCTTGATAGTCAGAGCTGTTCTCGATCAGTTGAGCCTTGTTCAGGATCAAGTTGGCTCCAGAGAGAAGACACCTAGTGTAATGTGCTTATGACTCTTGGCTGTAGGAGGCATGCAGGAGACCGTACCAGGATACGCCCAAGCGGTCAGGATCTAGAAGGGCTTCGCTGACCCCGCCGACTCAGAAAAACGGAGAACGAAGCCTCTGCTCAACTATTAGGGGCCTGGTGAAGGACCTGAAGAAGGAGTACCCCCAGGTGCGGCCTCCGGAGCAGGGGTAGGTGCCGTCTCAGCAGCCGGAGCTGGAGCTGGCGCCGGAGCAGGTTTAGGTTTAGGCTTGGCAACACGTTTCTTAGCCGCTTTTCTAGCCTTCTTCTTCATCGCCTTCTTTTTCTTCTTCGCCAAAAGCAAATTCACCGAGATAATCTTCGGGCTCTGGAAACCTAATAAGGCTTGCCTAGGTCAGCACAGAATTTGGCAGTCATCTTGTTCTATTCTAGTTTGCAACGCGCACCCTGTCAACAGGACCTCGTAATGGTCAAATTGATCGCAAAGGACACGATCTGCTTCCCCCGCGCCTTGGGGGTACACCCCTCAGGGCTTGGGTGATTCTATGACCTTTCCTAGCACTCTTGAACTGGTATGGCTGAGAGGCCTATGCGGGATCCAGGTCTAGCCGGTTCCGAGAAGGCCAATGTGCAGGAGGCTGTGATGCCAGTCGGCGAACCTCATAAGCTAGGAAGCGTCTTTGCCACGCTACATGAGGGACATTGGCGGAAGAGATTCCTTTTGAAGACTTCAAAAAATTGGACATCCGAGTAGGGACCATCATGAATGTCGAACGAGTCAGGAGGTCAGAGAGACTCTACAAGATCCTCGTAGATCTAGGAAGCTTTGGAAGCCGCCAAACAATATCGAGTCTTGTAGGCTACTATGAGCCGGGCGAGCTTGTTGGCAAGAGGATAGTTTTTCTTGTGAACCTCAAGCCGGCGAAGTTCGCGGGCGAGGTTTCGCAAGGCATGCTGTTGGCAGCCGAGATGGACGGAAAGCTCGCGCTACTCACAACCGATCATGAGATTCAATCGGGTGCGCGTATCACCTAGCGTCCATCCACCCGGACCTCGGAGCGTTTTCAAACCTCTTAATTACCCCTCCAGTTGTACTGGCCCTCGAAGGACTGGTCGAAGAAGGCACATCGAATGCCGAGGAAAGGCCCTACGGAACAAGACGTGCTACGGATAGTCATGGACAGAGGAAACGAAGGGATCCTTCAATCCGCCCTCTGGAGAGAGATGAAGGCTGACAGTAGAGAAGGATCAAGAGCTATACTAAGGCTGGAACGCAAGGGACTAATTGAAAGGAAGCGAGAGCTGCATTCAGGGCGCTGGACCTATCGGGTCTTTGCGAGACGAAAGTACTCAAGCATAGACTCGATACTTGATGTTCCGTGTTCCTTCTGCGACCTTGAGGCCAGATGCGGTCAAGCCGCTATGGCAAACCCGGCCAATTGTGGAAGGATTACCCAATGGATACTCGTCTCAGTTAGCACGCCGTCTCCTGGAAGATAGTCTTGTCCAGTCGATGGATCCAGAAACGTCACAGGGATCAGTTCTACAGACTCGCCAAGGAGAGAGGCTACAGAAGCCGGGCCAGCTTCAAGCTTCTTCAGGCCAACAGAAGCTATAGATTCATCAAACGAGGCTGGAACGTTCTAGATCTTGGAGCCGCCCCTGGCGGATGGCTTCAAGTTGCGCGAGAGGCCGTAGGCGAATCAGGATTCGTTCTTGGAGTCGACAAGCAAGAGATCGAACCGCTACCACGGAAGAACGTTGCAACTTTCGTCGCGGATATCGGAGACGCGTCACTTCCGGACCGGATATTGAAGGAGATGCCGGGGCCGGTGGATGTTGTACTCTCCGACGCCTCACCCGACCTGACTGGCACCTGGGACCTAGACCAGGCTAGGCAGGTGCATTTGGCAAATCAGTCGCTAGAGGTTGCAAGACGTGTCTTGCGCAAAGGGGGAAGCTTCTTCGTCAAAGCATTCCAAGGAGCAGATCTTCCAGACTTCAAGTCCACACTGAAGCTGTCCTTCCAAACGGTCAGGATCGTCAAACCCCCCGCAAGCAGGAGCGACAGTTCCGAGATCTACTTCCTAGGTCTCAACTACACCGGCGAGAGACGCCTCCCGTCCGTCCCACAAGGACACATGGAAGAATCTCTCACTGAAGATCCTGCTACGAGGCAGTCTTGAAGCGTTCGAAGAGAATATCGGGGAGAGTATCCCTGTTTTCGTGGGTGACCTCGAGCACCTCAATGCCTCCCCCCGATTTGATCGCCCTGACTATGGGATCTTGCGCATTTCGATGCACGGTTCCAAGTACGGGCTTTCCGCAGACTAACGCAGCTTGGACGGCATCCTTGAACGTCCTGGAGGTCAACTCCATTGGTCCAACTTCATCTATGACTATGAGATCCGCGTCCTTGACCGCTAATAGGATTGCTTCTGCACCTATCCTGTCCAAGTCTTCACTGTTTACGCGGTATCGTCCTATTCTCGGTCCAGTACGCTGGTTGACATGAGCAAGGACTCCAGTCTCGCCGGTAACCAGGTTTCGTATCTCGAAACCGATGCGGGCCGATCCGGATCTCAGATCACCGGATGTCATTCCCCCAACCTTGAGCCCATCTGTCCTTATCTTCTCCACAGCCCGTCTCACGACTGTACTCTTGCCCACCCCAGGGCTACCCGTGAGAAACACGACAAGAGCCAAAGCCTTTCAATCCGCGCAGCATGTCAGTTCCAACGCGCAAGCTATAACTGATTTGAGGGATCAAGCGGAACCATCCGATATGTTGTGACGAGCATGGGCAGAAACGTGGCCGGGCTCGACGATGCGGGGCGAGGCCCGATAGTTGGTCCACTTGTCATTGCGGGGGTGCTAATGGAGGAGGACAGAGTCCCAGAGCTCGTCTCGATCGGCGTCAAGGATTCGAAACTCCTCACGCCCGAGTCACGATCAGACCTGGCGGGGAAGATACAAAGGCTCGCGGTTAAGATTTCGTATGACGAGCTTTCGCCCGCCGATATTGACCAAGCCGTTCTGAAAGGTAGGAAGCTTCAGAGACTGAACTTCCTTGAAGCAAAGTCCATGGCAAAGGTGATCGCCGAACTCAAGCCACAGGCGGTTTGGGTTGACGCTTCAGACGTTAACCCGGAACGCTACGCCCGCCAGATCTTGGACGAGCTGCCCATGAGTCTGAAGAGAACCGTACTGATCTCGGAACACAAGGCCGATAGGCGGTATCCGATAGTCTCCGCGGCAAGCATAATGGCGAAGGTGAGACGCGATGCCGCAATTTCAAAGCTTTGGGAAGAGTTTGGCAACTTCGGCTCCGGGTACGTCACAGATCCTTTGACGATCAAGTTCCTGAAAGAGTGGCGAAGAACCCACGAACAGTATCCCCCGATAGTCAGGAAATCTTGGAAGACGCTCAGGGAGATAGAATCGGATCTGACTCAGTCAAGATTGACTGAAGAAAGATGACTCCTCGTCTCTAGGTCCGAAGCCGATCACAACTAGCGAATGGAATTCCCTGACCAGCTCAGCCACATGTGGCTTATAGAGATAGGTTGTCTCACGGTTGTCGGACGCCTGCTCGAAACCTCTGTCAGTCAGTCCCAAGATCTTCCTAGCCGTGAATTGCTCGACATTATCTCCCAGAACCGTAAAGACAGACTTTCCAAGATCCAATCGGCGCAATACCACGATCGGCAGATGGATACTCCTGTGGATCGAAGACGGCGTGAGACGCGCGAGCTTCTCAAGTATCCTTTTATCTAGGATGATCTCCGAGCCGTCTATCGCTCTGACGCTCGGCGTCTCTTCGCGGAGAAGTTGTTCTAGGGTCTTGCGTCCTCTCGGTAGATGAAGATTGAGCCTCCGCGTCTCCTCTCTCACGAGAGCGTCAAGGATTCTGGTTGACGGCAGCATATCCATCCATTCTTGAGTCGCAAGTAGCCTGTAAGTAATGTCTTTGTCGCGACGTAACCCGAGCTGGATCGCAGTCCTGTCTTTCGAACTCTCGATCTGGTGAGGCCCAGCGCGCTCCACTTCACGCTCGGACGGCGACCTGATTTCGGAATCATTTTCGCAGGCAGACCGAGGCGGAGACGTGCCCGCACCTTGCCTGGAGAAATACGGGGGCGCACAGTGCAGTACACCAGTTGCTCCAGTCTATCCTCTGGATTCTTGTCTTGGCGGATCGGGCCTGTACTCTTGAGGGACCACTAACTTCCTCTTCTCGCAACGATCATGGCATGGTCCTTCTCATATGGCTCCAGTCGGACTGTGTCCACGATCTTGAACCCTCTCCGCATGAGCGTTCGTTTCTCTTGAGAGAAGACCGAAGCAGGGCTCATGGTCACATCCACGCTCCTCGACTTGACTGCGATCATCGCAGTCCCTGACTCTTTCAGAAAGAGGTCCGCATTGTCCGCAAGGATTCTTGCTTGGTCGGGTTGCGCGACATCACAATAGATGCTGTCCACAGTTGAGACAAGCGGCCGGTATCCGCTCGGGTACCTTGCATCCGCCAGTATAGGAGACATGTTTGGTCTGTAGGAGCAAACGTGCTCAATGAGTTCACGCATTGTACGTTGTGCAAATTCCACGCAATAGACCACTCCGCTCTTCCCGACGATATCGCTCACATGACTTGCTGTGGTTCCGCTGGCGGCGCCGAGATACAGCACTTTTCCACCATGGGTCACGGAGACCTCTGCTATGTCCTTCAGGATAGCCGCCGCAAGCTTACTTCTGTAGGCGTCCCAGACTCTGTATTCCTTCCGGCGAAGCTTTACCAGTTCCTCGCCGTAGACCATGCGGCCAGGGGCAAGGTTTTCCGTAGCGAGTCGTCGTGAGTGGTCGTGAAACTTGATCCAGTATACCCCTTCGAATCTTTCGTGAGGGCTAACGTCTTCGACCCTGATCACGTCTGCGGTCCTCGTCACGCCCTCTCATGGGCGGCTCCTTGTACTTCTCCTGGATCTCCGAGACCTTCTTCTCCACGTCCTTGGCGAGTTTGTCTCCGATGAAGTCTCCACCGAAAGCGTCGACCCTAGCAGCTATGGCGAGCTTCCCAGAGAGCGTGCGCGCAATCTTGCCTCTCTGCCAGCGGGGGGATTGATGAATAGAGGCATACTGGAAGATCACCCCGTGCTTAGGTGGTCTGGCTCCCGTCTTCAAGGAACGAAAGAGCGCCTTTTCCGCTCCGAGAACCTGCATCGTGCTTGCCGGCATCTTGGCGAGGTTCTCAAGGCCTCCCGCGATCGACATCAACCTTGCAGTCAACAGTGCTCCTATGATCGCAGTAGTGTTTGGGGCGACCTGATTCATCACAGCGTCGACGTAAGCTTCAGCCTTCTCTCGAAACTTGAAGAGTTCCAGCGTATCTCTACAGAGCGACCGCAGCCACTCAAGATCCTCCTCTGGAAAGCTCGCTCCCATCGATTTGCGCGCCGCTGAGGCGATCTGTTGAATCCTCTCCTTCGGGATACCCTCCTTCTGAAGGTTCTCTTCGGTAAAGTTGGATCGCATTCCGAGGTCTGAGACAAGTCGTGCATAGGTGTCGTGTTTCTCTACGATGCGGTCAAGTTCGGGGAAGTGCAACCCATACCATTCCCGTATCCTTCCTGCGAAGAGGTTGATCGTCTTGTCGATGTCGTCGATCGCGCGTACTGCTTGAACCGCGTAGAGGTCACGCTTCGCAGCCGCTACGGTGACAGCCACACGCGCAAGCTCTAACGTTACCTGGCGAACAAACTTCTGATACTCTTCAAGACTCGCGACTGGGTTGACATCTAATTCCTGCTGCTTCAGCCACTTCGATCTGCCTTTCCAGTCAGTGGCAAGTTTCTCTCGGAACTGCGTGACCGCCTTGAACCCTGCCTCGATTCTAGTCGGCGTTCCCTCGATGGACTTCACCGCCTTGGCCACGGCCTCCGTCTCCGCGACGAGAGCGTCAAACCCGGCTTTCCTTACTGATTGAACAAGCTGCCTCAATTCGGCCGTGGCATTTCCAGCTTGAAGTTGCCGTAGCTGCTCCGCGGCTTCACCGGGTTTCCTGCCGAACAGCTTCTTCTCGACCACTGATCCGTCCTTGTCTATCGCGAAGATTCCGGCAGGTGTTTCGACAATATAGGCCTCCACGCACTCTCACTCTCTCAATCATGAATGCTTCTGACTGTTGCTCGCCATAGGACTACGCGGTGTTGAGATAAAGCCTTGCTGAACCGTTGCCGGAGTGTTAATAGTCGAAGCTCTCTACATGATGTATCTGGATCCGGAACTGGGTGAAAATTGTTGCCGGAGGTCTCAATAGAAGTTGCAGGACTTAGGCTGCGCAATCCTACAATGCTCGCATCAGGTTTTCTAGGCGTCTCCGGTGAGACGCTAACCAGGGTTGCCGAAGCAGGCGCTGGCGCAGTGGTTACGAAGTCATCAAGTCTCAAGCCACGTGCCGGGAACCCGGGACCCACGATTGTTGAAGTTCCAGTCGGGCTCTTGAACGCCATTGGCCTGGCCAGCCCTGGGATCTCTATGATGAAAGACGAGGTCACCGAAGCGAAGAGGTCAGGCGTTCCGGTCATAGTGAGTGTCTTCGGTTTCTCCATCTCGGAGTACTCGAAGTCTGCACGCATAGCCGAAAGCCTGGGAGCCGATGCCGTCGAATTGAACATCTCCTGTCCGCATGTGTCCGGAGTGGCCGAGATCGGGCAAGATCCCACGATCGTAGGGAAAGTGACGCGCCATGTCAAGAGGGCAGTCGATATTCCCGTCATGGTGAAGCTTTCCCCAAACGTCTCAAGCATAGTGGCCATAGGTCGCTCTGCCGAGAAGGGCGGAGCGGACGCAGTCACCGCTATCAACACCCTGAAGGCGATGCTGATAGACATACACATTCGCCTGCCCGTACTATCAGCCAAGATCGGCGGTTTGTCAGGGCCAGCGATAAAGCCAGTTGCGGTTCGATGCGTACACGAGCTGGCCGAGAGGCTGAAGGTGCCCATAATCGGCGTAGGAGGAATAATGGGATGGGAGGATGCGGTTGAGTTCTTCCTAGCCGGCGCAAGTGCGGTCCAAATAGGAACCGCAATCCTTCAAAAAGATCTCCATGTCTTTTCAGAGGTTGTCGAAGGCCTCACGAACTACATGAAGCAGAACGGCTTCACACGTGTTTCTGAACTAGTCGGCCTCGCGCACTCGAAACCCGAGTAGCCTGAAATCTCTTCGATACGTAGACAAATCTGCCTCCCACCATCGTCGCTAACACATTGATTCTACGAATCTCCTCGGGCGCGACAAGTAGCGGATTACGATCAAGTATCACAAGGTCGGCCAGCTTTCCAACCTCAATCGTTCCCTTCAGCTTCTCTTCATATGTGGCGTAGGCTGCGTTCTTCGTGAACATCCGGATGGCGGTTTCTGTGTCCACCTGCTCGCCATAGCCTCTTGAGAGAGGGGCAACCGCAGCATAGATGCCTCGTAGGGGATCGATTGGTTCAACCGGACAATCTGACCCGGCGACCAGCGTGGCTCCGCTCTCGACAAGTGACCTCAGAGGGTAGACAAGCCTCGCGCGTTTGTCTCCGACGCGTTCTGGTACCCACACATCGGAGACAATGAAGTGCGGCTGAACTGACGCGATAGCTTTGCAGTTCTTCATCTTGACGACGAGGTCGCGATTCAGGACCGAGGCATGCTCTACCCTGTGTCTCAAACCAGAAGATCCCGGAACCGTGAGGTTGGCCTTTTCGATGGCTGTGAGCGCCATCGAGACTGCGCGGTCTCCGATCGCGTGAATCGCTACCTGTAACCCGTGGCGAGCTGCTGATTGGACTATCATGTTGAGCTCATCTTGCGGGTGAATGATAACCCCCGATGTGTCTCGCGCGTCAGAGTAGGGTTTCTCGAGAGCTGCAGTACGTGCCCCTAGTGAACCGTTCGCGAATATTTTGACGGCCTGTATTCTGAGCATGTCGTCTCCGAATCCAGTTGAGATGCCCATCTGCGTGGCAGAGCATAACCACGCGTCCGGAATCAAGAGGTAGATTCGAACCACAAGTTCGCCGGCTCTATTCATGGTGTTCAAGACTCGAATGTCTTGGGGATCATCGACAATGCAATGCACTGCCGTCAAACCCGTAGAGACCGCTTTGCGCATCGCCAATAACGCCGCTTCACGGACCTCTCGATCGTCTCTCGTAGGTATCAGAGAGGTCACAATGTTCATCGCGTTCTCCCTAAGGAGGCCGGATGGTTCTCCCGTCTCTCGGTCACGGTCTATGACTCCCCCTATAGGGGGGGTGGTAGCCGCCGTTATGTTCGCGAGTCTCACCACTTCACTGTTGATGACGCACATGTGCCCACAGATTCGGAAGATGCACACCGGCCTATCAGGAACAGCGGCGTCCAAGTCGAACCGGTTCGGAAACCTTTGTTCCTTCAGTTTCTCCTGGTCCCATCCGTAACCGAGAAGCCATCTGCCGGCACCGACCCTCCGAGCTTGCCGGACAAGAATATCCTGAATCTCAGAGATGGAGCGCGTCTGCCTAAGGTTTGCGCCGAACAGCTCGAGCCCGTACGCGACGAGATGCGTGTGACAATCAACGAATCCAGGCAGGACAGTTGCTCCGTGGAGATTCCAGACAATAGCATCTTTCCCCACGGCCGAAAGAATTTTTCGATTAGTGCCAGTCTTCAGTATGCGATCTTGGCCAATGGCCAGAGCTTGAGCTTCAGGTCTCCGGCTGGCCAGCGTTAGAACGTTGGCGTTCAGAAACGCGACATCTACTTGCCTGAAGCGTGCCTTGCTATTCGTCTTCTTCGTGGCCCGTCTCGTTTTCCTCCTTCCTGAAGAAGATGGAAGAGTACTTCTCAGGCCACTCAATCTTTCCGCCACAGTTATCGCAGTAGAAGGCGTTCAGAAAAAGCTCGCGTTCACAGTTCTCGCAAAAGAACCTCTTCTGGCTCAGCTCGGGTTCCGCCAAGGTCGTCATTTACTCCACTTGTCCCTCAGTCAACGGGTGTCGACATACCTTATGGGTTCTACACACCGAGCAACCAAAAAAGCAGTCCTCAGGCGTTCTGGTCTAGCAAAGTCGCGTCAAACTGACGCTCAGGCATGCGTTTTGAGTCTGCCGTAAAGGAGTGCTCCGTTGGTCGTCTTGGCATAGGTGGCTGATTTGGATCGTGTTCCGTCCCTGATTCTTTGCTATGATTTGGGTCTGGCAAAATGCCGTGATGAGTTCTCTCCATGAGATGCGACTGGGCTCATAAGCGCCCGCTTCCCATGGGCTCTTTCATCTCGCTAGCGAGAATCCCTGCCGGTCTGAATAGTTTTCTTGAATGGCACGTGAAGGGTCACAAGTCTTTCATATCTGCCCGGGACGTGGGTCTGTTGCGCGGCGGATATGGCGTGAGAGACCGCGAGCGTTCAGACAATGAGCAGCCGCCTCGGGGCCCAACGACCGAGAACAGCCTCTTGAGGCGACTTGTTCTGCTTCTTGATTCCGCATCTGGGTCGCGCAGCGTAAGAATCGCCGCATACGGGCTCGGCATCCTATTCTTTCTCACAATCGTCTTTGTTCCTCCTGTCTTCGGAATTCTTCTCGGCTGGCCCAAGATCATTGAGATGTTATCATATCCTGACTTGCTGGTGAGAGGCGGCTCAGCCATCGTTGCTTCCTTTGCGATCGCCGTAACCGTTTCATTGATGGATCTCCTGGCCGGCTTACCCTTGGCGTGGTTCATCGTTAGAAGCAAGTCTGCCTGGGTTAGCACGATCGACACACTTGCTAACGTTCCCTTCATTGTTCCCACCGTTGCCTTGGGTTACTCCGTTCTGACCTTCTGGAGCGGCGATCGCGGTCTCGGTAGTCTGCTCGGCCCGGGGTTCGTGCTTTCGCCTGGGTGGCAGATGATTGTCTTGCTACACTTCGCATTCTCTTATCCGGTCATAGTTCGTGTCATGGTCGGGGCTCTTCAAGGCTATAAAGAAGTATACGAAGTAGCTGCGCGTACTCTTGGAGCGCCAGCGTTCACTGCTGTCAGAACAGTCTCGCTGGCTTTGCTGAAACCATCCATCGTTGCGGCATTTCTACTGGCATTTGCCAGGTCTCTGTCGGAGACCGGAGCGACAGTCATGGTCGCCGGCGCTTTTGAGAACGGCCCAGTCTTTATTCGGAACGCGCGTGTGGCCGGACTGGAGAGTCCGCTAATCTTCGTGAGTTTCGTTCTAATAGTGGCGTCTAGCCTTTTCTTCATCGGAATCCGGATCTTCGCTCCGAGAATGGGCCTTCCGATCTCCACAGTCTGGCCAAAGCTTGAGAGGCAACTGAGTTCAGGGGGTTCCGTCGCATGCAGGAATCTTCTGACATTCCTCACATTCGTTCTCCTTGTAATTCTTCCATCGCTTTTCGTCCTGCTGCCCGGCACCGGGGCTCTCATGGACGGTACCTTGCAGTCTGCAGTTTCTGGAACCGGTATTTGGTCGGTCTATTGGCAGTCCGTTGGCCTATCCTATCTGATCGCTCTAATTGCAACTAGTTTGAATATCGCGACCGGCTTGCCTGTTTCAATTCTCATTGCACGAGCACGCGGCGGAAAGCTGGTCGCAGGTGTCTTAGACACCTTGGTCAATATCCCAATCGTGGTTCCATCTATAGCACTTGGAGTCTCGATAGGTATTTTCTGGGGCGGGGTCACTTACATCCCGGAGTTTTGGCTGCTGATCTTTGCTCATGCAAGCATCACGTACACATACTTCGTCAGGTCAATGATCGCTGCTGTTGAAAGTATTCCCACAGAGGTTGAGGAGGTCGCGCGCACATTGGGTGGCAAGCCTCTTACGGTCTTTAGGAGGCTAACACTTCCATTGTCAAAGTACGCGTTGCTGGCAGGGGCGATAATGGCCTTCACGCGAAGTGTCGATGAGACGGGAGCCACTCTAGCGGTAGCAAAGAAACTCACAACGGCTCCAGTCCTGATGGTGGAGTGGGTGCGAGGCACAGTTCCCGCGTCCTCGAGTGCAATAGGACTAGGGTTAGCAATTCTGGTGTTAACCTCGTTCGCCTCACTACTAGTTCTCACAGTGGCTTCTCGAAAGATGTGATCGCTTTGCCATCCATAAGGCTCGTCGGTGTTTCCAAGATTTTCGCAAGGGTCAGAGCTATAGACGGCGTGAACTTGGAGATCAGGGACGGGGAGTACGTCTGTGTTCTGGGGCCAACCGGGAGCGGTAAGACGACGCTGCTTCGACTCATCGCAGGACTGACGCCTCCCACAAGTGGAAGTATCGAACTCAACGGGAAGCCGGTCACTCGTGTTCGACCTGAGGACAGAAATGCTGTCTACGTGCCGCAGCAGTATGCGCTCTTTCCTCACATGACCGTGAGGGACAACGTCGCCTTCGGCCCGCTGGCTCGCGGTTTCACCCCCGAGGAATCTTTGCGAAGAGCTGACGAAATGCTGAAGCTCGTTAGGCTGGCCCATAGGGCAAACTCGTTTCCGAACGAGCTCAGCGGGGGCATGCAGCAAAGGGTTGCAGTTGCGCGCGGCCTCGCTGGGCATTCTTCTCTGCTTCTCTTGGATGAGCCGCTCGGGGCCATCGACGCTCGACTGAGAGTCGTGCTCCGCTATGAGATCAGAAAACTGGCGAAAGAGCTCGCGGTCACAGTAATTCATGTCACTCATGATCAGCAAGAAGCCATGTCGATTGCCGACAGAATAGCCGTACTGAGAGAAGGCAGCGTGGAGCAGTTTGGCCGCCCATCTGAAATCTATACTGCGCCGGAATCACCATTCCTAGCCAATTTTGTTGGTGGTGCGAATTTCCTTGAAGGAGCTGTAGTGCAACAGAATCCTGACGCAACTGTGATCGAGGTGGCTGAAGGATTCTCGATAACGGCGCCGCGAAGCGGTCACCTTGTGGGCGATGCCGTTGTTGTGTCGTTCAGGCAAGAGAGAACTTCGATTCTCACCGGCGCAAGTCTCGAAGAGAACGTTGTTCCGGGAACTCTTGCTTCAACTAGTCTTCTCGGCGTCTTCCTGAGGTGTTCAATGGACTTTGGAAGGGCGGGGACGATAGTGGCGAAGGTGCCGCTATGTGAGGCTTTGGAACAGCGCCTACCGGATCTAGTCGGAGAAGTTGTCTATGCGAGAGCGAGTCGGGACGGGATAATCCTGTTCAAGAGGCCAAGACGACCGCTGGCGATCGAGTTGGAGGCGATCTAGCTGCCCAGCGTGAGAATCGTAGATGTCAGGAAAGCATTCGGAGACGTAGTCGCCTTGGACAATGTCTCGCTGGAGATCAGGGATCGTGAATACGTTTCAATCATAGGACCGAGCGGATGTGGCAAGTCCACCCTTCTGAAGTGTTTGGCCGGCATAACTAGACAAGATTCGGGACAGATATCCATCGGTGACAGAGAGGTAACCTCTCTGCCGCCCGAAGAGCGCCAAATCGGATACATGTTCCAGGAGATAGCTCTTTTTCCCCACATGTCAGCCTGGGAGAATGTAATGTACGGCCCTCGAGTTCGGGGAGAGGATAGAGAACAAGCACGTCAATTCGTCGGACAGATCATCGAGATGGCTAGGCTTAACATTTCAGCTGAAACCTATCCCGATGAACTGAGCGGAGGAGCGAAACAGAAAACTGCACTGGCTAGGGCGATCGCCTCAGAACCCCAACTCATGCTCCTCGACGAACCATTGGGTGCGCTAGACGCTAATGTTCGAGCGGTGCTCCGATATGAATTGAGAAGGCTCGTCAAGGAGCTGGGACTAACCGCGATTCACGTTACACATGACCAAGAGGAGGCTATGTCAATCTCAGATCGCCTTGTCATAATGAAGGCTGGCCGGATCGTGGAAGTTGGAACACCCTTGGAACTGTATCTTTCGCCGAAACAGCTCTTCACCGCCAACTTTCTAGGGGAGGCGAACTTCATTCCTGCAAGAGTGGAAGAGTGCGATTCAGGCCGTATTACCATATCAGTCAACGGTTGGAAACTCGGCTTTGCAGGGTCAGGCTTCGCTAGGGGAGAGCGTCTGGTACTTGCAGTTCGGCCAGAATCAGTTCTCTTGACCCTAGCCGATCTTCACCGCGACCTAGAATGGACGGGAATTGTGAAAGAGCGTATACTACTCGGTGACAGTATACGAACGGAAATTGAGCTTGAAAACGGCATGCAGATGATCTCGGAGATACCTAACGAGGGTGTTGAGCCTGCGAAACAGGTTGGGGAGCGTGTTAGAATCGATTTTGCTGTTGGAGGCCTAATACCTTATCAGTTCCCCGCCCAAGGTCTGGATGTCGAGCTAGCGCTGGAGTAGATTGAGGCGAGGCCGCAGGAGATGAGAGCTACCTTCGAAAGCTGGTTCGCCGCTAGAACTAGAGCTCGAGCGATCGAGATGGTCAGACAGGCGACCCGCATGCTAGTCCCGTCGGTGGACGAGCTTATTGCATGTGTCAACAGCGCAACTGCTGGAAACAGGGAGGAATTGGAGAGAGCCTTCACTAGACTACATCAGGTTGAGAGAGAAGGAGACAGCCTGCGAAGACTGATAATCCTCGAGTTTGCCAGAGGAAACCTTCCAATCGATGAAAGGCGCAGCTTCATGCGGCTCGAGAGGCAGATTGACTGGGTCGCGGATTGGTGCCTCGAGGCTGGCCGGCTCGTCAGGCTCTTCCCGATGAACAAGCTGGCAGAGGCCCTTCGAGCCAGTACTCTTGATACTTGCAAGGTAATACGGGACTGTGTTTTGGAGGTTCAGCGATGCATCGACCTATTGACCGACAAGAAGGTAGAAGAAGCGCTCGATGCGGCGGACAAGGTAGAACGCCTAGAGGAAGAGGCAGACGACCTCTACCGAAAGGGCAGAGCACTGTTAAGCCAGATATCCGGGCCAGAATTCACCATTGGCCAAGTAGTTCTGTTGGCGGAATTCCTAGACGCGATTGAGAACGTCGCTGACAAGTGCGAGGATGTCTGTGACCAAGCCAGAGTAATAGCCGTCAGCGTGGGCACTTAATCTATAGATACCGATTTTCCAGATACCTGAGGATTTTCCGAGATCGCTTGAAACGAGGGCTACTATTTACTTTCTGTGCTACTATCTAGACTCGCCGGTGAGATTTCGGTGGAAGCCATGAACTTATTACCTCGCACGAAAGTACGGGTTCAACTTTCAATGGTGTCAGATCATGGTGAAAGTCGCAGTCGATCTGAGCAAATGCAACGGCGACTCCATCTGTGTCGATGTATGCCCCGTTGCGGTGTTCGAACTTCAAGAAGTAAAGGGCTACGAAGGAAAGAAGTCCGTGGTCGTTAACAATGATGCGTGTATCATCTGCCGAGCCTGCGAGGTCCAGTGTCCCACCCAAGCCATAACTGTGACCGAATGAATCGTTGACACAGAAATCTTCTGGCGTCTCTAGGAATACGCGAACTCGACCTCGTCGTTTTTGCATGTTTGGGCTTTGACTAAGTCATAGTCATTTCTCGTCTGTTTCTTGCGAGGTCATGCTTTTGGCCGTGAGTAAGCGCTTTTATCTGACGCTCTCTTCTCATCGCCGTGCGGTGACTGCCGAACTTCTCTACGTAGACAACCCTCTTCGGTCTATGCATTCTGGTATACCGTGCTCCGTCTCCTCTCTCGTGTTGCGCAAGCCTAGAGACCAGATTGCTCGTGTATCCAGTGTAGTAGCTTCCATTGTCACAGAGAAGCAAATAGACATAGTATAACCTATGTTTTCTTCCTTCCCGTGGGTGTCTCACGTGCTTTCCCCATTGCGCATTTTGATCCTTGAAATTTGGTCCAGCCGCCGAGAGCCGAACCTGTAGTTGAGTCGCGTTTTCCAGTTCCTTCTGTCGCATTTAGAGATATTGTACTCTGTTGTGCCTAGCGTTTGTCCAGCGTTCTTGTGGCAAAGGGTGACGAGGAGTTCGGAGTCGAGAACATGTTGGATCCTTGACAAAACACGATAATAGCACATCTACTGAGCTGCTAGGAAGGTGCACTTTGGATTGGAGCCCAGACATCTAGCCTTCTGCCCGAGGTACCTCTTCGGCAGTCGAGCGGTGGACAGACTAGTGCACTTTTGTCGAGAAATTGGCCTACAAGAAAAGAACGCGGTTCTCGTAGCGGACGCAACGACTTGGAAGGTCGCTGGTGAAAGGATTTCAGAATCTTTGACTGGATCCGGATTTCGGGTCGATGCGACTATCGTGGAGAAAGGCGCCGTACGGTCAGAAGTGGATAGAGCTCGCCAAAAGATCCGCCTCCTGAGACCCTGCGTCGTATTTGGCATTGGAGGCGGAGTAAACATGGACATTGCAAAGGCTTCGGCATTTCTGGAGAAGGTGCGTTGGATTACTGTTCCAACGAGCTTTTCGACGGATGCCATGACCGGAATTAATGCAACATTTAGAGAAGAGAAGCGAGGTGTCGACGACAAGGCTCACGCGGGAGACTACGACATCCGCGTCGGGCCCCCACTGGCATGTATAGTCGACACAGACATAATAAGAGACGCCCCATGGAGATTTCAAGCAGCGGGATTCGCTGACTACATAGCCAAAGTCTGCGCCACTGACGATTGGAATCTCGCCTACACGCAGGGAAAAGATCAGGTCTACAACGAATACGCGATAATGCTTGCAAGAGCCCAGGTGGAATACCTCATGAAGAATGCTGTACGAATAAGGAAGAAGGACGAAAGAGCCTTTGACGCCTTCCTGCAGGCCGTGATGAACGACGGTTTTCTCACGGAGGTGGCGGGGAGTTCAAGAATATTGTTTGGTAGTGAACATGTGGTGGCGCAAGGATTGATGG
>Ga0209725_1000856_pt1 | contig 17987 bp, 31 predicted proteins | sample I18A1metaG_FD_184145 | JGI IMG/M metagenome (GOLD analysis project Ga0209725, IMG submission 184145) | Lake sediment bacterial and archeal communities from Gulf of Boni, Indonesia to study Microbial Dark Matter (Phase II) - ​I18A1 metaG... | ecosystem: Environmental > Aquatic > Freshwater > Lake... | reverse complement strand
TAACAGTTCCTTCTGCCACAAAAACACTTGCTGAATTAGCCTTTAAGACAACAATGCTTTACTTCTATGAAGTGATAACAAAAGAAGACTATGAGATCATAATGAAAATATTAGGAGATACAACAGAAAAAACTATGAAGAAACAATTAGAGGGTTAAACCATGTGTTACCTCTGTAAACTCAGGGACTCAGCAAAAAACCCAGACCAAACCAACACAGTCGTCTGGCTAGACGACCCCCTATGCGTCGTAGTAGACACTAAAGGTGACAAACCAACAAAAGACGGGTTCCAACGCAAAGTAGTCATTGACCGCTTCCATGAAATGGAGCCTGTCCCAACCACTAGAGATGCCATAATCAGCAGTGCAAAACAAGCCTTCCCAACACGTAAACTATGGTTTCCACAAACAGAAGACCACACAGAAAATGGTAAAAGATTGCCAATAGGCGAGTTGGCGGCACACTGGTACTTCATAATAGAGTGAAGGCAAAATGAAAAGGTTAGAATGCTTTGGAACAGCAAATACTTCTGATTGTTGTATGCAGTGTCTAGACAACACTGAATGTGCAGAAGAAACTATTAAAAGATTCCAAGAGGCTAAAAAATGAAGTCTGAGGATTGGAAGGACGTTAAAGTTCACGACCTAGTGATCTACCCAAGCGAAGAGTATGGAGTCAACAAATGCGAAGTCACAGAAATAGACGTAAAAATCGTTGAACCACTCCCAACCTATCATTATGAGCGCCCTTACGGTCTTACAAAGGAGTCTGGAGTTGTCAAGATCAAATACACATATAACGATGTTGTTAGAGAGGAAATTCAGAATTTAGCCAACCTAGTAGCGTGGTCAACAACTATCTATAGGGATTTACTACGAGCTTACAATGAGTGGCAAGCCTGCTTGGCTACGGCAAATTCATATAAGGAAACTTACTTAACGATGATTCAAACAAAAACAGCAGAGTGAGACTCATGAGTCCTAGCCCTTTCCCATCTCCAGATTGGCTTGAAGAAGCAATCAAAAAATACAAAAGAATGCTCAGCCACGTTAGGTTAACGCCCCTCATCAGACGCATAGAAAAAGACACTCAACTACACGCAGCCATAGCACAAGGAAAACTAAGTCTTTTTGATGAGAAAGTGTCAACACTACTCAACGAAAACGGCATCTATTCAGATTGGCATCCATCCTACTTAGCGTATGCACGAGAACTAGATCGCACACAGAAGCAATACACCTTCATGGTAGATTTAATCCGTGAACATCAGATTCTAAGGGATCGTTGGGAAAGAAGAAACCTAAACTCCGCTATTCTCGATTTAATAGACAACATGGTCATAATACATAAATCACCGTAGCAGTTAGTTTTAGGGCATGTGTCCTAAAGGTTATGTAGAGCCTAGAGTAGCAGAAGAGAGGCTTCCCTTTGTGGCTAGACGCATCGCATTGGAAGCCGTTGACCTTAACATGCTACTAGAACGTTACCCAGTGAATACTCAAATTGTTGAAAGTAGAATTATGAGTCTCATGGGTTACATGAGGCTTCTAGCGAAACTTTCTAGTGCATGTTGGAAGGCACCACAACCCAAAAAACTAACAGTTAAGAGAGTCATACAGAGTCATACCACTGAATATTAAGACATAAGACTTAAATCTGTAAAACACAACTACAATTCTAAGGCGATAAAACATGACTCGTGACCCGATTTTACGAGCAAGAAAATACGATGCTAAAATGGACCCAACAGTAATCAGCTCACGCTTTGCTGCTCAACGAGACGGTATGGTTGAGCAGATGCAAGCCAAAGCCGCCGAACTATCTGAGGTGGAGAGGAAGGCTAAGATTATCTTGGAAGAGGCAGGCACATCAGTAATCACGATACCCATGTATCTTGATTTTGCCCGCCAATGCTACAAGATAGGCAAGAAACATCTGGAAGCCACCAGAGTCAACGAAGTCTGGTATCACTATCAGATGTGGGCGAACAGAGGCTTAAACACAACGTTGCTCGCAAGCATCGCAACCCTGTGCGGCACAGACATCACAAAGTATCCAGCCACTTAGTCAACTCGGTTTAGAACCCAAAACCTTATTCTCTCCTTTTTCTATTTCATTTATGAAGTGGTTACTATGGCTGCTAGAGTCGGCAGAAATCAGATGTGGAGACGTGCAAAATTTAAGGCGAAGATTGATGGGTCAGTTGCTGAAACAAGGTTTAATGCTTATGCTACTCCTGCTAAGACATTACATCAGACTATGCAAGAGATTCTTGTTCCACACGAAGAAAACGCTAAAGTCAACATTCTTGAGCCTGCTGGTGTTCCAACAAATGAGATACCATTCTACTTAGATAGCATGAGAGAATTTTGTCGAGTATGTAGAAACTTCACTAGCACATCAAGAAGTAATGAATGTTACAATGTTTATGAACGATGGCGAAGTAAAGGGTTAAACAGCAACTTGCTTGTCTTGTTGGCTAATCAATGTGGATGCGATCTTTGGGCATACTACCAATACTAAAATACCTTTACCTCTAATTATGATGTATGGAAGTCTTTGTCACTGGCGCAACAGGCTTCATCGGCTCTAACCTAATTCCTAAACTGCTAGAACGCAACCATGAAGTATATGCACTCTGTAGAAGCGTCACAGACAGAAAAATAGATTTGCCAAAAGACGTGAACATAGTTTATGGTGACTTGTCAGAAGCACATTTCCTTAAGAAGGTCATAGGAGAAATCAAACCAGAAGCCATAATACATTTAGCCTCATCCTCAAGCGTCTATTACAGTCACAGTCACCCAGAGGAAAGTTTTGAAACAAACCTAGATGGCACAGTGAACATTCAGAAGGCATGTGAAAATAGAGGCTTCTTAGAAAAGTTTATTTTTGCTGGAACAAGCGAAGAATATGGCAACCAAGATGTTTTTCCCATAAAGGAAGATGCGCCGCTTAGACCTAACCAACCTTACGCAATAGCAAAGGTAGCTGCAGACTTGTATCTACAATATTGCCGTGATGCAGTAGGCTTTCCTTCCATAACTCTTAGAAACTTCAACACTTACGGAAGAACCAAAAACTTCACATTTGTCACAGAAAGAATTATCAGCCAAATGTTGACTCAAGATCAAGTGTGTCTTGGAAACCCAAAACCAATAAGAGATTTACTGTATGTAAGCGACCATGTTGACAGTTACCTTAAGACATTGAGAACTTCGTTCACAGTTTTTGAGGAAGAGAACGTTAGGGTTTTTAACTTTGGCACTAGCGTAGGCACCAGCATACTTGAACTTGCAGAAATGGTCAAAGACATAGTGGGTTTCAATGGAGAAATCCATTGGAATACAATGAACCTCCGTCATACTGAGATATATAAGTTAATAAGTGACTATGGTTTAGCCCAAAAACTGTTAGGTTGGAAGCCTCAAATCAATTTGAGAGAAGGTTTAAAACTGACAGTAGAGAAGATTAGAGCCTCTATCGAGGTTTAAACAGTGAAATTCTATTTTCCCTTTGACAGAAAAATCAGTCGTGCAATGCACCGCATAAGACAAGCATTCATACAATACGCACCACAAGGCACAACGTTCTGCAACACTCCAGAGCATGATGCAATACAATGCCTACACTATATTGGACAGAACCCTAGAGAAGATACTTGTAAGATGTGGGGAAGCATCTTTGAAACTCCAACATTGCCGCATCTAAGTAAGTATCTACTGTTTGTCTATCTAAACAACGCTTTTTATCCTCAGTTTGAAGCAGACTGGAAAAGACTAATCGAAAATGCAGTAGCCATCATAACAACTGTTCCAAACATCATACCCTACAAATGCAACATAATAGAGACAAGATGGGGGTATGAACCTTCAATCTTCTATCAAAGCCCTATTCCTAAGAAATATACTGTCTTAGCACATGGATACATGGCAGACGCAGAAGCAATAGACGCGGTTTTCATGGCTTGCTATAAAAGTCAAACAAGCATGGTTCACGTTGGCGGATGGCTAAACTATAATTGGCTAGAACCAACATACACCAAATACACAAACATAACAGATGAAGAACTAAGACTCCTATACAATCAAAGCAGATATGTAAGCGCCCTAAGACGTGACCCTAGTTATGAGTTGCCCGCAGTAGAAGGCTACGCTTGCGGATGCCAACCTATCTGTTTTCCTCATTATGGACCTAAAAAATGGTTCAGCGACTTTGCCATATTTGTTCCACAACTACCCAGAGATGAACTTGTGCCACACTTGATAGAATTATTCAAGAAACCCATAGAAGTTAAGCCTAACCCTGAAATATTGAAAAGGTTTTATTGGCAAACAACGATGAGTGAGGTATGGAAAAAACTGTTAGAGGTTAAGTGAATGATTGAAAAAGACTATGTCTTAAAACAAGTGATAGGCACGCACACACGAGAAAGAACTGTTGAATTGCCTTTTGTGTTCAAATATTTAGAGGGAAAAGCAATTTTAGATGTAGGTTGCCTAGAGTCAACGTTGTGTGAAGGCTTGGCACAGTTAGGCTATGAAATGACTGGAATAGACATCCGTCCTTACCCCCCAAACACGCCTTTACCGAATACATGGAAGTGGATGCAAGAAGACGTTAGACATATGTCATTAAAATGTGGAACATTCGATCAAGCCTTAGCAGTAAGCACTCTTGAGCATGTAGGCTTAGAACGAGCTTATAACATAAACAACGTTGTAAAAGGATACATACCAACAGTCACAGGAGACAGAGAATCCTTACTTGAAATGTTCAGAGTCACAAAGCATAAAGGCTCATTAATTGTCACTTTGCCGACTGGTGGACCAGATCATTTTTGGATGCGGTTGTATAGTAAGGAGCGGCTTGAAGCATTGCTAAAAGACTTCAATGTTGAAGTGCAAGAATACTATGTTGAAGATAATCAGGGAAAGTGGCATCCGTCAACGCCTGAAATCGCTTTTAAGCAGAACAGTCAGCCCTTACCTAGAGCAGTTGTATGCCTTTTACTGAGGGTTTAAAGTGAAACTTGGCTTAATCACGTTGATGGGGACACCATCGTTCAGAAATCAAGCGAACCTCATAGAAAGACTGTTCAAAGAAAAAGGCTATGATGTTGACTTATACAACATTGATGATTCACAGAGACCGCCAAAAGAAAGGTATGACATAGGCATAGCATTCGTGCCACTGTGGTTAAGATACATTTTTGGTTCAACATCACTATTAGCGCCGTGGTTCAGCAGAAAAAGTCTAATCTACGGTCCCATAGATGGACCATTAAAATTGAATATCAACTTGTTTGATGTGATGAAGAATTTTAACATCGCCGTGACAAGCCAATACTGTAAGGAATGCTTAGAAAAAAACCATATTCCAGTAAAAGATGTTATTCCTCATGGCTTAGACTTCACTGATTTTCAAGGCTTTGATTCACCTAATTATACTCGCTTGAAAAGGTTGAGAGAACAGTATCCTAACCGTAAAATCTTGTTCAGTAACATCAACCCCCTTCACCGTAAAGGTTTGCCACACTTGGTTAAGGCACTAAAAATCTTAAACGAGAAAATCAGTGGAGACTATGTGTTCATTTTGCACACTGGCTTAGCGGCGGCGCACACAGTAGTCAATAAACTTGCGCCTAATGACAGAATTGATTTGACAAAGATTCCTAACCTAGTCATAGAAGACCAGTATGGTAGATTGCCTTTCAGAGCAATAGTAGAAAAGACTATGGCATGTGACGTTTTTGTGTTTCCTAGTCTGTTAGAAGGCTTTGGAGAACCCATCTTAGAGGCTATGGCATGTAAGAAGCCTATAGTCTGTTTGGATGCGCCTGCAATGAATGAACTTGTCACAGAGAAAGAGGCTTTCACTTTTCCTATGACTCATGTGAGAGAGGAAGTATGGGATAACGGTGCTATTGCTCAGTTACATGAGTATGACCCTCAGAGTCTAGCAGAGGCTATGCAACATGCGATTGAAGATGAAGCAGAAAGTCTTGAGAAGGCTGAAGCGGCGTACAAGAAAAGCCTAGATTATGATTACCGTAAAGTCTATTCTAAACTTGTAGCCTATTAACTTCTTTGTATGCCAGTTAAGAAGAGTAAGCCTCGCACTGCCACAACTGAGCGTAGAATCAAGAAGTATAAGGAGACATGGCGCTCTAAGACTGTTCCCTTATGGTTCAAGAAAGTAGCGCCAAAAATGGCGGGTCTGTTAGAGGATTGGTTGACTAATCAAGATGAACTTGAGAAGCAGATATTTGCTCAACTAGATGCGGATGGGATCAGTGGAGAACAACAACTCTTCTATGCTGCTTTTGCACGAAGGCTATTCTCTACTTGCCTAAGATTCTATGATGAAACCTATGAGAAAGAGAAGACAAGTCTCAAAAACGAGTTTGTTCTCAGAGGCTTAGACCCTTCTGAACTGGAAACTATAATAGACATCTGTGATGATAAGTGTAAGGTGGTGAGGGGAATCGTGGTTACGCTTCAAGATATTGAAGACAAGTTAGACAACGCAACATGGGGTCTAGCAGCACTCAAAGCCTTAATAGATGATTTAGAGGCTAAACTAGATGATGGCACTCATGGGCTTGCGGCGCTGAAAACTCTCATAGATGCAGTTGAAGGAAAACTTGACAATGGCACATATGGTCTTTCAGCATTGAAAACTCTGATAGATGCGATTGAGGCTAAACTTGATAATGTGACTTACGGCTTGTCAGCGTTAAACAATGACTTAGACACATTGCTTCTTAGGTTGACTGCTGCACGTGCAGGGTATCTTGACAACTTGAATGTGGGGGGTCTTGTTGCCTCTTCTGCCCAAGTTGATGAAGTTGAGTCTATGCTCAAAGATGTCAACTATGGCTTAAGCGCTTTGAATACTGATTTAGACACTCTGTTGTCACGGTTGACAGCGTTGAGAGCAAGTTACTTAGACAACCTTAACATAGGCGAAAATGTTGCAGCATCATCTCAAGTAGATGAGGTAGAGTCACTACTAAAGAATGGCACTTACGGTCTTGCTGCTTTAGACACTCACTTAGACGCTATCATAGTCTACGTTGATGAAGTTGAGTCATTGCTAAAGAACGCTACTTTTGGCTTGGCAGCGTTGAATACTGATTTAGATACTCTTCTATCACGGTTGACAGCAGCGAGAGCAGGATTCCTAGACAACATAGATAATCCACAACTAAAAGTTGTTCCTAACTTAACTGGATTAACACCTCTTCGACAAACTTACTTAGACTATCTTCCATTGATGATGCATTGCATGACTTTCTTAAGCATTATTAACGCTCAGATAAATCTTCCAGCAGCAGCAGCAGACACAAATCTTCCAGACGTAGTTATATCTGGGTTGCCAGTAGGCTTCACACTAGATAAAGTCTTAGTCTTCCTAATTGTAAGGGCTATAGAAAACACAAATGCTGGGGGGCCTAACGCTATTGAGGGCGCACAAAACATCAGAATAAAGAAGTCTACTGGTGCATGGGGTGTAGATGACATTATTGCTATTCCTTTGACTGACAACATGTGGACTGTTGCAGCATCTACACGTGAATTTGGTGATGTGATAGGGGGAGATGATGCTCATGATGTCAAGTCTGAAGTTGATGGCAACGCTACTTACAACCTAAGATTTGAAGATGCAAATGTGGATTTAGACTTTTTGAGGTTGAATGATGTTCAAGTCGTGATTAAAGTGTGGTATCATTAAGAATGGAGGTGATTGAATGGCTCCTCAAGTTCCAATCAGATGCTTAGTAACCCTAACATTAACAGTTGACATAGATGTATTAGAGAAAACCGCCCTAAAAAACAAAATGACTCAGATTGTGCAAGACCTTAAAACTCAGTTTCCAGATAAAATCGTTGATAACCGCATACTAATTGAATCTGCCTTTGCACCTGATCAATGGAAGGTCTAAACAGTGGCTGTTATAACAATCAATGCAGACTATGACGATGAAGTAGAGAGGATGCTTGCGGGTTGGTTTTGCTTTCTTGGTGCGACCAGCATTCGCACAGGCAAAAGTGGGTCAGGACCACTTTTAACTTGCTATCGTGGTGCAATCCGTTTTCCATTAGGCGCTCTACCAGCAGGTTCAACAGTAACTCAAGTTAGACTGAAGGTTTATTGTCGAGTGGCAGGGGGTGCCACGCATCTATTAGACATTCACGCCTATGGAACTAATGGTCAACAAGACCCTGAGGCTGATGCTTATGAAGGAGTATTCTGTGACATTGTGTATGGTCGTTGTGCTAGTGGCAACCTCTATAACAATGATGATACTTCTTTGAGGACTACTGGAACTAAATGGTTCATTCTTGGAGGCACAGTTTGTACGGATGTTCAAAACGCAAAAACTGCAGTCAACAGATTCAGTCTCGGGTTGCATGAGGAAGGAGACAATGAAGACCCCCCAGCAGAAATAGATACGATGGAGACGGTTGGAGGTACTCCAGCACAACTTGAAATAACTTATACTGTTCCTCTTCGTAACATTGGGTTGCATCCTTCTAAAGTGTTGCCATTAATCATTGATGAGTGAATGCCATTATGGTTAGGAAACGTGGAGTAGCCCGCAGAAGTTATGGTCACAGAAGAGTTAGGCGAGTTAAGAAGTATGACCACAACGTGATTCCGAGAAGGTTTAAGATTCAGTTGCCAGACTTAGCGGATAGGTTGAAGCCTCCACTTGACATTCATGTTGAGTGTGAAGAACCAACTATGGAGTTGCTTGACAGTCTTGGAGTAGCCTCTGATGAACAACAGTATTACTTAGGGTTTATGAAGCGTATGGTAGAATTGTATCTAAAGTTCACTGCTAAGACTTTGCAGAAGGAAAAGGATTCACTGATAGGAGAATATGTTTTAAGGGGAAAAGACAAAGATGTATTACAACAAGTGCAGATTCAAGCGGAAATCTGTCTTGGTGTGAGGGTTCCACAGTTGGAAGAAAAAGACTTCTCAAGTTACGCTCAATACGACAGATTCGTTGATACAGATGTAGCCAACAACACTTATGCTCAAACAGCCCTTTTCAACACTGATGAAACCAAAATATTGTTGATAGATGCTGGAAACTCAACGGTTAAAGTATATGATATAGCATCTAAAACACTTAGCGCAGTAATCATAGATAAGTGTGAGTTTCCCTCTCAGGTTCAATCTACTCCCCTACAAAATTTTAGTGCCTACGGAAAATATGTTGGCTTGCTTTGGGCAACGGATTGGACTCTACCAAACTGTAATAGAATGACAATTATTAAAGACGGCACAATTCTACAAACCTTCACTTCTGCACAACTAGGGATAGTAACCACAAACATAAGAAGTGTTCAAATATCACCTACAGGAAAATATGTTATAGTTTCAGGTTATTTGACGCCTGAAGATGATGTGGGTTGGGTAGTGTTAGAGGGTAGTTGAATGAGTGAGGCAGAGAAAGCAGCAAAAGAAACACAACACAGAAAAGAAGCGGCAGAGGCAGCGGCAAAACTAAGGTTCATGCGTGTTGGAACACCAAAGAAAAAGAGGGTAAAATAAATGGCGTATCGTTGGTACGGAGAAGAATACCCTTTTGCAGCAGAAGAAATCCCTGAAATAATACGGACAGCAATCGCAAGAGGAAAAGCTGAAGCATCAATGATGGAGTTAGTACGCTCTACAGACCCAACAAACCACGCTCAATCCTCAGTTCCAAGCGGTGTAGTCTGGGCAGCACAAACAGTTGGACAACTCATAATAGAAGTTCTCCAAAAAGACGCACAAAGAGCCTTAATAGATAACCTATTAGCAAACATCACCAACATTTCAAGAACTCACAAATTTGCTGGAATACCAACTCCTGTAACATATGCGGGTCAATACATTCAACGTTACCCTACATCCATATGTTATGATGCTAAAAAACTAAGTTTACCAGACTTGGCTAACCTCCTCCTCAAAAGCACGGGCGAAATCTACGAGTTCATTACTGAAGCAGGCTGGATTGGAAGCCTAAACGGTTGGGCTGGCTTCGGTGCCATAACTGAGAAATTCTATAATCCTGAACCTATGCTTAGAGCCTATAATGATTTGCAGTGGCAAGCAAGCATCATGCCACGTATGCGTAGGCATTGGCTAAGAGAATACACACCAACTATTCCAGACACACGGCTTGCGTGGACCTTATACACACGAGGGAACATCACCTTACCCAAGTTTGAGGAATACGCATCCTATGAAGGCTGGGATGAAGAGAATGCTAAGTTACTTGAGAAAGCCCTATACAAACTTCCAACAGATCGCACAGCATTTAACATGTATCTTCGAGGTCAACTAAGCCTAAAGGACGTTCATGAGAAATATTATGCTAACGCTTGGCAACCCGAATGGCATAGCAAATTAGACGCTATCTTCTGGACTTTACCGAGTGTTCGTCAAGCCTTCAGTCTTATGAAGCGTGGTAGCATCAAATATGATCAGTATAAACGCTATGTTCTTGCGAATGGATGGGAAGAATGGTGGCACAGTCACCTATACGAACTGTTCCAGAGGTTGCCCACTGCTCGTGATGCCTTTAACATGTTTATGCGTGAAGCCATCACAGAAGATCAGTTCGATGAGTATGTTAAGAAGGATGAGTGGGAAGATGGAAGCGCCGCTAGGCTCTGGGCTATCTATCAACGCTTACCCTATGGGAGAGATGCTTTTCGGTTAATGAGACGTGGTAGAATTGATGTACCCACTATGACTAAGTTGTTTAAGGCTCAAGGCTACATGGAAACTTATCAGAAGATGCTTCCAACCATCTATGAACGAATCCTCTCTGCACATGACGCTCACACTCTTAAGATGCGTGGCGCAATAGACCAAAACAAATACAACGAGTATCTATATAAGAACGAGTGGGAACCTAGTTCAGCAAATCTTCTCGATAGTTTGTGGGAGAGACTACCATCCTACCGAGAAGCATTCTACATGTGTCAGAAAGGCTTGATAACGACTGCTGAAAGAGATGCATTATTCCTTGCCGCAGACTTTGCTCCTAAATGGCACAGTAAACTGGTAGAGAACAGTTACTACATTCCAACAGTCTATGACCTCACTAGAATCGCCGACTGTGTGGAAATAGACCTAATCTGGGCAACCAAAATCTTGAAGGAACGAGGCTTACGAGATCGTGACATCCCTAAAATCGTTGAAATGCTCAAGATCAGACCCTTAAGAGACGAGATTAGGCGACAGATCGCCATTTGGGTTAAACGCTACAAACTAGGATGGATAACACCTACACAACTAGAAACCGCCTTAACATACTACCATGAAAACGGTTGGATTAAATCCACAGAAAAAACCATGCTCACTGAAGAGGCAGAAATCAGTTACGAAGATGAACTAATGGCAGAGCAGATAGATATTTTCAGTTGGTACTTCAAAACAGGTGTCATTTCAGATGAAGACTTGTTAGCAGACTTCTTAGCGTTAGGCATCCGAGAAGAAAAAGCGAACTTAATGGTTGAAGGCTTGAAAGCACAAGGATACTACGGCTACTATTAATGATGTCTAACGATTGAAGGTTTAGCCCTAACAATACACGGTCTAGCACACGGAGTAGGTCCCGGTGGCGTGATTGGTGGCGTAGGCGTGATAGGTGTAACTGTTGGTGTAACGGCTTTTGCTTTTCCTACCACTGGTTTCAAACCCATTAAGAAGGGTTTAACAGTTGTAGTTAAGTGTTCATGAATGTCTGCGTATGCCATTGTCTTGTCTGCATAGGCATCTGAGTGAAGGGTTTGTAGGTCTTCGTCTGTTTCAAAGTCGTTGGCTATCTCTATCTGTGCTAGGAGTGAGTCGTTGTCGTGTATAGCCTTCTCAGTTGTTTTGATTAGAGTATCCAACTTTCTGTAGGTACCAGTATACTCACTTTTGCTGAATGTCATATTCTGTTACTCTCCAAAAACTAGATATGCAACTTGCATCCTTAAAGGTTTTCTGTGTTTGGTGAGACAATGAGGACACGCTTGTTTAATGGTGGCAAAAATGAGAATGGAAGCCGAGACTACTGGACAGCAATCATAGACGCTTCAATCGTGGGTGGCTTCACTTTCTTTTCGACTCTAGGTGGCTTAGGCGCTACTGGATTATTGGCTACGCCTGAAACTGGTCTACTAGCCTCCTTCATTTCTGCTGGAATATCATTCTTTGCCTCTTTGATGGTTTCCCTTCAAATTAAGAAGCCCACAGAATAGAAGGGTAGTCTAACTTGAAGAAACTAAAATTCGTTAATAATGTAGTTGTTGTTCTGTTGCTTGTTGTGTTTTGGGAGTTAAACCACACTGTAGCGCCTTTGATTCAACTTCACTGTCATGAAACTGTGAGTTTTTGGGCTGGTCACTGGACTTGGAGTTTACCCTTTGTTTATGATTGTTTGGTGTTAGGCACTTACGCTTTGATTGCAGCGTTGTTTTTGGCTAATGAACTCATGGAGTGAGCCTTAATCGTTAGGTCTAGTCTACAACGAATGCAAAGCATTTTTAGAACCCCTTTTTCCTTCAAAGTTTGCTTGAGTCGGAATGGATTGTTAAACTCTATAACCTTCTGTTTCTGTTCCTTTGTCATGTATGGTTCCCAATACTTCCACTGCAAACTGATTCGTTCTAAGATTGCCTCTAAACTCTGTTCATACCAAATATGACGGCAACAGGGACACTGAATCTTAATCATTGTGTTGGAACCTTAATCTGTTTCTGAAACTCTTTGAGAGCATCTAAAACTGCTATGATGTCTCTTTGTGAAAGCCTAGTTTTCTTCTGGATATACAAGATGATGATGTCTCTTGGTAAGCCTACTCTCTGCAAGTAGTCTAGGGCAGAAGCAATTTTAGTTAGTTGTTCAACCATGATTTCAGCAACAGTCTTACTCAACTGGTGCAACCACCTTATCCAAAAGATGAGAATGCCCTATAATCAGATTCCTTAGTTTGTTAATTTCTGCTTTAAAGGTGCAGAGGTCAACTTTCTCATCAGATACATAGTTGTGCCATCCATCTATTTCCGCAAGAATGCCTATGATAGTTAGCATATCATCTTCTTTGATCTTATCTGCATATCTTTTAAAGAAGTCTTCAGCCAAACCCTTGACATCTTCTCCTAACTCTTTTGCTTGCTTCCACATCTCTTCAAAAGACTTCATAGATTCACCTCCTAGTAGGTTTCTAAGATTTTCTCTTTAATCTCCACACGAAGTTTATCGCCTTTCTCAAGTTTGAAGACTTTGGCTATCTTATCAATATTCAAGTATAACTTGCCACCAGTCCGAGAAACCCTAAAGACTTGCTCAACACCTATCTTCTGACTCACACAAACACCTCAATTTTTACACCATAATTCTTGAATCTAAATTAAACTTTATTTTGCTCTAGTATGTATTTAAACCTTATCTAACTAGGTTCTATAAGGTATCTTTTGAGAAAGAGTGGGGGTTTTTGAGTGGTTTAGTCTAGGGGTCTTGACACTTTTTAGGTGACTCATTCTGCTGTTGGTTCTTCTTCTTCCATTTCTTCCTCTGTGGGTTCTCCCTCTTCGCCTTCTTCTTCCTTCATTGTTTCACCTCCTTTGACTTTGGCTAATGTTGTTTGTGGATTATAAAGTTTCACGCCTACTGCCGTGCCTACTGGGTAGCCTTCAAACAAGTCTTTGCTGTCTCCTTTGAAAGTGAGTTTGTGTCCTGCTGCGGTTCTAAGTTCAAGAGTATAGGTAGTATGGATGAGACCGCCTTTCTCTGTTTCTGCTGTATTGTGTTTGGTGACGAAGAACTCAAAGTCTGTTCTCTTCATCGGTTCTCACCTCCTTCAAACCTTTTCTTAAATTCCTTCGCACATTTTTCAGCACATTGGTAAGGGTCTGGAACACATGGTTGTATTTCACCTTTTCTACGAGGGCGTTCAACTATATGTTGCATTGTTAAGTTGATGGTTACTGGTTTAATCACTGTTGCTGTTGCTCTTTGACCTTCTATCCACGCTTCTATCAGTGCCTCTAAGACATGACAGATTGACACACCCCTCAATTTCGTCTCCAACTTAAACCGACTCCAGAGTTCAGGGTCAACTTTGAAAGACCCCACAAATTTTCGGTTAGAGTAGAGTTTTTGTGTCTGCATTCTCATTCCTTCTTTTTTGGTATACTGCATAACCATGATGTCGTTTTCTATGGCATAGTCCACAGATCGCAACTAGGTTAGAAGGGTTTGTTTCTCCTCCAGCAGCGTGAGGCTTAACGTGATGAAAATAGGCTTTTGAGGGAACCGACTTGTCTGGGTAATGTCCTAAGATTTTCTTCCATGACCGTAATGTGTAGGCGTCAAGGGTTATGGTTCTTCCACAACTAGCGCACTTCATTAGTTGTTTAGTGAGTATCTCCCTCTTCCAAGACAACCTAATATGTCTGCGTTTCTTTGTCACTGAAAACCCTCTTTTATTATTTTTAAGTACGACTTTGGTAGACTGGTTTCTTGCATCTTACGACACCTTTTGTTTGGTTGTTGAGAAGTATATGTTGAGTAGCGGCGTTGTGTTTATAGATTTTTTTGTTTGTGGTTTTGTTGTGTTTGTTTAATTTTTTGTTGGAAGGAAAGTTTAAATAATTGTTTAACTAAGGGTTTTGTAGGTGCCGTAACGTTTGCCAACTGTTCTGAAGTGTAAGTGTGGACATGTTTTGGCTGAGTGGGATACGCTTCCTTCAGAAGATTATAGCGGAACCTATTATCACCGGATTTTTAGTGATTTAGGGGGTAAGTGTCCTAAATGTGGTCGAGGGTTGCCGCGTCCAGAAGTTTTCAGTCAAGTTATGAGTGTTGAGGTTAAGCCTGTTCAGTAGTGTGAGAGAGTTGGGTGAAAGTAAGTGTGGGGGTTTGACTGATGGATGATCCTACATTATATGTGGTGTTCGTTACTTTGTTGGTTGCTTCGATTTTAGGCTTCTGGTTTGTGTGGAAGTTTTCAGAGTTTCCAGAAGAGGGAACAATTTAATGTCAAGTGAAAGTAAGGGTAAGCCTAGAACGCTTGAGGATGTTAAGAAGGCGTTTGAGGTTGGTATTGAGGATTTTTTGGAGTTTGCTGAGAAGGAAGGTATGGCGATTTTGACGCCTAAGCAGTGGTTGGGTGGCACTGCTTTCAGCGACATTATTGCTGTTGTTCACAGTTTAGGTGGTGACTACATTAAAGGTGACAAGAAAGCTGGGATAAAGGCGCATTTTGAGGTTCCACTGGAAAAGGAGGGGTCTAAGCCAGTGAAGGTTGCTAAGGATCAGGCTCGGCATATCTTAAACACTTTTACGAGGGATGTGGAAGCGTTGGTTAGTAAGACGATTAAGGAACTTGAGGACCTGATGAAATGACTGAAACCACGAGTAGAAAGGAACGAATCGCTGAATTTCAGAGGCTTAGAAAAGAGTTTAAGATTCTTCAAAAGGTTCTATCAGTAGAAGGTAGTTTCAAGTCTATGCAACAAGCGACATTCTGTGCTGGGCTTGCTGAGGTTTGTGAAATGTTGGCACTTCAAGTTAAGCAGAGGAGAGAGTGAGAGATGGTTTTGAGTAAGGAAGGCACCTTATACCGACACAAGCAAGGTCAACTCCTACTCTATATTCCAGCAGACATGGCTAATGACAGTCAATTTCCCTTCGGTAAACTACAGAAAGGCAGTTCACAGAAGGTTATGATTCATGTTAGCACCACTCAAGGCTTACTAATAGTTGGAAAAGTGGAGTCTGAACAAAGGTGAGAAAGGTTAGGGACTGGATGTCTTCTGAAAGATGCAGAATTCTCTCTCCTTATCTCTTTCAGCCCAGTTCCCTAACCCTCAACCAAAGGGAGGAGGTGAAACATCGTGAACGACAAGTGGATAGTGAGGCTCATGAGAGCGCTAGAGTGGGGTCTTGTGTTAGCGACAGTCGTATCAGTCTTTGTACACTTCATGCCACATCCAGTTGCAGTCTACGCTCCAAAGAGGGACGCAGGTGCTGGCGAACTTGGGTTGCTAAAGTTCCATTGTGGATGATTGCAATTTGGAATACCTTAGCAGATTGTGATGGCATTTTAGCCTTACCAGCAAAAATACTTTGCGTTGTCATTATGGCATTGATTATTTGTCATCCCGCTGTGCTGTGGTTAAGTATAATGAGTAAACCAGCGCCGCTCTGCTACATACTCTATTTCCTCTTCCTTTTTTATGTATCCACACTTTTAATAGTAGGCTCAGTTATAGGGTATCTTAGAGAAGGCGGTTAACATGGTTCGATCTGCAACCACTCGCACAAACAAGTTCAACGCTAAATGGGATGGCGGCGTAGTCAATCAACGCATCACAGAGTATAAGCCTTACATGGTTGAACAAGTCAACGCCGCTTACGCTCAGCAAGAAGAAATAGAAAGACATGTGAAAGACTATTTGGAACCATTGGGCATGTACACGATAGATCAGCATAGGTACATGAATTATGCGATGGAGTTGTGGGGTAAAAGCCGAGCCTTCACAGGAGTAAGCCTACGCATGGAAGCGGAGTTGGTGGCGTCAAAATGGTTACGAAGAGGCTGCAACCCAACACACCTCATAGAAATCGCTAAACTGTTTGGAATCACACTTGTCAGCTTCCCCTAAACCCTTCAAGACATGGCTCATAAACAAGTATGGTTTTCAGGAAGGAATGAAGCGTTACCAAAAATGGCTCAACACCAAACTATGAACACAACACCTACTCATGTCGGAATGATAGGTAACTGTCCCCACTGCGGAGAATCTATAAGAGTTATCCTCAGCAAGAAAGATGTGAAAATCATCTACAAAAGTTTCAAACTTCCAAGAATAGCCGCCAACCTCAACACAGAAGTGAAACTTCACCTACAAAAATAGGCGGCTCATCAGCAAGTATGGCTACACAGTGGGCATGATGAAATATCAGAGATGGCTAAGAACAAAACAAGAGTGAAGGAATAGAGATACCCCAAAATATTCAACCCCATGAGAAACCGTAAACTCTACGAAAAAACCCCCTCAGAACAGAAACCCCATCAATATAGTATAGTAAGAGGGAGTATGTTAAGGAGTATTCTATGTATTGTATGATATTCTTAGCGTTGCGTGGAGCATTAGTTGAAGACTTGATTCGAGAGAGTGTTACTGTTGCTTGTCTAGAATCCTCTGTGTTCACGTTCTAAGGTTGTCTCAAAAACAGTTCCTAAACTCGACCTTAACCAATTCGGAAGTGTTGAACAATGATACAGTTGTGTTGTGGAGTGTTTAAGGTCTGGTTTAGGATCATTTTTAGAGTTTGTTTTTGAATCTGTTTTTGGGACTTGTGGAGGCGATGAACAGAAGAACAGTTCAACAAGTCCGTGAGCATCGCCGAGGGCGACTTGATCGGTGACGACTCCAGCGCTGCGGTGAGTCCGTTGAGCATCTACCTAATAGGTATGTAGTCAATGGCTTTGTGTTTTGTGTTATGCATGTATGTGGTAGTTTAGCCATTCACGTATTAAGCATATTTGTGTTCTGTGTTCTGGTATGTAGGTTAGGAGTATGCAGTCTTTTCTACATTTTGTTTTTGTGAGTGGGCAGAATGGTAGGAGTTCTTTTTCTTCTGTCATTTTGTTTCTTCCTTGTTGTTGTGGTTGTTTTCGTGCTTTAAAAAGATGTATGGAAGATTGTTCTAGTGCTGGGTCTGTTGTGTTTGATTCAGGGTTTGGGTTGATAAAAAAGTTTGTGGGGGGGCATTTTTGGGATGTGCATCAGTTGATATGGACTGAAAAGGTTATGTTGATGAATTGTATGATTTTGGCTTTTACCGTGCAGTGGGTATGGAAGAGAATGAAGTTGTGGATTCTTGCGAAGATTTCTAGTTTTGTGTTGAATAGCCATGTATCAAAGGATGCTCTCCAACTGTTTGAGTAGCATTTCTGGTTTTGACATCGCCAGCCTCGA
>Ga0209725_1000855_pt1 | contig 17987 bp, 17 predicted proteins | sample I18A1metaG_FD_184145 | JGI IMG/M metagenome (GOLD analysis project Ga0209725, IMG submission 184145) | Lake sediment bacterial and archeal communities from Gulf of Boni, Indonesia to study Microbial Dark Matter (Phase II) - ​I18A1 metaG... | ecosystem: Environmental > Aquatic > Freshwater > Lake... | reverse complement strand
GAACCGGGATGGCTATTCATTCGCTTGAATTGGGTGATGCAGACGCTGGTTCAGGGTTGGGCTTTGTTCTCTCTTCGCCGAGTTCATGAAGGATGACAAGAGCTTCTCCCAGAGGGATGCCGAGCTGGATGCTGAGATCCTTTGGCGCCGTGTCAGGTTTCTGATCAAAGATCACTGTTGAAACATAGTGTTTGTGGTATCTGTACATCGCTAGGGCATGAGCCGTATCCACCAATATGGGCCACAGAGGGGAGTTGACATAATCCTCTGATACAGAGGACAATGCTGATACCTATTATTCATATGGGGGTCTGCCAGTTTTACCTTTCGCGGGTCATTCTGAGTGCTGCTCACCTGTGCTAGTTGCAGATCTCTCGTACATTCTTCTCAATGTCCAGCGAATTGCATTCTTGAGCTCCTGGATGCGTCTCTCATCTCCGTAGTTTCTGACCGTTAATGTCTTTATGAGATTTCCATCTTGTTCGATGCTGTATGACAGGATCTTGTCCGGGGTCAACTCGCCAGACTTGGCGGACGCAGTGTCCCTATTCCGCATTGGCTCGAGGACGCGGCCTACCAGGAAGGCTCTGAAGGGTGGAGAAGTAACATCGAATCTCATCCCGGGCGTCGGAGTTATTGTCAGTTCACTCTCAGTCTGAGACATGTCCGCTAGGTGTATGCCTTCAGGTGTCCTTAATGGCATGGTCTGTCGTAGAGTTGTCTCAGGTGGATGGGCTGGCTGCAAAGAGGTTGGTTCTTGGATGACAGATGGAGGAAGTTCTACTTTCTTGAAACTCTTCTCTGCGAGAGCTGTGTCCACCGCTTCCAGAATTAACTCTATCTTCGAGGCTTCTTGTTGAAGCTCTGTCATTCTTTTCTCTAGATAGGCCTTTGCTTCAGCTAGTTTCCTGACGGACTCTTCCTTGCTCATCTACTTCTTTCTCCGTGCGCATATCGCAAAATCGGGGCAGTAGAGTTCGCACAGCCCGCAGAGGCTGCAATCCTGTTCTCTGCGAGCATGAGGAGTCCGGATTCCTCTTTCATCCATCTCATCGCTCATCACGAGCACTTTTTTCGGGCAGAACTCAATGCATATGCCACATCCTTTGCAGAGCCTCTTGTCGATGAGTACACTTGCCAATGCTACTGTCTCCCTTTCCTCGATCCTACCCTGACGATATTTGTTTGATTCAGTGTCCTCTATCTAAACGAATCTGAAGGCCGGCTAGTCAATGTCACTCCACTATTATGTCGTATAGCACGCCTGTAAGAGTCGTCTAGCCGGGGCAGCCACGTTGTTCTGGCGTGTGCCCACGGCAGCTGACGGCAGTCTTTCCGGCGCGGGCTAGACCAGAGCCTTTCGGAGCTAGATGTTGACTCCAGCTAGTTTTTTACTTGCTGTAAACTAGGAAAAGTGAGCAGTTGAGAGCGATCCGGGGTTATGATCAAAGGAGTGGTGCTTCGCAACTTCATGTCCTACTCAAACACACTTGTTCCACTCTATCCCGGATTGAACCTGGTTTGTGGCCCAAATGGTGCTGGAAAATCATCAATCCTTCTTGCAGTTTCGCTCGTTCTGGGGCAGGCACACACCGAGCGAGGTAGAAAGCTGAGCGATCTCATCAGATGGGGGGAAGATCAGGCTCGCATAGGTCTCCTTCTTGACAATTCTCCTGAAGAGGGAAAGAGGCCTTTTCCCCAATACCACACTGACACCATCGATGTCACTAGAGTGCTTAGAAGGGGGGGAGACTACGGCTATCTCCTTCAGGGAAGGCCTGTATCAAAGGAGAAGGTCGTCAGCATATTCGACCGGGTTGGCCTCAACCCGGAAAACATGCTGATTATCATGCATCAACTGATGGTGGGAAGATTCGCCCTAATCCCTCCGGGAGAGAAGCTTCTAATGCTGGAAGAGGCAGTAGGATTTGAATCCTATCGAGCCGACGTCCTAGATGCCAACGCCCGCCTGAAGAAGGCTCTCAGCGAAGAGGACTCACTTGCAGCAGTTCTGGAATCAACCCAGGAGACCTACCAGTACTGGAAGAGAGAATATGAAAAATACTTGAAGAAGAAGGGGCTTGAAGAGAAGCTGCACAGCCTTCAGAACGAACTGCTGTGGGGAAGAATTGAGAAAAGAGAAGTAGCATTAGTCAAACTTGACGAAAAGATCGAGTCGAAGCGAAAAGGAATAGAAACCGTGGAAGCGAAGATCGAAGAGAGCAAGAAAGTCCTTGAGACGAGGAAACTGGCTCTTGAAAAAGCACTCAAAGCAGAACAGCAGTTCGAAAAGCGAAGAATCGAACTGGAATGTGAGGCGGCCCAAGCCAGAACTGACCAGAAATGGGCAGAGCTTCAGAGTAAGGATTTAGCAGAAGATGTCAAAATGCTCTCAAGCATATTGTCGGCGCTGAAGTCTTCGAAATCTGGCGTACCAGAGTCATCAAGAATCCTCACAGAACATCGAACAGAACTTGAGTCCAGAAAGAGAAGACTTGAGAGCTCCTTATCATCATCTCCGCTCAAGGCGTTGCAAATAAAGCTGGATCTGCTTGTGAAGGAGTCTGACAAAGCTCATGAGAAACTCGACACAGAGATTGAGCGGCTCGTAGACTCGCGTGTCGATCATGAAGTGCTTAGCTTCAAAAAGAGGTTGCTTTCGGAAGAGCTCCGCAGCTTCTTGGCGCAGAGGAGGATTGCCAAGCAGGAGTTGGATCCGCTCGTCAGGAAGGCCGAGAGATCAGGTTCGAGGCCAAGCAAGATGAGGAAAATCACCGAACTTGAAATGGCTATCGCGGCCACAGAGGAAGAGCTTCGACCACTGTTGCACATGTCCGAAGAGGTGGAGAGAATGTATAGCTCCTACGTGGGACTGGTGAAAGATCTGAAAGATAAAGCCGAACTGGTGGCAAGGAACAGAGAGGAAGCTCTTCGAGAACTGGCAAAGCGGTTTGATATGTGGCGAGATGTGGTCGGAGGTTTTCTTGCTGACCTGAGCGCCCGATACGACACGATTCTTGCGAGCGTAGGCGCTTCTGGAAGCGCGAAGTTGGTGGAAACCAAGGATATCGAGAGAGCAGGGCTAGAGTTGCTCGTTTCCTTCAAAGGAGGGAGGATGGTATCCCTCGACAGCCTTTCCCAGAGTGGTGGGGAGAGGAGTGTGGCTCTAATGGCCTTTCTGTTGGCTTTGCAGCAACATATCAAATCCCCTTTTCGAGCGATAGATGAGTTTGACGTTCATCTTGACCCGAGGAATCGGGAGATGATCTCAGATCTAATAATCTCAAGTTTCAAAGAATCGGGAGGCGAGCAATATCTGGCGATCACGCCCGGACAGATCGGAACACTCAAGGGTGATGTGCACGTCTTGGTCGTGCAGAATGTCTCAGGATCATCCGAGGTTTCAGAGGTGAGGTAACGTGGCAAAGAGAGACGGAAAGAGACTAGTTCACACAGCGGCAGCAAGAAGAGAAACACTTGAGATCATCAAGACTTGTGAGGCAATTGAGGATCGAAGATTCAACCCTTTCTTGCTTGATGTGAAATACGCTCTTGGCGTCCTCAGGAAGTACTTCCCTGACTGGAAGGAGCTTGAGGATCATTGCCTTGACGCCAATGCCCTCAATCATCTATCCAGAGTCTTGAGGCTTCAAGGTAGTCAGCTTCGTTTCCAATCCAGTTCACTGTACGCTGATCCAGCCTTTCTTGAAGGAAAGCTTCCGGCTTTGTCAACAAGACATCTCGCGCAGATTTTCGTTGAGAGTTGGCATCCGATTGTAGAGCTTGAGCAGATAACGGAGCAGTCAATGGCCGAGGCCATTGCGTACTGGAATGCTCTGGCTCCGATTGAAGAGCGTTGGAGGAGATTCGACATGGGGGAATATGTAGGGCCTAGATCTCTCGAAAGTAGCCAACTGAATGAGTTGGGAGTCAGGGCTAAGGAGTCGTTTGATGAGGAACTTATGAGACTGTGGAGACAGCTCAAGGTGGAGTCCTTGCGTGGAGCGGTTGACTACCGAGGCTTTGTATGCCGGGATAGTTTTCCCGAGACTGTTGAAAGAGCCTTTCTAGTGAGTTTTCTTGTGACGTACGGTTATGCCAGAATGGTCAAATCAAAAGGATCGATGTTACTCTTTCCCAATGAGGAACGCAGAATTGAACAACGACCTGTCAGTCTGCCTATCTCAATAACTCGCGAGGTTTGGTTGGAATGGAGAGAAGAGGTAAAACCAAGCGGTTCTACGGAGACAAGGTGAAGAGAGCAGCGCATCTTCTTCTATTCAGAAGGGGAAGACTTCCCGGAGCTAAGGAATGGGAACTGAGAATGGCGGTTGGGGAGGACTACGAGCAGGTTCTCAGACAGCTCAATGAACGCCTTGAAGATGTTGACTTGGAGGCGAAGAGGATTGGATTGAGGGGCGGGGAATTGTCGACACCTGGAGAGAGTCTTACTCCCGAATCAAGATACGTAACAACTCTCAAGGGGAGCTTAATCCTCAGAGAGGCAAGGATGTGCGGTTGGAGAATCGACAGTCTAGCTGGGTTGGCGGTAGCTATAGGCTACATAGTCTCGAAGCAGGGAAAAGCGTCAAGGAGCGAAGTTGAGAAGATATTGGCGAGGAAGTTCGGGAAATGGAATGCCATCGCTATGAGTGACGGCTTCATACGATCCGGCTATCTTGGCGAGGACGAGTCTGGTATGCTCTACTTGGACTGGAGAACAAGGGCTGAAGTGGATCTCAGGAATCTGATGGCTCTACTTGTTGAAGCGAAGCTTCAGTAGAAACCACGGAGAAACTAATCAAGCTTTCAGTCTCAGCATGTCGTTCCTAGTACTTCTCGATCGTACCCCTAATGTGCCCTGTCTTGATCAATGCAAGGTAGTGGACATCTTTGGGAACTTTCAGTCTTCCAGTGTTATTTATCCTCTCAATTCTCCGGAAGGCCTCCTTGTCCACGTCTGAGTCGAAAACCAACTCTCCACTGTTGTCGACGCGGAATGAGCCTACCTCACCAAAGATGCCTAGAATATCCGACTTCGACAGGATCACCGGTCCTCCTGTAATCACAATTCTCTTTGGATCGATCGGGGCATCCGAATGGTTGTCGAGCCCATCCACATATCCTCGCATGGCCTCGTTAACCAGATCGGCCACATTCTTACCTAGCTCCTTCGCCCTTCCGACCAGCTTGTTGTATATCTGCTTATCAAGGCCCCGAATCAATACCGTGTTAGAACCGTTTGTCAATAATACTTCCCTTCACAGAGGTTAAGTCGTACATCTTGGTTATTGCGATATACAAGTATATCATGATTGACTATAAAAACGTTGCTAACCTTTAAAAGACTGTAAATCATGTTTAGTTAGTGCAGATCCGGTCTGCAGGGGTATAGTAATGGCTTCCAAGAATGGCCGCAAAAGGATGAACGGCAGGAACAATCATCATCCACAGATGAAACCTTGCGAATGGTGTGGACAAAGCCTCCCGACAGTGAAGTACCATCTTAGAATATGCCCAGATTGCAGGAAAGCTTCAATCAGCGCCTTTGTGAAAGGCGTGCGCAAGTAACCCCGCTCGAAAATGAAATGAGATTTCTTTCTCGCAAGATACGTTAGGTTGCATGTTGCACATCTGAGTGGATGGGTGAAAAGACTTATCTACAGTTATGACTCTGCTCCTAGCGGGGCCGAACCGGGGCCGTAGATTACGACAAGAGACGGCTTGCGTAAACGGTCTCTAGCCAGGTATGACGACAACCTGCATGAGACCTTCACGGACGAAGGGGCTGCTCGTGCAGTCGCCAAGGGCTCCAGAAGCCAGAAAATGGGTTTGCGGACCGTAAGGAATGACGATCTTCCGGAGCGCGTGAAGAAACCCGTAGGTCAAGGGTTCAAAATGACATGTGTCATGGAACTCCCTCCGGCCCCACCACACTCAAGATATCTGCCTACGAAAGCATTATCTGGACTAGTATCATCATACAGTATTGTTCTTGGCTGGCGAGAAATGTGAGCTTAGGCGATTTGGGCATCCGTCAACTTCTTGGGCAGGCTCAACTTTTCTGGTTTGTAATCATTCTCAACGTGGGGCTTTTTCTATTGATCATCATTCTTCTGCGGTTCACCTACTCCACCTACGCAACATGTCCTATTCATCGGTGTGAGGTTCAGTATCTTCCAGCGCTAGACACGTACTACTGTAAGATATGTTCAGACTACGTCTCTTCACCTAGGCAGGTGAAGCGCTAGGCTTCATATGCTGCTCATTTTTCCAAACTCGGTCTCTCTGAGCTGGATGTGCACCACAGCGCAGTCTCGGCCCATCTATTTGTCCTTACCAATCAGCTTACCAGTTGCATAGATCAGAAGGCCAAGTGCGAGAAGAACCGCTCCGCTGAGCACGAACATCAACTGCATGCCTGCGAGTATCAAAGCGCTCGGTGCAACTCTCAGTGCAAGAAGCTGATTGGGGTCTGTGAAGATCACAAACATACCGATCAACAACATAAAAGCGCCTGGAGTGATCAAGGCCAAGGAGAAGTCTCTTTTTAGCGACTCAGTCTTCATACTTGATGTCTTGATTTCCTCCGAGACAAGTCCTGGGAAGGCCGAGGAGATCACTCGAATCAAAGGAGGCCCAAAAATCAAGACGAACGGAAGCATCGTGACATACCACCAGGCAACCAACCCCAAAGAAATGTAGACCCATCCTTCCCTGAAAGCCAAGGGGTATGAAGCTTCCACGAAGACACGGAAATACACGTATAGAAAGGCAACAATCGCGTTTGAAACGAGAAGAGTAATCTGAGAAGTCTTGATGAACTTCTCCAAGGTGAACTTCTTCCTCATTAACCAGCCGAACAGGTAGAACCCCACAAAGTTGCCTGGGACCGCTGACACTAGGCTTCGGACGTATATCTGTCCATGACTAGCAGAATCCGCAATCAACGTTCCAACGGCTCCTCCGAGGCCGCCAATCAAAGGCCCGAAAAGAGAGGCGAACACCGCAGGAATCACAACAGCAGGTCTGAACTGGCCCGCTCCCCAAGGAGAATGCATATACGCCGTAACATAAGATCCCATCGCGTACAGAACCGCGCAGGTCGCGGATAGTGCGACTGTGAGCGCCGGGAGTTTCGCTCTTTCAGACGTGATTATTCGCCTTGCGGCATATCCTACGTGCGATATTCGTATTTTAAGGTCGTGATGGGCCAAATCCTTTGCCCGAGGAAACGGCATTTTGCGTAGTATTGAAGAGAACAAGGCGATGGAGAGCTTTTCATTTCCTTCATCGCTTGTGTTACGGTCAGGCTAGCATGTGTCCTAGTAACCAGTCAGCCAGGCAAGGGGGTGTATGCACATCCTCCTCCTGACATGGATGCTAGGTTCTCCACTCGTCGAAGCCAAGAGACTCCTCAAGGAATAGTATGGGTGACCGATTGATCTTCCACAGCCAAGAACAAGATAATGCTTAATTATCTGCCATCTGATCCACTGAACGGAGTTGGCGGCCATAGCTAGGAGCTAGGACCCGTACCCATTCCGAACACGGCAGTGAATCTCCTAGGCGATTCAGGCTGTAGTATGGTGCGAAAGCCCATGCGAAACTTGGACAGCTGCCAGCTCCACTCTGATATCCAACTAATGTTTATAAAAGTCACCTAACAGTCTTAGGCAAAGATCCGCTAGAGGCAATTTAGTTGAACTTAGCTCTCTCGATTGTAGGCTCGCCACTTAGCCCACAGGGAGATGTCAATACAATAATCTCCCTTCTCATGTACTTGTCATTCATTCTGTTCATGTTCTTTGGACAGAAAATCCAAGTGCGTCTTATGCTGCTTGAGGTTGATGGAGTACTCAAACGTCTTGAATTCATGAAGAACGAGGCTAAACTGTTGAGTCTCAAAACTCTAAGGGATATCGGCAAACCAAAGGAAGATCCTACTCCTGAACTCAATGTGTTGCTTGAGCAGTTTCTTATCACACCGGAAGGCATGGATCCTGCGGGCATTGTTTGGAAGCTGGATCACATTCTCGATGTACGGGAAATGAAGTTCAAAGATGACGTGAAGCGAATAGCACCTGAAGCAGATGAATCCCAGGTGAACAATCTGGAGAATTTGATTGAAGCCTCTCAGGCACTGAACACAATCTATCGGATAATAAGACACTTCTACCTCCTTGGCAAGCGCACCTCCAGTTTCTACATAATATTCCAGATTCAGATGGTTCTTCCTCTCATAATGCAAGAAGCCGATGCCTTGATGGCCGCCGCAAAAGCCTTCTCACAAGGCCAGCCCATAGGAGATGGCGCAGGAGCACTTGTGGCAGCCAAACTCATGCAAGGCAAGGAAAAGAGAAAGGTCGAAAAAGACATAGTTGTTGCAGAGACGATGATTGAAGGTAGAAGAGTCATCTCCATTAAGGCAGAAGGCCCGGGTGGAAACGTGGGGAAACCTGGAGATGCGATAAGGCAGATTATCGAAGAGAACAATGGCAAGATCGCAATGGTCGTAATGGTTGATGCTGCGTTGAAACTAGAGGGAGACAAGACAGGAGACATTGGAGAAGGGATAGGCGCGGCCATTGGAGGACCTGGAACCGAGAGATTCAAGATAGAAGAAGAAGCGGTGAAACACAAGATCCAGGTGTACGCCATCATAATCAAGGAGAGCATACTAGAGGCAATAGCTCCGATGAAGAAAGAGATCTCAGAAGGAGCAGAATCAGCTCTTGCAAGAATCAGAAAGCTGATTCTTGACAGGACCAAAGAGGGAGAAACCGTGATCGTGGCCGGCATCGGGAATACGGTCGGGATCGGCCAGTAGGTGAAAAAACGGTGCAGGCTAGATCTGTCGGCAGCTTGTACTTCTATCTGCTGATCGCCTTCAGCATAGTAGTTCTGGGGTATTCAGGCTGGATGTTGTACAGCGGTTACGTCTCAATGAAGGAAGGGAATGTGGAAAGCTTCTACTACACTGCCTTCATTAGTCTGGTTGGCATCTTGCTTGCATTGAGTTCCTTGATGCAAGTGAAGAGAAGAGTGTCTCTTCTTCCACGTTTGGCAACCAAGGTTCTAACAGTCGCGCTCTGCAGCAAGTGCAACTTCAAGGTCATGAAGAATTTCGCGGTAGGGGACTATGTCTTCAAAGAAGCCGGAAAATGCCAGCAATGCGGCGAAACCATGCACATTAGCCAAATCTATCAAGAGGAACCGAAGAAGAAGCAGGACTAAACCGTCAGTATTTCACACCCATCTTTCGTAACCAAAATAGTGTGCTCAGCTTGAGCAACGAGTCCTGCGCTTCTCTCAATCAACACAGGATAGCCCACGATACACCTCTTTTTCAGTAACTCTTCAAATGCTGACGCGTGATCGACTGAGGAATCATGCTCTACAAGCCATCGTTTTGCGAATGGAAGGGTGCGGAACCTCTCCTCCACACGGATGATCAAGCGTTTTCCTTCCGGTGTACTCACCCCCTTCCTCTTCAGAAATCTGAATATGTAAGCCTCGTCGCTGTCTCTGACTTCTCCTTTTGCAAAGGAAGAGGTGACAAAAGGCTCAATTGCGCATATCTGGCCTTCCTTGAATTTCCCTCCACTCATTCTTCCCACATTCGGTATGGATTCCCCTGTATGAACCGTGTATCTGTCTATGCCATGGCCTGTTAGATTCCATATTGGTTTGAATCCTCTTCTTTCGATCGTCTGCTGAATCAATGCTCCCACATCAGATGTTTTGACTTCCGGTCGCACGATCTCCAGTGCCTTTCTCAGTGCTTCTTCTGCAGTGGAAACCATTGGTAGAAGAACAGGGTCGTATGAGACTGTCACAGCGCTATCGGCGATGAATCCATCTATGTGAACGCCGAAGTCCACCTTGACAAGCGAGGCTCTCGGTACTCGTGACATGTCTCCAGGTGGTGAAGTGTAGTGAGCGACGACTTCGTTTACGTCTACGTTGCAGGGGAAAGCTGGTTTTCCACCTAGTTGGGCGATCATGTCCTCTACTCCTTGGCAGATGTCAATCAGCTTAACTCCTTCCTGAACAAGACTGGGAACTTTTCTTCTGATTTGTCCGACGATTCGGCCAGCTTTCCTGTAGCATTCAAGTGCTGTGTCTGAAGTCAACCAGCCAACCTCAGCGTTTTCTCAAACCTGCTGGTTCTCAAATATCTCGGGAAGAATCGATCTTGCCTTTTCTCTCTTTTCATGGATTTCTAGAAGGAATCTGGTGATTCTCTCCGAGACAACTGTTTTGCATTCGCCGCATAGCAGAGATCCTGAGGTGCATTTCTCGTAGGTGTCCCTTAACAAGTCATCCTCAAAGTGGAAGACAAGAAACTCGTAGATGGCGCATCTCTCTGGCTGTCCTCCGAGACGCTTCTGCTCCTGGATTGTTTCACGTCCTCCGGTGAAAGCATCTTTCAGTTTTCGCTGAGCCTCCTCAACCGTATCAGTAAGGAAGATTGCACTCTCAGGTTTGCTGCTTGACATCTTGGTTCCTGGCCCTTGAAGGCCTGACATCATCTTCGTGTAGATTGAGGATGGTTTCATCAATGCCATGCGTGAGGCTATGTCTCGAGCTACCCTAATGTGAGGGTCTTGATCGATTCCCACTGGGACGAGGACAGGCTTCACTCCTCCTCTTTCAGGGAGCTGAGGATGTAGAATATCCGCAGCGTCGATTAATGGAAAGAAGATCTTACCCATATTATCCGAATTGCTGAATCCATACACAGCGTGCATCTGGCTGAACGTGACCTTTGAGGCGGCCTTGAACGACAGGTTTCTGACTAGGTCGTTCCTCCATTGACTGTATAGACAGCATTTGCTCCTATCCGCAAGGACTACTCCAAGAGCGAGGTAGTTCATGATGTACTCGTTGATGACTATGTCTCTGCATGTGTCTATGTCGATTCCTCGTATGACATAGGCCTCTATGTCAGAGATCGGAATATAGAGCATGATACCTTGCTGTTGATACCAGGCCATCAGTTCCGCAATCAGCTTGTGACCAAAATGAAACTTCCCGGAAGGTGCCATCCCTGTGAGCACCACGAATTCCTGCCGTTTTTCCTGTGCATCCAATATTACTTCGAAGTCCCTATGAGCGAAAATGAGATTTCTCCTGAATAGTCTGTGTGGATTAGTCATTCGCTTTACTTGTTCAGGAGTCAAGGGTTGGAGTCCAAATTCCTCCACAATTCGTGCATAGTCGAGATGCTCTACCTCAAACTCCCAAGGCGTGATTCCCTTAGACATTTTGCTGACGTGTCCTCTTTGGTGAAACCTACTGTACAGAGGGACTTGTGAAATAGATATAAGCATTGAAAGTGCACTGACACCGGTTGCATCTTCGAACGGTGTCAGGCTTGGCTGAACTTCGCGAAAGTGAGGCTAGAATGCTCGATGTACTCCGGCGAATGAAGGGCCCAGCGATCTTGGATCAAGTGGCTCGGGAAAGCGGATTGCACAGCTCGGCAGCTATGCGGGCAGCGCTCTCCCTCAGGGATCAAGGGCTATTGACCATCGAAGAGAGGAAGGTGACACTTGTCAGACTGACAGAAGAAGGCATATCTTATGCAGAGATGATGGTGCCTGAGAGAAGGCTCGTTGAAGCTGCATATCACGCTGGCGGAGAATCAGAAATCTCAACTCTTGGAAGGAAGACTCACGTTCCTGACAACATGTTAACAATAGCGATAGGATGGATTAGAAGAAAAGGCTGGGGAGAGATACTCAAGAAGAATGGACGACTCCTCCTCTCCGTCAGAAAACTGCCTGAGAAAACATCTGACGAGCTACTCTTGAAGACGATCAGCCAAAAGAAGAGCCTGAAGATAGAACAAGTTCCAAATGGCCTGAGTGAAGCTCTATCCTTGCTGAAAGGTAGGAACCTGATCGAACTAGACGAGAAAGTGGAGAGAGCTATTACGCTTACCGATTCTGGGCTTCGGGTCGTTGAGAGTGAAATCAGGATCTCTAAGGACAGGACTGCACTAACCTCAGAGCTTATCCTAACGGGAGGATGGAGGGACATCAAACTAAGAGAGTACGATATCTCAGCATCACCACCAGAGCTCTATCCGGGAAAGAAACACATCTTCGCCGAATTCATAGAGGAGGCGAAGCGAGTTCTGCTTGCGATGGGTTTCGAAGAGTATGAGGGTCCCTTCGTTGAGACCGAATTCTGGAATTTCGACGTCCTCTTTCAAGCTCAAGATCACCCTGCAAGGGAAATACATGACAGCTATAGACTGAAAAGCCCAAAGTCAGGAGACATCGATCTTCCGGAACTGGCAGAACGTGTAAGGCTCACCCATGAGAATGGATGGACGACCAGCTCGACCGGCTGGAGATACCGATGGAGTCATGATATTTCAAAGAGACTCGTCTTGAGAACTCAGACGACAGCGGTTTCAGTAAGATATCTGTCAACCCACAAAAGGCCACCCATCAAGATGTTCTGTCTCTCCAAGGTCTTCCGACCAGACGTGTTGGATGCTCAACACGCCATGGAATTCTATCAACTCGACGGCATTGTTGGAGACAAGGGCATAACTCTCCGCCACTTGCTCGGTTTTCTGAGGGAATTTGCGGCCACTTTGGGCCTAGGAGATGTGAAATTCCAACCACACTACTTTCCCTTCACAGAACCAAGCGTCGAATCCTATGTGAAACACCCGAAACTCGGCTGGGTGGAATTTGTAGGATCAGGAGTGCTTCGCCCAGAGGTCCTAAGACCGCTCGGGATAGACTTCCCAGTTATCGCTTGGGGCATGGGGTTCGATCGACTAGCGATGATTGGCCTCGGAATAGATGACATCCGCGAACTCTACTCGAGAAGACTTGATTGGCTCAGAGCAAAGCCGATGAGGTGACGAAATGCCGACAATCACAGTCTCCATCAAAGATCTCTGCAATCTGATAGGAAGAGAGATGGCGTCGCCCCAGTTGGCGCAAATCCTCAACATGACCAAATGCAGCCACCAAGACTCAACCGGAGACGAAATGACGCTCGAAGTCACCTCAGACCGACCGGATCTTCTGAGCACCGAAGGTATCGCAAGAGAGCTTAGAGGACTGCTGGGAATCGAAACTGGCCTCGTTGAATTCAAGGCACGACGGAGCAGGGTGGTTCTGAGAATAGACAAGAGTGTGACCGACATACGGCCATACATGTCTTCAGCAGTCATTGAAGATGTTGATCTCAGCGGCGATTCAGTCAGGCAGATAATGCAGATGCAGGAGAAGCTTCATGCATCGTATGGAAGAAACAGAAGAGATGTCTCGATCGGCGTCCATGATCTAGATACCATATCGCATGATCTCATCTACGCAGGGGTAGAACCAGAGAAGATCAATTTCATCCCACTCGACGAAACTCGACAAATGAATGGGACGGAGATACTTGAACTCACACCAAAGGGAAGAGAATACGCCGACATAATCAAGAATTTCGATCGCTACCCACTGCTCTGCGATTCCACTGGAAACGTCCTGTCTCTGCCTCCGATAATCAATGGGATTCGAACCAAAGTAACAGATCACACAAAAAACGTCTTGCTGGATGTCACAGGCACAAACAAGGACCTAGTCGACTACATCGTCACACTGATGGCCACGACACTTGCCGAACGAGGGGCCACCATCAAGACTGTCAGGGTGATAACCCCCGAAGGAGAACAGACCACCCCAAACCTATCCCCCACAGTCTGGAAGCTAGCAGTCGACGAGGTGAAGGAGGTTCTGGGAATCGACCTTACAACAAGAGAGATTGCGGCCAAGCTGAGAAGGATGAGATATGGCGTGAAGAACGAAGGCAGAGGAATCCTCAGAGTTGTCGCCCCCCCATACAGGAAAGATCTTCTTCATGAGGTTGACCTGATTGAAGATGTCGCAATTGCATGCGGATACAACAATCTAGAACCAGTGATTCCTCTCACCGCCACAACAGGTAAAGAGAGACAACTCACAGCTTTTTCCAGAACCATTCGCGATCTCATGATTGGCTTTGGTTTTCAAGAAGTCATGACATTCGTCATGACCAGCCCCCAGATTCTCTTTGAAAAGACGGGTGTTCAGGCTGAAGATGTTGTGGAGGTCGAGAACCCAGTATCGATGGAATACTCCGTTCTAAGAAATCGCCTGCTCCCAGGAATTCTGAACCTCCTTAGCTACAACAAGCACGTGTCATATCCACAGAGAGTCTTTGAGTGCGGAGATGTTGTCTTAGTCGAGAGCAAAGCTGCAACGCGCAGCGTAAACATGAGGAGACTCTCTGCAGCAATATGTGATCACACCATAAGCTATGAAGACATACAAGCTGTTCTCTACTCTCTCCTACAGAATCTGGGAATTGAGACATGGTCAATCAATAGGCTAGAATACCCCTTGTTCATCCGCGGAAGAGCCGCAACAGTAGCGATACACGACAGTGAACTGGGGGTCCTCGGGGAAATCAATCCAATTGTCCTTGAACGATTTGGGCTGGAAAACCCAGTGGCAGCATTGGAGATCGATCTCCAGAGGCTGATGTCAGCCAAGCAAAAAACGTCTGAGAACACATAATCTTGATCTTCCGCCCGAAAGAGACGGATATGTGGATTAGCCTAGTTGCGGTGGGCGAAAACATGCCTACCTCCGAGAGAGCCAACCAAGTGGGGAGTTTCCCCTCTATGACGTTCGGTGTTAGTGTCGTAGGCAACAGAGCCCCCTGATAAATAGTTCAGGCCGGCTCATGGTTCGCAAGACGCCGCATCTAGGCACAGAGTGAAACTCGACATAACAACTTAAAACACCTGCCCAAATGAAACAATCTGTGACAGCGAAGGTTTACGCGGATGGACATCAACCACAAGCTCGAACTTGTCTCTAAGAACGTCGAGGAGATTGTGACAGATTCAGAATTGAGAGCATTAGTGGAAACCAAATCGAAGCCTAGAGCGTATTGGGGATTTGAATGTTCAGGATTCATGCACATAGGCATGGGATTGGTTGTTGGCGCGAAAATCATAGACATGGTCGAAGCGGGATTCGAGTTTGTAGTATTCTTGGCGGACTGGCATTCATGGATCAACAACAAATTGGGCGGAAACATGGAGAATATCCGAAAATGCGGCGAGTACTTCAAAGACTGCTTCACAGCTGTTGGGGTTCCGCATGAGAGAGTCAAGTACCTGTGGGCTTCAGAGCTAACTAGCGATCGTGAGTACTGGGAGAAAGTGATACGCATCGCCAAACTGGCCTCTATTAACCGCGTACGCAGAACCCTTCCAATCATGGGCAGAAGCATGGAGACCTCAGACATGGAAGCGGCTGCAATCATATATCCGTGTATGCAAGCAGCTGACATATTCCATATGGATCTTGATGTTGCATGTGCTGGAATAGATCAACGCAAAGCGCATATGCTCGCTAGAGATGTGGCCGACAGATTAGGTCGGCCAAAACCTGTGTGCATCCATACGCCGCTCTTGACAGGACTGCAAGAGCCAGGTTCAAGAGGCGAGGACAAGTTTGACGAAGACTCAGGGATGGACCTGAAGATCAGGATGAAGATGTCAAAAAGCTTAGCTGGAAGCTGCATACTGATTCACGATGCTCCTGAAGAGATAAGCTCGAAACTCATGGCGGCCTACTGCCCTCCACGAGTTGTTCAAGGCAACCCTGTTCTCGAAATCGCGGAATACATTGTCCTCCCGAAGGAAGGCAAGCTTCACATCCCCAGAGCTGACAAATTCGGAGGTCCTATTGACATCGAATCGGCTGGTCAACTTAGAGAGCAATATTCGGATGGAAGACTGCATCCCCTCGACCTGAAGAAAGGAGTCACCGATTCTCTGATACATATCTTGGAACCTGCCAGGAGGTATTTCGCAAGCTATGGAGAGAATCTCGACGCCATGAAGAGAATTGAGATCACAAGATAGGAGAAGCAATGTCGAGTCAGAAGAACAGAATGGAAAAGATAGAGAAGATCCTGCGTAGGATAGCCGCCGAATCAAGCTCTGGGACTGTAATCATCGTCGAAGGAAGAAAAGACGAAGAGACACTGCGTCGACTCGGATTGACTGGTCCAATTGTCTGCTTCAAAAGCTCTGGCAGAGTAATGAACGACTTCCTAGGTCAAATCTCTGCTGAGAAGGTGATACTGCTAACGGACTTTGACAGGGAAGGAAAGGAGCTTTCAGCTCGAATGAGGAAAGAACTAGCACATCTCAAGATTACGACAGATGAGGTTCTTCGAAGGCGTCTCAGTGCACTCGTGAAACAGGACATAGGAACAATTGAAGGACTCTGCAGCTTTCTGGAAAAGAAGAGGGTCGAGAGCAGGTAGGATCTTTTTTTGTGTTCGATCATGGTGCACTGTGAGGCTCGTCAGGCTTTAGCCAGTTGGGAGATGAACTCCGTCAGTCTGCAAGAGTATCCCCACTCGTTGTCATACCATGCCATTACCTTCGCCATCTTCTTTTCAACAACCATCGTTGAGAGGCTGTCGAAGATCGCTGAATGAGGATTTCTGATTATGTCAACTGAGACGAGTGGGTCTGTTGAGTATTCGAGGATCAGTTTGAGGTTTCCCTCAGCTGCATTTCTGAAAGCTGCATTGACAGTATCCACTGTGACATCATTTTGAAGTTCTGCAGTGAGATCCAGCAGCGACCCGTTTGGTACTGGTACTCGAAGAGCGACTCCGTCAAGCTTGCCTCTCAATTTCGGTAGAGCCATTCCGACTGATACCGCAGCTCCAGTCGTTGTGGGAATTATCGACAGTGCCGCAGCTCTCGCTCGTCTCAAATCCTTGTGAGGAAGATCAAGCAATCTTTGGTCATTGGTATATGCATGCACAGTGAGCATGAAACCACGAACGATGCCGAAAGCATCGTCTAGAACCTTTGCGACTGGGCCTACGCAGTTTGATGTGCATGATCCCATTGATACAACTAAATGTTTTCTTGGGTCATACTGTTCATCGTTTACCCCTGGAAGTATCGTAACGTCAGCATTCTTTGATGGGGCGGCGATGATGACCTTTTTCGCACCGGAGGCAAGGTGCTTTGCTGCATCTTCTCTGTTCGTGAAAACACCTGTTGACTCCACAACGATGTCAACATCGGCTTTGTTCCAGGGGATTTGTGCGGGGTCTTTCATCGAGAAGACCTTTGTCTCTTTGCCGTTGACTGTGAAGGAATCGCTTCCACAGTTAACTCTAGCGTTTAGTCTTCCGTGAGTCGAGTCATATCGAAAAAGATGTGCCAGGGTCTTGCAGTCTGCTATATCATTGACTGCAACGATGTCAATCTGGGCGTGATTCTCAAGTGCAGTTCTATAGAGAACTCGGCCAATCCTTCCAAATCCGTTAACTCCTACTCGCACGGTCAAATCCGAATCACCGAGAACCGGCCTATACAAAGAGCAATGATTCATAAAATGCTTTATCTCGCAAATGCCTGAGGCGGTACAGTTGCACAAAGAAACTTGATATAAGGCAATCACGCTTGCAGTACTCCGTATCTGCACAGGCTTACTGTGAGCCTTACGCAATACAATTCATTCAACGGGAATCAAAGAAGGTGAAGATTATGACGGAGAGTTCGCAGTACGCTCCTACTACGAAATATGTCATCAAAGCGAAATTCGATGTCGAAGGAGTTGTCGAAAAGCCAGATGTGATCGGGGCCATCTTCGGGCAAACGGAAGGACTGTTCGGGACTGATCTGGATCTTAGAGAGCTCCAAAAAGGCGGAAGAGTTGGAAGAATCGAGATCGAGTTGGAGTCCAAGCAAGACAAGACTTCTGGGATAATAACGATACCATCAAGCCTTGATAGGGCCTCAACCGCTTTGATTGCAGCTGCGATTGAAAGTGTTGACAGAATAGGCCCATGCGATGCTAAGGTAGTTCTCGAGACTGTCCAGGACATGCGTGATGAGAAAAGAAAGGTAATAATGAGCAAGGCTAAGGAAATCCTGCGAA
>Ga0209725_1000854_pt1 | contig 17991 bp, 12 predicted proteins | sample I18A1metaG_FD_184145 | JGI IMG/M metagenome (GOLD analysis project Ga0209725, IMG submission 184145) | Lake sediment bacterial and archeal communities from Gulf of Boni, Indonesia to study Microbial Dark Matter (Phase II) - ​I18A1 metaG... | ecosystem: Environmental > Aquatic > Freshwater > Lake... | reverse complement strand
TTCCCTCCACCTCAACTGCTACTACGTCTTCACTCGTTCGGACTTGATAGGACGCCCCTCTGAAAAAGAAGCATTCGTGGTACGCCTTGGCTATCCAGTAGGGATGATAGCGGAGACACGGTTGCTCGAACTCGAATTTGAGTGTCCTGGTCCTTGGGAAACTGCTCAGGGCCATTCCAAGCGCTCGCCATCTCAGCGACCTAACCTTTTCCAAGATGTCTGAGGACGGGATCGGGGCTACAGTGGAGAGAGTCTCTTTGATGTTGGCCGGATCCCATCCATTTCCAACTTTGGTATCGTCGAATCCTCCGGCCTTTTCTACTAGACTCTGGAATTCCTCCAGAGTCGCGTCTAAGTATCTTCTAATCTCGTCTATTCGATCTCCAGCTTCCAAGAGAATCATCAAAGATAGCATGGCCAGACGAACTTAAACATCCTTACTAAGTGGTTACCACTAACGTTCAATGCTTCATGGGCAAAAGAAGAAAGGAGAGAAGGCAAACCTCTTGCAGCATACTGTAATTCTTACGGAACTGGTGGTTGAGCCCCTTCTGGTGGCTGTAAGACCCCTGCCACTGTTTCAAGAGGCGGGGCTGGCGGTTCAACCTCCTCAGGAGACGGCCTTTTCCTGGGCTTCGGCTTTGGCTTAGGCTTTGCCCTCTTCACTTTTTTCTTTGGCTTCTTCTTTGCTTTCCTGGGCAAAATCTCACACCTTCAAGTGGACAGTAATAGATGTTTGGAGAAGATAGATAAGTTTTGGGTTTCCTTGACTTCGACGGCGCTTCGTGGGCAATGTTCCCATAGGGCTATGTGTGCCTGAGGCCTCGTGTGAGCCATCCTTGAGCTTTCCCTTCGCCTGCGGCAACTCAACGGACCAGCAAAACCCTTCTTTCAGCTTAGGGATTCAATTCAAAGTTGTTCTGCTAGAGTTTTCCTTGGCCCCACAAGAGAGAATGGCTTGTTTTCTCAATATTCCGGCGAAAAAGGAAAGAAATCACTCCAATGCGGCCAATCCGCCACAATTTTCCGTCTAGCGCTGATCTTTGTTTTGAGGTGCGGAAGACTCGAAGTACGCTATGTCAAGAACCGATCCTATCCGATCCTTTTTCTCTCTGAAGACGGCCTTGACTTCCATACCAATGTGGACCTCTCGATTACGTATCTCTCTAACTCTGTGAATAATGCCCTCGTTCGCTCCTCTAAGTCTTATAACCGCCAGAATCTCAGGTTCAGCCAGTCTATTTCCGTCAGCGCCGAAATAGCACATAGTGAATGTTTCTATCTGTCCCTCACACGCCAGCTCTGTCCAATCACATAGACGTTCGAAGCATCGCTCACAGTAGATCTTTGGTGGAACGTGTACGATATCGCATTTCCTACATCTGACGCCAAGGATCTTTGCGTTCTCTTTGATCTCCCTGAGAAACCTCTCTCCGGCCATGCCTGCAGTATATAAGAAGTTGACAGGCATCTCACCCTTCACATGCTTCAGGTCCTCTGGAGATCGAATCCTTTCTGTGAAGCTCATCAATACTCACCTCTCAATCGGCCTGAAGTACCTGATGTCCGTGATTGCTCCGGTTCTATCTTCTGGGCGTTTCCATACTGCTTGCACCTTCATCCCGAACTTGACTTTCTTGGGATCTGTCTCTCCGACTAGGTGTAGGATGCCGGCATCAGTTGTCCCGTCAATTTGAATCACAGCTGGTATCAGCGGTTCCTTGATTCTTGTGGCATCAGCTGCGATGCAACTTATTGAGTAGGTATTGACTACCCCGCTATCTTTGAGAATGACCCAGCGATCGTTGGGTCTGAAACACCACTCACAGAACATTCGCGGAGGAACTACTGTCCGGCCGCATTTGTCGCATTGCCTTCCAACTATCCTAGTGTTCTTTAGTTCGGCCAGATACCTGCCTATGGCGAGTCCTGCTGACCAGGTGTATTTCGCCTTTGGCGAATAGCCAATTGACAGTACTTTGCCCTGCTTCAAATCCTCTTCTCTAAGCGGAGTTCCTGCGTATTCCTTGATCTTGATGCTCATTTTCTCGTCCCCTACGCACGCATCACCACGACCGTTCCTACTTGCATGAGATCACCCCAAGCTTGGGCCACCGCGGTCTTGGGATCTCCTGGAATCTGTCTCTTCCCAGCTTCCCTTCTGAGCTGCCAGAAGAGTTCGCAGATCTTCATCAATCCAGCAGCAGCGATCGGGTTTCCAACGCCAAGAAGTCCTCCTGACGGACATACCGGAAGCTTTCCGTCTCGTTGAGTCACGCCTTCCCACGCAAGGTCGGGAGCCTCTCCCTTCTTGCAAAGCATGAGTCCCTCCATGTGATGAAGCTCCTTGTAGTCGAAAGGGTCGTAGGGTTCAGCGAAGTCTATTTCCTGTCTCGGATTCCTGATTCCAGCCATCTGATAGGCCATCTTAGCCGCGTTCTCAACGTACTGAGGATAGTAGAGATCTCTGTTAGTCCAGTAGGCTGAGTCAAGATTCCATCCTACACCATCAATCCACACTGGAGAATCCGTGATCCTTCTTGCCACATCCTCAGAAGCCAAGACGACGGCCGCAGCGCCGTCGCTGGTGGGGCTGATATCTAGCCGTTGAACTGGCCAGACGAGAACATCTGAGTTGAGAACGTCCTCGACAGTAATCTTCTGTGCTAGCTGAGCGCACGGGTGATCCATTGCGTTTTTCTTGTTCTTGACAGAGACGGCCGCGATCTTCTCCTTCGGTATCTTGTGCACATGCATGTACCTGTGCATCTCAAGTGCGAAGATCCATACCAAGTTCGGACCCAATGGGCGTTCGGTGAGATTGTCAAAGATCGTTAGAAAGGCGGCCTGCGGATGGGGCCTGCAGGTTGACATCTTCTCTTCGCAGACAACGAGGCACGTGTCGAAGAGTCCAGAAGCCACATGTTGCCACCCGTGAATCGGTGCGAATACGCCCGTGCCTCCTCCCACATAGTTTCTCATGTACGGTTTTCTCCAAGCTCCAGCCCCGTCGATAAGATACTCTCCCTTCATGTGAACACCGTCGAATGCGTCCGGTGCTGACCCCATCGTAACACTCTCTATATCTTCTATCCTTAGACCGCAAGAGTCGACGGCCATTCTTGCAGCTTCGTATGCCAGTTCCTTTCCCGTTTCCTGCGCTCTACGCATGAACTTCGTCATCCCTGCCCCGACGACTGCAACTCTCTTCTTTATCAACAAGCTGTTCAACTCCGCCCAGAAGTCAGGATCATAGCTGCACCGCTTGCAGTTGGAATCCCTCTCCAACATTGAACAAATCCTGTTCGAGCGTTTTTCACTTGGTGCTCACCTGCCCGGTTCCGTAGTTGCAGAACCGTTTCGCAAAGCCTTTGGAGACCAGCCATCTCAAAGGTGTAACCCATTCCCAAGCTTCCTCCAGAAGCGTTTACTGGGATCTCACCGTCAGGCGCAGTTACGCCCTTCTCTGTGAGAACACCTGCCTCTCCTTCCTTGCAGAATCCCATGGCTTCAAGATGCTGAAGCTCCTTGTAGGAAAATGAATCGTCGATCTCAAGCAAGTCTACGTCCTTCGGCCGAACATCCCTCGCCATTTTGAATGTCTTGTCCGCAGCTACCTTCGCATATGCCGCTTCCCCCCATTCTCTTGCCTCCAAGCATGGAGTGTCCGAGCACCATCCGAGTCCAAGGATCCACACAGGATCATCACAGAAGTCTTTGGCTTTCTCCTCGGACGCTAGCACGGCTACGGCGGCGCCATCTGCAGGCTCAGCGATATCCATTTTGCCCAAGGGGCTGCAGACAGCCTCGGAAGACAGCACATCCTGGGCTATTATCTGGGACGCGTATGCTGCGTACGGATTTTCCAGCGCGTTCCTTCGATTCTTCTCAACCACTCTTGCGCATTGCTCTCGAGTATTACCGCTTTTGTCTAGGTATCTCATCATTTCTAGTCCTGCGATGAAATATGGATCTGCACCAAGAGGTCTCACATACACGGGGTCGAGCGCCAAGCTCATTATGTTCCGAATCGATACGACCTCTGAGGGTTTACTGTGGGCTTCGACGGCCGCCACATCGATGAGCCCAGTTGAGATCTGCATATATGCCGTTATCAGGCTGTAGAGTCCATCTCCAGATATCGTGCAGACGGGTTTCAAGGATGCGCCGATTTGATCTGGCACGTATTCGTCGAATATGCTTGTTCCTTCCCAGAAGTCCTCTGATGAGCAGATGAAGCTCTGCACATCTCTTCGAGGGTCTACTCCTGCGTCGTTGTAAGCCTTGACAGCTGCCTCAAACATCATCTCTTTATATGACAGGTCGGGTGTTATCGATCTGAGCTGCGTCATCCCGACACCGATCACTGCGACCTTGGTTGCCATCCTTTCACCATCAGAACCAGCTCCAAATAACCCGCATTTTCTGATTTAAGACGATCGACAACCGAAAAGTGCTTGGAGCAATGCCAGAAGATGATCCACTGAAGCGGGTGCTGTGCCTCGGTGAAAGAATTATACGTTCAGCGCTCTAAAGTCAAACACTCAAGTGGCATAGCTTGAAGGGAAAACCTCTAGCGTCGATAGTTTCAGCGGGCCTCTCAAAGTTTGGGAAATTAGAGGGAAGATACTCTAGAGAGATTTTCCTTGAGGCTGCGAGAGAAGCTTTTTGCAGATGCCCGAACCTTGACCCGAAGAGAGATGTCAAGGCACTATTTGTCGGACAGATGTCTGAGTCATTCGAGCATCAAGGGCATGTTGCGCCCTCGCTGTCAGATTGGATGGGGCTTGTACGCATTCCTGCGACCAGAATCGAGGCGGCCTGTGCATCCTCAGGCGCCGCCTTGAGATGCGCCATTTTCGCAATCATGTCCGGAATATATGACGTCGTGGCAGTAGGCGGCGTGGAAAAGATGACCCACCGAGCTACCCATGACGTAACGGAATACTTGGCTATGGCTTCGGATTTTCCAATGGAACAATGGCACGGCATAACGTTCCCCGCGATCTTCGGATTGATAGCAACCGCCCACATGCACAAGTACGGAACAACCGAGGAGCAGATGGCCATGGTCGCAGTGAAGAATCACCATCACGGATGCTTCAACCCCAAGGCTCAGATTCAGACCGAGATCACGGTAAAGCAGGTGATGGAGTCAAGACCAGTAGCGTGGCCTCTGAAGCTATTTGACTGCTCTTTGATCAGCGATGGAGCAAGCTGCTTGGTCATCACCAAACCCGGCATTGCCAGACGTTTCACCGACACACCTGTTGATATTGTTGGTACTGGACAAGCCAGTGATACGATAGGGCTCTATGAAAGAGATGACATGACCTTCATGCAAGTCGCTCGATCGGCTGCCAAGCAAGCCTATGAGATGTCAGACAAGACGCCCCGCGGCATAGATGTCGCGGAGGTGCACGATTGCTTTACGATAGCGGAGATAGTTGCATACGAGGACCTGGGCTTCTGTGCACCAGGCGAAGGAGGAAAGCTAGTTGAGGAGGGGGAGACACGGCTTGGTGGAAGAATCCCGGTAAACACGAGTGGCGGCCTGAAGGCCAAAGGGCATCCTGTAGGGGCGACCGGGATCGCTCAGGCCAGTGAGATCTACCTTCAACTAACAGGGCAAGCTGGGGCTCGACAAGTCAAGAATGCGAGCACAGGCTTGACTCATAACATTGGTGGATCAGGAGCAACCGGAGTTGTTCACATCTATCGGAGACGGGGCTAACGTGGACTCTTCGCCTCCTCCAACTCTCGAAAGCTTCTACCAATTCTGTGCTGAGAAGAAGTTAGTGGCGGCAAGATGCAAATCATGCAAGGCGATTCTACTTCCACCAAGGGTTCTTTGTCCCAGATGCAGTTCAACCGATATTCAATGGATGAAGCTGAAGGGGACTGGAAGGCTCCTGACCTACTCTGTGGTGCATATCGCTCCATTAGCGTTTCAGTCATTCGTACCCTATCCAGTTGGAATAGTATTGCTGGATGAAGGTACTAAGCTTCCCGGAATCGTCCGAGTGGAACCTAGAGATATTAGGATTGGATTGAAGTTGAAAGCTGCCTTTGAATCGTCTCGGTCACACAAGTGGCCTTCTTGGGCAAGATACTTCTTCGTTAAGGCTGACTCTTCCTAGCAGTGGCCAGGGCCAATGAGCAATCGTCTAAGCTTGTGGCCGCTCAGGCATTAGATTCATCCAGTCAGATCGTTAACCCTTGGGAAACTGTCGATGAATTCGAAGTTGAATGGGTTCATTTGAGAGATCGCCTTCACTGCTCCTGATCCTTCAGAACCAGCGAAATCCACTATACGAATTTTCGAATGAGCTTCAACAGCAGGAGAGGAGCTAGGATCATCGTTGACAAGACCAGTGTTCCAGTCGAGGCCATGGCTATGAAGCTGACCACAATTGTCTCACCCAGGTAGAAGTAGCCTATTTCCGCGACTCCGAGCGCCAAGAGCGAGCCAATCCAAACCAAGCCTAAAGGTCTTAATGATACTCCACGCTTCTTTCGCTCGTTCTTGGCCGTTACCGCGCCAAAGGCGGCTATAGGCGATGCGTACAGTAGCCCGATGAGTGAGCTCGAAATCAAGCCCGCACCGAGCACCCCGAGTTCAGAGCTGGGCTGAGAGATGTGGAATAATGCTTGCCCTGTGCGGAGTGACACAAGCAAAGGAGCCAGTAGAGTTCTCGTGGCAGCTCTGGCAGCGTCGCTTGGCGATATTGACTCCGCCAAAAAAGGACTAAACGAATAGTAGAAAGCATTGAAGGCTCTCATGAAGTGTGACCCTGCAAAGCTGTTGGCCACCTGCCCGTCCCTGAACTCTCGCAGGAATTGCACGTAAGGCGAAAGCTCTGACCCGTATGCAGCCGAGGCTATGACACACCTACCAGGTGTCACTGCGCGTGTCGTCGTTGCCGTAGTAGTCGTTGATGTAGTTGACGTTGTGGTGGAGATTGATGTTGAAGTTGTGGTTGTTGTCGCAGTTGTGCTCGTATAGGAGGTGCTAAAGAGGGTTGTGGTTGTGCTGGCAGATACCGTCCAGATGTAGCTCGTCGAGGTGGCGAAGAAGGTGAACACAGATATTGTATACGTGATGCTAACAGTTTCCGTCTTGTTTGTCGTTGTGGTTGTCGCCCTAGCTGTGTAGATGAAAGACGTACTAGTTACCGGGATCCATGTGACGGTTGTGGTCCATGTGGATAGAGTAGAAGTCGTCGTAGTCGTGTAGACCACCGAGGTTCCAGTTCTCGTTGTCGTGGTCGAAGCGGTTGTTACAATGAACAGCAGTGGACTCATCAGCGGAAAATAGTCTTTGCTATTCTTCGGGCCCGAAAGAGTGTAGGGATTATCTCCTATTCCGTCGTTGTTAGCATCGAAACCTGCGTAGCCTGACCAGTAGTTTCCTCTGGAGCCATCATCCCATGCCATCGTTGTGCCATTGTCCCAGGCTTGGTGGAACCGATTATTTCTTATGTTGTTCCGGTTGACCTGACAAAAAGCTGTAACGTTGCCAAGCTTACAGCCCACAACGATTCCAGCAAAATCATTGAGGTACACGTCGTTATAGGTGATCCGCACATTCCTAGCGCTTTGTATGAAAATACCTGTGCCATTCCCGGCCGCACTATGTATCTTATTGTTGTGAATGACAACATCTTTGTTTTCGTAGTCAAGGGTCGTGTCATTGGATCTTCTGAGGTAGATGTTTCCCCCCGTCCCGTTCCAGAGCGGTCCTCTCTGATAGTTTGCGTACACGAGGTTTCCGGTGATCTCCAGATTCTGGGTGTGATCAAGTTTGACCGCGGAGAAGTGACAGTTGTATATCGTGTTGTCGCTGATCTTGTTATCTATGTTCATTGGACCACCGATGGAACTAGTGAACATGATGCCGTCTCCTCTGTTGTATGGAGCGGACGGCGGGCCAATCTTATATATGATGTTCCGGGATATCTCATTCCTTTGAGATCCTTGACGGAGGCATATGCCGTAGTCTGTGTTCTCGTATATCTCGTTGTCTGTGACCATGTTTTCCTCGGCAGCGTTTACGAAGATCCCGGCTGAATTGTAGCGAATCGTGTTGAAGGTGAGTATATTGTTGAAGGACCCGTATACGCTGATGGCTGTTCTCGCGTTCATTATGTAGCAATAGCTTACAGTGCTTGCCCTGGTAGCACTATGGAGATAGATTCCAAGCCACTTGTCACGGTCTGTTCCCCCGTCTTTCCAAGAGAATGTGATCCGGTTGCCGTACGTTCCAGCTGCAATCAGCTTGCCCCGCACTGTGAGGTTGAAGTAACCGTCAAAATATACGATTACGCCTGGCTCTATAGTAAGGCTCTCGTCACTCGGGACAGCTATATTCCTTCTGACGTGAAACGGGCTATCGACTATCCTCCAGACTCCTCTTACGATTCCATCGGATGGGTCTACGTCTGTTCCTTGGGCCTTTTCCGTGCCTCGAATAATCAGTGAGACAACGATGATACCAGTGAGCATCAGAATAAGTAGCGTCTCCTTTTTCATTCATACAACACCGGCCAAAGTCAGACGTGATTATCAGTCGCCTATCTAGCGCCAGGACAGGGCATGTGCCACCATTTTCTCAATGTTTCGTCTTTTCCTGATCAGGTATCGAATCACCATAGCTGGTGACGCGATGTATGCCGCTCCTAGGACAGCGCTAGCGAATACTCCTGCCATCACCATCCCAAGCTCCGAAGTAAGGGCCAACGCTCGGAAGATGGAGGATGAGACTCGGAGAATGGAAATCAGCGGGAAAAGCAGGATTCTCGTCACTAGTGTCAAGACGGGCCAAGAGGCAATAAATGACGCGGTCGCAGGACTGAAGGAGTAGTAAAAGGCGTTAAATATCCTCATGAACTGTGCTCCTGCGAAGGTTGACAAGACTTCCATGTCACGGAAACTTCTGAGTGATTGGACTTCTTGCCCCAGCTCTGATCCGTACGCCGCGGATGCTATGACGCAAGGCCGCACTGGAAGGAAAGTTGTGAAACTCGTTGTGGTCGTCGTGAGAGTCACGGTGGGGGAGTACGACGTTGTTGTCGTAGCTGAGGTAGATGTAGCGATCGCCGTGCTCTGCGTGAGCGTACTCGAGGTCAACGTTACCCTCGGAGAATAGATGGTTATCACCCCGGCAGTTGTCATCGTTGTCGGAATAGTTATTGTTGGCGAGAAGATCGTTGATGTTTGGGTCACTGTTGTCGTTGCTGACGTGGTCTCTGAGAACCATGATATAGATACTACGGTCCTGCTTGTTTGTATGGTAATGCTTTCCCAGGAAGATGAGACATATGTGGCGGTTACCGACGTAGTTGTTGAGGTGGTCTCCACACTGACGGATGTTAACGTGTAGGTTGTAGTCGTTGTTGTGTATGATGTACTTGTCGTGTAAGTGTATGTTGTGACCCAGTACGTTGGCGAAGTCAGAACAGTGCTTACTGTATCAACAATCGTGGAGCTGGCAGTTGCCGCAGTAGTCGTAGTAACGGCTGATACCTTTCCGAACGACGGAACAGTAGTACCTGTCACGTTTGCTATTATAGGCGACGTAGTGGCAGTAGGCACAGTTGACGATGTAGTAACCGCATAGGAAATGGAATAGACGGTCGTTGTCCCCGTTGGGCCTTCAGGCTGCCGCAGTCTTCCTATTCTTCTTCCCCCGTACTCCGTAAACCACACGTTGATTGGCACCCCGATCTCGTCGATAGCTAGACCTTGGGGTTTTGCCGTCGGCGTGATAATGGGGTATTCCGTGAACGTGTTAGCGAGGGGGACGTACTTTCCTATCTTACTGGCATAGTCAGAGAACTCGGTAAACCACACGTTGCCGCGCGGATCTACCGCGATTTCATGAACTTCAGCGTTCGGTGTCGGAACGCTGAAAATCGTCAGGTCCCACTTTGATGCCTCGTACGCAACAGGGTTGATCCTCCCGATGATGTTTGCGTCTGTTCCAGCTCTTTGAGCGGTGAACCATACCATCCCGTCAGAATCGACTACGAGATCCCAAGGACTAAACGGTTCAATGGAGTACTCTCTGAAGACGCCAGTCTCAGGATGAAATCTCACAATGCTTTTCCTTGAGAAGTCCGCAACCCAGACGTAAGGCTGATTTGCGGCGGGTTGCGTGAGGGCCGTGCCTATCGCAATCCCAATGGGGTTTGAATTCACTCCTGCGCCGAGCAAGGAGTACTCAACGAATCGCGCACGCCAGGCGTTGGGAGTTGCCTCTGGGAAAGCGAATCTTCCGATCTTTCCCAGCGCGTACTCGACGAACCAGGTGCAGTTACGAGCCCTGTCGAATACAATCTTCTGGAGACCGCTTCCGTAGCTTGGAGCCGCATATTCCAAGAGATCCTCAATATTATACGAGGCGTCCCTCATCACTACTCCGATCTTGTTTCCGTAGGTTTCAGTGAATACTGCCGCACACTTCTTCCAATCGACGACAGTGATTCCCGAAGGATGGCTGTTCAGAGTCGGCACTTGGATCTGTTTCACTATTCCTGTACTGAAGTTGAGGCAGCCGACATTGTTGCCAGCGCTCTCTGTAAACCAGACAACACGCAAGGTGCCATTCACGCTGAGATCCCAGAGCCCTGGGTTCCCAGGAATTGAATATTCAGTGATAGTTGTGGCTTGAGCAGGTGCAAATAGGAGTCCTGCGAGAAATATCGTGGAAACGATTCCAGCAATTTTGCGAACATGGCATTTGGTTAGAATGCCGTTGAAACGGCCACGCACTGAGGATAAGGCGACTAGGAGGCATATGGCAAAGCCAGGTACGTACAGCAGGGGTGTCAAACTGGGCGCCTCCTAAACCTTCGACTTCCTCCTTAGGGTCCTCAACACGAGCGTAACCGGCGAGATGTAGAGCGCTCCGACCAGAAAGCTTGCCAATGTGCCTACTGCTAGAATCATTATTTCCGGGTTCAGCGGCGTCAATCTAAACATCCTCTCCGCAGCATGCAGCGATGCGATAAGCGGATAGATGGTGGCTCTGGCGATCGCCTGAAGGGTTGGACTTGCCGCTGTTATCTCTGCAACTTTCGGGCTGAATGAGTAGTAGAAGGCGTTGAAGACGCGCATGAACTGAGCACCGGCGAAAGTTGACATCACCGCGCCGTCTCTGAATTCCCTCAAGAACTGAACCTCAGGGGCAAGCTCGGAACCGTACGCAACAGACGCAATCACACACGGCCGTGTAACTGCAACGGTTGTTGCTGTCGTTGTTGTTGTCGTAAGAATCAATGTACTGACTGAGGTCATGGGGACGATAGAGGTCTGAATGGAAGTCACTGTAACCGTGGGTGAGAATATCGTTGTAGGTGTAAACGACGTATTTGCCAAGGTAACCATGACCGTGGGGTAGATTGAGGTCGATGTTGCGGTCACCGTAGTCGCTGTCAAAGAAGTTGAGGCGATGATGATAGTATTCGTTCTAGAGGTCGTCAAGACACTCGTCTGAACAATCCACGATGTAGAAGTGGCGGTCGTAGAAGTAGTGGTTGGGAGCGTCGAGACACTTACTATTGTTTGTGTTGCTGTCGTGGTTGTGGTTGTCACAGTATACGTGGTCGATGGAGATGTCATCGTATAGCTGTAGATGCTCGTGGCCGTTAACTGGAATACGCTACTTGTGAAAGTGTAAGTAGTGGTCACAAGGGTCGCAGAGGCGGCAGCCGAGCCCTGTGAGTTCGTCGCGGCGGCGACAGTAGTTGTCGCAGAAGGCATGGTGGTTCTACCTATCGTCGAGGTCTGACTCGTCATGACTGCGGAGATTATTGTTCCAACAGTCGTTGCTGTGACTAGAGGAGGAGCAGACCAGCCGTATATCGCTCCGACTTTCTGAGCAAAGGGCTCCGTAAACCACACATAGGACCCGGAGATCGCAATGCCATAAGGCCTGCCTCCTCTTGACACTATTGGGTACTCGAAGAAGGCGTTTAGTCCGGGGTCGTACCGGCCGACTTTGTCGGCGTTGTATTCAGTAAACCAAACATTAACCAGCTGATAGGGTTGACCTAGTCCTGTGACGGTTACTTCAAGCGCCAGTTCTTTGGGTTGTGAGTTTGGAGTTGGAACGGTAAAGGTTACGTATTCTCCTGAGGTGGGATTCAATCTTCCTATGCAATTTCTCTGGCTCTCTGCGACCCATACGAAGCCAGAGGGATCCACTGCAATCCCCCAAAGGTTACCATCACTTGTTGCTCCCGTGCTGTAGTGTCTGAATAGAGCTGCTCCATTTTCTAGTAGCTTGATTGAGCTGATCCTGTTGGTCTTTTGTTCGGTGAACCATACAGAATAGTCAATTGGGCTCATGGCTATGTCGAGAGGCTGAGCATCTGTTACTCCTGGGGGTAATGGTATTGCATAGAATGAGAACCTAATATTAGTCGCCCCGTGTGTTTCGTTCCCGTATAGATGGCCGATGCGGCCAGGCCGGGTTGGGCCGCTTCCGTACTCAGTGAACCAGACATCATATCTTGGTGTCTTCCCGTTTGATAACTTCGTTATGTTCATGGTTATGCCTCGAGGCCTTGCTTGAAATTGGTCAGGCAGAACCCATTCGTAGAACATCTGCTCTGAGGGCGCGTACCGTGCTATCTTTCCATGGGTTTCCTCAGAGATCCAAATGTCTTCGTGATCCTTATTGGCGGCTATCCCCCAAGGAACACCGCCGGCAGTCGGCACGGCCACCTCATAGACGGGCGTGGATACCTTGGCGATCTTGTTGGCCATCTGCTCGGTGATCCAAACGGCGCCATCTTTGTCTACGGCTATTCCCCAAGGAGTCGGTGTGCCCGTCAGTCCAAATTCATAAACGATTACTGCCTTGGTTGGGTTGAGCACAAGTCCAGCTAGGCTTGCCAGACAGATCAGCGCGAGAAGTGCCCGGACTCGAATGTGAGTGTTCCTATCGCGTTTGCAAGAAAGGGGGAGACCGATCGCGCCTGCGTTGAAGAGTACAAGCCAAGTTGTTGCCCACAAGCAAACCACACGCGCGATCTTCCCAGTCGCCTATTACCTTCTCCTGAGGCTCTTTGAAAGCAGGCATGCGAAAGAGACGAGCGGAGTGAGATAGGATATCCCGATTAGTGCTGACGCCATAAGGCCTGAAGTGGTCACGGCAAGTTCTGGCGTTAGGCTTAGCGCGCCGAACATACTTGACGCCAAGCGAAGCGCCGCTATCAACGGGTAGAGAAGAAGCTTCACCGTCTCCTGGAGAATTGGATATTCCATCATGACTGATGCTACTGACGGGCTGAACGAGTAGTAGAACGTATTGAAAGCCATCATGAAAGCGCCTCCGGCAAATGTTGTCTCCACCGCTTGATCCCTGAACGCTCTGAGGAACTGCACTTCGGGGGCTAGCTCTGATCCGTGGGCTGCTGATGCAATTATGCATCTGCGCACAGTCGGTGTGGCTGTTGTCGTCGTCAAGTATGTGGTGACTAGGGTCCATGTAGATGTTGTCGTCGTCTGAGTAGTTGTGAGGCTAACGGTTGTGGATGTCGAGGTCCAAGATGTGACAGTGATGCTTGTTATCGTTGGCGAGAATGTTGTTGTTGGGTAGGTCACGGTCGTCGTCGAGGAGGACGTCTCAGTGGTTGTCGAGGTACTTGTCGTTGACGTGGTTGTCATGGTTGTGGACGTTTCCGTTGTCGTTGACGTTCTCGAAGTAGTAGTCGTAGTGGTGGTTGTTGTTACCGTCGTGCTCGTTGATGTCTGCGTGCTCGTTGTTGTTGAACTGGTGTACAAGATCGATTTGGTCTCGGTGATTGTTGAGCTTGTGGTTGACCACGCAGTTGCCGTTGAGGTGGTGAGTAGGGTTGTAATTATTGGCGTTCCAGGCGGAATCGTAGTTGTTGACGAGATTGTTGCTGCTGCGATTGTTGTTGGAGAGGCATGACTTATCCAGTCAACGGTTGTTGTTTTTGTGTCTCCTCCTCCCGCCATCCAAGCTGGCTGGAATACTCTACCAAGCCTATTTGATTGCGCCTCGGTGAATACTATTGTGTCAGCCGAGTGTATGCAGATTCCATGTGGCTGGCTTCCTGCGGTGGGAGTCGGGTACTCATAGAAGTTAGCTGTACCTGGAACAAACTTGCCTATCTTCGCTGTCGCAAATTCTGTGAACCAGACGTTGTAGTCTTGATCGACCACTATCTCGCTTGGGCTGCATCCACCTGTCGGTATCTCCCACCTAACCGTTTGATTCCTCCACCAGTTGAGTCTGCAGATTGACCAAGTCCCAATTGATGTGAACCAGATGAAACCGTCCTTGTCGAATGTTATGCCGTATGGTGATGAAGGAACTGAGTACATTGTGAATTCTCCTTTCCAAGGATTGAACCGGCCAACATGGTTTGATCCAGAGGCGGTGAACCACACGATGCCGTCATTGTCTACAGTTATTTGGTTCGGGCCACTTGACCCAGGCGGAAGCGGGTACTCAGTCATCCTCCATCCAACGCCAGATAAGTACACAAGCTTCCCGATTCTGTTGCCTATGAACTCCGTGAACCATACAGTTAATCTTGCCCGGTCAATTGCAATGTCGTGTGGCTCTGACGAAGGTGTCAGGGTCCGCCATTCGACGAATTCTCCTGTGATCGGGTTCAGTCGTCCTATCTTACTACCGACTGATTCAGTGAACCAAACGAAGGTGCCCGTGTCTGTGAATATTTCAGGTCCTACCGTCACGCCCCAAGGCGAAGAACCATCCGTCGGGATCGTCCACTCAATGAACTTTCCTGCTCCCCATTCGACAAGTCCAATCCGGTTACCCATCTGCGCCGTATAGAACGCTCGATTGGCCGAAACGTCACACGCTACCTCCCACGGACGGGCTGGACCAGTCTGGTGCCAATACTCAGCGATTACTGCGGCATTGACTGGAGTAACCAGCAAGCCGACCAGAAACACCGCGGAGGTCGCTATTCCGAGACCTCTCAACCACAACCTCGCTCCCGGGTACTTTAACCGACACGCGACAAATAGGACTAGGAACATGCATATGTTGAAGCCTGCAAAGCCGATCATAGGCTCCAATTCAAACACCTCCTGAAGCTCTTACCCTTCTTCGGACCGCTTTCAACAGAATCGCAACGGGTGAGACATATGCAATGCCAACTAGGCTGCTTGCCAGGACTCCTGCGATCATAATCATCAGCTGTGAAGCTTGGGGATAGAGTTGACTCACCACCACTGTCAAGCGAAGTAATGCGATAAGCGGATAGATGGTGGCTCTGGCGATCGCCTGAAGGGTTGGACTTGCCGCTGTTATCTCTGCAACTTTCGGGCTGAATGAGTAGTAGAAGGCGTTGAAGACGCGCATGAACTGAGCACCGGCGAAAGTTGACATCACCGCGCCGTCTCTGAATTCCCTCAAGAACTGAACCTCAGGGGCAAGCTCGGAACCGTACGCAACAGACGCAATTACACACGCTCTTGCCGCCGGAGCCGTCGTAATCGTCGACGTGGTCGTAGTCGAAGTTGTTAGAGCTACTTGTGATGTCATAGACATGGTTGAAGTTGTAGTGGTTGTCGTCGTTGTAGGATACGTCGAAATCGTGGTGAATGTGGTTGGGACCGTGATTGTGGGCGAGTAGCTCGTCGAAGTGTATGTCGTACTCTCGGTCGTCGTCGTGGTTGTCGTGGAGGGATACGTTATCGTCGAAGTTGAGGTCAATGTTGTTGTTGTCAAAGGTGTCGAGGTTGTGGTAGTTACTGATGTACTTGTCGAAGTCGTGGTTGTAATGCTCGTTGAAGTCGTTGTCTTGGTCCAAGTGCTAGTGGTAGAGGTTTGCAGAATGCTGATAGTATCTGTTAGCGTCGTCGTGAAGAGTCCGTATGGCGGCCCACTTGACGTGGCAGCTGCTGACGAGGCGGCCAGAGTACTGGCTGTTGTCGATGTGGCGGCTGTCGTGAGCGTTGTCGCAGAGCTTGTTGTCGTACTTGCCGAGGAAATCCAGCCTACTGTTGTGACCGCTGACCAAGGGCCAGATGGTATAGTGATCTTTCCGATCTTGTTTCCAACTTCTTCCGTGAAGAACACGCTGATTGTTCCTCTGTGGTCGTAAGGAGACGTCTGCAATCCAGGCCCCCAAAGCCTCGGGGTCACTGCGATTCCGTGTGGCTTTGAAGCACCGGTTGGCACAGCGAACTCTTGAAAAACATTGCTTCCTGGCACATATCTTCCGACCATGTTTGTTGCACTTTCAGTAAACCACAACGCACCGTCAGTATCGTTTGCAAGGTACAAGGGTTCATTACCGGGTGAATGTACAGGAAGAGAAACCTCAGTTATCCCTCCAGTCCAGGGATTGAGCTTCGCTAGTCTGTCTCCGAGTTTCTGCGTGAACCAGACGAAACTCTCTCTAGTAACAACAATCCCCCACGGAGTTCCTCTAGTCGAGAACTCAACTATTTCTCCGGTCTCTGCATTTAGCCTACCTATCTTGTCTGATCCGGACATGGTGAACCAAACATGAGTCTGCACGTCGATGGTACCCCACGATGTCAGCAGAGTATGCCAATAGTTCGGATCCACGACTATGTCAGTCGGATAGCTATTGGGTGTAGGTAGAGAATATTCGATGAAACGCCAAACATCTCCCGAAACATGGAAGAGCCTCCCGATCTTGTTGGCTTGGTACTCTGTAAACCAGACGCTTCCATTGTATGGATCAATCGCCAGGTTCATTGGACCACTATTCGGGGTAGGAACTATGTACTCATCAAGATTGAAGTGGGGCATATCAGGCACCAAGTCCACCCTGCCGATTCTGTTCCGCACAAACTCTGTGAACCATACGAATCGCTCGCTGTGATAGTTCGGAACACTTGTTGACTTCAAAGTCATGTTGCCTAGAGCAACATCTCTAGGTTCAGCGGTCGATCCGTCAGGTCCAGGCAGAAGAATCTCGGTGAAACTTAGGTCGAAAACCCCGTTCAGAAGGCATTGCCCTGTACCTACGAAGCCTATTTTACCAGCGTGCTTTTCGGCAAAGACCACGAAGCTGCTGTTTCTGGCAACAGCTACCCCAAATGGAGCCCTAACAGGATCTGTCGGCAGTGATCTTTCAATGATTATTGTGGCGACGGCCCTTTGGGGAATAACCATTGTGACCAGAAGGATCAACGAGAAGAGTAGAAGAAGCCGTCTGAGCGTTTGCTTTCCGGCCGTTCGGCTCAAGAATCGACCGGATGTCATCAAGGCGGCGAGGAAGCATATGTTGAAGCCTAGAAAGAACCAAATCGGCTCCAAACGTATCACAGAAGTAAGGTTATACCTTTGGATAGGCTATATAATGTTAACGACAAGTCCTATGTAATTTCCATGACGCGTTTATAGAAGATTAATCGCCAACTTGCCATCGTCTTCGTTGCCGGACGAGAATCTTCAGAAGACTGATGGAATGGAAGGGGTGGTCACTCCGGTCAAGCCTTGGAACCATTCCCGTGGATTGAGCATGAAGGATTCAGGACAGCATGCAGGTTTCCTCAGCGCGCCAACAGGTCGGACTCAAGAATGGCATCTTGACAACTTCGCTTCTTTGATGGCTCGCATCTCGACAGGGTTCCACCGGAAACAGAGGTAGGACCTACTGAAGCTTCTTCTGAATAGACAATGCTTTAAATACGGCTCGAAAGATTGTTCACGGGATCAGAAATGAATAGGCACTTTCTTGTCGCAATGGGGGCACTTCTTAGCCTACTTGTTGTCTCGAACACCTCTGTTGCTAGGATTGTGGAGGGACAGCCCTTCACGGCTATCTGGTTTGAAGCCTTCGACGGGCTGACTACTTTCGATGACTTTGGGGGCCAGTTATCTGATCATTGGACGACTTACCGAGGAGGCCCTGAGATCAGGGCTGGAGGAGGCAGAGGCTCGGTCCTCGTTATGACTCATCCTGACCCAGGAGGAGAACTCGGCGCCTTCAAAGATCAGGCCTC